>Ga0187893_10007031_pt1 | contig 18772 bp, 15 predicted proteins | sample MA1701074metaG_FD_139574 | JGI IMG/M metagenome (GOLD analysis project Ga0187893, IMG submission 139574) | White microbial mat communities from a basaltic lava cave in the Kipuka Kanohina Cave System on the Island of Hawaii, USA - MA170107-4 metaG ... | reverse complement strand
GGTCGCAACGGTCTGCGCCTCTACCACTTCGACCGCAGCCAGGCGCCCTACATCTCTTCGTCCACCTCGATCGACGGCGGGGCCGACGTCGACGGCGACGGGCACGTCGAGATCGCGATCGGCAATCCCATCGACAAGCAGAACGGCGACAACTCGGGCTCGGTCTACGTCTTCTCGATGCAGGACTTCTACTGCGACGCCGAGCCCAAGGTCGAGTGCGCCGGCTTCGACGTGGCGATCCGCATGGCCGAGACCGTCCCGGGAAACCCGGTCGGCCTGGCGCTGGTGGGGATCGACGGCACGCCGTGGTTCACCTTCCTCGTGATCGCGCCGGCCGATTCGCTCGGCCGCCTCGAGATCAGCGGCACGCTGCCCGCCGGCATGGGCGGCCACTACGTCGACTTCCGCGCCTTCGCCATCGGCTTCTCCGGCGAGATCGTCGCCAGCGCCGTCGAGCGGCTCACGATCGAGTAGGCCGGCTCGCGGTCGGCGCGGCGCAGCACGACGATCGCAGGCGGCGGGAGGAGGCAGGCTACCATCCCCCGCCTCCCATGCCGACCGGGTACCTCGCCATCGTCCTGCACGCCCACCTGCCGTTCCTCCGCCATCCGGAGGACGAGACGGTGATGGAGGAGCGCTGGCTCTACGAGGCGGTGCGCGACACCTACCTGCCGCTGCTGCGCGCCTTCGAGGGGCTGGCGCACGACCGCGTGCCGTTCCGCTGCACGCTCAGCCTGTCGGCGCCGCTGCTGTGCATGCTGCGCGACGACCTGCTGAAGGAGCGGATCGCGAAGCACCTCGACTCGATGATCGCGCTCGGCGAGAGCGAGATCGACCGCACGCGCCGGGAGCCGCACTACCGGAAGCTCGCGCGCTTCTACCACCGGCGCTTCCTCGACCTGCGCGACACCTGGCGCGCGCACGACGGCGACCTGGTGCGCGCGTTCCGGCGGCTGCAGGACGCGGGAGCGGGGCTCGAGGTGATCACCTCGAACGCGACGCACGCCTTCCTGCCGCTCATGGATCGCGACGGGCCGGCGATGCGGGCGCAGGTGCACCTGGCGGCCGACCTCTACGAGAGCTGCTTCGGGCGGCGCACGCCCGGCATGTGGCTCGGCGAGTGCGGCTACGTCCCGGGCGTCGACGAGCTGCTGCGCGAGGCGGCCGTGCGCTACTTCTTCGTCGACTCGCACGCGGTCGAGCACGCGGAGCGGCCCCCCGTCTTCGGCGTCTGGGCGCCGCTCTACTGCCACAGCGGGGTCGCCGCCATCGCGCGCGACGCCGAGGCCTCCCGGCAGGTCTGGAGCGCGAAGGAGGGCTACCCGGGCGAGCGGCACTACCGCGACTTCTACCGCGACATCGGCTTCGACCTCCCGATCGACTACCTGAGGCCGTGGATCCACCCGGAGGGCCATCGCCTCTACACCGGCTTCAAGTACCACGCGATCACCCACGAGAAGCTGCACGACAAGTGGGTCTACGAGCCGGAGATCGCGCGCGGGAAGGCGGGGCTGCACGCCAGCCACTTCCGCGACAGCCGTCGCGCGCAGTGCGAGGCGCTCGCCGCGCGGATGCGGCGGCCGCCGCTGATCGTCGCGCCGTTCGACGCCGAACTGTTCGGCCACTGGTGGTTCGAGGGGGTGCAGTTCCTCGACGACCTGTTCCGCCAGCTCCACTTCGACCAGGGCGGCCAGGACGCGCCGGGCCGCGTCGAGCCGGTGACGCCGGCGCAGTACCTCGACCGCCACCCGACCCACCAGGTGAGCACGCCCGGCGCGAGCTCGTGGGGCCGCGGCGGTTTCAGCGAGTACTGGCTCGACGAGAGCAACGCCTGGGTCTACCGCCACCTGCACGAGGCGGCGAAGCGCATGGTGGCGCTCGCGCGCCGTTTCCGCGACGGAGCGACGCCGCTCGAGCGCCGCGCACTCGATCAGGCCGCCCGCGAGCTCCTGCTCGCGCAGTCCTCCGACTGGGCCTTCATCATGAAGACGGGGACGACCGTCTCCTACGCCGCGCGCCGCACTCACGAGGCGGTCGTGCGCTTCCACCGCCTGCACGACGACCTGCTCGCCGGCAAGGTCGACGAGCCCTACCTGCGCGCCCTCGAGCAGAAGGACAACCTCTTCCCCGACCTCGACTACCGCATCTACGCGGGCTGATGCGCCGCGCCCGCGCACCGCGGATCACGGAGCCGCCGCTGCCCCCCGCCATGAAGATCCTCTTCGTCGCCTCCGAGTGCGCGCCGTTCGCGAAGACGGGCGGGCTCGGGGACGTGGTGGGCGCGCTGCCGAAGTACCTCGCGCGGCGCGGGCTCGACGTGCGCGTGGTGGTGCCGCTCTACCAGGGGATGCCGTGGGACGAGCTCGAGGTGCTCGACGGCGCGCTGGTCGTGCCGATGGGGTTCGGGCCCGCCCACGCCGGAGTGCGCACCGGCCGACTGCCGAACAGCCCGGTGCGGATCTTCTTCCTCGAGCACTGGCGCCACTTCGACCGGCCTCACCTCTACGGCCCGCCCGACGGCGCCTACGGCGACAACCTGGAGCGGTTCTCCTTCCTCTCGCGCGGGGCGCTCGCGCTCTGCCACGCGACCGGATGGATCCCCGACGTCGTGCACGCCCACGACTGGCAGACGGCGCTCGTCCCGGTCTTCCTCGACACGGTCGAGTGGGGCCGGCCGCTGCACGGCTGCGCGTCGCTCTACACCATCCACAACCTCGCGTTCCAGGGCGAGTTCGATCCTCGCGACCTCTGGATCACCGGGCTCGGCGGCGAGCACCTCCACGCGCGCGGGCTCGAGCACTTCGGCGCGCTCAACCTGATGAAGGGCGCCCTCTTCCACGCCACCTTCCTCTCGACCGTGAGCCCGAACTACGCGCGCGAGATCCAGACCGGCGCGCACGGCTGCGGGCTCGACGGCGTGCTGCGCGAGCGCGCCGCCGACCTGCGCGGCATCCTGAACGGCATCGACGTCGATGAGTGGGACCCCGCGACCGATCCGCTCCTCGCCGCGCGGTTCACTCGCGACGACCTCGCCGGCAAGGCGCGGTGCAAGGCCGCGCTCCAGGAGGAGGCGGGGCTGCCGGCGCGCGCAGGACTCCCGCTCTTCGCGTGGGTCGGCCGGTTCGCCTACCAGAAGGGGGTGGACGTGGTCGCGCTCGCGCTCGAGCGGCTGCTGCAGCTCGAGGCGCAGTTCGTGATGCTGGGCAGCGGGGATCCCGGGATGCAGCGCGCCCTCGAGGAGCTCGGGCGCCGCTTCCCGTCGAAGCTCCGCGTCTGGTCGAGCTTCGACGGCGCCCGCGCCCACCGCATCGAGGCCGGCGCCGACTTCTTCCTGATGCCGTCGCGCTTCGAGCCGTGCGGGCTCAACCAGATGTACAGCCAGCGCTACGGCACGCTCCCCATCGTGCGCGCGACCGGCGGCCTGCTCGACACGGTGCAGAACTACGACGAGCGCACCGGCGCCGGCACCGGCTTCGTCTTCGGCGACCTCACGCCGGGCGCGCTGCACGACACCGTCGGCTGGGCGATCGCCACCTGGTATCAGCGCCGCCTCCACGTCGACCGGATGCGCCGCGCCGCCATGTCCCTCGACTGGTCGTGGACCCGCGTCGCGGGCGAGTACGAGCAGCTCTACCGCGACGCCGTGGCCCGCCGGCGCGGCCGCGCCTCCGGGACGTGAGCGCCGTCGCCGCGCTCACACCTTCCGCGACTTCCAGCGACCGCGCTTGAACAGCCACGCGCCGACCACGGCGTAGGTGGAGAAGGCCACGGCGATGGCGACGAAGACGCCGCGCGGGCCGAGCGCGAACTCCTGGGCGAGGACCCAGGCCAGCGGGATCTCGAACAGCCAGAAGCAGCCGAAGTTGATCCAGGTCGGGGTCCACGGGTCGCCGGCGCCGTTGAACGCCTGGGTGAGCACCATCCCGTAGGCGTAGAAGAGGAAGCCGTAGCTCACGATGCGCAGGCAGTCGACGCCGAAGGCCGCGACGGCCGGATCGCGGGTGAAGGCGCTCACGATGAGCGGCGCCGCGGACACGAACGTCGCGCCCACGAGGCCGAGGAAGACGAAGTTGTAGAAGCAGGCCAGCCAGACCGAGCGCTCGGCGCGCTCCGGCTTGCCGGCCCCGAGGCTCTGGCCGACCATCGTCGCGGCGGCGTTCGACATCCCCCACGACGGCAGCAGCCCGAAGATCACGACGCGGATGCCGATCGTGTAGCCGGCGAGCGCCGCCGACCCGAAGTCGGCGATCACGCGCACGAGCCCGATCCAGCTCGTGGTCGAGATCACCATCTGGAACATCGCCGTGCCGGAGAGCCGCAGGATCCCGAGCAGCCGCTCGGGCACGATGCACAGGTGCTCGCGGCGCACGGCGAGGTGGGAGCTCCCCTTCGCGAGCTGCCGGAGCAGGTAGAGCACGCCGATCCCGCGGCCGAGGTTGGTCGCGACCGCGGCGCCCGTCACGCCGAGCTCGGGGAAGGGCCCCCAGCCGAAGATGAAGCAGGGGTCGAGGACGATGTTGAGCCCGTTGGCCAGCCAGAGCGTGCGCATCGCCACCGCCGCGTCGCCCGCGCCCCGGAACACCGCGTTGATCAGGAAGAGCAGCAGGATGGTGGCGTTGCCGCCGAACATCACCGCCGTGTAGCCGCCGCAGGCCTCGATCGTCTCCGCGCCGGCCCCCATGAGGCCGAGCAGCGGCCGCGCCGTCAGCGCTCCGACGACGCCGAGCGGGAGCGCCACCAGCAACCCGAGGGCGATCGTCTGCACCGCCGCCACCGCAGCGCCGTCGGGATCCTTCTCGCCGATGCGGCGCGCCACGGTGGCCGTGGCCGCCATCGCCAGCCCGAAGGCGACGGCGTAGACCAGCGAGATCATCGACTCGGTCAGCCCGACGATCGCGACCGCGTCCGCCCCGAGCCGCGACACCCAGAAGACGTCGGCGACGGCGAAGAGCGACTCCATCGCCATCTCGATCACCATCGGCACGGCGAGCAGGAAGATCGCGCGCGGGATCGAGCCGGTCGTGTAGTCGCGATGGCTGCCGCGCAGCGCCTCCCCGATCGACGCGAGCAGCCCCGCGCGCTGCGCCGTCCCCGCGGCCGGCGCCGCCGCTCCCTCCGCCGCCGGCGCCACGGCCGGCGCCGCTCCTGCCGCTCCCTCGACCGTCAACCTCTCGTCCATGGGGCGCGGCACGATACGGAACGGCCCGCCGCGCCGATCACCGCCCCGCCGCGCCGCCTTCCCTGCGCGTGCGGCCGGAGCGCACCGGGAGGGGGTTCAGTCCTTCCTGAAGACGTAGAAGACGGAGGTGGGGCGAAGTACGTCGTGGAGATCCAGCGGGTTGCCCCCGACATCGAGTCCGCCGAGGACATGAACCGAGTCTCCGATCGTCACGGCCACCGCGGCGTATCGCTGAGCGGTCGAACGGGACGTGATCGTCCAGCGGTCAGCGCGCGGATCGTATTCCTCGACGACATCCGCCGACGGAACGCTCGTGAGGTACCCGCCGGCGAGGATCGCCCTCCCGCCGGCGGCCGAAACGACGGCCCCCTGCCGTCCGATCGACGGTGACGACCGCTCCTGCAATGGAAGGATTCCCCGCGGCAGCGGCACCTCGTTCGACACGATCCTGCCGTGCGGGGTGTACCCCGGCGGAGGGACGGGGCTGTCGCCGAGGATCGAGTAGCCGCGCGAAACGTCCTCCCCGACACGTGCGCGCGCCATTCGACGCGCCACGTCGGGCGCACGCAAGGGGCGCCCGCCGGCGCGGGCGGCGCGCCCGCTGCTACGCCGCCGACCCCTCCACGATCGAGAGCGGGCCGGCGGTGGGGACGACGCGGGTGAGGCGGAAGCCGGCGGCGGAGAAGAGCTGCGCGAAGTCGGCCTCGGTGCGCTCGCGGCCGCCGGTGCCGACGAGCATGTTGACGTCGAGCAGCTTGCCCCACGAGGGATCGTTGCCCGGCAGGATCACGTTCTCGCACACGAAGAGCCGGCCGCTCGCGGGCAGCGCGCGCCGGCAGTTCGAGAGGAGGCGCACGCACAGCTCGTCCTCCCAGTCGTGCAGGATGTACTTCATGATGCAGGCGTCGGCGCCCGCGGGCACCGACTCGAAGAAGTCGCCCGACGCGAACTCGAGGCGGCCGCCGAGCTCCGGGTCGCCCGCGTGGGCGTCGCGCCGCGCGCTCTCCACCACCTCCGGCCGGTCGAGCACGAGCCCGTTCACGCCCGGCTGCCGGCGCAGGATCGCCGCCAGCAGCGCGCCGTGGCTGCCGCCCACGTCCATCAGCCGCGTCACCCCGGAGAGATCGATCGCCTCGGCGATGGCCGGGCTCTCCACCGACGAGAGGCTCGACATCGCCTCTCCGAACTCGCGCGCCTGGTCGGGGTGCTCGGCGAGGTACTCGAAGACGCGCTTGCCGTGCACGCGGTCGAACGCGGCGGCGCCGGTGCGCACGCTCTCGAGCAGCCCCTCCCACGCGCGCAGGCTGTAGCCGTCCACCATCATCCGCGCGAAGCCGCGCATCGAACCGGCCGCGTCGCGGCGCAGCGTCTCCGAAAGCGGCGTCTGGTCCCACCTCCCGTCGGCGCGCTGCCGGAAGACTCCCGCGCCCGCGAGCATGCGCAGCAGCCGCAGCAGCGACGGCGCGTGCGCCCCCGCCGCCTTCGCGAGCTCCTCCGCGCTCTTCGGCCCCTCCGCCAGGTGGTCGGCGATCGAGAGGCGCGCGGCCGCGTGCACGCCGCACGAGACCCAGTAGCCGACGATCAGGTCGAGCATCCTTCCCTGCGGCGAGAGCTGGCGGAGCGTGGCGGCGGGAGCGGTCATCGGCGTTCCTCGGATGGACGCCCCGGGGCCGCGCAGGGGTCCGGAAAGAACCGACCGGGATAGCGGCTTCGCCGCGCGACGTCGACGCCTTGGCCGGAAGATCGGGGTCAAGCCGGAACCCCGGCATCCCGATGGAGGGGAGACCCTCAGGGATCACACCGATGGACCTCGCGTCTCGCCCCGCCCCCTGGCTCCTGCTCCTGGGCGCGCCGCTCGCGCTCGCCGCCGCCGCCCCGAGCGACGGGCGGATCGTCGCCCAGCCGCTCCGCCCGGGAGCGACGGTGCAGGTGTCGGCCTCGAGCGACATGGCCATCCGCGTCGACGTCCGGCTCGGCGGCCGCAAGGTGAAGGAGCTCGAGTTCCCCGGCCACCTCTCGCTCACCTGCGCCGCGAGCGTGGCCAGCGCCGACGAGGGCGGCTGCACCGCCGGCCGCCTGGTCTTCGGCCGGGCGCGGGAGGTCGAGCTCGACTCCTTCGGCGGCAAGGCGACCCCCCGCACCCCCGACTACTCGGGCGCCACCTACGACGTCGCGCGCGCCGACTCCGGCTTCTCGATGAAGGGCGCGCGCGGACGCCTCTCGCCGCGCGAGGCGGAGGTGGCGACGGCCCTCGCGGACGCGACGCTCGGCCTGCCGCCGCTCGGCGCGCTCCTGGACGGCCGCGCGTTCCGCAAGGGCGAGCGGATCGAGGTGCCGGTCGAGGTCGGGCGCAAGGTGCTCGGATTCCTCTTCTCCGACGCCGAGCTCGAGTCGCTGACGCTCGGATTCGACGGCGAACGGCGCGAGGCGGGAGCCGAGGCGACGGCCTTCGAGGCGACCGCGACGCTCAACGCGAACGGCGGCGACCCGTCGCTGCGCGTCGTCATCAAGGTCGCCGGCGACATCCTGGTGGCGAAGTCGACCGGCCTCGTCCTCGCGGTGCGCATGGCCGGCCCGGTGACGATGGCCGGCGCGATCGAGGATGACGGACGAAAGCTCGATCTCTCGGGAAACGGGACCTGGAAGGTCGCCTACACCGCGAAGCCGCAGTGATCCCGCGCGCCGGCTACGCGCCGGCTCCCGCGCCGTCGAGCAGCCGCTCGAGCGAACCCGCCGCCGCGAGCGAGTCGAAGGCGTGGTCGGGCCGGCTGGCCGTCAGCTCGTCGAGCGGCACCGGCCCGCTCGCGACCGCGAACGACTCGAACCCGTTCGCGCGCGCCGCCGCCACGTCGAGCGGCGTGTCGCCGATCACGACCACCCGGCACCGCGAGAGCGGCGCTCCCAGCCGCCGGGCGCCGCGCTCGGCGCCGGCGCGCACCAGCGCCGCCCGCTCCTCGCTGTCGTCGGCAAAGCCGCCGAAGGCGAAGCGCTCCCACAGGCCGGCGTGGAGCAGCTTCTTCTGCGCGCCGGCGCGCAGGTTGCCGGTGCCGAGCCCGACGGCGAAGCCGGGGCGGCTCGCCGCCGCCGTGAGCGCGGCCTCGATCCCCCCGAGCACGCGGAAGTTCCGCGACGCCCGCAGCTCGGCGTCGAGGAGGCCGACGTACGCCTCGAGCAGCGCGGTGATGGCCTCCTCGCTCGCGTCCACGCCGATCCCCTCGAGCCCGGCGCGCGCGATGGCGCGGTCGGTCATGCCGGCGAGCGTGAAGCGGCACGCCGCGTCGCTGCCGTGACGCGCCGCGAAGGCGCGCTCGAGCGCGCGCCGCCCGGCGCCGTCGGTCGAGATCAGCGTGCCGTCGACGTCGAAGAGGAGGACGGTCGGCCGGGACATCGGACGCGCCATGCTACGGCGGCACGAGCGCCTTCACGCGCGCCGGGAAGTCGAGGAAGCCGTACTTGGGGTCGTCGCGCTCGGCGGCATCGCGAGGGAATCTGCGCTGCCGGACGGCCACGAGCCGGCGCTTCGGGCAGACGACCAGCGAGTTGCCGAGGTAGCCGTCGGCCCGGAACGTGCCGATCGCGCCGGGAGTCTCGTTCCAGAACGGAACCCCGAGCCGGTTGACCTCCGGGTCGAACCAGCCGGCGTCGGCCGCGCCGCCCTCCGCGGCCGCGACCTTCCCGACCGCGGCGCGCAGCGCCGCGCGCGCGTCCTCGAGCCGCGGGAACCGCCTGCCGCGCAGCTCCGCGCCCACCGCCAGCAGCCGCTTCGAGCCGCCCGCCTCCCGCCACCGCCCGATCAGCGCGTCGTCCCACCCGTACTCGCTCGACTCCGGATCGAGCCACCAGAGCAGCCCGCAGCGCGCGGCGTCGCTGCCGAGCCCGGGGTGCGCCGGCCGCGTCGCCGTCGCAATCCACCGCTCGCTGACGATGCGCTCGCCCTCCCACTCGCCGCCCTGCAGCACGAGCTGCCCGAGCTTCGCGAAGTCGATGGCGTGGAGCTGCAGCCCCGACATGGCGTGCGGATGGCCGGCGGGATCCTTCGTCCAGCCATGCTCCGTGATCCCGAGCGGGTCGAAGAGCCGCTCCTGCGCGAACGCGTCCATCCGCCGGCCGCTCGCCGTCTCGATCACCCCGGCCAGGAGGTTCACCGCCTTGTTGTTGTAGAAGAAGCGCGTCCCCGGCGGATCGGCGAGCTTCGCCTCGAGCGCGAGCTTCACGAAGTCGCGGCTGGCGTAGATCTCCTCCGTCGTCCGGTCGCACTGCAGGCCCGACGTGTGCGAGAGCAGGTGGCCGACGGTCACCGCACGCTGCTCCCCCCGCTTCCACTGCGGGAACCACTCCGCCACCGGCGTCTCGAGCGAGGGGATCCGGCCGTCGTCGACCAGCATCCCGACCAGGAGGCTCACCACCGACTTCGTGCACGACATCAGCTCGATCGGCTCCTGCGGCCGGTCGAAGTACTCCTCGCGCACGAGCGCTCCTCCCACCAGGATCACGACCGCGTCCGACTTCGCCGCTCGCGCCGCGTCCAGGAACCGCTCGAGCGCGCGCTCGTCGACGCCCGCCTCCGCGGGCGTCGTGCGCGGCGGCCAGTCGTCGGCGACGGCGGGAACGGACAGGCCGCACGCGATCAGCAGCGACGTCATGGCGCTCTCCGCGAGTCCGCGATCCCCGGTGCTGCGGCGGACGTGATACGCTCCCGCCCGCGGCGCGGTTCCCAGGAGGGTCGACGCATGCCCGTCGTGGTCCAGACCGTGGTCCTGCTCGCGCTCTCGAACGTGTTCATGACCTTCGCATGGTACGGGCACCTCCGCTACCTGAACGGCCGGCCGTGGCTGGTGGCCGCGCTGGTGAGCTGGGGCATCGCGCTGTTCGAGTACCTCCTCCAGGTGCCCGCCAACCGCATCGGCCACACGCAGCTGCGCGTCGGCCAGCTCAAGATCCTGCAGGAGGTGATCACCCTCTCGGTGTTCGTCCCGTTCGCGTGGCTGATCATGAAGGAGCCGATCAGGCTCGACTACCTCTGGGCGGCGCTGTGCCTCTGCGGCGCGGTCTACTTCGTCTTCCGCTCCTCCGGCGCCGCCGCGTGAGCCGCCGGCGCGACGCTACGCTCTCCGGGCCCGTCCCAGGAGGACACCCGTGAACGCACCCCGCTTCGACACCCAGCTGATCCACGCCGGCGAGATCGAGCCGCGGGTGCTCGGCGCGGTGTCGATGCCCATCTTCCAGACCGCGATGTTCGAGTACGGGGGAGAGACCTCCTACCACGACCTGCGCTACATCCGGCTCAACAACACGCCCAATCACCAGGTCCTGCACGCGAAGCTCGCGGCGCTCGAGCGGGCGGAGGCGGCCCTGGTCACCGCGAGCGGGATGGCGGCGATCTCGACCGCTCTGCTCGCGATCCTCAAGCCGGGCGACCACCTGCTGGTGCAGGACTGCCTCTACGGCGGCACGCACGACCTCGTGCACGGCGACCTCGCGACGCTCGGGATCGCGAGCGATCCGATCGACGCCGCGCGGCCCGAGACCTGGAAGGCGAAGCTGCGGCCGACCACGCGCGCGATCCACGTCGAGACGATCAGCAATCCGCTGATGCGCGTCCCCGACCTCGCCGCGGTCGTGCGCTTCGCCCGCGAGCAGCGGCTCGTCTCGCTGATCGACAACACCTTCGCCAGCCCGCTGTGCTTCCAGGCCGCCGCGGCCGGATTCGACCTCTCGCTGCACTCGGCCACGAAGTACCTGAACGGCCACAACGACCTCGTCGCCGGCGCGGTGATCGGGCGGCGCGAACTGGTGGCGAAGGTCACGAAGAAGCTCAACCACCTCGGCGGCTCGCTCGACCCGCACGCCTGCTTCCTGCTCCATCGCGGGATCAAGACCCTCGGGGTGCGCATGCGCCACCAGTGCGGGAGCGCCCTCACGATCGCCCGCTTCCTCGCCGGCCACGCCGGCATCGAGTCGGTCAACTACCCGGGGCTCGAGAACCACCCGCAGCATGCGCTGGCGAAGGCGGCGCTGGCGGGGTTCGGCGGCATGCTCTCCTTCGAGGTGAAGGGCGGCGTCGAGGCGGCCGCGCGCTTCATGCAGCGCACGCGCCTTCCGGCCAAGGCCCCGAGCCTGGGCGGCGTCGAGAGCCTGCTCACGCGGCCGGCGACCACCAGCCACCTCGGCATGTCGCCCGAGGAGCGGCGCCGCACCGGCATCACCGACAGCCTGGTGCGCCTGTCGGTCGGCATCGAGGATCCGGGCGATCTCGTCGAGGATCTCGATCAAGCGCTGCGCGGCTGAGCGCCGATCGGGCTCTCGTCCCATGCGCGCGGCGCCCACGCCCCCCTCCCTGCTCCTCGCCGGCCTGCTCGCGGGCGCCTGCGGCCCGCAGGAGACGGCGCCTCCCGCCGCTGCCCCGCGCGCGCCGGGGCCGCAGCGCACGACGCTCGCGCCGCCGCCCGACCTGGCCGCGGCCGCGCTCGCCGAGGCGCGCGAGCTCCTCGGCGCCGAGAAGCTGGCCGACCCGCCCGCGGCGCTCGCCCGGCTCGAGGCGGTCTTCGGCACGGCGCCGTCCGATCCCGAGGCGGCGTTCCTGCTCGCGCGCGCGGCGTTCCGCTCGGAGGAGCCGGAGCGCTGCACCCTCGCCCTCGACGCCTGGTTCGAGCGCGAGCCGGTCGACCGGCCCGACTGGTCGGCGGAGGCGTGGGTGCTGCGCGGCTGGCTGCTCGAGCGCGCCGGGCGCCCCGCCGAGGCGCTGCCTCACCACGAGAGGGCGCTCGCGGTCTCGCCGGGCTACGCCTTCGCGCTGCTGCGCAAGGGCTGCGCGCTCGCCGACTCCGGCGATGCGGAGGGGGCGATCGGGTCGCTGGAGCAGGCGATCGAGCTCCGGCCCGGTCTGCTCGAGGCGCACTTCGCGCTGGCCCAGGCCTATCGCCGCGCCGGCCGTGCGGGAGACGCCGAGCGCGAGGCGCGCATCCACCGTCTGCTGAACCAGACCAGCGACAACAGCGCCAACACCCGCGAGTCGGTGACGGAGAAGTTCGCGGCGTTCGAGGAGCTCGAGCGGCTGCTGCCGCAGTGGATCGAGGGCCGGCTCACCCTGACCCGGATGCAGCTCAAGCTGGGGCGGGGCGACCTCGCGCTCGCGCGGATGCGGCGGCTGGTGGCGGAGCAGCCCGAGAGCGTCGAGGCCCGCGCCCTGCTCGAGCAGATCGAGCGCGCGGGGCGGGGCGGCGGGCGGTGATGCGGCGGATCGCGATGGGCGCCGCCGCCGCATCCTTCGCGGCGGCGGGGTGCGGTCCCGACCCGCCGGCCGGCGCCGGACCGGCGCCGCCGCGCGCGTGCTTCCGCGACGTCACCGCCGAGTCGGGGCTCGCGTTCCGCCACGTGAACGGCGCGAGCGGGCGCCGCCACTTCGTCGAGACCAACGGCTCGGGCGCGGCGTGGCTCGACTTCGACGGCGACGGCGATCTCGACCTCTACCTGGTGCAGGGGACGGAGCTTCCCGGCTTCGTCGCGACCGCGCCGCTGCGCTGCGCGCTGCTGCGCAACGACGGCGTGGGCCGTGCGGCGGGCGGACGCTTCGTCGACGTCACCGAGAGCGCCGGCGTCGGGGGCAACGGCTGCCACGGCATGGCGGCCGCCGCGGCCGACTTCGACGGTGACGGGCGCACCGACCTCTACGTGACCTGCTTCGGCCCCAACGTGCTCTACCGCAACCGCGGCGACGGCACCTTCGAGGACGTGACGGCGCGCGCGGGAACGGCCGACGGCGACCGCTACCACAGCTCGTGCGCCTGGGGCGATTTCGACGGCGACGGGGACCTCGATCTCTACGTGGTCGGATACGTCGACTACCGCGTCGACGACGGCAAGGTCTGCGGCGACGTGGCGCGCGGCGAGGCCTGGCGCACGTACTGCCATCCCGACATGTACGCCGGCATCGATGATGCGGTCTACCGCAACGACGGCGACGGACGCTTCACCGACGTCACGGCGCAGGCCGGACCGGCGGGACGCGGGGGCAAGGGGCTGGGCGTCTGCTGCGCCGACTTCGACGGCGACGGCGATCTCGACCTGTTCGTGGCGAACGATTCCGACGCCAACTTCCTGTGGCGCAACGACGGCGGGATGCGCTTCACGGAGGTCGCCTCGGCCTGGGGAGTGGACTTCAACGGCGAGGGCCGCACGCAGTCGTGCATGGGCGCGGCCTTCGGCGACGTCGACGCAGACCTCGACTTCGACCTCTTCACCGTCAACCTGAGCAACGAGTACAACACCCTCTGGCTGCTCGAAGGCGGGCAGTACCGGGATCGAAGCTACGCCTCGGGGCTCGCCGCGCCGTCGATGCCGCACGTGGGATTCGGCGTCGTGCTCGCCGACTTCGACAACGACGGCGACCTCGACGTCGCCGTCGCCAACGGCCACGTGCTCGACAACGCCGAGCTGGTGCTCGCGGGCACGACGTGGCGCCAGCCGGCGAGCCTCTACTGGAACGAGGGAGGCGGCCGCTTCCGGCTCGCTCCGGCGGCCGAGGCGGGGAGCTGCTTCGACGAGCCGCGCGTCGGTCGCGGCCTGGCGGCGGCCGACTTCGACGACGACGGCGACCTCGACCTGCTCTTCACCGGCAACGGAGAGGAAGCGCGCCTCCTGCGCAACGAGATCGGGAGCACGCGCGCCTGGATCGGATTCGACCTGACCGGGACCGCCTCGAACCGCGACGCGATCGGCGCCGAGGTGCGCGTCCATTCCCGGGGGAGGGTCGTGATGCGCGCGGTCCGCGGAGCCGAGAGCTACCTGAGCTCCCACGACCTGCGGGTCCTGGTCGGGCTGGACGGCGACCCCGGGCCGGTCGACGCGGAGATCCGCTGGCCGGGCGGGCGGAGGCAGGAGCTGCGCGGCCTGCCGGTGCGCCGCTACCACCTCGTCGAGGAGCCGCGATGAGAAAAAGCGACCGGCGCCCGGCCTCCGCGGGGAGCGCCTCCGCTCGCTCCGGAGGGAGCGCGGTCCCCGGGGGACGAGTGGTACCCTCCTTGCTCAAGTCGTTGCGGGCGAGAGGCGATAGATCGGTGGAGGCGTTCCCATCCGATGACCATCGTTCCCATCCTGCTCGCATCCGCGCTCCTGGTGCTGGCCATCGCGTTCGGGCTGCACTGCCTGGTGCTCCACTGCGACCAGAAGCGCCAGGCCGACCCGTCGCTCGAGCACGAGAGCCCCGCCAGTCCCGCGTAACGCTGGCGGCCGTCCTGCTCCTGGCCGCGAGCGGTTGCGATGGCCGCCCGGGCGACGACGCCCCCCCCGCCGGCGGCCGTCCGCCCGGCGAAGGCGCAGTGCGCGACGTCGAGGGGGCTCGCGCCGACCTCCTGCGCGGGCAGAAGCACTTCGCGGCCGGCGAGATGTTCGAGGCGCGCGTCGCCTTCGAGGCGGCGATCGCCAAGGACTCCGGGTTCGCCCAGGCTCACTTCTGGCGCGGCCGAGCCTGCGTCGTGACCAGCAAGGAGATGTCCTACTCGCACGCGATCGAGTCGTTCTCGCGGGCGCTCGCGCTCGATCCGGCGCTGGTCGAGGCGCACTGGGGCATGGGGATCGCGCACATGGGCTACGCCGACGCCGACGCGGCCGGGCGCGAGTTCCGCGCGTTCCTCGCCGGCGCCACCGATCGCCACGCTCCCGAGATGCGCGGCGAGGCCGAGCACTTCCTGGGCGTGCTGGCCCGCCAGCAGGGCGACCTCGACGGCGCGCTCGCGCACTTCGCGCGCGCGCAGGAGCTCCACCCGCGCTTCTCCGACACTCCCTACGAGCGCGGGCTCGCGCTGGAGAAGGCGGGTCGCAGGGAGGAGGCGGCGGCCGCCTTCGCCGCGGCGATCGCGATCGACGCCGATCACCTGCCGAGCCACTTCCGGCTCTCGCGCCTCTTGCGCGAGCTCGGACGCGAGGAGCAGGCGTCGCGCCACGAGCGGATCCACCGGATCCTGAGCCTCCTCTCGGAGGACGCGACCGGCCGCACGGTGCGCGCTCCGGAGCGCCGCGCCGAGCTGTTCGGGGAGCTCGCCGGACTCGACCCGGCCAACGTCCGGGCGCGGCTCGAGTACGCGCGCGCCCTCGTCGAGCTCCAGCGCGTCGACGAGGCGGCGCTCGTGCTCGACGAGCTGGTGCGCGCGGCGCCGCGCTTCGCCCCCGGCTACGTGGCGCGCGCCGAGCTCGCGCTGGGCATGAAGGACGAGCGCAAGGCGCGCGAGACGGTCGACGCGCTCGCGCGCGCGCTGCCCGAGCTCGCCGTCGCCTCGCTCCCCGCCTCCCTGCACGCCTTCCTGCCGAAGCGATGACGGTGACGGGTCGATTCCGCTCCGATCGGCCGGCGACGCGACTGGCGTGGGCACTGCTCGCGGCCTCCTGCGCGCCCGACGACCGGCCGCCCGCGGCGCCGGGCGGCGGCGAGGCCGACCGCGGCTTCGTCGACGTCACGGAGCGCTCGGGCATCCGCTTCCGTCACGTGAACGGCGCTTCCGGCCGGATGTACTTCATCGAGACCAACGGCTCGGGGCTCGGGTTCTTCGACTACGACCGCGACGGCGACCTCGACCTCTACCTGGTGCAGGGCGGAGCGCTGCCCGGCTATCCCGATCCCGGCCCGCACACGAGCCGGCTCTGGCGCAACGACGGCGGGCTGCGCTTCACCGACGTGACCGCGCAGGCGGGCTGCGGCGCGACCGTCTACGGCACCGGCTGCCTGCTCGGCGACTACGACGGCGACGGGTGGCCCGACGTGTTCGTCTACGGCTGGGGCTCGAGCGCGCTCTACCGCAACCGCGGGGACGGCACCTTCGCCGACGTCACCAGGGCGGCGGGCGTCGCCGACTCGCGCTACGCGGGCGCGGCGGCGTGGGGCGACTTCGACCGCGACGGCGACCTCGACCTCTTCGTGGGCAACTACGTCAAGTGGACCCTCGACCTGCACCGGACCTGCGCCGTCCCGCCCGCCGAGCAGTCCTACTGCCACCCCGACGTCTTCGATCCCGAGCCGGGGATCCTCTACCGCAACGACGGCGACGGCACCTTCACCGACGTCACCTTCCAGGCCGGAATCGTCCGGCGCGACGGCAAGGCGTTCGGCGCGATCGCGAGCGACGTGGACGACGACGGCGACCTCGACCTGTTCGTCGCGAACGACTCCACGCCCAACTTCCTCTACCGCAACGACAGCACTCCCGGCGAGCTGCTCTTCGTCGACGTCTCCGACGCCGCCGGCGTCTCGTACGACAGCAACGGGCGCACGCAGGCGTGCATGGGGGTGGACTTCGCGGACATCGACGGGGATCTCGACTCCGACCTCGTGGTCACCAACCTCGCCATGGAGCCCAACGCGCTCTACGTCAACGACGGGCGCGGAGTCTTCAGCGACGAGTCGCACGAGCGCGCGCTGGCGCGCGTCTCGCTGATCGACTTCGGCTGGGGCGTGCGCTTCCTCGATTTCGACTGCGACGGGGACGACGACCTGGTGGTGCTCAACGGCCACCTGCACGCCGGCGTGGTGCGCCACGACGCGTCGCAGAAGTACGCGCAGCGCGCCCGGCTGCTGCTCAACGACGGGCGCGGCCGGTTCGCGCCGGCCGGCGCCGAGGCGGGCTCCTACTTCGACGAGTTCGTCGTGGGCCGCGGTCTGGCGACGGCCGACCTCGACGACGACGGCGACCTCGATCTCGCGGTCAGCACCAATGCGCACGAGGCCCGCCTGGTCGAGCGCACCGGACGCGGCGGACGCGGCGGGAACCGCTGGATCGGGCTCGCGCTGGCGAGCTCGGGACGCAACCCCGACGCGATCGGAGCGCGCGTCGACGTCGTCGCGGGCGGCCGCACTCAGCGCCGGGAGCTGCGCGGCGGCGCCTCGTGGGCCTCCTGGCACGACCTGCGCCTGCTCTACGGGCTCGGCCCCGCCGCGCAGGCCGACCTCGTGCGCATCCGCTGGCCGCGCGGCGAGCTGGAGGAGTTCGGGCCGCTCGAGGCCGACCGCTACCACCGACTGGTCAAGGGCCAGGGCCGTCGGCCGTAGCGCGGCCGGCGGACGGCGGCGTCACGGCGGCTCGGAGACGAACCGGATCTCGCGCAGCCGGATCGCCTCCGGCGGCGAACCGCCCGGTCCGGGGAGCAGCGAGAACTCCAGTGCGCGCCGGTCGATCGGGCCGCGCGCCGCGGGCGGACGGAAGACCCATTCGAAGCTGCGCTCCGGCGCGGCGGTGGTCCGCCCCCGCGCGGGCTGCGCGTCGGCCGCGGCGCCGCCGAGCGCGTGGCGCAGCGCGACGCGCGGCGCCTCGAAGCCCTCCACGTCGGCGTGCAGGAGCAGCGATCCGGGGAACGGCGGGCGCCGGAGCACGACCTCCGCGACGCCGTCGGGCGCGAGGAGGCCGTCGGCGCCGACGCCGTGGAGCACGCAGGGCGGCGGCTCGCCGGCGCCGATCGCGACCGCGCTCTCGATCTGCGCGTCGGCGAGGGCGATCGTCGCCTCGTCGAAGCCGCCGCGCGTGAGCACGTGCTGCTCGATGGCGTCGGCGGCGTCGAGGACGCGGGCGGGCGCCGAGGCCCCCTCGAGCAGCCGCCGTCGCGAGAGCTCCGCCCGGAGGCTGTCGGCGACCTGCCGGTGCACCGCGACCGCCGGACGCGGGTGCGGCGAGTCGACGCGCAGGTCGGGGTCGAGCTCGAACGGCGGCGCGTGCACGACCGACCACGCGCAGTCTCGCGCCGCCTGCACCAGCGAGAGCGTCGTCGCGGTCGCTCCGGTCACGAGCAGGACGGCCGGCTGCCGGCGGAGGCGCGCCTCCTCGAACAGGGAGCGCCACTCCTCCAGGCGCGCGGCGCGCTCCTCGCCGCGGCGCAGGCCGTGCAGCTCCTCGATCCAGGCGCGCAGCCGGCGCGCCTGCCCGGCGTCGAGGCGCCGCTCCGCGGCGGCGCGCGTGAGCGACTCGAGGCGCAGCTTCTCGCGCGAGGAGGCGCGACCGGTGAAGCCGTCGCGCTCGACCAGCACGGCGATCTCGTCCTCGATCCGCCGCCGCTCGCGGCGCAGGGCGACCAGCCGGGCCCAGGTGACGGCCGCGAGCGCGCTCGGCTCGACCGGGTCGAGCCGGCGGGCGGGCCCGGCGATCTCGAACGGCTCCGGCGAGCCGCCGAGATCGCGTCCGTCGATCTCGACGACCAGCACGCCGTCGCGCGCCAGCGCGTCGAGCGCGCGCCGCGCCAGCGCCGGCTTGTCCTCGCGCGCGGTCAGGGCGATCACGCCCGAGCAGCCGCCGGCCCGCGCGTGCGGCTCGAGCCGGGCCGGCCACAGCTCGTCGTCCTCGAGCCCGGCGCCCGCGGTGAAAGCGCCGCCCACCGCCACGATCGCGCGGCCGCGCGGCTGCGCGAGCCAGGCCGACGCGCCGCGCCTCTGCCCCTGCGCGTCGGTCTCGAGCCAGGCGCCGCCGCAGAATCCGCGGCGCCCCGGCTCGAAGACGTCGCCGGGATCGAGCTGCACGGTGCGTCCACCGCCGCGCACGGCGAGCTCCAGGGCGACCAGGAGCGCGAGGAGGGCGAACGCGCCGACGAGGGCGAACCGCTTCATCGCGCGGCGAAGAT
>Ga0187893_10007030_pt1 | contig 18774 bp, 11 predicted proteins | sample MA1701074metaG_FD_139574 | JGI IMG/M metagenome (GOLD analysis project Ga0187893, IMG submission 139574) | White microbial mat communities from a basaltic lava cave in the Kipuka Kanohina Cave System on the Island of Hawaii, USA - MA170107-4 metaG ... | reverse complement strand
TTCCTGTTGAAATATGGAAAACTCTCCACCGCACAGGCCGATCAAAAGTTTCCCACATTCCAACAGGATTATGATGACGATAATTTTCTACTTTCACGTGTAGCTAATTAGGGGAAGCTTACGCTTGTATTGACTGGCGGCACTTTGCTTACCCGACTTGTCAAGTTCAACTTCACGAAAGACATCTTCAACAAGCAGAACGAGTCATTTCCACAGGAGGAGTGGTTGCTGCAAAACGAATGTTCGATAAATCTTCCTGCAGCATATACCCTGAGGGGTCGGCGAAGAAAAAGCTGGATAAATGTCATCAACCCCTTTCGTTCATTGCTTGTCATTGGAACCCCGGGTGCAGGTAAGTCCTACTTTGTTGTCAGACATGTCATCACCCAGCATATCAGGAAGGGCTTCACGATGTTCATTTACGATTTCAAGTTTGACGACTTATCCCGAATTGCCTACAACACTCTATTGAAGAATGGTAGCCGTTACAAAGTGCCCCCGAAGTTCTTTGTCATCAATTTCGAGGACCTGAAGCGTACACACCGTTGCAACCCACTCGATCCTGCAACGATGGACGACATTACAGACGCGACCGAGTCTTCCCGCACAATCATGCTCGGACTCAACAAGGACTGGATCAAAAAGCAAGGAGATTTCTTCGTAGAGTCACCTATCAACTTCGTGACTGCCATCATCTGGTTTCTTAGGAAATACCAGGAAGGGAAATACTGCACTCTTCCTCACGTCATCGAATTGATGCAGCTTGACTATCCTCACCTTTTCAAGCTCTTGCGAGGGGAACCGGAAATAGAGGTGCTGATTAATCCCTTTGAGTCTGCATTCCGCAACGAGGCGATGGAGCAGTTGGAGGGACAAGTCGCCAGCGCCAAAATCGGGATGGCCCGTCTTTCATCACCCCAACTCTATTATGTATTGTCTGGCAACGACTTTACACTCGACATCAATAACCCGCAGGAGCCGAAAATTGTGTGCACTGGGAATAATCCGCAAAAGCAGCAAATCTATGGCGCCGTACTCTCCCTATACATTTCAAGGGTTATCAAACTTGTCAACAAAAAACGCCAGCATAAGTGCAGCCTCGTTTTTGACGAATTCCCTACGATCTACTTTAATGGAATCGATAGCCTGATTGCGACCGCACGAGCCAATAAGGTTTCCACGACACTTGCCGTCCAGGACTACAGCCAGCTAAAGAAGGACTACGGTCGTGATCAGGCTGAGGTCATAATGAATATTGTCGGCAATGTGATCAGCGGCCAGGTGGTAGGTGAAACTGCCAAACTTCTATCGGAGCGTTTTGGCAAGATCGTGCAGGAAAGGGAGAGTGTTTCCGTAAATACGTCTGAGACTTCAGTAAGCCGATCTACTCAACTTGATTCCGCAATCCCGGCATCTAAGATCGCAGCCCTTTCATCAGGAGAATTTGTAGGCACCGTGTCTGACGATCCCGACCAGAAGATTGAGCTCAAGGTCTTTCATTCAGAAATCCTGAACGACCATTCCGCGATCCATGAGGAGGAAAGCCAGTATAAATCAATCCCTGCCATTCGGAAGGTTAGCCATTACGATATCGAACAAAAATTATTTCAGGATCAAAAAGGACATACAAGAAATCATCGCTGCAAAATTGAAATAGCACACAATGACCACACTAGACATAAAAACATACTCTGACCAGCTTCATGAAAATCTGAAGGCAGGGCTTACGGAAATCTCCCAGGAGAATCCAGAATTGATAGCAAAAGCCAGCAAATCAATGATCCTTGTCAAATCATTGATCAATCAGCTTCGAGACTTTTGCTTGTCAGTACAAGTTCCGAGATAAGGAGGAGGAAATTACTTTCTTCAAGGAGATCAAGCCTGTCTTTATAAGTCAGTATCTATAATACGACAATGTTTTTTCGATAAAGATCAATGAACCGTTCGGGCCACACGAATCGATAATCGCGTATTACTATGAGCGACTGGACAGGCTGCAGGAGTTCACAAAGGAGCATCTCGAATTCTACAGCTATTGCCTTTCCAATTCTACCTACTTTGACGAAAAGTACTTTACCCGCGACAACAATTCATTTGTTGCCCTTGAGATTGACACCAAATTTTCAACCGGCTATGATCTTACGCTGGCCAGACTTCTCGCCAACCAGTTAGTCAAGGATCACCTGCAAAGCCTCATCAAGAAGGTCGATACCGAGTTCCCGGAAACTGCCCCGGCCTCATTAACCTGGACCGGCACGAAGGCCGGCCTCATTGAAATCATTTACTCCTTGCAGGGGATGGGAGTTATCAACAAGGGTAATGCCGACATAAGGCAGGTCGCGTCAGCTTTTGAGACTTTCTTCAACATCAGCTTGGGGAATTGGTACCGGCAATTTCAGGAGATCAGGCTCAGGAAAGTAGCACGGACCAACTTCATCGACCAGATGAAGAAGTGGCTTGAAGACCGGCTGGATGAACTAGATCAATCGCAGGGATGAGGGTGATCGGTGAAACGAAAATTTACCATTGGAATGAGATTCAGGATTCATTCCAGTGCGCTGACATATTCCTCGGTAACGGTTTTTCCATCAACATCAGCAGTGCACTAGACTATCGCTCACTTTTTGATCGTTTCCTCACGTATCTCAATCCCGAGGATCAAGCAGTTTTCAAGAAATTCAACTCAACCAATTTTGAAGGCATCCAGAATAAGCTGACTGATGCTATCCAGGTTAATTCGATTTTTCAGCACCATTGCAACGAAATCGGAAACGCAACCTTGAAACTAAAATCAGAGCTGCTGAACGCCATCAAAGATCTGCACCCGAATTACTCCACCATCGATCCCCAGACCATTTACAATCTCTCGCAAAAGCTCGACTGGTTTGAAAACATCTACACTACGAACTACGACATTTTCCTGTATCACATCTTGCTTACAACGCTTGACCGGCACAAGAAGGACGCCAGCGTAAGAAGATACCAGGACTTTTTCCGAACGGACGAGGAGTGCTTACAGTTCGTTGATCAGCCCATGAGGGAATTCAAGAATATCTATTATTTGCATGGCGCACTCTTTCTTCACAACGAATCCGGGCAAACAACCAAAATCCGGAGGGGCAATAAAACGGATGAACTTCTTGACCTTGTCCGACTCAAGATTCACCTTGGCAATTTGCCGCTGTTCGTATCCGAGGGGAAAGCAAGATAATGATAATGAGGAGACAATTAATCGCAACAAGTACTTATCCTTTTGCAAGTCAGCCTTTCAGACAAGCAAAAACCGGATGGTCGTGCATGGATTTTCATTTTCTGATGCCGATGATCATTTGATCAATGACCTCAACAAGAACAGGCGTAGGTTGGCGATTGGACTGCACCTGGCTGGTGAGAGTGACGGGAAGATAATCCGAAGGGTTCGGGACATTGCAAAGAAACTTCACAAATGTCCCATGAAGGACATGAAGTTCTTCGATTCGCGATCCTTGTTCTGAGCATCATAACCAGAATTGCTCACCTTACAGGTCAGAATCCTACGGAAACAGCGCCCATCTTATATGAGGTAACATTTAGGTAAAATTGATTGGAATTTGGCTTCCGTGAAAGAAGAGTAAGTCTTAACCAATCTCCAAAAACGAATCGGCCTTAGGCTCACCGAGCTACGAAAACAAAAAGGTTATACCAGCCATGAGGATTTTGCTTTTGATCATGATATTCCACGTGTGCAGTATTGGAGGATTGAGAAAGGGAGGACCAATGTTACACTTAAGAGTCTGATCAGACTTTTGGCAATCCACAAAATGACGGTAGAGGAGTTTTTCAACGGACTCTATAAAGACTACAAGAATAGGTAGTCCGACTGTATCCAACTGCCCTGATTCCCTTAGGGCTGGATTTAATAGTATCCGGACAGCATCCTGGCCAAGTTTGCTCAAATCAGAATTCTAATTATCTTTACTTAGTTAAACCAAGGGCCGCTGTTAAGGCGGAAGGTGGTGGTTGAAATGATTGGGTTCTGCGTCAAAGATCGTGGGACTCTTTTATCCTTTCTTAAACGCTCCCGCTGAATCTCATGTCTGCATCCAATGAGATTAACAAGGGGACCACTTCCACACAGTTTATTTAACGCCCAGATGGTTTTGCACCAACAGCCTTAAGCTGCTTGGGCTTTAGTTTTTTGAAAACGAGATGACCATATGGAAAGTACGAGGAAGAGCAAAGAGCTGAGAAAATGGCAAGAAGAGTGCCTCAAGGAATTATTGCGTGTTAAAGCTGATGGGAGCCGAAGGCATTTCCTGGCTGTTGCCGGTGTGGGTTCCGGTAAAACATTCTTTTCGGCATACGCGTTTAATGAGTTCTTTCGGGCAGGAGAATTTGACGCTGTGATTGTTATTAGCCCGACCGAGAACATCAAGAGGAATTGGAGTATAACTTTTCAGCGTGACTTTGGAATCAAAGTTGATCATGGATACACATTTAAACACGCGTGGCCAAGAGATTGTCATGGTGTGAGTTTGACATACCAGAGTCTTAATGCTGCTAACTTGCAGACTCTCAAAAGATATGTAAGTAGCAATGTTCTTCTCATAATAGATGAAGTCCATCACGCAGGTGATGAAAAGTCCTGGGGGGATGCCATTCAGGAAATTGGAGAGGAGTCTGGCTTTGTTCTCTTGTTGAGCGGCACTCCAAAGCGAAATGATAACTCTCAAATTCCATTTGTTACTTACAAAAAGATCGATGACAAAACAAAAACGTACGAACTCCAATACGACTATTACTACGGATACGCTGAGAGCATAAAAGACAGAGCCTGCTGTTCGACCATTTTTCAAAGGAATTTCTCCAACATTTCCACAATAGCTGGATACAAACGATTACAGTATGCTCAGGAAGTTACTCCCGACATTAAGAAGCTTTTCAATGAGATAATAACCGTGAAGGATCGGGGTGATTGTTACGTGTACCAAACATTCCAGAAGGCGAATGATCAATTGGGCGAATTGAATGACAAACGCAATGAGAACTATGCCGGACTTATCGTTTGCAATACAATTGCTGACGCGAAACGACTGTACGACCGAATTTACAGTGAATTCGGGGACGATTTTGTAGAGCTTGTGACCAGTGATGATCCTGATTCAAGTAAGAAGATCGAACATTTCAAGGTCAGCTACAGACCCTGGATCATTTCTATTAACATGATCTCCGAAGGAGTGGACATTGATCGGATTAGAGTAATTGTTTATGCCTCAAATGTTGTCACTCCGGTCAGATTTATTCAAGTCATGGGTCGTGGGGTGCGGAATCCAAAGCATAGGGAAAACGACAGTGATGTTTGCTACATGTTCATCCCGGACTACAAACCTCTCGTCGATAACGCTAGGAGCATTGAGGAAGAGATAAAGCATGTTATCAAGGAGTTAGAAGAAGCCCTAAGAAAAGATCGTGAACTCATTGGTCAAAGACAACTTAATATACTGGAAGACATTGTATTGAGTGCAACAAGTGAAAATAGCGGGAATGTCTTTGGGGGGCGGCTTTTTGATGTAAAGGAGGATATGGAGGCAGTGTTTCTGGCAAAAAAATATGATGTCTCCAAAGATAAGGTCTTAAGCATGTGGAAGGATATTCTCGAAAAAATCGGCCAGCCTACTCCTGAAGAGCGACCTGCAAAAGTCGAAACAATTACAGATGAAAAAGAAAAATACCGGAGAGCAATTAAGAAAATAGTTGGAAAGATTCACTACGACTTTGGTTTGGACTTTCCGGAGATTCATTTCAAGCTGAACACTCAACTGGGTCGGCACAATACATATGTCCTAACGCTGGAAGAGCTCAAGAAGAAATGTGAATTGGCCCAACAACTTTATGAAAAGCTTAACCTTAAGAAACAAAATGGTCAAAAATGAAACCTGATTACATAGAGAGGGCTCAAGAAGCCTTGAAGATTCATACGTTTAGAAGGACCCAAGTTCCGGAATTAGTTGTGCGCATTTTAAGCGATGAGAAGTGGAAGAAGCGAGATCCCGACCCAAACGAACTGAAACTAAGAGAGTTTGAATTCTTCCCGGAATTTGTTGAGGCACCACGGCCATGGGGATTACAAGTTTCATTTAAGGAATTAGAAGACCTATGTAAAGGTTTCACTGAAGTGGAACTAGCCCTTTCCAAGGAAAAATCAAAAAAAGGAAAGGAAATTAATAATGCTGAACTAAAGACCATCAGAAAAACTGATAAGCAAAAAGGTCTGGAACTTTTGGAAAGGGAGCGGCCGGACCTCCTGAAGAAGGTAAGTACTGGAGAGATTTCGGTATATGGAGCAATGGTTGAAGGAGGATATTTAAAAGAAAGAGTGAAAGTTGAAAAGACTCCCGAAGGGTTTGCAAACTATATAAGAGGGCATTTTTCTGAGAAACAAAGACAGGCGTTGGTGAAATTACTCCAAGCCAAATAGCGGTAACAAAATGCAGTTTACGCCATACCATGCAAAGTATTTCGCATATGAGCTAACCAAGCGGAGTCCAGCGGATAGCATGCAAAAGCTGGCATCCACTCTAGTTGACGTGCAGGCTCAAGTCGATCTAAACCCCCACCAAGTAGACGCAGCACTATTTGCATTCCGGTCACCATTGTCAAAGGGAGCTATCCTCGCTGATGAAGTTGGCTTGGGGAAAACTATTGAAGCTGGTTTAGTAATTTCTCAAAAATGGGCCGAAAGAAAAAAGAAAATACTAGTTGTCGCACCAGCGAATTTACGAAAACAATGGAGCCAGGAATTGCTTGACAAGTTTTTCCTTCCATCCATGATTCTTGAAGCTAGGTCATTCAAAATGTTTGAAAAGGATGGAGAAATTAATCCATTTGACCGTCTTGAAATTGTTATATCCTCCTATCAGTTTATCCGTACCAAAGAATTAAAAGTCAGAGGTATAAAATGGGACCTAGTGGTAATTGATGAGGCCCATCGTTTAAGGAATGTTTACAAACCAACAAATAAGATCGCACGATCTATCAAGGAGTCACTCGAAAACGCGCCCAAGATCCTCCTCACGGCCACTCCTTTGCAAAACTCCCTGATGGAATTGTACGGCCTCGTAAGCATGATAGATGATTATGCCTTTGGTGATACCAGAAGCTTTCGCACGCAATACAATAAAATTGGAAGCAATGGTAATGAGGATCAATTCCTGGAGCTGAAAGAGAGGCTAAGACCCATTTGTAAAAGAACGCTTCGAAGACAGGTTCTCGAGTATGTAAACTACACCAATAGAATTGCGCTTGTAGAAGAATTCTATCCTACAGAGGAAGAGCAAAGATTGTATGACCTTGTATCCGAATATTTACAGCGCGAGAATCTATATGCCCTTCCTTCAAGTCAACGGATTCTGATGACGCTAATACTGCGTAGACTACTTGCCTCATCAACTTATGCGATAACAGGAACCTTTGAAGCTCTTTGTAGTAAACTGGAGAGCATGACTCCGGCACAAGAAACCAACACAGTTGAAACAGAGTTGTCGGATGATTTTGAAGCTTACAATGAGCTAAAAGAAGAATGGGAAGAACAAGAAAACCCTGTTGAGGAGCTCGCCACACCTGAGTACACAAATCAGGAACTAAGCGACATCAAAGCTGAACTTAATTCCTTGCGGGAATTTGAAGGTCTCGCTAAGTCTATTCAGAAGAACTCGAAAGGAGAAAAATTGATTACGGCACTATCGAGAGGATTCGCAGAGCTTGAAAGAATTGGCGCACCGCGAAAAGCACTCATCTTCACGGAAAGCAAAAGGACACAGGAGTATCTTTTCAGGATTCTTGAAGGCAGCACATATAAAGGAAAGCTTGTTTTGTTTAACGGTTCCAATACCGATCCTTTTTCAAGGTCTATCTATGAGGCATGGATAGAAAGGTTCAGGGGAACGGACAGAAGCACGGGGTCGAGATCAGCGGATATGAGGGCGGCTTTGGTTGATTATTTCAGGGAACATGCAACTATTATGATTGCGACTGAAGCTGCAGCAGAGGGGATCAATCTTCAATTCTGTTCCTTGATTGTGAATTACGACCTACCCTGGAATCCGCAGCGTATCGAACAACGGATCGGTAGATGCCACCGGTATGGACAAAAATATGATGTGGTTGTTGTTAATTTTTTGAACAAAGCCAACGAAGCCGATTTGAGGGTGTACCAGCTTCTCAATGAAAAATTCAACCTATTCAATGGTGTCTTTGGCGCTAGCGATGAAGTGTTGGGCAGCATCGAAAGCGGCGTTGATTTTGAGAAGCGGATTGCTCAAATATATCAAGAGTGTCGTACATCGGACCAGATTCAATTAAAATTCGATTTCCTGCAAAAGGAGCTCGAAGGCAAGATCAATGCAGAGGTATCGCAAACGAAGCAAAAATTGCTTGAAAATTTTGATACAGAGGTTCACGAAAAGCTTCGGATAAATTTAGAAGAGAGCAAGGAATATCTCTCAACATACGAAAAGTGGCTATGGGATTTAACCTGCTTCTATTTGAAAGATGACGCTGATTTATCGGATAAAGAGTACTCTTTCACGCTTCGGAGAAATCCCTTTCCAGAGGAAACAATTCATCCGGGTCCCTACCGGATTGGCAAAAGTATTGACAATTCAAATCCGTACAGGATTAGCCATCCCTTGGCGGAAAAGATAATCAACAAAGTTAAGTCCTATTCCTTAGAACCTGTATTCTTAGAATTCGATTTAACTAACTATCCTAAGCAGAGTTTTGTCCTTAGAAACCTTGTTGATCAGGAAGGGTGGCTTTCCGTCCACACTCTTTCAATAGATTCATTTGAACAGGAAGATTACGTAATTCTCCTTGGAAAAACTGATGGAGGAAGTATCCTTGAAGATGAGCAATGCCGAAGGCTTTTCTTTCTCTATGCTGTAAATCAAAGACCTACTAATGACTCCGAATTAAATGGGGTCAGAGAGTTTTTCAAGCCATTATTTGAAGAAAGGAAGAGGGAGATTGTCGAAAACATAGGCGTTCGAAACGCAAGATACTTTGAAGCAGAGCTTGAAAAGCTTGACCTCTGGGGAGAGGACAAAAGAAGCTCGCTGAAAATAGCCATGAGGGAGCTCGATGAGCAAGTCAAAAACCTTCGCAAGCAAATCAGACTCGCTCCTAACTTGCCGGAAAAATTGGCCCTCGAGAAGGAAAAAAGGAAATTAGAAGCAGAAAGAGATGAGGCCTGGAAGAAGTACGATAGCGCGGCCAGAGAGATAGAAACCCAAAAAGATGGGCTTATCGATGAGATAGAGAAAAAAATTAAACAGCGAATTAATGAACAGGATTTGTTTTTGATAAAATGGAAATTGGTTTGATCAACCCTCACACCTATGAAAAAGTTACCCAATACTAACCCGAATTCTGTGCTGGCCGAAACAATTTTTAAAGAGCTCGTTGCTGCAAATCTAATTGCAAAAGACAACAAGGAGTTTTCATCAATGTTGGCGGAAGGCAAACTCAAAGATTCCGACTGGAGAACGAATTTGCTTGACCGGATTCATCGTAAAGCTAAAGTTGGTGGCAAATGAAGTTAAATAACCTTTCGATCAGATCCTTCCGGGGCGCCACAAAACCATTGAAAGTTGCTTTTGATCCGGCCAAGACAATTACCATGATTTTTGGTGAGAATGGTAATGGAAAAACAACAATTGCGGATGCCCTTGTATGTCTCTGTACAGATGGATATGGATCGGTTGAGGACAAAACATCGGTGGACAAGTCCTATTTGTGCTCTGTTGATTCAAATCCACAAGATGTATTAATCGAACTTGATACTGATATTGGAAAATTTAAGGCTGAGTTGAACGCGAGGCCTTTAGCGACGTTTACTAAGTCACCCGCGGAAGGCATGCCTAATCTCCGTTTTTTAAGGAGAAAGCAAATCATTGATCTTCTTGACGACCAGCCATCAAAGCGTTATGAAAGGTTACAGGAGTATATCGATGTGGCCGGCGTGATGGCATCGGAGGACTCTTTACGAAAACTCATCCGCACCTCTAAGTCGGATCTCACAAGTGAGACTAAATCACTCACAGACTCGACAAACACGCTTGAAAGGATATGGGAGGAGGAGGGGAAACCAATGAGTTCCTGGGAAGACTGGGCAAAATCTCAATCAACAAAAGACATTACCAAGGAGTCGGAAAGGCATGCGCAGCTATCTGATGCCATTGCCAGGTGGCAAAATGTATTCAATAAATTAGAAGCAATAAGGCAACAAAAGGAAGATTTAAATGAGTCGTCGCTTAAGGTTGAGAAATTGCAGAATCAACTTTCCAAACTAGAGAGTGCCGGCAGGGCCGGTAATACAAAGCTGCTTGCCGTTTTAGAGTCAGCTCATAATTATATTATTAGCGAACAACAAATTGAGCAATGCCCTGTATGCAAAAATAGTGTCAAAAAGGATCATCTGGCGATTTCTTTGAAGTCGCAGATTGAATCTATGAAGTCGCTTCAGAAAGTTTCAAGGGAATTAGATTCCGCAATACGAACAAATGAAAGTAGCAAGGCAGTGGAGCAAAGCAGTATTAAGGAATTCAATGGTTTGTTAGATGCTTTTTGCTCAAAGATTTCTGGCTTTGTCGGTAAGGGATCATCTGCGGAAACGATGATTAAAGATATTTCGGCGAAGGCCAAAACTGACTTGGCATTTGAAAGTTGTTTAAGCCACCTGGATACATTGAATGACTTTATGGAAAAGGTAAAGGAAAAGGCTGCAAAAATTTATGGTACCATAAAGCAGTTCAATGCTATAAAGGAGAGCTATAAAACTGTTACAAGGGTAAGAAACAGCGCACAAGATCTTAATGAATTGGTGCAAACAGCCGAAAAGACACTCAAAATTGTCGAATCCACTAGAAAGAAATTCATTGAGGACTCCCTCAATTCCGTCTCTGCGGAAATAGAGGATATGTATGGCAGAATGCACCCAGGTGAAGGGCTTGGTGACATAAAACTATTTCTGAAAGAAACCGGAAAAAACTCGATAGAGATAACCAGTTCCTTTCACACTATAAAAGAGATAACCCCTCAATCCCTTTACAGTGAGTCGCACTTGGATACCCTTGGGATCTGCATATTCATTGCCCTGGCAAAAAAGTTTAACCAGGGAAATACCATCCTCTTACTTGATGATGTAATGATGTCTGTTGATGACAGGCATCTCGATAGATTTATCAAGTTATTGCATCTTGAAGCTGACCACTTTGATCAAATAGTTATTACAACTCATTATCGACCGTGGAGAGATCGCTATAGAACGCACCGAGCACCTGCTGGAAAAGTTCACTTTGTCGAACTAAGGACTTGGACGAAGGAACTGGGGATAACTATTCAAAACGGTCGCGTTGAATTGCAGGAACTTGAATTGGCTTTAGACGATAAATCCTACTTTGATAGGCAAATCATAGCAAGTAAAAGCGGAATACTCCTTGAAAACCTGTTGGAGTACCTAACTGACATATACGAGTACCACATGCCGAAGCGCAAAACTATGAAGTATACTCTTGGTGAACTTATGGACGCATTACAGCCCAAATATCTGAAAAACATTAAGGTAGTACATAAAGCTAGAAAACGCGATGACACTGGCAATGAGCAAGAGGTTGAAATTGAATTTGCCTTGCAACCTGCTATTGATGAGCTCAAAAAATTGATGTTTATAAGAAATCAAGTTGGAGCTCATTTTAACTTAGAGCAAGATGCAAGTGATGACGATGTATTACTATTTGGCAAGACGACACTTGAGTTAGGCGAAATGCTAATCTGTAAAGAGACAGGACAATTGCCATTGACCAAATCAAGCGACCATTGGAAATCGCAACGAGGAACAGTTAAGCTGTTTCCAGCCGACAAGAATTAATAAATAACTATGCATCGAACCCTCTGGGAATATTAGTTGGGAGAATAGATGGCAAATAATTAGAACATGGAGCAACCCGAAAAACTCGACCTTCGATCCCTTGACCTCCAACAGCACCAGTTGGAAAAACTGAAAGAGCTATTCCCCGAAGTCTTTTCTGAAGGAAGCAAGATAGACTGGGACAAACTACGCCTTACTTTAGGCGAACAGGTTGATATTGGCAAAGAGCGCTTTGGAATGAACTGGCCCGGAAAGGCCGACTGCTTTAAGACCATACAGCAGCCAAGTATTGCCTCACTGGTGCCGGTGCGCGAAGAAAGTGTTGATTTTGACACCACGCAGAACCTTTTCATGGAGGGCGACAACCTGGAAGTGCTGAAGCTTTTGCAGAAAAGCTACCTCGGCAAGGTGAAAATGATTTACATAGACCCGCCCTACAACACTGGCAACGATTTTATTTATCCCGACAACTACAGCGAGAGCCTCGAAACGTACTTGGCCTACACCGGCCAAGCCGACAGCGAAGGCAAAAAGTTTAGTACAAACGCGGAAACAGATGGACGTTTTCATAGTAAGTGGATGAACATGATATATCCAAGGTTGTTCTTGGCGAAGAATTTACTTTCTGATGAAGGCTTGATTTTCATTTCGATTGATGATAAAGAGGTTACGAATCTGAAAAACATTTGTAATGAAATATTTGGTGAGGAAAACTTTATTGACCCGATAATTTGGAAGAAAAGATATGGAGGAGGCGCGAAGGAAAAATATCTAGTTGCCCTGCATGAATACATTTTAGTGTATGCAAGGAACAAAGCAGCCTTAACCAATTTCTTTATCCCGTTGGATGAAGACTCCATTAAAAGATACTACACAAACAAGGACGAAAAGTTCAGCGTTCGGGGTGGCTACAGAACTCACCCATTGGAAGGCATGAAAAGTTTTGACTCAAGAGAAAACCTGAATTTTGCTATTCCCGCTCCTGATGGGACAGAAGTTTGGCCAAAACGTCAGTGGAGATGGGGCCCTGAGAAGGTAAAAGAGGCCCTAAAGAATAATGAAATCGAATTTGTAAAAGCAAAAAACGGTGAATGGGTCTTATCATCTAAACAATACCTGAATGATGAAAACGGAGAAATAAGAGAAACCAAACCATTTTCAATAATAGATGATGTATTTACTCAGCACGGAACTAACGAGATTATTGACATTTTTGGAAACGCTAAAATCTTCGACTTTCCCAAGCCCTCCGAACTTATTCTTCGGCTGATTCAAATTGGCTTTGGATCATCTACATCCGGAATATTTCTTGATTTCTTTTCAGGTTCATCAGCATCTGCACATGCTTTAATTGAGTCAAACAAGTTGGTCAACGGAAATAGACGGTACATCAATGTTCAGCTTCCCGAGCCAGTTGAAAAAGAGAGCGATGCTGGAAAGGCAGGGTTTAAGACCATTGCCGATATTGGAAAAGAGCGAATTCGGAGAGTGATAAAAAGAATAAAAAAAGAACATAGTCAAAAGGCAGACATGTTCACATCCACTACCTCGGAATTGGATTTTGGATTTAGAGCTTTTAAGCTCCAGCCTTCGAATTTCAACTTGTGGAAAATGGATGTTGACAAAACTCCAGAGGCCATCACCAAACAATTGGAGCTAAATATTAGCCACATTTCGCCAGATGCTGGCCAGGAAGCAATTCTATTCGAGCTATTATTGAAGAGCGGTTTTGAACTTACGACACCAATAATTAAAGAGAATATTGCAAGCAAAATTGTATTTAGTGTGGCCGAAGGTGAGTTGCTCGTATGCTTAGAAAAGGAACTCACTCAAGAAGCCATCAAAGGAATTGCCGAAAAGAAACCTTCTCGTGTAATCTGTTTGGACGAAGGCTTCCAGAATAATGATCAATTGAAAACAAATGCCGTTCAGATTATGAAGAGCAAAGGGGTTGTTAAGTTTCAAACTGTATGAAGTTAAAGTTTGATAGCTCCCAACCCTACCAACTCTCTGCCATCGCCAGCATTGTAGATCTTTTCGACGGCCAGCCCCTGAACCATGGGGATTTCTCTATTGAACTAACAGGTTTCGACAGCTTCGGTCAGAAAAGCCTGTTGCAAACAGAGCTTGGCTCAGGCAATAACCTTGTGTTGCCGGATGACACAATTCTCAGGAACCTTCACACGGTACAGGAAAGAAATGAACTTGACCCCACATCACCTGAAGAGTTTAAGCAGAACGGCCTGAACTTTTCTGTGGAGATGGAAACGGGCACAGGAAAAACCTACGTGTACCTTCGCACCATTTTTGAGCTTGGACATAAATACGGATTCAAGAAGTTCATCATTGTGGTGCCGAGTGTTGCCATTCGCGAGGGCACTTTGAAGAACATCGAGATAACCAAAGAGCATTTCCGTGCCCTTTACAATAATATTGAGTTCGAGCATTTTGTTTACGACAGCAGGAGGCCCGGCCGCCTGCGTCAATTTGCAACGAGCAACCAATTGCAGATAATGGTGATCAACATCGATGCTTTTCGCAAAGATTTTTCGGATAGCGAAGAAGAAAAAAAGAGTAACGTAATTTTCAAAGAAAGCGATAAGCTGAGCGGTCGCAAACCCATCGAGTTTGTGCAGGCCACGCGCCCATTTGTGATTATTGATGAGCCACAGAGTGTAGATAGCACACCCCGAGCACAGGAGGCTATCCGCTCATTAGATCCTTTGTGCATTTTCCGTTATTCCGCAACGCATAAAAACCTTTACAACCAGGTTTATAAACTCGATCCCATTAAAGCGTACGAGCTTCGGCTGGTTAAGCAAATTGTAGTTGCTTCAGTTCAGGGTTCGGATGCTAATAATGACGCCTTCGTAAAGTTTCTGGATGTGGATAACAAGAATGGTATCAGGGCGCGATTACTCATTCATGAAAATACACCCAAAGGTCCAAAAGAGAAAAAGATATGGGTGAAACAAAATGCTGATCTCTACTTGCTTTCGAACGAAAGAGAAACTTATAAGGATGGCTTCCAGGTGCTCGACATCAGTGCAGAACCCGGTAATGAGTTCATTGATTTTAATGCAGGCCGCTTGTTGCTCGGCCAGGAACGCGGTGGAATACGCCATGACCTGATGGAAGTACAAATCCGCAATACCATCAAAAAACATCTTGACAAAGAATTGCAGGTAAAAGACCGGGGCATTAAAGTGTTGTCATTGTTCTTTATCGACCGTGTCGCCAACTACAGGGAATACGATGAGTCAGGTCAGCCACGAAAAGGCAAGTTCGCGCTGCTTTTTGAAAAACACTATCGGGAGTTAATCAAATTACCGCAATATAAGGAGCTTGACGTACACCCGGTTGATAGGCTGCACGATGGCTATTTTAGTCAGGATAAGAAAGGTGTGTTCAAGGATACTTCCGGTTCCGCCAAAGATGATGACGATACCTACGCGAAGATCATGCAAAAGAAGGAGTTACTTCTTTCTTTGGAAGAACCCCTGAAGTTCATATTCTCACATTCTGCATTACGCGAAGGATGGGATAACCCTAACGTGTTTCAAATCTGCACATTGAATGAATCCAGATCAGTTCTGAAGAAACGGCAAGAAATTGGCCGTGGCCTGCGCCTGCCTGTAAACCAGGAAGGTGAGCGCGTGTTTGATGAAAATATCAACAAGCTCATGGTGGTGGCCAATGAGAGCTATGAGGATTTTGCGCGGAGCCTGCAAACAGAATACGAGGAAGACTGCGGAGTTACCTTCGGAAAAGTTTCCCGAATTGCATTCTCCAAACTGATTACGCGGGTTGAGGACGACAAAGAAATCACACTTGGCCGTGAAGGTTCGGAAGTGCTTTGGAGGGAATTGGTTAATAATGGGTTCATGGACGAAAAGGGCAAGATACTTCCAGCCTTCGATCCCAAGAATGAGCGCTTCACCTTGCAATTGCCGGAGGGCATCAAGGAACTGGAATCACAGGTAATTGAAATCCTTCAATCCTACAAACTGGAGCGCCATGTGAAACGCGATGAGGAACCGAGGAAACTGAAAATCAATAAACAGGTCTTCCTCGACCCGGATTTTGAAATCCTCTGGAACAAGATCAAGCACAGAACTACTTATGAAGTTACATACAAAACAAGTGAGCTGGTCAGCAGTTGTGTGAAGGCCATTAAGAAAATGGACAAGATTGAGCCCATGGTTGTGACCTACCGGGAGGCTCAGCTGGACATTGAGGTTAGAGGGATTTCACTAGAAGAAACGAGATCGAATTACATGAGGGTTTCGCATTTGGGAGGCCTTCCTGATATCCTTGCCTACCTGCAAAGAGAGACAGAACTAACCCGGAGGACTCTGGTTGAAATTCTTCGTGACTCGGGAAGGCTGGAAGAGTTTGTAATCAATCCCCAAAAATTCATGGACGCTGTCTCGGCCATCATTAAACGTGAATTGCACAAACTAATCATTGAGGGCATCCAATACGAAAAAATTGCTACCCAGGAATGGAGCATGCGGAAATTCGAAGATGAAGAGGTGCTGAGCTATTTAACGAACAGACTGGAAGTAAGCCATTCTGTTTACGATGCCATCGTTTATGAAAGCGAGGTAGAAAGAAGATTTGCCGAAGAACTGGATAAACGGGAAGATATAAAGTTGTTTGTGAAATTACCACGATGGTTTTTTGTTGAGACTCCGGTGGGAAACTACCATCCCGATTGGGCCATCGTAAAGCAAGACGATGTTAAGATTTACCTTGTGCGTGAAACAAAGGGAACGAAAGACTTCGAGAAATTGAGGGGAACAGAAGCGGATAAAGTCAGGTGCGGACGAAAACATTTTGAGGCCTTGAAAGTTGATTTTGCTGTTGTCATTGAGGCGAGAGAAGTAAAATGAAAAACATAACTTGGCTTTTCTACAGAGCATATCGCCAATCAACAAAGTCTTTCAGACCAATGGAAGCAATCCTGTAAAAGTACTATGCGAGGACTTAAATGAATATGTCTGCAAGTACAGTCGCGGAAATCCTGCATCGGGCTTGTTTAATGAATATCTGGCAGCTTCATTCCTTCGCGTCTGGAATCTAAGCGTTCCTGAATTCCGAGTAATTACCATTCAGGCCAAGCACATCACGCCAGAGTATCAAAGCACCACCGTGCAACCTCGTTTTTTTCAAAGTCCCTGCTTCGGCTCTAAACACTATGAGTATGGGAAAGAGATTGACCCTTCTATTGGGGTGATAGACACGAAAATAGTTAAACAAATCAGGAATAAAGGCGATCTACTTGCCATAGCACTTTTCGACTTATGGATGGCAAATGAGGACAGGAACCACAATAATTATAACCTCCTTCTCGACTCCAGGGAGGACGGGTACGCCTTCATGCCCATTGATCATGAAAAGTGCTTTAATACCAACAGCCTGACCTCTCAACGGGGATTAGTGATCCTTACAGAAGACGAAACCCTAGTCAATACGGAATTAAGTAAATTGGTCTTTCGGAACTTTAAGGAATTAGAGGCGTTAATTGACCAGATCGCCAATGATTATTACCTTTGGGTTGCTGAATGCCAAAATGGCCTTGAAAACGTAATAAATGCCATGCCCGATCAATGGGGAATCGCAAAAGCCGATAAAATTGCCCAGTTGAACGCAGCTTTGTTCCAGAACGCATGGATCGATAATTGCTGCGAAACTTTTAAGGAGTATAGCTCCACTTTCTTACTGTCATGAAATCGTTTTACTCCATATTGAACACCCCGCTACGTCCCGCTGCGCAGGAGTATATCAATATTGGCTTGCTACTGGCAGGTGAAAGGAAGATATTTTTCAAGTTTTCAAACCAGAAGCTTGCACTAATTAAAAAATTGATCCCGGAAACATCCTTCAACCTGCTCAAATCATACGTACTCGGTCTTACAGAAAACATCAAACTTGAGAACGACCTGATTCGAAATAAGTTCGTCAATAAGGACTTTGTGAACTATCTCTCCAATTATAATAGCAACCTTGTAACATTTTCTAAACCGACACCAATTGATCTGGATGCAAGCGAGAAAAATTTCAGATCATTATTTGAGAAATTTGTATTCTCTTTTGAGGATGATTTTGTGCAAGAATTGAAAACGAAGACACTTACGATAAAGGATCAACTAAGAACAAATCTTTATCCAAGAATTAAGGCAAATGTCAATATTGATCAGGTGATTACACCAATTGAGGTTCCGACCCTTTTGGTGCCAAGTGTAAAGATTAATTTTATTGGCCAGAATAATCTTCAAGTTGCGGGGCAAGCGATTGATTTTGAAAAGTCTGCTGAGCAAATTACGAACGGAATATCCCGTCTGATTAGTTTGATCAAAGCTTTTGACATGGCCAAGAAAAAAGGCCAGTACTATATAGTTGGTAAGGAACCAAAAAAGAGCCTAAAGGAACAGCACGCTAATTGGAAACACATTCGAGATTCTGACCTTATAGAATTTGTTGACATTGAACAAGTAGATCAAATTTCCGACTATATCGAACACCACAACGTAAAACCGCTTGTGGTATCTGAATAAAACTCTATCGACTTATCTTTTTGATTGGACAGGGAGACGCTCTGGCATCAGGTGCGCTCCGAACAGATTTTTTGAACTTGTAGCCTGTTTCCAGGGGTCACAAATGTCTCGTAGTCTTTACCCTCAAGATCAATTAGAAGTCTGGCTCGTCACAATATGATGGACCCTGTCTGTAGGACAGGATGCTGATAAAGTTAAGATTAAGTCTGAGTTGTAATCGTCATCATTCCTTTTCTCTTTTTTTGCTACTTTTTTTCTCTTTTGTTGACATGTGGATAACTGGCTTATGCAACTTTCATTTCGGGACTC
>Ga0187893_10007029_pt1 | contig 18780 bp, 10 predicted proteins | sample MA1701074metaG_FD_139574 | JGI IMG/M metagenome (GOLD analysis project Ga0187893, IMG submission 139574) | White microbial mat communities from a basaltic lava cave in the Kipuka Kanohina Cave System on the Island of Hawaii, USA - MA170107-4 metaG ... | reverse complement strand
CCTTTGCAGGCTCGCAGCACCAAGCGATCATCGATCTGTGTTCGCTAGCGCGGGTCGAGCCCAGAGTAACATTTTCATCGAACGTGGCGCCGCAACGCGGCATGAAAAACTCCTTTGAAAATCGTACTCGTCGTCCTCGTGCTCGGCTTGTACCTCCCGAAAACCGAGGACGAGGACGACATTTTCATCCCAAGGTCGCTCCGCAACGCGGCATGAAGGGGTTGTGGCTTACAACCCCAAAACCCCCCTCAAGTCCCCCCTTGTGAAAGAGGGGACGCTGTTTTCATCGAACATGGCGCTAACCTGGCATGAAAACCCTATGAAAACCGCCTGGTGCACGTGGGAGGCGCTGTCCCAGCGGCGACCCGGACGGCCTTGTCACCAGGAGAAATCGCCGTGCAAAGCGCGCCTCCCACATTTTCATAGGTCGTGACGACAAAAGAATTCAGGTGAGAACGCCAGAACCCGCGATGGGTTCTAGGATCCTTGGCGTTGCCTCACCGTTTCGTCAACAAGCTGCTCCCCCTCATATTGTCTGGTTTTGCAATCCCGAACTCAGCGAACACTGTCGGAGCAATGTCGAGCAGGGAAGGTTTGGCCGCTACCACTTTTCGATTGGAGAGAACGACCCCGGGTACCCAATCGGCGGCGATCAAGTGGTCGCCACTCCACTTTTCCGTGTTGTCACGAAGGATTTCCCTGGGAAACTTGCCTAGAGCGGTTTCCCACGAAGCGCGATAACCTCTGTTGTAGCCTACTACCAGATCCGGAACTCCTTTGGCAGCCGCGCCTGGGTAAACATCAGCTCCTCGGTCGACGCGCGTCACAACCGGTTCGCCATTCTTGGGATCGCGCAAAGCCAGCAGCCGGGTTGTCAACTCATCGAGCAGGCGCTGCTGCTCCGCACCGGGCGCAACAATGCCCTCCTTTTCACGACCCTGCAAATTCAAATAGAGAAGATTGAAGCCCGTCGCATAGGTTCGAGTGTTTTTCCAATCGACATTTTGCAACATTTCACCTTCCGAGAAATCCAGCAAAGACACGTAACCTTGCGATCGCAGCCAGGAGCTGAGATGAAAAGCTCGATAGAAAGGCGCAAAACCATGATCGGAGAGAACGATCAGCGTTGTCTGCGTATCTACTTTGTCCAGTAGTTTTGCCAGCGCGCCATCCATTTCCCGATAGGCGTCTTCGATGACAGTGGCGTAACGGTCGTCCGGCTCATGAGCTGGGTGTTGCGGGTCAAAGCTCCTCCAAAACGTGTGGCTCAGTTGATCTACGGTGCCGAAATAGAGAAACAGAAGGCCTTCCTGAAAACGCTCGATGTGATAGTCCAGCATCTTCAGCTCTTCCTCCAAAACAAAATGAGCCTGCTGGAGAAACTCTCCGTCGTCGAGCACAGTCGAGGTGAGAGCTTTGGTGTCTTGAGGAATGCCTTGGGTGTAGAACATGCCGAGGTGATCCTGCAGTTCAGCCGAATAACCGCCCGGAGTCGAAATGGGCAGGGCTGGTGAAGCGGGATCGATATTGATGGGGCTGACATAGAGCTTGAAATAGGGGCGTACTTCCTTTAAGTAGAACCGGCAGATGCCCCGAACGCGCGGGACAAACGGAGCGAGCTCAAAACTGACTCGGACCCAATCGCTCCATTGTTTCTCGGCTAGCTGGACTCGTTGACCGTCCACATCAATTCGGCCAACCGGGTGGGTGGCATCCACAAACACGCTGAAATCGAGCGTAGACTCTGGCGCTTCTTTCTTGAAGTCGTTTCTCGGCCCAACCAGCTTGGCATGCACCGTCTGCTGATGCACGCGCACCGGAAAAACCGTTCCTCCCGAGGCCCCTTCGTACTGTTCGGGCACGTCGGTATAAAACGCAAAGGTTCCGTATGTGCCCTGCAGATCGGGTGTTCCCATCCCCGAAAGCTGCACGGCCGAACTTTTTACCGGTGGGAAGTTGGCGGGAATACGAACCATGGTAGCCGGGATTCCCCGGTCTTGGAGAATCTCCCAAAATGCCTTCCCCTGGCGTAGGAGTGTGACCTTGCCTGCCGAAAGCGGAAAGATCCAGTCGCCAAGATGGATGACCCGTTTGGCTGGCTCAGCTTTCGACGTTGAGAAGTAGAGCTGCATCGTTGCCGGATCCCGATGGATGAAGTCATAGATTTCGTGCCGGCCGGGATCCATACCCGTTATGAACGTTGACCAGGCTACCGGACTTTGCGGAGGCGTCGTGGTGGCCAGTCGCTTGAAATCGCCCTCAGTTTGGAGACGTTTGAAATGCGGCATCTTCCCCTCATCCATGAGACGCTCGAGAATGCCAGGGTCCATGCCGTCGATGCCCAGGATGATCATCTTGCGTGCGGAGTTGGGACTGGAGGCCGACTTCCAGTGACAGCTCGTTAGAAGAGCCATGAAGAGGCAGGCACAGCCGGAAAGGAAAGCGAAGTGAAAACGCATCCTATTTAATCCTCGGAGCACGGACGTCTAGTCCGCAAAAAGCCGCGCGGGGCGCCCATTTGGAGTGCGGCAGCTTGCTGCCGCTTTTTTCTCGTGCGAAGCTTGCTTCGCGCGCATTCTCCCGGCGCAGCAAGCTGCGCCGAACCAAAGCGCAAGCAAGCTTGCGCACTCCAAGAGCGTAACCGTATTCATGGAATCGTGTACTAAGCTGCAATCAGCTGATGAGCGGCTTCCCTCGCATGTATCCTGGAACTGCGACGCCGAAAAGATCGAGCACCGTCGGTGCGATGTCGGTGATCTTGGGCGAATCAACACCAACTTTACGATTGGCAAACAGCACGCCTGGAACCAGGCGGGGCGCGACACAATGATCGCCGCTCCAGTGCCGCGTGTTGTCTTCGAACACGGTGTCGGTCACCCTGCCCGTGGCACAAGCCCAAGAGTTGCGATAGCCGTGGTTGTACCCCACCAATAGGTCCGGTGCATCGTCTAGGTACGGCCCGTGGAAGCTTTGCGCGGTGTCAGTCACTTCCAGAATCGCCGTCTCGCCAGAGGCATCATCCTTTAGACCGGTCAGCCGCGAGATCAGTTCCTTTCTGAGCTGCCGCAGCTCTTCGCCTGGTTTGACTATTCCGTGCGATTCACGCCCTTTCCGATTGATGAAAACTCCCGTTAGGCCGAGCGCAAAAGCTCTGGTTGCGTTCCAATCCACGTCTTCGAACCAGTCGCCGCTGGCCGATTTTCCAGGCAGCAACTTCAGATAACCCTCCCTGAGGAACCAGCTGTTCAGATTTACTCCGCGCTTGAATTGAGTGAAGCCATGATCGGACATCACAAGGACAACGGTTTGGTCGTCCACTTTGTCCATCACTTTTCCTACCAGCTGATCCATGCGACGGTAGAGATCTTCAATCACTCCCCGATATCTCTCGAACTCCTTGCCCCGATTGGCGGGGTGGGTCTCGTCGAGACACCTGAAGAACATGTGTTGAATGCGGTCGGGTGTGTCAAACACGCACGTGGTCAATCCGCGCGGTGTTCTCTCGATGGCGCTTAGAAACATCTTCTCGCGTTCGTTGTAGAACAGCCAAGCCTGCTTCAGAAAGGCTTCTTCATCGAGCACGCCTTCGTTCAAGGCCCAGGTGTCTTCGGCCAGCCCCAGCGTACCATACAGCCCGTTCAGCTTCGCAAGGTAGACGGAGTAGATTGCAGGATGCGAGATCGGAAGGGCGGGACGCTCGGGATCCAGGTGGAGCGGAGAAACATACAGCTCACACTGAGGTACGGTTCGAATCAAATGGAAGCGGCAGATTCCGTAAATCTTCGGCGATGGCCCGGTGGAAAACGCCACCCGCACCCAAGGAGAATACTCGCCGGACGAAAGTTCGAATCGTTGTCCTTGAATCGCGAGCGTGGCCCCACTCCCGCTCGTTTGGAGCGTGAACGGTATCGTGAGCGCTTTTCGCTGCTTATGCCACGGACTGTCGGGCCCTTCAAGAAGGCCCCCAAAACGGTTTTCTTTTCCCTTCAAGTGGTGCCTGACACCTCCAGTCATGGCTTTCGAGCGATTCTCATCGGTTGTGAAATACGAGAAGGTTCCTTGCGAACCCTTCAGGTCCGGTGTGCACATACCGGACAAAAGAACGCCGCCAAATTTCTCCGGGGGAAAGGTTATGGGCACGCGCAGGACCGAGCTGAAAATTCCACTTGCACCCAGAACACTCCAGAACGCCTGGCTCTTCCGCTTCAGTTTCAGCAGCGGCTTTGAAAGGGGAAACTGGAACTGGCCGAGCGACAGTACTCGCGAGGCTTTCTGAATATCCACCGAAGAGAGCATTGGAGCATAAGTACATGGATCGCGCGTCAGGAAGTCAAAAATATTGTGAAAAGAAGCATCGACTCCCGTTGCAAATGAGGACCAGGCCACCGGCGAAATGGAGGGATAGCTGGTGGCCAATGGAGCAAACGACCCCTGTTGCTTCAGGCGCTGCAGGGTTGGCAGCTTGCCAGCCTCCATAAACTGCGCTGCCAGTTTGGGATCAAACCCGTCGAGGCCGACAATTACCATGCGCTTGATGCGAGCCTTCCGCGAGCCGCGAGAGCTTCGACCCATCACAATCTGGAAGAGAAATCGGACTGGCCAGAAGAGCAGGTAAATTCCTGCGAGGAAGAGGGCAAGAAACAACGCCAGAAAGGAAGAAACGAAAACAAACCCGGCGCCTGGGCCAATGTAAGCCTGGAGGAGCGCTGGCCAAATCAGGAAGAAACCAGCCAGACAGATCGCACGACTCAGGAACCTCATGGAGTTCTGCCTGATGCCTTCGCGGTGGAAAGATCTCTCAGCAACTGTCGATCGGGGCAAAACCCTGGACGTCGCTTGATCAAAGATACTCCGTTTCTCTCGGGTTCGCTCGCGGTTGCAGTGTCGCACCGATGAATTGTGCCTACGTTGTTGACTCAGAGCGTCGAGAACCCCACAGGATTCTGACGCTGTAGCGCTTGAATTGACGGTCGGAAGTCAGAATTGGCAGCGACTCGCACTGAGCCTGGGCGATAAGCAGTCGATCAAAAGGGTCTCGATGATAGTCAGGAAGGTTATACACATGGAGCGCGTGAGAATGCTCGATTGGAAGCGGTAGCATCCCCTCCAGGTGGAGGCGACTCGGCAGATACGTCCCCGGCTCCTCCAGCGGGATGAGTTTCCCCAACCGGCGCTTGATCGAGATTTCCCAAGAACTGGCGTCCGAAAAATAGATTGCGTGTTCACGGCTCGCGATCATCTCAAGGGCCTTCGGATTGAGCCGCTCGGGTTCCAAAAGCCACCACAATCAGCACTCGGTATCGATCAAAAACTTCACCGCTCAAAAGTCTCCAGGAGCTCGTCCGGCAACGGAGCATTGAAATCCCGAGCGATCTTTCCTAAGGCTCGGTCTCGTCCCGGGATTCGCTTCTTGCGAGGTCTCTCGAACGGCACGAGCTTCGCGAGGGGCTTTCCTGCCTTGGAGATGATGACCTCATCTCCAGACATGACGCGGTTCAGCAGGCGGGAAAGATGAATTTTTGCTTCGTGAATGTTCACTTGCATTACAAACACACTAGACCAAGTAGTTAGCTAAGGCAAGCCTGTGAAAGAACTGGTACCTCAAGCCACGGGCAACTACACCTCGCCGCCCAACTCAGCAATCGCAGCTTTCACTTTGGGGATGTATTGGCCGTGCTCTTTCGGTCGGGCGCGCTCCAGGAATTTCTTGTAGTAGTCGATGGCGATCTGTGCCTGTCCCGCTTCTTGAGCCAGTAAACCCAGGTTCAAATAAGGCTCAGTCAATTCCGGATCATACTTCACCGCCCTCTCGAAGTAGCCGCGAGCGGCGTTGCCTTGTCCACGCTGAATCTCGAGAATGCCATAGATATTGTAGGCCTGAGCGTGCCTGGGGTTTTGCGCGAGTATGGCTTTCAGGGTCCGCTCAACATCTGGGGGGCGACCCATCTGCAGGTAAAGTGTGGCCAGATTCGAAAGATTCTGAAGATTGCTCAGGTTCATCTCCGCGGCTGTTTCCATCGCATTGGCCGCGGCAGGCAGTTCGCCCAGACGCACCAGAATCTCTCCCAATTCGGCGTGGGTCTCGTCGGTGTCCGCTTTGTTCTGAATGGCTTGCCGGTATACCGGCATTGCCTTGCGAAACTGGCGCAACCGTTGATAACAGGCCCCGAGATCCTTGTAGATCAGGGGATTGGTCGCATCCTCCTTCAGAATTCCTTCAAGCAATGGAACAGCGGCCGCGAAGCGGTCGTGATTCATATGGTTTGAAACTCTCTCCAGCACCGCGAGGACGTGAGCCCGGTCCTTTGGATCCGCACCGGACATATCAATGCGCAAGTCGCGCCGCGCACCAGCGCTCGCATAACCTAGGGACTGAAGCTGGCGCATCGTGTCGTCATTCACCGGGCTGCGCTCCAGCTTGCCCAGGCTCTCGCGAGGGCCAGCTACTTCCCAGACGTGTTTTTCCAATTGCGCGGCTTGGGCCGCCTGGCTCTCTGTCACGCTGCGCGCTTCGGTAGGGTCTTCTCGGAGATGGTAGAGTTCAGGCCTGGGTGCGGCGACGTACTTCCAATCGTCTGTACGCACGGACCGAAGTTCGGCCCAGCCAAGCGCGGTCTTAGGATACAGCGTTTCCATATAAGCGAAGCTGGCCGGCAACAATTTGCCCTCAACCACTGCCGGTAACAGGCTGACTCCCTGGACCTGGTTGCCTGGCGAGAGGCCAAGATAGTCGACGATGGTCGGCATCACATCGATTGAACGCACTTGTTGAGTGACCACTTTGCCTGCAGGCAAACCTGGCCCTGCCACGATCAAGGGAATATGCATGGTGGAGTCGTAGAGAAAGACACCATGCGTGAATTCGCCGTGATCGCCAAGACTCTCGCCATGGTCAGCCATCAACACGACCAGCGTGCGTTCAGCGAACCCCCTTGCGGCCAAGCCTTTCAGAAGCTCGCCCACCTGGTGATCCGCATACGCGACCTCCCCGCTGTATTTGTCCTTTTGAAAGCGGCTGCCAAAGGGTTCGGGTGGATCGTAGGGGAAGTGTGGATCGTAATAATGCGTCCAGAGGAAGAAGTTCTTGGCGGTCACACTGCTGTTGCCTGGCTTCGCTCGCTGGTCCAGCCAGTCCAGGGCTCGCCGCGTTACCGCTTCACCGCGCAGCTCAGCCACGACGCCGGGGAGCAGCTTGGCGTCCCGTTTTTCGTTCAGATTGTCGCCGTAGTGATCGAAGCCCCGGTGCAGTCCAAAGTGGCGGTTCAGCACCGCGGCACCCACGAAGGCTGCAGTCTCGAAGCCGGCATCCTTTGTTAGCGTAGCTAGAGTAGGGATCGCGCCGTCGAGGACAAATCCGCCGTTGTCGCGCAGCCTGTGGATCTGGGGGTATGCGCCCGTCAGAATCGAAGCGTGCGATGGAGTGGTGAGAGGAACCTGGGCAACTGCCTGGGCAAAACGCACGCCGCGAACGGCGAGGGCGTCGATGTTCGACGTCGACAGCTTTTTGCCTCCGTAGCAGGAAAGGTGGTCTGCCCGTAAGGTGTCGAGGGTAATGAGGAGGATGTTGGCGTTCCGGGGCGATGCTTGCTTGGAGGCTGGAGGGGAAATGGGTCTCGAGCAGGACGTGAGAAACAAAAGACAAAAGGCAATGAAACTTCCGACAGAAGATTGCATCCAGTTAGCAGCGCTCGATGAGATACAGCAGGGGGCACCTGTGCCGTATGTGAATCTGATTTTTTCACATCCCGAAAGGAATCGAAAGGGAAACGGTACGTCGAAATGAGACACGCGCCCTCACCAGCCGCCGCAGCGATTGGTGAGGCAAAATGGGACGCACTCCGCGTGTCTTGCAATTCCGCAAGGTTAAGCCTATAAATGGGTCTGTATTCAGATTTCTTTAAGGAGCTCTTTATGAAGTCGCTGTTGATTGCTGAGAACATTCTGCCCCTGGGAGAGTTTAAGAGCCAGGCGTCCCGCGTGTTGCGTGAGATGAAGGCTTCGCGGCGTCCTGTCGTGATTACTCAGAACGGGAGGCCCGCAGCGGTGCTCGTTGCTCCAGAGGAGTTTGACCGGCTCCAAGAACAGGCTCTCTTTATCACGGCCGTTCAGCGCGGGCTTGCCGAGTCCGAAGCTGGGCAAGTGATTACCGACCAGCAAGTGGACAGGCGGCTCGACGAAGAATTTGGGACGCTGAAAAGAAAATGAAAGTCGCGTGGACCCGGGGAGCGCTCCAAGACTTGACTGACATCGGTCGATTCGTTGCAGGCGACGACCCTTCCGCGGCACGAAGGCTTACTGCCCGCCTCAAGACACGAGCTACCCGAGCCTCCCGCTTTCCCTATGCTGGCCGGGTCGTTCCCGAATTTGGAAGAGAGGATATCCGAGAGTTTGTCGAGGGAAACTACCGAATCGTCTATCGCGTCCTAAAAAGGCACATTCACATCTTGACAGTCTTCGAAGGACATCGCCAGATGCCCCTGGAACGTGCAGAGTCCGTCTGAGCGCATCTCCCCATGAAAGAGTGGAACCTGCCGAGTTAAGCTCTCTCAAGCTGGGAGCAATTCAACCTTGACCTTCACCGATGCATCATCCCCGAAAGAATGTCACCCTGGCGGACTTCGCAAGCCAGGGTGGGAACCTAGCGTGGTCTACTTGGATTCCCGCTGTTGTGGGAATGACACTCGACAAAAAGTGCCGAGAAACGTGCGATGCGGTGGCTGGCGGCTTGGTGCAAACAAAAAGGCCCCGGAAGAGAATTCCTTCCGGGGCCGAGCTTTGTCCAACTGGATTTCACCTGATCAGAAGCGCCGACAAAAAGTTGCGGTCTCAAAGCCGGCCTCCTTGCTAATTGTAACCAGAGTGGAAATAGAGTCATCGAGGACAAAACCGCCATTACCCGCAGTTTGTGTATCTGTTATCAGGTCGAGTGTAGACTTTCCAAGACCGAGTTTGACACTCATTCGTGTCTATGGATGATAAGCTACTACAATGACCGATTTGAGTAAGAGCCTCTGCTGCCGGCCTGCAACAAGTGCCGCGAGCTCCTTAATCGCCATAACACTCAGTCGTTAATTCTGAAATTAGGGTGAATCTGGGTGGGCAAACGATAACTGTGCGTGAGCAAAAAACTGCAGGGAAGCTGTACCTAGTCAAGCATCCGAAGTCCGTGGGCTCCCATCCCGAGTTGGGGCGGGCGCTTCTGCTCTTGTGGATTGTCTGCGGAGTGTCTGTGGCAGCCTCCGCGAGTCCTCCCGCAGATTCATGCAGACAGGGGTTAGCGGCGCTACAGAGTGGCAATCGTCAGGGGGCCGAGCCGCTCCTCAGACAATGCTTGGCTGTCAACCCGGACCAGATTCACCCTTACCTCGCTCTGTGTGGGATCTATCAATCCCAGGGAAAAACAGAAGAGTTGTTCCAGACTGCTGAGTCAGGACTGAAGCGCTTCCCTGGGGAGAAGCGGTTCTATCTCACGGTTGGTAACCATCTGGGGGGAAAGGAAAAGTATGAGCGGGCCATCTCGGTTTTCGAAGAAGCGTATCGTCGCTGGCCGGATGATGGTCAACTGAAAGAAGGCCTGGCCAATGCTCATCTCTACAAGGGAATTCAGTTGATGGACAAGAATGAGAATCAAGAAGCGGAGCTGCACCTGCGCCGCGCTGCAAAACTGGCAGAAAACGATACCGATGCGCACCTGAACCTGGGACGGGCCCTCCACAACCTCAGTCGTGGCACTGAGGCCGTGGCGGAATTCGACAAAGTGATCACCCTCGATCCCAAAGTTCCGCTGGCTTGGTTCCATCGCGGCATGGTGCTGCATTCCCTTGGAGACCTCGACCCGGCCATCGCAGACCTCACTGTGGAAATCAGACAGAACCCGGACTACCCACCCAGCTATTTCTTCCGCGGCCGTGCCTATTTCACCAAGGGACTCTTTGCCGAAGCCTTGGCTGATCTGGATGTGGCGGTTCGCAAAATGCCAGGCAATCCCAAAGCGTTGTTCGAACGAGGTCGTTGTTACAACCAGCTTGCGCGGACTGCTGAAGCTGAAGCGGACTTCCGCAAGGCTGCGCAGCTCGAGCCCGACAATCCCGAACCGCTCAATGCACTGGGCCGGCTCCTGTGGTTGTCCGGGAAGAAAGAGGAAGGCGAAGCCTTGTTCGAGAAGGCTCGCGAAAAGAGTCGAGCTCGACGAGTAGTCACACCAGGCGAAATCCGCTTCGAAGGAGCTGAACCGCCAAGGCACGAAAACACAAAGAAGACCCAGACCCAACGACAAACCAAGTAGCGAAGGCAATGGTCAACACAGCGGTGAAGGCCCACAGGGCATTGGGACCTGTAGGTTAAGAACCAAGAGTCAACGTGTCTGCTCAGCCTCCCCCCAAATCCTTGATAGCGGCTTTCACCTTCGGGATGAATTCCTTATGCGCCTTCGGGTCGGCGTGCTCGAGGAACTTCCTGTAGTAACCGATCGCGACCTGCGGCTGCCCTGCTTCTTCCGCCAACAAGGCAAGATTCATGTACGCCTCGCTCAGGTTGGGATCGTATTCGACAGCCTTCTCAAAATAGTCGCGCGCAGCGCTCCCCTGGCTACGCTGGATTTCGATGATGCCCAGGATGTTGTAGGCGCCACCGTGCCGGCTGTTCTGGGCGAGGATGGCCTTCACCGTTCGCTGCGCTTCCGGAAGGCGTCCCTGGTTCAGATAGACAGTAGCCAGGTTGGTCAGGTTCTGGAGATTCGTCAGGTTCATCTCCGCGGCCTTTTCCATCGAATGGGCCGCCTCCTGCGCGCTGCCAAGGCGCACATAGATTTCGCCCAGTTCCGCATGAATCTGGTCGGTGTCCGCCTTGTTCTGGATGGCCTTCCGGTAAAGCTGGGCGGCTTTGGGGAATTGTCGCAGGCTTTGGTAACAGATTCCCAAGTGACCATAGATGGCCGGATTCGTGGTGTCAGCCTGCAGCGCCTTCTCCAGCAGAGGGGCCGCTGCCGCAAAACGGTCCTGGTTCATGAACTCTGAGGCTTGATCCAGCAGTCTCAACACCTGAACTCGTTCTTTCGGATCGGGACCCGACATGTCAATGCGCAAGTCGCGGCGGCTTCCCGCGCTGGCGTAGCCTAGTGACTGCAGTTCCCGCATTGTCTGATCATCTACCGGTCGGCGTTCGAGCTTGCCCAACTGTTGTCGGGGTCCGGCGATCTCCCAGACATGCGCCTCCAATTCACGCGCTTCCGAAGCACGCTCGGGCCAGAGGTTTCGTTGTTCAGTTGGATCGGCCCTCATGTCGTAGAGTTCCGGCGTGGGCGCCATGATGAACTTCCACTGGTCGGTCCGCACGGCCCGCAGTTCTGACCACCCGTGGCTGGTCTTGGGATAAAGGGTCTCCATGTACGACACGCCAGCAGGGACCGGCTTTCCCTGAGTCAGAGCTGCCAGCAGAGGTTGCCCCTGGACCTTCTCTCCCGCCGAGAGCCCAAGGTAGCCAAGAATGGTTGGCATGACGTCGATGGAGCGCACCTGTTGCTCCACGACGCGGCCAGCCGGGATATCGGGGCCGGCTACCAGCAGAGGAATGTGCGTCGTGGCGTCATAGAGGAAGACGCCGTGAAGAAACTCTCCGTGGTCTCCCAATCCTTCTCCGTGGTCTGCCATCAACACGATCAGCGTCTTTTCCTTCAATCCTTGATCCTGAAGCCCCTTGAGCAGCTTTCCGATCTGTTCGTCAGTGTAGGCAATTTCGCCTGAATACCTGTCCTTCTGGTAGCGCGAGGAGAAGGGAGGAGGGGGATCGTATGGAAAATGCGGATCATAGTAGTGCGTCCACAACAGGAAGTTTTTGCCTGGTTGAACACCAACTCCGATTTTCTGCTGGTTCCGCAGCCAGTCCAGTGCTCGCTGCGTGACGACCTCCGCCCGAACTTCGGCCACGACTCCTGGCAACAGTTCTTCCTCCTTTCGTGCTGCCTTCATGTCGTCAGCATAAGTGGTGAAGCCGCGGTTCAAGCCATACTGGTGATGAAGCACTGCTGCTCCGACAAACGCGGCTGTGCTGAAGCCCGCCTGTTGCAGCACGGTTGCCAGCGTCGGCACGGCCGCATCCAGCACGAAGCCACCATTGTCGCGCAACTGGTGGACTTGAGGATAAGTACCCGTCAGGATGCAGGCGTGAGAGGGTGTCGTGAGCGGGACTTGCGCGAAGGCCTTAGCGAACCGTACACCTGCTGCCGCCAGAGAGTCGATGTTGGGCGTAGACATACGCCCCCGCTCGTAACACGACACATGGTCCGCACGTAAGGTGTCAATAGTGATCAGCACGACATTGGCATCACGACGGGGTGGTGGTGCGTCGGCTCGCATTTCCCGCTTTGAACTGGTGGAACATCCAAACAGGAGCAAACATGCCAGCACGACCGCCAACCTGAGTGATAACGGCGGATTGAAAAGGGATTTGACCACAGAGATATCCAGGTTCCAGCGAAGAGTTGATCTGTCCTACAGTCAGTCTATCACTGTCACGCCTAAGGAAGCGGCCGGACTTCACTGCTTCGTGCAGAACCAGCCACCTCGTCACCCATCAGGGTGGTTCAGTGGAATAACACGCGACTCGCTTCAAGCGACACCAATCCAATAAAAAGGCCCTTCAGGTTGAGGAAACCCTGAAGGGCCAAGATTACATAAATTCACGCTAATTAGCGCCTATCCTAGAAGGTCACCCGTGCCCCAAACTGAATGTTTCTAGGCCCGCCACACTTCGAAAACACCCTTCCAAATCGCTCGGGATCGTTGACATCGAGTTCCGGATCACAGATCCCAATGCGGTTAAACAGGTTGCGCACGTCAATCCGGAACTCCAGGTTCGTTCCTTCTCGGAACCCCAAATCCGTCCGTTTGACCAACGATAGACTTTCTCCGTAGCTGGCAAACCCACGGAGGTTGCTAAGGTATCGCGGAGAATTTCCAAACCGTAGAGGAACATTGTTAGGAGTTTTGGGTACCGGTTGGAAAGCGTCGCGATTGAGGTATTTCGTGCCATCCTGGAGATCTGGGCTCGTCGGCTTGCTGCCGGCTATCCACTGATCAGGTGGAAGAACAATGTCGCCGCGGATGCCTGGGTTGAAGATAGCGGTTGCTTCCCAATTCCCATCGTTAATGGGGAGAGGCGAGCCCGACTGATAGCGCTGGATCGCTGCGACCGTCCATCCTCCAAGAACATAATTCATTGGACCGCTCTTGAACCAGCGGCCTCCCTTGCCGAATGGAGCATCGTAAATCCATGAGAACTTGAGGTCGTGCGGTCTATGGAGCCTTGTGACCGAATAGTCAGCCTTGCGGTTGTAAAAATCCTGGGAGTGGTAGTAGTAGTAGTCACCCGGCCCGCTCGAATCGCTGGTCGCCAGGGTCTTGGAGAACGTGTAAGCCGTGAGGAAGCTAAGTCCGCGCGTGGCACGCTTGGTCACCGTCAGTTGAGCAGAATGATAGGAAGACCACCCGTCATTCAAGCGGTGTGTGAGAACATTATAGTACTGTGGAAAAGGCTTTAAGCTTTCGCCGACGGTGCCAGAAAAGCTGGGAAAAGGTTTCCTAAACTCCGGATGGTCATCGATACTGTCAAGCAGAGTATCTCCGAGTGACAGATACTTGGAGTCAGCCTGATTCAAGCGGCCGACCAGGCCAGTGAGCCCATTGTGAGATGCGCTCAGGCGAGTACCTTTGTTACCGATGTAATTGGCTTCTACTCGTGTCTCCCAAGGCAGCTCATACTGAATTCCAAAGTTCCAGTTCTGGACATAGGGAAGCGCATTGAGATCCGGAGAGTAGTAGGCGATATCGTTTCCGTTAAGGAGGGTAGGATCGGTATTTGGCAGTGTGCCTTGGAAAGGGGGGAAGGGAGTATTCCAATTGTAAGCCACTGTGCCAACAAACGGGGCGGTCTTCCTGGTGATGGGATTGGGGCCATTGAAGCCGGTAAAATAGGGGAAATCAAAGCCATCCGAAATCGGTGGGCTGAAATTGATTCCGTATCCTCCACGGACAACTAACTTGGAGGTGGCGGCGTAGGCAAATCCAAACCGTGGGCCGAACTGTCGATAGTAAGTGCTTGCGAAGCTATCCTTGCCGTTCCGCCCAAGCCCTTCACCTAGGACCACAAACGCACCACGATAACCGTCAGCGCCCGGATTGGGGGCTGTTGGATCGAGGCCGGACATTCGGCTTGCCACCTCATGCAGCGGGGTTGGAATATCCCAGCGTAAGCCCAGGTTTAGGGTGAGTTTGGAAGTGGCCTTCCAATCATCCTGAAAGTAGAACGCCACCGTTTGTGACCGATATCCTGGAGTGAGGGCGACAATGTCCAGATTTGCGCTCTGAGCGTCACCCAACAGGAAACTGGCATAGCTGAATCCCGTCGAATTGAGAGCGTTGCTCAAAGAACTGGAATTTGGCAGGCCCGTTTGCTCATTGTGGAATGTGTAGCTGCCTGTATTGGTGAGAGCCCGCTCATTGAGGTAATAACGTCGAATCTCGCCTCCCATCCGAAAGCTATGACTCCCCTTGATCCAAGTGAAGTCATCTTGAAGGATTGTGCTTCCGTTGGGCGCGAATGTGCCGCCGCCATGACCGTAATCTCGGTTCAAACCTCTAACCGTGTTGCTGTTCCCCCTGAATCGAATGATCGGGAAAGCATTGGTTCCCACCCCCCTCATGCCCAGTTCGGCCGCCCAGTCGGTGCCGGAGAGTTGTGCGTTCGAACGATTGTTATTCAGGAACCGGTTGTACCCGAACGCGAAGTGATTGAGTTTGTTGGCGCTGATCGTCCAGTCCTCAGAAAATCGGATTAGCCAACCCGGAGTCGACTGTGTTTTATCTCCACTAATGGCGGGGCCAGGAATCGCTACACTCGGCGGACGAAATGTCCCACCACCGTCGCGAAACCGATACCGGTCGTTGTAGATGAATGACCCGCCGACCTTGTGGTTAGCGTTAAGCACATGATCGATCTTGCTTATCCAGTTGTCGATATTGAGCACAGGACAACAGGTGTCAATTCGGTAAGCATTGTTGCGAAGTCGATTGAACACCGTGACGCTATCCGGAAAGTCATGTGTCAAAACCTTTGCGCTGACGCTGCTAAACTTTGCCTGAGGGATGATGTTCCCCGGAAAGGGATCGCGAATCCAGGTTCCGTTTGCAAGCTGTCGGGTCGTCGAGGGGTCATAGATTTGGCCAAATCTGATATCTCGTCCCAAGGCATCCTGTCCTACGATTCGCCCCGAGCTGGAGTTTCCCGTAAAGACAGGATCAAACAATTGGGAGAAATCACCCTTCTTAAAGGCCGGAACTGGCATGCTATCAAAGCCGTTTGCCCGGAAGTCAGCCTGTCGGTTGGCCTCATAAGAAAAAAAGAAATGGGTTTTGTTCTTGATTATCGGACCTCCGACGGAGGCGCCGAAGTTATTGAGGTTGGCGGCCGACTTTGGCGCGCCGGTCAAGTTATTTCCCCAAGTGTTGGCATTCAGCTTCTTGTTCTGATTGAACCAGAAAAGCGATCCATGAAAATCATTGGTCCCGGATTTGAGGGCGAAGTTTGTTAGAGAGGTCTGGGTGTTTCCGTACTGCGATGACAGTGCACCCGTCTGAAGTTTGAATTCGCTCACCGCGTCCACGGTCGGTGTAAATTCACTGTTGCTCCCGCCGTTCAAGTCCATCCGACCAATAGAAATGCCATCGATCAGGATCTCATGGCTGTACTGCTGTCCCCCATTTATTGTCCCTTCGAATCCATTTCCACTCGTGCCAGGCATGGTGTTAAAAATAAAGTCCTGCAACTGACGGGTGCCGTCATCGACGAAAATCGGCCAGTTCCTTACGTCCCGCTCCGTGGCGTTGGTCCCGATTTCGGCCGTTGACGATTCCAGCAAAGGAGTTTCAGCGGATACCGTAACACTCTCTGTGATCTCGCCGAGTGCGAGACTGAAGTCGACAGTGATCGTCTGGGCGAGAAGCACTTGCACATTGTCTCGCACGGCCGTCTTGAAGCCTTTCAGAGCCGCTGACATTTTGTAGGTGCCCGGATCTACATATGGGAAACGATATAAGCCTGCACTGGTCGTTAGAGTCTTGCTCTCTTCTCCATTAGCCTTGTTGGTAATCACGATTTCAGCTCCCGGCACTATCGCGCCGGTCGCATCGTTGACCACGCCTGTAATGGTGCCGCGTCCGCTCTGGGCTCCTAATGAGTGCACAGTCAGAAGCATTGCTAAAACCAGCGCTAGAAGTCGGGCGAAGTAGCTGAGTTTCATTGACGGAACTCCTTTGATCGAGAAGAAGAGAGAGTAATCGCAAGAGGAAAACAAAAAAAGCAAATTACCCTCCAAAGTCCCTTATCGAAGACTGAACTTGTAAGCTATTGATTTTGAATTGTCAAACTTTCTTTAGGGCTTTTGAGACAAGGATCTTCAACTCTAAGGTACGAAAACTTAGATGTTCAATACGAATTCTGAGATTATGGAAGAAGACCCTTCAATAAGGCGTGAAGGTCTGGTTCCTACCTACTGGATTTCCTATGGGATTCGGAGACAATCGTCGACGTTCTCTTTCGTTTACTTTCCATTGCTGCGACCGTCGGAAAGGGTTCGCCGTAATTCCCATTGCATCACTAATGGGTTTGAATGACGCCCCATCATCGGTCGAGGTGGGTTAGGTACTCGATTGCGTTGCCCAATCAGCCACCATCCTTGCGCTCTGAAAGGTGCACCTGACTGGAGGGTGTTCCTTGAAACCGATTGACCGCGTTAAGCCTGTCTGCTAGATTACCGGTTTCGTTTCAGGCTGAAGTGACTGTCAGGACGGTCTTCAGTCGAGTTGTTTGGAGAATATGGGACAAGTCAGCATTACGCTTCCGGATGGGAGCACGAAGTCGTACGAATCGGGTGTCACTCCTTTAGAGGTTGCCAATTCGATCGGGAAACGGCTGGCAGAAGCGGCAATTGTTGCGAAAGTTGACGGTCAACTCACCGACCTTTCGCGGCCTATCGAGAAAGATTCTTCGCTTGCGATTCTGACGGACAGGAACCAGGAAGCACTTGAGGTTTATCGTCACAGTTCGGCCCACCTGCTGGCGTTGGCGGTGACAACCCTGTTTCCGGAGACCCAACTAGGCATCGGACCCCCAGTTGAGAACGGTTTCTACTACGACTTCTACCGCAAGAACGCCTTCACCCAAGAAGACCTGGAAAAGATCGAGCAGAAGATGCTGGAGTTCGTCCAGCAGGACCTGCCTTTCAGCCGATCCATCCACGAGAAGAGCGAAGGACTGGAATGGTTTCGCAAGCAAGGGGCTGAGCTGAAATGCGAGCTAATCCAGGAAAAGGCCGACAAGCAGTTTTCCTGTTACACCGTCGGCACCTTGGTGGACTTCTGCCTCGGGCCGCACGTCCCGTCAACCGGAAAGATCAAGGCGGTCAAGCTGCTATCCATCGCGGGCGCCTACTGGAAAGGTGACGAGCACAATAAGCAGCTCCAGCGCATTTACGGCACAGCCTTCTTCTCCAAGAAGGAACTGGACGATTACCTGAAACAGTTGGAGGAGGCCAAGAAACGCGACCATCGGCGCATCGGCAAGGAACTCGATCTCTTCAGCCTGCAGGAAGAAGCGGGGCCGGGTCTGGTCTTCTGGCATCCCAAAGGTGCGTTGATTCGGACGGAGATCGAAGACTTCTGGCGCGCCGAACATTTGCGCGGCGGATATGATTTTGTGTGTACGCCGCATATCGCCAAACTCGATTTGTGGCGCACGAGCGGCCATGTGGATTTTTACCGAGACAGCATGTATGCCCCGATGAAGATCGACGAAACGGACTATCAGCTCAAGCCAATGAACTGTCCGTTTCACATTCTGATTTATAAGAACGACCTGCGAAGTTACCGCGATCTGCCACTGCGCTGGGCAGAGACGGGAACCGTCTATCGCTATGAGCGTTCTGGCGTGCTGGCCGGGCTGTTTCGTGTGCGGGGCTTTACGCAGGATGATGCCCACATCTTTTGCCAGCCGTCGAAGATCGAGGAGGAAATTTTAGGCGTCATCGACTTCACCTTGCACATTCTTCGCAGCTTCGGCTTCGAACAGTTTGAGATTTTTCTCTCCACGCGTCCCGACAAATACGTCGGCTCACCGGAAGACTGGCAGACAGCGGAAGCGGCACTGCGGCGAGCGCTCGAAGCCAAGGGGCTTGACTATAGTGTGGACGAAGGTGGCGGTGCCTTCTACGGTCCCAAGATCGATGTGAAGATCAAGGATGCCATTGGGCGTTCTTGGCAATGCTCGACCATTCAGTTTGATTTCAATCTGCCTGAACGTTTCGATATTTCCTTCATTGCAGAAGATGGCAAAGCGCACCGACCGTACATGGTGCATCGCGCGTTGCTGGGCTCGATGGAGAGGTTTTTCGGCGTGCTCATCGAACACTATGCCGGAGCGTTTCCGTTCTGGCTGTCACCCGTACAGGTGGCCTTGCTGCCCATCAGCGAAAAGCATACCCAGGTGGTTCAGCAACTCTGCGACAAGTTGGTAGCAGCGCAGTTCCGCGCCAAGATGGATCTGCGCAACGAGAAGATTAATTTGAAGATTCGCCGCGCACAGTTGGACAAAGTTCCGTTCATGGTGGTGATCGGAGACAAGGAAGTTGAGAACGGAATGCTGTCGGTGCGGAATCGTTTCGATGGCGACATGGGAACTTTTTCGTTTGAAAAGTTCTTGGAGTTGATTCAGCATTTGAAGTCTACGCGG
>Ga0187893_10007028_pt1 | contig 18782 bp, 12 predicted proteins | sample MA1701074metaG_FD_139574 | JGI IMG/M metagenome (GOLD analysis project Ga0187893, IMG submission 139574) | White microbial mat communities from a basaltic lava cave in the Kipuka Kanohina Cave System on the Island of Hawaii, USA - MA170107-4 metaG ... | reverse complement strand
TGCTGCTGCATCACTACATGGGGGAGATCGACGGGGCGTTCCGGGCCTGGGGGTTCTCCAAGGGAGGTACGGGGCGGGTCAGCCAGGCGATCGCCTCCTCCGCGCGCGCCTTCGGCGCGGAGATCCTCACCAGCGCCCCGGTGGAGAGGATCCTGCTCTCGTCGGGGCGGGCCGCCGGAGTGGCGCTGGCCAACGGGGACCAGATCAAGTCGAGGGTCGTTGTCTCGGGACTCGACCCGCACCGGACTTTCCTCAAGCTGGTGGGAGAGAGCGAACTGCCGTCCGAGTTTCTGAGCCAGATCCGGAGGTACAAGATGCGAGGCAGCTCCGGGAAGGTGAACCTGGCGCTGGATCGGCTTCCGGAGTTCGCCTGCAGGCCGGGCGATGGACCTCACCTTCAAGGGGACATCGCGATCGCGCCCAGCATCGATTATCTGGAGCGCGCCTACGACGAGGCGAAGTACGGCGACTACTCCCGGCGCCCCTACCTCAACGTGGTGATCCCGTCCCTTTCCGACCCGTCGGTCGCGCCTCCCGGCAAGCACGTCATGTCGATCTTCGTCCAGTACGCTCCGTATCAGATCCGGGAGGGGCCCGCGGCCTGGCCGCGCCGGCGCGACGCTTTCGGGGACGCGGTCATAGACACTTTGGCCGAGTACGTCCCCGGGCTCAAGGAGTCGATCCTGTACCGCCAGGTGCTGACTCCCTGGGACCTCGAGCAGGAGTTCGGCCTGACCGAGGGGAACATCTTCCACGGCGAGCTGAGCCTCGAGCAGCTCCTGTTCCTGAGGCCCGCCGCCGGATGGGCGCGCTACCGCACGCCGATCCGCGACCTCTGGATCTGCAGCTCGGGGACGCATCCAGGCGGCGGGGTCATGGGGGCTCCGGGGGAGCTGGCCGCCAAGTGTCTGCTCGGGTCGGGCGGCCCATGAGCCATCGCGGGAACGGCGCAGCCTCGTACGACGCCATCGTCGTGGGGGCCGGCCACAACGGCTTGACCTGCGCGGCGATGCTCGGCAGGGCGGGGCGGCGCGTCCTGGTCCTGGAGCGATCGAGCTTCGTCGGGGGGATGGCCGCCTCCGAGGAGTTCCATCCCGGCTATCGCAGCGCGGGTCTGCTGCACGACACGACAGGCGTGCGGCCGGAGGTGGCTCGGGCCCTGGATCTGCAGCGGCACGGGTTGAAGCTCCGCGGCGAGCGGGCCCCGGTGCTGGCTCTGGGGGACGATGGGCGTGGGCTCCTGCTTCACGGAGATGCCGGGAAGGCGGCCGCGGAGATCTCGCAGCACTCCTCGAGGGACTCGGAGCGATATCTCCCCTACCGGGCGTTTCTGGATCGCCTGCGCGGCGCGCTCGGCAGCTTTCTCGACGAGCCTCCCGTCAACCTGGTCGATCTCGAGTCGGAGGGCGCCTGGGGGCTGATCAAGCGGGCGCTGCGGGTCCGCCGCCTCGGTGGAGCCGAGATGATGGAGCTGCTGCGGCTGCCTCCGATGTGCGCCGGGGACTGGCTCGACGAGTGGTTCGAGACCGACCTGCTCAAGGCCGCGCTGTGCCTGCCGGCGATCGCGGGAGGATGGATGGGGCCGCGATCCCCCATGAGCAACGCCAGCTTGCTGCTCTGGGAGAGCGCCGCCGGCCCGGGAGTCGTTGGGGGTGGGCCGGCGCTGGTGGCGGCCCTGAAGAAATCAGCTCGAAGCGCCGGAGTTGAGATCAGGACGCGCGCTCAGGTCCAGAGGGTGCTGACCGATGCCGGCGCGGCGCAAGGCGTCGTCGTGGATGGGAGCGAGGAGATCCAGGCGCCCGTGGTGGCCGCGTCGTGCGACCCGAAGAGCCTGTTTCTGCGCCTGCTTCCCGCGGGGGCGATCGCGTCAAAGCTGGAGCAGCGGATCCGCGCGTATCGCGCGCGCGGCACCACGGCTCAGGTGCTGCTGGCGCTCGACGCGCCGCTCCGGTTCACCTGTCGCGGCAATCAGGGCGGTGTGGAGCAGGCTCGGACCGGGAGCCGCCTGTCCGACCTGGAGCGTGCGTTCGACGCGATCAAGTACCGGCGCTTCTCGGAAAGCCCGATCCTGGACATCCACATCCCGACCGTGGCTTCTCCCGATCTGGCGCCGGAGGGCCACAGCGTCGTCTCGATCCTGGTCCACTTCGCCCCTTACGACCTGGAGCCCGAGTGGAACGACTCGCAGCGCCACGCCCTGGGAGATCGGGTCATCGAGATCCTCGCCCGACACACCGCCGGCCTCAGGCCCTCCATCGTCTCCGGAATGGTCTTGTCCCCGGCCGATCTCGAGGCGCGGTATGGCGCCTGGGGCGGTCAGATCCATCACGGCGAGCAGACTCTCGATCAGATGCTCGTGCGGCCGGCCCCCGAGTGTTACGGCTACGCCACGCCGATCAAGGGACTGTATCTGTGCGGCAGCGGCAGCCATCCGGGAGGCGGCCTGACCTGTCTTCCCGGCAAGCTCGCCGCCGAGACGATCCTGCGAGGATCACGCAGACGCTGATCGGTCAAGTCTGCTTCTTTCTCGGTGACTTGCTCGGCCCTCGGGTTCTCCTGGCTGTACCTCGCGCAGCACGCCGTTTTCGCAGAGCCTGCACAAACTCCGTGAACCCAGAAGCCGCGCTCTCCCTCGAGCTCCACTCTCCGACCGCATCGAGGTCAATCCTGTGATAGTTGGGGATCCGCACAGCCGCGTCCAGGCTCTGTCGGTCGTGCCAGTGATGGAAGGCCGCGAGGCGGTCGCGGCACGAGTCTGTGGGGGAGAGGAGCTTGACCCTGGCCGTCCCGATGGTATCGACGACAGGCTGAATCTCGATATCGGGGCCGATGCCGAGCGGCCCGGACGGGAACTCCACGGTGAATCGGGCAATGTCAAGGGCTGTTACGGTTCGATGGTCGCTCCTGTTTATCTTCTCCCGTACACATCGGTGCTCAGGTACTTGAGGCCGGAGTCGGCCATCAGTGTGACCACCTTTGCGCTTGGACCCAGCCGCTCCGCCACCCGGATCCCGGCGACGACGTTCGCCCCGGATGACGTACCCGCGAAGAGAGCCTCCTCTCGCGCGAGGCGTCTCGCCATCTCCTTCGCGTCGTCCGTTCGGACCGGGATGATCTGGTCCACCAGCGCCGGATCCCACAGCGGGGGCGTGTAACCGATCCTGACTCCTGCGATCTAGTGGGGGCCCGCCTGACCTCCCAGCAGCACCGAGGATTCCGCGGGTTCGACGACGACGATCTGGATGCCGGGCTTGTATCGCTTCAGGACGGTGGCGACCCCGCGCGAAGAGGCCGCCGTGCCCACGCAGTGAACGAAGGCATCGATCTCCCCTTTTGTTTGACTCCAGATCTCCTCGCCCAGCGAGTAGTAGCCCGCGATGCTGTCATGGTTGTTGAGCTGGTCGGTCCAGTATGTGTGCGGCTCCCGGCTCAGCCCACGAGCCGTCTCGATCATGTCCAGGATCAGCTTCTTGGTGGTGAGCCCTCCCTCGCTCGGGACAAGGGTCAGCTCGGCGCCCAGAGCCGCCATGTGATCCAGCTTCTCCTGACTGAAGGCATCCGAGGTGACGATCTTGAGCCGATACCCCTTGGCCGCGCAGACCAGGGCCAGCGATGTCCCGGTGCTGCCCCCCGTGTACTCGACGACGGTGCCTCCTGGCTTCAGGCGGCCGTCGGCCTCCGCCCGAGCGATCACGGTCTGCGCCATCCGGTCCTTGACGCTGCCGGTGGGGTTCTCCCACTCGAGCTTCACCAGGATGTCCGCGCCATTCGGCGGGACGACCTTGCGAAGCCGGACCATCGATGTGCTTCCGATGGTTTGGAGAATGTCCATGGAGGTGTCTAGGAGCCCGTCCGAGTCATGGCTCGGGTCGCGTTGCGGCGCGCCGCCGGGGCAGATGCCGCTGTGGACCAGATGAGACCTCGACCCACTCAAGCTTGTCCACCGGAGTGACCCTCGGGATCAGGCCGGCAACGCCGCCCTGGAATACCAGGAATGCGTTTCTCAAGTGCTTCCCGCCAGATGGACTGACAGCGGCTCGATTCTACCGTAAGAGGCTGAAAAGGGGTGTGCGGCTCAGTCCTTCATCCGCAGCGAGTCGGCGGCGAGATGCGCGAGCGCGCGCACGCCGAGGGGCAGGACCGCCTCGTCGATCATGAACAGAGGGGAGTGGTTCGAGGGGAACTGATCGGGAGAGACGCCGCGGGTGCGGACGCCCAGGATGATGAAGAGGCCCGGCACGGCCTTCTGGTAGTAGGAGAAATCCTCCGACCCCAGGATCGGAGCCATCTTCATGTCGAGGTTTCCTTCTCCGGCCAGGCGCCGCAGCGTGGGCTCCATCCGCTGGGTGAGGGCCGCGTCGTTGGATGTGACCGGGTAACCGTGATCGATAATCACCTCGGCGGTGGCTCCGGCGCTGCCCGCCACCGTTTCGGCTGTCCGCTTCACGCGCTCGTGGACATCGGCGCGCATGTCGTCCTCGAGTGTGCGGATCGTCCCTGTCATCACCACCTCGTCGGGGATGATGTTGTGTCGGACCCCGCCATGGATCGTAGCCACTGTGACGATGGCAGGCGCGCGGGTGATGTTGACCTGGCGGCTCATGATCGTCTGGAGCGCCAGCACGATCTGGGATGCGGCCACGACGGGGTCCACGCCGGACCAGGGCCGCGCGGCATGTGTCTGCCGCCCTCTCACGCGGATCTCGAGGCGGTCGGAGGCGGCCATCATGCCGCCCGAACGGGTGTGGATCGTGCCGACCGCCGCGTCCGACATCACATGGAGGCCGAAGATCGCCTTGGGCCGCGGATCCTCCAGCACCCCCTCCTGCACCATCAGCTCCGCGCCTCCGACCTCCCCCACGGGGGAGCTCTCCTCGGCGGGCTGGAAGATCAGCTTGACCGTCCCGGGGAGCTTGTCCCGGACCGACGCGAGCACCTCGGCGACCCCCATCAGGATCGCCACGTGCGCGTCGTGGCCGCAGGCGTGCATCACGCCGACCTCTTCCCCGTTGTACACGCCGCGCGCCTTCGAGGCGAACGGCAGACCTGTCCGCTCCGTGACGGGCAGCGCGTCCATATCGGCTCGCAGCGCGACCACCGGACCCGGGTGCTTCCCCTTCAGCAGCCCGACCACGCCGGTCCGGGCGATGCCGGTCTTCACCTCGATCCCCAGCTTCCTGAGATGCTCGGCGACGAGGGCGGCGGTCCGCGTCTCGTGGTTGGACAGCTCCGGGTTCTGGTGGATGTCGCGCCGCCACGCGACCACCCGGTCGTTGATGGCGGCGGCCCGCCGGTCGATCTCCTGGGCCAGCGCGTCGGTGGAGGGGCTGGCTCCCTTGGCGGGGGCACGGGAGGCGGGGGCCGCGCTCGCGAGGGGCGACGGCGGCAGCAGCGCGAGGGCGAAGATGGCGGTCCTCGCGAGGACCTTGACGTGCCTCTGCCGCCTGCGCCTCTCGTCCATCATGACTCAGGAGGAGAGAATACCACCAGCAGCCTCAGATCCTCCACGATCTCCTCGAACCGGTGCTCGACTCCCGCGCGCACGTAGATCAGCGACCCCGTCTTGACTTTCCGCCTCTGCCCCGAGGCGGTGAAGGTCGCCTCCCCCCGCAGCACGAAGTACAGCTCGTCCTCGCGATGCGGGCTCTGGCCGTCGATACAGCGAGCGCGCAGCTCATAGACGCCGGCGCTCATCGAAGGGACGCGCAGGATCTCGCGATACGCCCGCGGGGCATCCCCGCCGGGTCCCGCCGGCTCCTGAAGATCGATGACCTTCCAGTCCATTGAAGGTCCTCGACCTCAGGGGGCTGAGGGCGTTCGGATCAAGAGCAGCCGCTGGTCGCGCCGCAGCTCAGGCACTTGAGGCAGGTGCCGTTGCGGACCATGGTGAACTGACCGCACTCGGCGCAGGGGTCCCCTTCGTACCCTTTGATCCGCGCCTGGCGCACCCTCTCGCGCTCGCTGAGCCCGGCGGGAAGCCCGAGCGCCACCGCCGTGGCCCGCGCCCTGGAGGAAGGGGGAACCAGCGTGATGGAGGGGGCCGTCATCCCGATCTCCGCGAGGCCCGCGCCGGCGCCGCCCGCCCCGCGTGCCCCACGAGCCCCACCGGCAACGATGCTCGGGACATCGGGGATGCCGGGGGGGATGCCGGCGGGGATGTCGGGGGGGATGCCGGCCGTGGGAGCTGCCACGGTCTCCGACCTCGCGGCCCCAACCGGCGAGCCTTCCGGAGCGGGCTGCGCCACGAACCCGACATTGAGGTGCTTGGTGCGAGGCACCTCCATTCTCGTCCTCTCCTCGTCGGGGTCCACCTCCCGCTCGGTGACGAAGCTCTCCGCCTCCTCGTCGAACTCGGGCTCTTTCTCGGGCCGGCCGGTGGTGTCGCCGCGCAGGTCCTCCGAGGTGACCTGAGCCAGGTCGGATCGGCCCAGGTAGGTGATGGCCAGCTCGCGGAAGACATAGTCGATCACCGAGGTGGTCATCTTGATGTGGGGGTTACCCGCCACCAAGCCGTTGGGCTCGAACCGGGTGAAGACGAAGGCGTCCACGAACTCGTCGAGCGGGACGCCGTGCTGGAGCCCCAGCGAGATGGCGATGGCGAAGCAGTTCATCAGGCTCCTGAACGCCGCCCCTTCCTTGTGCATGTCGAGGAAGATCTCGCCGAGCTGGCCGTCCCCATACTCGCCGGTCCGGAGATACACCTTGTGGTGCCCGATGACCGCCTTCTGCGTGTAGCCGCTGCGGCGGTCGGGGAGCCTGCGCCGCTTCGCGATGTAGCGATGGATGATCCTCTCGGCGATCCTCATCTGATCCGACTTCGGATAGCTGCCGTTTCCCTCCGATGCGGCCGGTGAAGGCGGAGCCGCCGAAGAAGAAGCCGCTCCTGCACCCGCCGCCGCGAGCCCTTCTGGCGCCGCCTCCCCTGGAGGCATGGCAGGCAGGGCAGGCATGGCAGGCACGGCAGGCGTGGCGGGCATGGCAGGCTCCGCCGCCACCGGGATCGGCTCCGGGGTCTGCTCCGGAGCCCCCGCCTCGGCATCCATCTCCTCTCCGCTCCCGAGGAGCCACTCGTCGGCCGTCGCCGCGAGCGGCTGGCTCAGCTTGCTGCCGTCGCGGTACAGGGCGTTGGCCTTCAGCATCAGCTTCCACGACTGAATGTAGGCGTCGCGGATCTCATCCACCGTGGCGCTGTTGGGCATGTTGATCGTCTTGGAGATCGCGCCGCTGATGAACGGCTGCGCCGCGGCCATCATCTTTATGTGCGCCATGTGGTGGATGAACCGCCGGCCGTACTTGCCGCACCGGTTTGCGCAGTCGAACACCGGCAGGTGCTCCGGCCTGAGCCCCGGCGCTCCCTCCAGCGTCATCCGGCCGCAGATGGCGTCGCCGGCCTGCTCGATCTGCCCCCGGGTGAACCCGAGCCACTCCAGCAAGCTGAAGTTGAAGTCGTCGAGCCGCTCCGCCGGGATGCCGAGCTTCTCCGTGCAGAACTCGTCTCCCAGGACGAACCTGTTGAAGGCGAACGGCAGCTCGAAGGCGGTCCCCAGCGCGGCATCCACCTTGTCGAGCGCCTCGTCGTCGAACCCCTTGGCCGCGAGCGTCTCCCGGTTGACGTGTGGGGCTCCTTCCAGCCTCCCCGTGCCACGGCAGTAGGTGAGGATCGCCTCGATCTCCTCTGGTGCGTAGCCCAGCCTCTCCAGCGCCGGCGGCACCGACTGGTTGATGATCTTGAAGTAACCTCCGCCGGCGAGCGTCTTGAACTTCACCAGCGCGAAGTCCGGCTCGATCCCGGTGGTGTCGCAGTCCATCGCCAGGCCGATCGTCCCGGTGGGGGCGATCACCGTGGTCTGGGCGTTGCGGTACCCGAACCGCTCTCCCAACTCGATGGCGCTGTCCCACGCGAACCGGGCGGCGCGGACCAGCTCTTCGGGGCCGTGACGCGGGTCGATCCCGCGAGGCGCGATCGACAGCCCCTCGTACTCCCCGGGTGCCGCGTCGTACGCGGCGCGCCGGTGGTTGCGCATCACCCTGAGCATGTGGCGGCGGTTGGCGCCGTAGCCGGGAAACGGCCCCAGCTCCTTGGCCATCAGCGCCGAGGTGGCGTAGGAGGTCCCGCACAGGATCGCGGTGAGCGCGCCGCAAGTCGCCCGCGCCTCCTCCGAGTCGTACGGGATGCCGGACACCATCAGCAGCGACCCCATGTTGGCGTAGCCCAGCCCCAGCGTCCGGAACGTGTGCGACAGCTCGGCGATGCGGCGCGAGGGGAACTGCGCCATCAACACCGAGATCTCCAGGACGATGGTCCAGAGGCGCGTGGCGTGGCGGAAGGCGTCCACGTCGAAGCGGCCGGCGGCGCGGTCGTAGAACTTGAGCATGTTGAGCGAGGCGAGGTTGCAGGCGGTGTCGTCCAGGAACATGTATTCTGAACAATTGTGAACCGTGAGGCCGTTGGCGACGAAGTGGTGCGTTGCCTCCTCGGTGAGATCAAAGACCTTTTCCTCGCCCAGCGGTTCAATGGACGCGACCGGATCGGTCATCGGTTCAGAATAGGATGCGAACTCGTCATTCATGTTTCGCAGGGCCTGGGCTTTCCGGCTCGCGGGATCAAACCCGATCTCACGCTCGAAGATGAAGCGCGATGACCGGCTGATCCGCAGCGAGTGCAGCTCTCTCACAGCGTAAGGGCGCCTGCCGCCGCGACCATCGGGCAAGATCGATTGGGAGACTCCACGTCTGCGGCCCCGGTAGAGCTTGGCTTTGATGCCAAACCCGAGCAGCATCACCTGGACCTGCCCGAGCAGTTCCAGCGACGTCGAGTCGAGAGAAACGTAGCAGGTCTTGTTGTCAGGACGACTGACTGTCCCATCCGCTGTGAACAGTCCCCGTAGCACCGCCGCCATGGACGGCTTGTCCAGCTCAAAGACCGATGGCGTGAAGCGCTTCCCATGGCTTCCCCGGTCGAGAACGGCGAACTCCTTGAAAAGAGCCACCAGTGGCTTCGAGGAGAAGCTGAGACGCGAGCATCCCCCGCGGGTGAGGACGTGCACGGGGCCGGGGTTTCCGACCTCACCAACGGCCCGGGCGAGTGTCTTCGCCTGGTTGAGAGCGACGGCGACACCAGCGAGCACCTCGCCTTCATGAGATGCCATCGTCAGGATGAGGCCCTCCTGGAGGCGTCCTGATGCATACGATCGCACGAGGCACCCGTCTCCCACCGCAATCCCGATCGCGGTCCCGATCCGCTCGCCCAGGACACGGCGTCCAAAGCCTGCTCCCTGCAGCATCAAAGTATCCCCGACCTGGAGATCCTCGACCGTGACGTCACCTCGCTCCTCAGTCCAGACCTTGTGATCTGCAGTGATGCGGACCTCGTAGCCCGCCTTCGTACGCAACCGATGGACCGGCTTCCGGCCGGTGGGAAAGATCCGGCTCACGAAGTGCGGCTGACCATCGAGCCCGATAACCCGAACGCTTCGCCCCACCAGCGAGTCGATCCTGTGCCAGCCTTCCGACGTGGCCACGAGCGTGTCGCCGGTCACGCAGGGGTTCGAGGCGTTGATCCGGCCGTCCTCGGGGCAGGTGTGCCATTCGTTGATGGTCGTGTCGAACTGGACCCCCGGGTCGGCGCAGGCCCAGGCGGCGAAGCAGATGTCGTCCCACAGATCCCGCGCCTTCACCGTGTGGTGGACTTTCCGATCCGTCCTGCGAATCAGATCCCAGGTCGCGCCGGTCTCCACCGCCTCGAGGAACTTGTTGGTGAGTCGAACCGAGTTGTTGGAGTTCTGGCCCGAGACGGTGCCGTACCCGCGGCCATCCCACCGCGTGTCGTACTCGTCGAAGCGGATCCCGGTGTATCCCTGCCGCGCCAGGTCAATGGCGCGCAGGATGTAGTTGCGCGGGATGCAGGCGGCGCGCGCCGCCTTGACGGCCCGTCTCAGCGCCGGATTGGCCTTCGGGTCGAACCGCTCCCCGTTGAGCGGCGCGCCGGGGCTGGGCTGCCGCGCCGGATCGACGTCGGCCGCATGGCAAGCGCGCAGAATCGCGTTGAGGTGCCTGTTCGCCAAGCGGCTGCCGGCCACCAGCGCGGCCACCTTCTGCTCCTCGACCATCTTCCAGTTGATGAACTCGGCGACGTCGGGGTGGTCGATGTCGAGACAGACCATCTTGGCGGCGCGCCGGGTGGTCCCGCCGCTCTTGATCGACCCGGCGGCCCGGTCCCCGATCCGGAGAAACGACATCAGACCGGAGGATCGACCGCCCCCCGAGAGCGGCTCCCCCTCCCCGCGGAGCTGGGAAAAGTTGGAGCCGGTGCCCGAGCCGTACTTGAACAGCCGCGCCTCGCGGGTCCAGAGATCCATGATCCCGCCCTCGTTGACCAAGTCATCGCTCACCGACTGGATGAAGCAGGCGTGCGGCTGAGGGTGCTCGTACGCCGAGACCGACTTTTTCACCTCGCCGGTGGACTGGTCGACATAGTGATGCCCCTGGGCGGGGCCATCGATCCCGTAGGCCCAGTGCATCCCGGTGTTGAACCACTGCGGCGAGTTGGGGGAGGCGATCTGCGCCGCCAGCATGTACAGCATCTCCTCGTAGAAGGCCAGCGCGTCGTCCTCGGTGTCGAAGTAACCGGCCCGGTATCCCCAGTAGGTCCAGCAGCCGGCCAGGCGCCGGAACACCTCGCGCGCGTCTTTCTCCCGGCCGGATCGCTCCGATTCGGGCAGCGCGGACGCCAGAGGAGCATTCTCGTCGGCCACCGAGCGGCGGAGCCACTGGGGGACCCCCTCTTCATCCACGGGCTTGAGCGCCGCAGGCACGCCGGCCTTGCGGAAGTACTTCTGGGCGAGGATGTCGACGGCCACCTGCGACCATGCGGCGGGCACCGCGATCCCCTTCGCCTCGAACACGAGCGACCCATCGGGGTTGGTGATGCGGGAGTCTCGCGTGGCGAACTCGATCCCGGAGTAGGGGTCCTGGCCGCGGCGTGTGAAGCGTCGCTCGATCCTCATTTCCTTTTTCTCCTTCCCTGAGCCGGCATGATGGATTCCGGTGTCGCCTTCTGTCCCTCCGGGATCTCCTGCGGGGAAAAGACGCCCGCGCGGCGCTCGAGCCGCGAATGCCCCTGGGGGCTGGAATTCGTGTTGGAGTTTCCCGCGAGGAAGAGGGCTCGCGAGGAGCCCCCGGCTGCCCTCCCAGGATGCAAAGCCATCAACATCTGGGATGCCGGCGGGCAATCTACCACGACATCTTGTGCTGTCAAGTGGGATTTTTGATTCGACTCAAACCCATTGCCGGCGCGGGTTACGGCCGGATGGCAGCTCTATTCGCCGGGCCGATCCGAGGCGGCCTGCCACTGTCTCTCGAACACGTCGTGAAGCGTGGTGTACAGCGCGCTGGAAGCGCCCAGCTTGATCAGCGTCTCGCCCGTGGCGCCGGGAGAGAAGAGCCTCAGATGGAGCACCTCCGGCAGAAAAACCATCCGGAATCTCCACAGCGGCGCCTCGCCGGCCAGCCGTGCCTCGAAGCGGTGGCGCGCCGCGACGGGCAGCGCCCCGCGGATCTCGTCGACATGACTGATCGTCGCCCGGATCCTGTCGCGCAGCCTTCCCGACAGGGGCGACTCCTTCAGCTCCTGCGCTTCCAGGGCCTCGGACGCGGCAGAGCCGGGGTCGAGAAGGAGCAGACGGGCCCGCGCATCGGGCTGGTGCAGGTTGCGCGTCAGCATGCCGCGAAACTCCGGGTTGCCGAACAGAGACTCCAGCGATGGAGCCATCATGTCGAGACGCTTCGGCCGTATCTCGGTGACCAGCTCGAACAGCTCGCGTGTGACGCCGCCCGCCGGCTCCTGCGTGGTGGCGTAGAAGCGGACGCCGCTGAGCTTGCGGACCTCGCAGAAGTCCTGGAGGGAATAGGCTGGCCGTGACGGCTCCTCCGAGTGGACCTGGATGCGGAACATCTCCTCCAGAAGCCGCGGGTCGTCGACCTGGAAGAAGAACCTCCCGAGCTTGTCGTTGATCGCCTCCACGGCCTGGCTGATCCCCTTGCGCCTCGCGGCGTCATCCTCTCTGGCGCTCCGCACCACGCCGCGCAGCTTGAGCTGCGCATGGAGATCGTCGAAGGGAACGGGTCTCGCAGCCTGCCTCAGGAGTCTGAGGATCTCGACCTGGCGGGCCGGCTCTCCTCTGAACTGCCGCCCGGCAGGGCGAATGACCGCCCGATGGAGGATCGTCTCGAACGCTTCTTCAGGGATCGACTCGGTCATCGGACCTCAGAGCGGGCCTGGGGTGCGGCTCGGGAATCGAGCCTGAGAACCCGGCCCGGCGTATGGCCCTCTCGACAGCCGGACGGGTTGCGACACGCGGGCGCCATCGGACGGTCCCGACTTGGCGCCTGACGGTATGGAGTCTCCGGCCGGCCCGGAACCCCAGGGGATTCAAGGCTCCGGGCCGCCCGGTCCGCGACGCCAACATATCCTGCTGGGGCCCGACATACAACTGACAGAAGGAAGATATAGACCTAATAAACGGCTGATACAGAGACACAAGTTGTAACTGGCTTATAACAAGGCACTTACATTGCTTTTATCTTGTTGAGTGTGTATATTCATCAGCCATGAAAACTGCCGTCCAGTTGGCGAGCACCCTCAGTCCGGTCAAGAGCCACCACTATGGCGCGGTCACTGCGGCCCTCAGGCACAGGCTCGCCCTCGCGATCCCGCGAGACGAGCTGAAACGTCTCCACGTTCGCAGACCCTGGAGGCATTTCCTGGTCCTGTTTCGGCAGCTCGCGCTCCTGGCTTTATCCAGCTTCCTGCTCATCAGCCTCTCGCATCCGCTGATCTGGATCCCGTTCGCCGTGGTCCAGGGATTCACGATCTTCAACTTCACCGTCCTGCTGCACGAGGTGGTGCACGAGACGGTCGCCAGCAGGCACCGCCCACGTCTCACCCGTATGCTGGGGGTCCTGTACTCCTTCCCCAGCGGCATCTCCCATCTGCAGTTCACCCGGTGGCACCTGGATCATCACGACAACCTGGGCTCCAACACCGAGGATCCCAAGCGGTACCATCTCTCACCCAAGCGCAACGCCCGCTGGTACAAGGCGCTCTACTTCACGCCCGCCCTGTTCCCGATCTACTTCCGCGCGGCGCGGCGCGAGACGGTCACCTACCCGGCCGAGCTTCAGAAGCGGATCGGAAAGGAGCGCAATCTGACAATCCTCGGCCACCTGACCCTCATGGCGGCGCTCTGGATCGCGCTGGGGCCGGGGGTCACGGCGCGCGTCTACCTCGTCCCCTACTTTCTTATCTTCCCGGTCGCCTTCGCCCTCAACCGGCTGGGGCAGCATTACTACGTCGTTCCAGGCAATCCCGCCCAATGGTCCACGCTGGTGAGATCCTCTTTGTTCTGGAACTTCTTTTTCCTCTGGTCCAACTTCCACCTCGAGCATCACTACTTTCCACGGGTGCCTTTCTACAATCTCCCGCGGCTCCACCGGCTCCTGAAGCCGTTTTACGCGGAGATGGGGATGAAGCCTGTCGGGTATGGGACGCTGGTCTATGGCTGGCTGATCAGAAACCGGGCTCCCCACAGCGACTGGTCGCTCGCCTAGGACCCCGTCCAACTTCCTCGGTCGTTTCCGGGATCTCCGGATCCCGGCCGCGAAGCCAAGTCACGCAAAAACCCTGTTTTGACGACATTTCGGCACGGGGCTTTCCGGGTGGTCAGCCCCGTCACCGTGGCATCTCCTCTGCACTGCCTGAAGGCTGAACGGAGGTGGTGGAGTCTCCGTGTCAGGGAGGCGCGCCACCAAGCAATCATGGAGGATGATGTCATGAGGAATCTGCCAAGAAAGCTGAGTCTTCTGTCGCTGGCGTTGGCAGCCGTCCTGCTGGCGGCGGGCAGCGCGCTGGCGCCCGCGCTTGCGGATGACGAGACCAAGCCCGTCAGCACGATCTCCGGGACCGTCGTCTCTTCGACATCCACCGAGCTGGTGATCGAGACCGAGACGGGAAGCCGGATGACCTTCGCGGTCGATGCCGGAACAACCTGGGTCAGCCGTCCGCTCGCGGGAGACAAGGTGTCGGTGAAGTACCATGTCCTGTCGGACGGCAGCTACCACGCGGCTGATGTCTCCCATCTGGCCAGCTCCCCGCCCAGCAGCTCGAGCCGCTACAGCGAGTCGCTTCCCCAGACAGCCACTCCGCTGCATCTGATCGGTCTGGGTGGATTCGTTTCTCTCGTCAGCGCTGGGGCGATCTGGGCGCGCTCTCGGCGAAGGACCTGACCCTTTCGCAGCGTCCTTGACGCTGCCGGGATCATCGTGAACTGGTTCCATGAGGCCCGGCGCCCGGAAGGGCGCCGAGCCATTCTCGTTCCGGATGTCATCCGGGTGGCTCTGCTGGTCATCGGGATCGGCTGTCTGGCCTACTACGGGTTCAGTCTGGTGGAGGCCGGATTGTATGACCTGGTGCAGGGGTACCGGCTGGATTCGTTGCTGCAAGACCCGTCGGCCTGGGGCGCCAAGGGGCGCATCGCAGCGGCCACGAGGTCGACGGTCAAGACGAGCGGGCTGGTGGGCCGGATCGAGATCCCGCGCATCGGCTTGTCGGCGATCGTCGCCGAAGGGATCGAGGAATCCACACTGCGCAAGGCCGTGGGCCATCTTCCCGAGACCCCGTTCCCGGGCGAGCCAGGCAACGTGGCGCTCGCCGGACACCGCGAGACTCATTTCCGCAAGCTCGGGGACGTGCGCAGCCGCGATCGGATCCAGCTCAAGACCCCCGACGGGATCTTTCAGTATCGGGTCGAGTCGGCCGTCGTGGCCAAGCCGACTGAAACCGACAAGCTTCGGCCCGGCTCTGTCCCCAGCATCACGCTGATCACGTGTTACCCTTTCAACTTCATCGGCCGGGCGCCCGAGAGGTTCGTCGTGCGGGCTGTCCAGGTTTATCCCGGCATGACACCCGCACCTTGACGGCCCCGGATCGAGCAAGTCCAACAAGCGGAGAAGGGAAACGTGGGCGAGCTGCGCTCCGCGCTGGCCACACCTCAGGGGAAGAGCCGGTATGTGCGGCGTCTCTTCGGGACCATCGCCGACCGGTATGACTTCATCACGGTCGTCCTTTCCTGCGGGATGGACCGAGGATGGAAGCGCCGGCTCACCCGAATGGCCGGCGAGGTCTCGGGGGCGCGCCATCTGGATCTGGCGTGCGGAACAGGAGACATCGCGGTGGGTCTTGCGGCGCGAGGCGCGCGCACGGTCGGGCTGGATATCACGCCGCGGATGCTCGAGATCGCGGCCAAACGGTCCAGACGGCGGGGCGTTCGTCTGATGCTGGTGGCCGGCGACATGCCGGCGCTTCCCTTCGCCGACTCCAGCTTCGAGCTTGTGACCGCGGGATACGGATTTCGCAACGCCCCGGTCCTCGAGGCGGCGGTCGGAGAGGCGAACAGAGTCCTGGCGCCGGGCGGACAGCTGATCTCGCTCGATTTCAACCGGCCGGAGAACCGGATCCTCCGGGCGGTCTACCTGGTCTATCTGACCATCGTGGGATCTCTGTTCGGACTGCTCCTTCACAGGGACCCCGACACCTACCGGTACATCGCTGAATCGATCCGCCGTTATCCCGGCGCGGATGGTCTGGTCCGGATCCTGCGTGGAGTCGGGTTCGAGCAGGTCGGATGGGTGAAGCTGCTGGGTGGCTTGATGTCGATCCATCATGCGCGGCGCCCCATCGACGAGGCGCACACCGCGCCGTCGGATCCGCCGTGTCCCGGCCGGCGGGCGGAGGATCCGCAGGCGGTCACGGCGGGGTCGCGCTCGATGTGAACGCGCCCGCACTGCCCGAGGAGGGACTCACCGACCTCAGCCTGGTGGCGAAGCTGGGTGCCGCCGGGGCTGTCAGCACGCGGCGGCTCCGGGATCCGATCGAGCACCTCGCCTGGGTGGAGAGCGGCGCCCCGTTCGAGGAGGCGGGGATCGTCGGGTTTCTGGAAGCGATCCCTTCCCAGGTCGAGCATGTCTCGGGAGACGAGGTGGCCGCGGCCCTCGAGTCGCTCCAGGACGAGAAGGACCTCGGCGAGATCTACATGAGGCGGGCACCGAGGCGATCTCGACACCGGCGTGGCGAGTATTACACCCCGGCGTGGCTGGTGGACCTTGTCCTCGATCGGGGAGGCTACGATGGCGGCTCGAGTCTCGTGGACCCGATGTGCGGGGCGGGAGCCTTCCTGACGGCCGCCCTGGTCCGCGCTCGCCGGAGAAACCCTCGCGCGACGGCGTCGGATCTGGTCCGGCAGATCCAGGGGATGGACCTCAACCCTCTGGCTGTGCTGATGGCCCGCGCCAGCTATCTCATGGCACTCCTGGACGGGTGCGCCGCTGGTCTCGACCGCAAGACGCACGGGCCGATCCGGATCCCGGTGCACAGCGCCGACGCGATCCTCTCACCGCTCCCGCGACAGTTCGACATGGTGGCCGGCAACCCGCCCTGGGTCGGGTGGGAGAGCCTGTCTGCCGAGTATCGTGAGACAACGAGGCCGCTCTGGCTGCGGCATGGACTGTTTCCTGAGGGAGCGCGCGGGAGCGCCGGGCGGTCCTCCGGCCGGCGGATGCAGGCGATCCTGGGACGCGGGAGGAAGGACCTCGCCATGCTGGCCACCTACGCGGTGGCGGAGTCGATGCTCAAGCCCGGCGGTCGCCTCGGCTTCGTGATCTCGCAGGCCGTCTTCAAGAGCGTGGGGAGCGGCGCCGGGTTCAGATGCTTCGTCCTGGCGGATGGCACACCCCTCAAGGTGCTGTCGGTGGACGACCTGGGATCACGAACCCCCTTTCCCGGCGCGGCCTCGCGCGCTGCGGTGATGACCCTGATGAAAGGGGAGCGGACGCAGTATCCGATCCCATATTCGATCCGGAGCGGAGACGGCGTCCCCCGGCAGGGGATCGCCCAGCCGGTCGACCCGCTCGACCCGACCTCGGCATGGCTCACGGGGCCATCTGACCTCGTCGGCTCGCTGCGACGCGTCATCGGATCGTCGTCCTACCGGGCGCGCGCCGGGGCCTACACGGGAGGTGCCAACGGTGTCTACTGGCTGCGCCGCCTCGGCGATGATGGGTCGGTCGCCAACATCCCCGGCGCGGGAAAGCGACATGTCCCCCAGCGCAGAGGGCGGGTCGAGCCCGACCTGCTCTACCCGCTGCTGCGAGCCGCCGACATCAAGCGGTTCCATGCCGCGCCATCCGGCTGGATCCTGATCCCCCAGGACCCCATCAGGCGCCGCGGGATCGACGAGAGGATCATGTCGGAGCGATACCCGCTGGCTCTCGCCTGGCTGGAGCGTTTCCGGGCCGAGCTGGCGGCTCGCCGCGACCGTGGCACGCGCAGCCTCGTGGAGGCGGGAGCCCCTTTCTACTCGATCTTCTCGGTCTCGGTGGAGACGATGGCGACCTGGAAGGTGGTCTGGCCCAGGATCGCGTCGCGCGTGAACGCTGCCGTTGTGGGTCTTCACGAAGGAAAGCCTGTCGTGCCACAGGAGACCTGCACCTTCATCGCCTGCGAGACGCAGGAGGAGGCCTGCTTTCTGGCGGGGGTCCTCAACTCGAGCCTGTTCGGCGAGGCGGCGGCGTCGTTCACCCAGGTCGGAGGGAAGAGCTTCGGCGCCCCCCACCTGCTGCGCCACGTCGCCGTGCCGAGGTACGACCCGGCGAGAGCCTCCCACAGCCGTCTCGCGGCTCTGGTACGGGACCTGGGTCCGGCCCTCTCCATCCGCGATCTGGATGCCGCCGCCGCTGCCGCTGGGTGGCCGCCGGAGCCGGGGGGTTCGGCGAAATCCGCTTGATCACTGTTACGGATGTGTGTATAAGGCATAAGTCATTCGAACAACTCTCCCGGAAAGAGCCAACCTCGCGTGTCCATGGGCGCGACTTGCTGCTCCGCGCCGGCTGGCGGAGCCTGAGGGCGGAAGCATGCATCGTGTTCGTCAGCTCACGATCTGTTTCGGGTTCTTCCTCGTTGCCTCGTGGGTCCATGCCGTCCCCCCTGAAGTCACCAACCTCGTCTTCCAGACCTCGAGCCGCTTCGTATGGGACGCGCAGGCTGACCTGGGGGGCGCCAACGTGTATCGGGGGATAGTCACCGCAGGGGGCGGCGCCGACGTCAGCGTCTGCCTGTTGGGCTCGGTCCAGGGGACGGCGGCGACCGATCCCGAGGTCCCGGCAGCGGGCGCGATCTTCTTCTACGAGGTGGCCGCCTTCGACGAGACGGGGCAAGGTCCCGTCGGCTTCTCCAGCAGCGGCATGCCTCACACGCCGGCTGTGGCCTGCGTGCCGTCGCGGCGCAACTTCAACATCATCGCCGACCTCTCCGGCGACGGACTGCCCGACATCCAGCCGTTCATCAACCCCGCCGTGGAGGAATGGTCCAGCTCGAGGGAAGCTGTCGGGGTGGTGCTGAGCAACGGCGAGGTGGTGCTCGACACGCTTCAGGAGATGTCGTTCGTGGACGACCCCGATCCGAGGGACGCGCCCACAGCCGGAGCGCTCGTGGTACCGACGGTTGTGCCCGCCCGCACGCAGATGGTGGTGGACGCGAAGGTCACGCAGGGACTGTGCGGCTCGTGGGACTGTTGCGAGATAACGTCGCCGCGCGATTCCGCATCGGGGATGCCCACCGGCAGGAGGATGCATGGGTATCCCGGACAGATAAGGCCGGGCGCAGGCGGAGGGGGGGGATTCACTCCCAAGAGGCAGCATGGGAGATACACGTTCGAGAAAGGCTGGCCTTG
>Ga0187893_10007026_pt1 | contig 18784 bp, 17 predicted proteins | sample MA1701074metaG_FD_139574 | JGI IMG/M metagenome (GOLD analysis project Ga0187893, IMG submission 139574) | White microbial mat communities from a basaltic lava cave in the Kipuka Kanohina Cave System on the Island of Hawaii, USA - MA170107-4 metaG ... | reverse complement strand
GAGGAGAAGTGATGGTCGTCGGGCCGGGAATGGTGCAGACGACAGTCGGGACGGGGCAGCCGGTGGTCATCGTGCTGAAAGTCACGCTCGCGGTGCATAGACCGGGATCGGTGTTGGTAGTGATGTTGGCCGGACAAGAGATGGTCGGGACAGTGACTATGGTAGTGACAGTAGGCTGAGCGCCCATCATACCGGGGTCGCCATCGGTCATCACATTGATGCCGCCGTCAGCAGTGATGGTGCCTTGATTAGAGACGGAGCAGACGCCTGTGGGGATGGAGCTATTGATGGTGACGTTGAACATGATGGTGATGGTTTTGCCCGCAGGAAGAGTGAGCGGGCCGACGTTGACCATCCCGGCTTGAACGGGGTTGAAGGAAGCAGCATGCACAGCGCGGTTCGCGATAGGGCTGGCCGCGACGCTGGTGTTTGGCGTGTTCAGACTCGCAGGCGTGAGCCTCTGCTGAGAGGCAATCAGTTGATCGGCCCGCCCGCGTAGCACTGCATAGCGGGCTTCAGCCAGAACCCTGTCCTCGATGCTTCCAACCCGGCTGATGTCAACGCGATTATTGCGCTGGGTCGAATCTGCCTGAGTTGCACTCGAATTGAGTGCAGCAGGCATGATGGAAAGAGGCAGCAAAATCGTATTGTCGTTCGCGCTGGATGGGAACACATCCTGAGCTTTGGTTCGGTCTGCGCTGATCTGGTTTGTGCCATTGATTTCAGAGCCGGATAACTTGATCAGCCCGATCCTTTTTTCGCCATCGGTCGGCAGGCGGCGCATCGAAGCGTCGAGTGTGCCAAGCATCAAACCTCGTCTGCGATGCTGACGGAACGGATTGTCTTTGTCGAGTGCGTGGCCGAGATACCGCATCACAACCGTGAGCAGATCCATTCGCCTGAATGCAGGGCTGTATTCACTTGCCTGAAGTTCTGCCAGCCCAGTAAGTGTCTCGAACTCCATTTCATCAAAAGGACTCGGATCGACGAACCATCCATAATCCGCCGCGGTGTCGTCGACGCGGACTTTATTGCCCGTCGACTGCGCAAGGTTATTCTCAGGGAGGTCGGCCACGTCGAAAGCCATCGCCTCCATTCTGGCAAGTTCTTCATGGGATATGCCAAGCGCAGTCCATCTCGCGACCGCCACGCGCACCATGTTATCGAGTTCTTCTCTCGACAGCTTCGGTGCTTCATCATCCCCGTCTTTTCTTGAGACCTTGCCGTAGATGGCCATCAGGACGCGGTCAACCTCGTCGGCTCGCTCCTTCCGGGACGGGCTGCTATCACGATCAGTAAGTTTGCTCTCTTCACTGTCCGGTTTGACATCAAAGTCAGCCGATGTCGGAGTCGCTCCGGCTGTACACGCGCCGCCGCCGGGGGTGACGAAGCTGCCCGGCGCTTGAGTCGTTGCTGACGCCTTTGCATTAGGAGCCTCATTGGTAATCGTGTTTCGCCCGATCAGGTATGTCTCTACAGCAGCCGTATCGGTAGCGCCGCCGTTATAGCCGGGGAGCCGGACTAATGTGCTGAAACGCTGGCGCACTCTGATCAGGTCGCCTCCGAAATTGGGGCCTGTGACGGCGTTTGCCAGCGCCCCTGCTCCGCCGATGTCCACACAGACCGTGCCGCTGTCGGCAGGCGGCCCGGATGTCGCGCCCGAAGTGACGAGGATTCCCTGTAACGCATTCGGCGCGACCGGCTCGGCGACCGTATTGCCGGTTATAGTCGCGTTCATATTCCCCGGCCCATCGCGTTTGATGAGTTGGATGCCTATATTGTTGAACTGTCGAATCTGGTTGTTGGTGACTGTAGCATTGAGCGTAGACGCGCCGTTTACGATCACGCTGATGCCGTCAGACGAGCTTGAGCCGGAATTGGCTGAACCCGCCTGACCGAGCATGTTGTTGTTGATGGTTCCGCTGAGCAGCCCGCCCGCGGTCGATGTAACAGAGACGATGTTTATAGTGATCGGGGCCGTCTTAGCGCCGGTGATGGTATTGTTTGAAACATTGAACGACGAAGTGGAACTTGAAAAAGCGGCTCCGCCTGTGATCGTGACGCCGCCTCCTAAAGTACTTGCCTGCGATGGAGCGCCAACAGTGCCGTTCGAAGTCAGCGTGTTGCCAGTGACGACGGTAGTCATATTGCCGGAGTTTTCCGCATCGGTTTGAATATGATCGTCTCTGTTGCTGTGCATGATACAGCCGGTCACTTTCACGACCATCGTCGCGCCGCTTTGCGCTCGCGCAAATATGCCGTCGCCTCCGGTTGTAGCGCTGTTGCTTCGAATCGTGGAGTTGGTGATCTGCAAGGCATTGAGCGAGCCTGTCGTGTTGATGACTCGTATGTTGCCTTCGACTGCGCCCTCTACGGTGCTGTTATTGATCAAGCCTGTCCCGAGCAGATTGCTGAAGAATATACATCCCTCGTCAGCGCCGTCATTGTTGCCGTTGGTGCCGTTGATCGTACCGTTGAGGAATTCAAAGCCGTTTACGTTAGTACCCTTGATGGCAAAATTCTGATGCGTCGTTAAGAGCATTCGGGTAAACGAAACGTCGTCAGCATTCATCAGGAATATGCCGTTCCCGGCTTGCGCGCCATCAGCGCCGGTTGTGTTCTGGATGGTGCCGCCGGAATTCGCGGCACCGGTGCCTACTACGGTAAAGCTGCCGCTTGTGTCGCTAAGAGCTATGCCGTTCGGCCCGCCGTTGGTCGAGACGGTCGTCAGTGTGACGTTCAAGCTGGTTTTAGCAGCGGGGCCGTCGATCTCGACAGCGGGCTGGCCGCTGGTGCTGATCGTGCCGCTCGTGATCGTGATGCTGCCGCTCGATGCTGCTACGTTCGTAGCATGAAGCCCGCGCTCATTAGTTTCGGGGGTGATGTTGAGCGTACCGAACGAGACATTGCCCAGGTTGTCAATCAACCTGACGCCTGTGTCGCCTACAGCGTTTGCATCAGGATTGGTAACATTCGTCGTGCCGAAACTGGCTGATGCGCCCATGGTTAAACCTTGAACATTTATTCCTATCCCAGCCGCGTCGGTCACGGTCGTCATGCCGATTGAAAGGCTTCCCGATGCGCTTGTCAGGCTTATCCCTGTCGCGGTGCTGCTGGTTGACGTGACGCTGGTCAACGTAATTCCCAGCGTAGTCGGATTGACCAGTAGCGCAGGCCCATTGGTCGCGCTGATTGTGCCGGTCGTCACGTTGACCGTTCCTGCGCTCGTCGCAACCAACCCTGACCCATTTCCTGCCGTTAGCGCGAGCGATGAAAAGCCAACCGTAGCTGTGCCGTTGCTGTTGAGGTTGACGCCTGTTCCGGCTGATGTCTTGTTTACCGTCGTACTGCCCAACGCGAAGACCGACGTTCCAAATATGCTCTGTATATCGATGCCTGTGCCTGTCGGCGTCTGGATGTTCGTCGTTCCTGAAACACTGATGTTCTGGATACATCCGTTGATCTTTATCCCTTCCGCCGTGCTGTTCGTAGACGCCAGAGAGGCGAAGTTCAACCCTGTCCCGAAATTCATGCTCTGAAGGTCGAGCGCCGCTCCTCCTGTCGCGTTGACTGTACTCGAACTCGCCGTGCTGAGCGTCCCCGCCGCGTTGGCCACTATCCCTCGCCCGCTAGCAGTCGTGACGTTGACCCCGCCGCTGAAACTCACCGTCGGGTTCCCCATCGTGATCGTGACGCCGTCGCCTGTTGTACCCGTGATCGTCGTCGCTCCTGAAACCGTCAGTGTGCCGTCCGTCGCGCTCGTCAGCCTGAAGCCCCTCGTCCCGTTCGTCGAAGACAGGCTCTCGAAGGTCACGGCCAGCGTCCCGGCTGTCTGAATATCTACTGCCGCTCCCGGATTACCTACTGCCATTACCGTATCTGCGCTGAGATTTCCTACATTCGATCCGGCGATACCCGCGCTCGCTCCTCCCGTCGCCGTAGTCTGCGCCGTCAGCCCGCGAACAGTATTCCCGCTTGCAAGCGTCACCCCGTTTCCTGATCCGTTCGAGATGACGGGCTTCGTTCCTGCCGGGTTGAGCGTAATGCTCGACACGACCAATGCCACTCCTTCGCCTATCAGGTGCTGCATGTTTTCAAGCTCTATGCCTGTCGTGTAATCTGCGTTTCCCGTATGCACATAGATTATGTGTCCCGGCGAATCAGCGTCGCCCGCGCCTCCCGCTCCGTTTACAGGCGTTAGCGTCTGGAAGGGCGATGTCGAACGGCCATCGCCGCCCATGGCAGATGCGTTGTTGACGTACCAGACCACGTTGTTGACTGTGATGGTGATCGTAGCGGTGGCAGATTTCCCTCCCGTATCGGTGATCGTGTAGCTGATCGTGTCTGTCCCGGTGAAGCCGACGGGAGGGACATAATCGAGGCGACCGAAGATGGAATTGATGCTGACGTTGCCGCCCTGCGCGCTCGGATTTTGAAACGCGGTGACGGTGAAGGTGTCGCCGAGAAAATCCATATCGTTGTCGAATATGTTCTGAGCGGGTAAGGCTACCGAAGCGCCGCCGACAGAGGTGAAGCCTACGGTGAGGCGAGTATTGCCGATTGTTGTGTAAGCGTCGTCGCCCGCGATAGGCGAGACGTTGACCGAACCGGCGACCAGAGTGGTGTTCGCATCAATCGTGTCAGTGAAGTTGACGTTGGTGGCGTCCATAGCGCCGGAGTTGGTGATCGTCACCGAGTACATCAGCGTATCGCCGGGTTCGGCGTTTCCTCCGTTGACATCCGTGGCTGTCTTTGTGGCTGACAACATTGCAGCCATTGGAGCGGCTGCCGAAGTTCTGATCGCCGTTTTCACCCATGGTGATGAATTCTCTGAGGTCAGGAAATAGTTCTTCAATGGGCTATCGAGTTTCCAGGATGGCGTGGCTATAGAAGGGTCTGGTAGTCGCTGCGAGTGTCGGCTTTGATCAGCGACGGGAGAATCAGACAGGGACGTATCTGTTCGACTCAACGAACCGGGCAATAAAGACATGAATAAGAAACACGCCAGTCCGCACAGCAGACAGCGAATCAGGCTGGAATTATTCTTGGGCATGACGATACTCCTTTTACAGCAAAGTGAATGAGCGGCTGTTCGATTGAAGCAGTTCGGTCTCTGATCTAAAGTAAAGTCCGATGAGGACTCGCCTGCCGAGCCTTGCTCGACACAACAATTGAAACGCTTAGACTCTTTGCCGAAGCGCAACTGCTCTCAATCAAAGACCTGCGTTAATAAGGGCACAGATTTCAACCAGCGCAATGGACATCAAAAGCCGATTCCGTGATATTGATCCAGCGCATTGGGGGCTATCGCTTGATTCCAGAACTGTGAGAGATACAGTCTGGCTGAAAGAACGATCCTGTTCGATAAGACCTGATCGCGCCCGTGACTGAGGGAGTTTCGCCTTCGTCTTGCCGATTCGACCATGCGCTGAAAAAGCGTCGGGGCAGCGATATTTCAATCAAGCCTTTCTTACCTGACCGAGACAAGGACACGGGATGAAGCCTGATGCATCGCTATTGAAAAGTCTTTTTCAGATTCCCGTGTCCTGTCTCGACAAAACCGCTTAAACTCAAACAACACTCAAACATCGCCGCTTTATCCTCGCGGTGGAAAAACCCCTTGCAACGCGATGCAGAAGTAAAACGTCAGGAACGGCATCATGTTGTTGTGCGGCGCATCGCCGCCTGCTGGCGCTATGGCGTTGCCAGACATACTTACGAGCGGCGCCCCTGCCGGAGCTATGTATCCAAACCCGCGATTCGTTCGCGCCAGCGCGCGAGACGGAGTAGGCGAGCCCAGATCAGCAGGATCCTGGCTGTGGGTCATCTCTGCATGGGAGTGCGACGGGATCTCCGATTCAAGCAGCGTCACCGTCTCTGATCCTCCGGTTTCTCCCAAGTCATGCAGCGAAAGGCCCGGTCCCTGACCGGGATGCATCGGAGCGCGCCCCTGCAAGTCGGGCAGCGCAAAATTAGACTTTCCGTTTCCTCCATAAGTGGTGCCGAGTAACGAGAACAGAGCCGTATTCTGTGACAGCGGCAGCAACTGACCATCGCACCACGCCCAACCTCTTGGAGCGAAGTTGAAGGGGAAGATTCGAATTTCAGCTACAAATGGATCTGCCATTTTGTTTCTCCTTGAGTCGTAACTTGACAATACCCAAACATCACAAACAACAACTCTGCACGAAACAACTTTATGAGCAGATTTCATGTTGGGCTTGGGAAAATCCCGAACAGCGAAATGATGAAGTTGATGCAAAGGTACGGTTGAAAGTTAGTATGCGGCTGGCTGCCGCCAGTGCTGGTCACGGCCTGTGGAGCCATGGGGTTAGTGGCTGTGTCTTCTATATACCAGTCGATGGTAGGTGACGCGGCCACCACATTGTTTTGCGCATTCGGCTGATCCCCCGTACTCGACGATGCAAGATAGGGATGCGAATGTGCTGGTATCTGACTAACAGTGAGAGTAATTTCTTCGGCTCCGCCTGTTTCCGCAAGGATGAACCCGTTCCCCTGATGAATCGGAATTCGGCCACGCAGGTCGGGAAGCGCAAAGGTTGATTGTCCATCTCCGCCATAGGTCGTGCCGATCAGTTGGAACAGCGTCTCGTTTTCAGAAATGGGAAGCAACTGCCCCTCGCAAAACATCCAACCCGCTGGGGCGAAGTTGCCCGCGAACATTCTTATTTCGCCTACATATGGTTGTGCCATGCGCTATCTCCTTAGTTTGGGCTTGGGAAAATTCCCTGCAGCGCGATACAGAAATTCAGGGTCAGAAATGGCTGCATATTCAAATGGGCCTGACTGCCGCCGACATTGCCTATCGTACTCGGAAGCAGCGAAGTCAGATTTGCTGCCGCCGCATAGCCATTACTGGTTGAAGCCATCAGATTCCCGGCAGACGGGGCCAGAGTGGCGTTACTCGACGTTGCCTGCGCGACGTGGGTATGCGTCGGCAACTCAGCAATCGAAAGCGTGTGCGCCTGCTCGCCGCCCCGCTCTCCCAATGTATGCCCGCTGCCCACATGAATCGGCGTGCGCGCGCGCAGGTCTGGAAGCGCGAAATTCACTCTCCCGTCGCCGCCAAACGTAGTGCCGAGCAAGCTGAAGAGGCCCTGATTCTGGTTGATTGGAAGTAGCTGGCCGTTGCACAAGGCCCAGCCCTTTGGAGCGAACTCGATACTCATTATCCTGATTTCAGAAAGGAAAGGTTCAGCCATGGATTATCTCCTTTTCGTGCTGCCTGAAAGTCATCAATGCCCCCGACCGGGAGAAACTCGCCGGAGGTAGAACCCGCTTCCGGTAGTCGAAAGCACTCGTATCGTGACGAAACTGCTAATGCTGACTTAGGTATTACTGCTTATAAACGCTGCGATTCTATCCCCTGCCCTCAATCCAGTCAAGGCAAGTCTTTATCTGCTCCGCGCAGATCATCAAAAAGCGCGATGAGACCATACCAAACCCGATTCTTGGCCTATCTGACCTGTCCCAACGCCGGAGAGCATCCCCCGATGGAGATATGACCCTGCCACCCAAAATTCCAAGAAGAATTCTTCCCTTGTTGATATCGCGTAATTTTCAGGTAAACTCCCTCACTTGCGGGAAAGACGGGCAGGTTTTTCTCAGGCTTTTCCGGCAATCACATTTTCGCAACACATTTCTATCGCATCTAAGGCCGCGAGGCTATAAACTTGGGGGCCTCAGGTTAAAAAAAAAGCCGTACCTACATTTCGAAGGGGGATGAATCTATGTCTGTTAGTCGACGAAACTTCATGAAGGCGGGGACTATCACTGCCCTGTCCTGTGTAATTCCTTCAATGAGCCTGACCGCTTTCGGTCAAAGCTCAAAGCAGCCCTCCGTCACTCCTGCGGACTCGCTCGCAAGACTCAAACAATCGGACTTCGAAGGGCAACTCTACACTTCTTTCAATATACGCCTTTCAACATCTTCCGTCCTCAAGGCCGAGCTTTACGCGGTGGAAGAAAGCAAAGATGGAGGCGTCGTGGTGCTGGATAATTACTCGCTCGTATTCCGCGGCGTCCACGCGACCCAGCTTCGTCAGAACACATACCGTTTCGAACACACCAAGCTTGGGACATTCGATCTCTTTATAGTCCCGGCAGGCTCGCAGGGGAACATGAAGTTTTATCGGGCAGTCATAAACAGAATCTAGCAGGCACGAATCGCTCTTTGCAGGTTCGCCCTCAGACCGCGCTGAATCACGGATTTTTTCGCCACTCCATCAGCGTGTAGATTTCGCTTTCTTCAACCGAGGCGAACCCCAGACGGCGGAAGAGCCTGAGCGAGCGGTTGAAGGTCTCGACATGTATTCTCACGGCCTTCTCGACGCGCGCCGCTTCATCCTGTATGGAGCAAATTATCGGCGTGCCTATATGGTGGCCTCGATAACGGGGCAGAAGCGTTATATCGATTATGCGTATCTCGTCGTCGAGCAGGGCCTTGTAGAGACGGCCCGCAGGCTGGCCATCGAGTAAAATCACCTGACGGCTTGCGTCGGGGTATCGCTCGCGGTAATGGAGCGACTGCGCGTCGAACTGCATGCGCAGAAAGGCTCGCTTTTGCGCATCGCTCCACACGACCCGCGCCATCTCTTCCTCGCGCGTCGAGGCATAGACTCTCAGAAGGAAATCCTCATCGTCTTCTGTCACAGGGCGAAAAGTGATCGTCACAGTTCCCTCCAGAGTGGCGCTGCGTGGCTCCCGATTTTTATACTTTCAGGGCGAAGCGGAATCCGTCAGATTGCGCCACAGTTTTTATTCTCGCAATCGATTGAAACAGGCTTCGTAGTGGAGGCCGCCCTGATCGCGGGCGACGGGGGTCATAAATATAGCGAATGATCCAAGCTTTTCATGCTCTATGTCGAACAGGCCCTGCTGGAGAGGAGAATCCAACGCCGCGCGAAAAACGATTGAAAATGCTTCCTGACGCGGAGAGTAATTCAACTCGGTGACGCTGATGAGTTCCATATCGAGGGTCTTCCCGGTGAGTGTGGCTCGAAATTTCGTGTTCAGGTTTTCAGAAAATGCTTTGGCGTCGAGTTCTTCAATCGTCATCAGTCCCTCCCGTATTTTGTCCGCTCCACTCCATGAAAAAATGAGTTCCCCGGTCTTCTATCACAAGGAATCCCAATCGCTCGTAAAACCGCGCGGCGCGGTTGAACCGCTCGACGTGAAGCCGCACAGGTTTTCCTGATCGAGCAGCTTCGCGCTGCAAATCCCGAATCAGCCGCGCGCCTACGCCTTTGCCCCTGTGTTCGGATAAAAGCGATATATCAACCAGTCGGATTTCGCTCTCCATCCTCAACACCATCAATCGACCCGCCGCGCGTTCATCAATCAAGATGATATGGTGATCGGCTCCTTCATAAGCGAGTCGGTAATGCTGCTGCTGCCCGCGAAACTGCAATTTGAGAAAGGATTCTTTCTGTGCTTCATCCCATCCCCACGCCGATAACTCTTCCTCGCGAGTCGAAGCGTAAAGCTCGAAGAGGAAATCCTCGTCTTCCGCTTCAGCAGGCCGAAGGATGAGTTCTGTTTTGGTATTGGATTCGACAGCCATCTTATGCGACGTAGAGTATCAGTTGGCGGGGATGCCTTCGAAGAATTCAGAAACCTTGCATGAAAATCCCGCAAGCAACGGCGTCGTCAGCAAATCGCTCTCGAAGAACGTTCCCACGAGCCGCAACTCTACCTGCTCACGGCGATAAACTTCAAGCTGACGGCTGCGCCAATCGACTATCCAGTACTCCTGCACTCCGCGGCGTGAATAAAGTTTGAGTTTAGCCTCGCGGTCGCGATGCTCCTGCCGGCTTCCGGGCGAGAGGACTTCGACCACGAGTTCGGGCGCAGTATGCAACTTCCCATCATCCTGAAGCGAAGAAGCAAGCCTCGCGCTGCTTATCCAGATGACATCAGGAGCAACATCTTCGTCATCATCAAAGATCAGCCCCGGCGCAAAGTTTGCTTCTCCCATTCCTGATCGCCCGCTCCATATCTCAAGAGCAGAAAAGATACGACCACAGACGCGCTGATGATAGTAATGTGGTTGCCTTGACACGTAGAGGTCTCCTTCGATGATCTCATATCGCTTTCCGTCTTCCGGCAGCGAGTCGAGATCGGCTGAAGTCCATCTCAAAGATGTAGCCATACTTAACTCCTTCGCTATATTGTCTCGGCCTTCGATTTTCCTGCTCGAATATAGCATAGTTTCACCTCATCGAGACATCGGTCGTTGTGCGGGCAAAGGGCAGCGTGATAATTTCATCGCGCTTATGAAAGAACAGGTTCTCGTATCGTGGAGCGGAGGCAAGGATTCCGCTTTGGCGCTCGGCGAAATTCTTTCGTCGGAAAATTACGCCGTCGCTGCGCTCCTGACGACCATCACGCGCGATTCAGACCGCATCAGCATGCACGGAGTCAGAAGAGAGTTGCTCTCGCGTCAGGCTCACGCGCTCTCGCTTCCGCTTCACGAAGTTTTCATCTCCAACGGCGCGACCAACGATGAATATGAATGGCAGATGAAAGAAGCCCTCGCTGTTTATTTCAAGCACGGCGTCCGTCAAATCGTATTCGGCGATCTCTTCCTTGAAGACATACGACGTTATCGCGAGAGCTTTCTCAAACGAATCGATATGCAGCCTCTCTTTCCAATATGGCAGCGCGACACATCAGAACTTATTCGCGAGTTCCTGCGATCAGGCTTTCGCGCCATAGTCGTCTGCGTCAACGCCGAAAAGCTCGACTCCACGATGGTCGGGCAATTAATCGATCAGGATTTTCTCTCTCGCCTTCCCCGTAGTGTCGATCCCTCCGGCGAGAACGGAGAGTTTCACTCGTTCGTCTTCGACGGGCCGCTCTTCAACGAAGAAATCAAATTCACAGTGGGTGAAACCACTCTGCGAGACGGCCACTACTTTTGCGACCTGATCGGGGCCTGATAGAATGGCCGCGATGAAAAGCCCAAGAATTATCTCGCTCATAGCAAGCTCGACGGAAATCGTCTGCGCTCTCGGCTTCGAATCGGAACTCGTGGGCCGTTCGCACGAATGCGATTATCCTGCATCGGTCGCGCGATTGCCCGTATGCACCGGCCCGAAATTCAACGTCTACGGCACGAGCTACGAAATCGACGAGCGCGTCAAAGCCATAGTTCAGGAATCGTTGAGCGTTTATCGCGTAGATGCCCGACTGCTCGAAGAGCTTCAACCGACTCACATAATCACTCAATCGCAGTGCGAAGTGTGCGCCGTCTCTCTGAGGGATGTCGAAGCGGCGGTCTGCCAGATAACAAGCTCGCGGCCCGTTATAGTCTCTCTCGAACCGAATGCGCTCGCAGACGTGTGGGCTGACATTCGACGAGTGGCCGTCGCGCTTGAGTGGGAAGATCGCGCCGAGCGATTGATAGAGATTTTGCAGCAGCGAACGAGTGCCATCGTTAGAAGAGCGCAATCACGAGATCATCGCCCGTCGGTTGCCTGCATAGAATGGATAGAGCCTCTGATGGCAGCAGGCAACTGGATGCCCGAACTTGTCGAAATGGCGGGCGGGGTCAACCTGTTCGGCGAAGCAGGAAAGCATTCTCCGTGGATGACGTGGGAAGAACTCGTCGAGCGCGATCCCGATATCATCCTGGTGACGCCCTGCGGGTTCGACATACCTCGCACGATGGAAGAGATGCACCTGCTTTCGAGCAAAGCGGAGTGGAAACATCTGAAAGCCGTTCGAGCCAATCGCGTGTTTGTAGCCGACGGCAATCAGTATTTCAATCGACCGGGGCCGCGGCTCGTCGAATCGCTCGAAATACTGGCCGAGCTTTTTCATCCGAAAGTTTTTCGCTTCAATCACGAAGGCGCGGGATGGATACGTTACGACGTGGGCTGATTATTTAAGAGTAGAGCGACCTTATGAATACGGCGGCTGATTATGAAAGAATGATTTCTCAATACGACCGCGAAGGGTTGCTTCAACTCTGGAAAACCCTTGAAGAAAATGGATACGTTTCGGGATGGGAGCCGGGAAAAGCCTTCGAATACCTCATGCTGCGCGCCTTCCAAATTGAAGGGGCAGAAGTGCGATGGCCTTATAGTGTAAGGATCGACGGGGAAGAACTTGAGCAGATCGACGGCACTGTTTACACAGACGGGCTTTCCTGTCTGATCGAATGTAAGGATGAAAGAGGCAGGGTGAATGTCGAGCCTATCGCAAAGTTGAGGAATCAATTGCTACGCAGACCTTCAGGTGTCATCGGGGTAATTTTCAGCCATCACGGATTCACGGAGCCTGCCATCACGCTGGCTCGCTTCACTGCGCCCCAGACGATTCTTTTATGGACAGGCGAAGAATTGGCCTTCGCTCTCGAAAATAACTATATTCGGCGCGGTCTCGTGGCCAAGTATCGTGGTTGCGTGGAACAGGGCATTCCCGACTATAATATCCGCATCGAGAGGTTGATATGAAAAAAGCTTATGTCATCGTAGAAGGCAAGAGTGATGAAGAAATACTGAGCAGACTGCTGCCGGAAAACATCATCAATCAAATAGGCTTCATAGCCGCCGGAGGAAGATACGACATACAATCCTTCGCTCGCTCGCTACTCGCAGTCAAACGGGTTCCTGTGGCCGTCGTAGTCGATGCCGACACTAATGATGAAACTCTCGTTCAGGAAAAAATCGACCTTATCCGGGAAATGCTTCATCAAGTGTCTCCCAACATCCCGTTCGAGGTTTTCGTCGCAGTCCCTGAGATTGAAACTCTGTTTTTCAGCGCAACAGGATTTATCCCCAGCTTCGCGCATCAGAGCTATTCGCCCATCGAATTGGAGTTTGCAAAACTGCAACCGAAACGTTTCCTTCACCATATGGGTATTCAAGGTACGGTTGCACTCCTGAAGATACTCGACAACCTCGCGCCTCAGCACATAGAAGAGATGAGAAAGCATCCGCTCATCGCCGGACTCATGAATTTTTTGTCATCAGTTATTGAGCCGAAAAACGAGCCTCAACACATCGGCTCAGAGCTTCCTCAATTTCAAACCTGATAAACCTTTTTCAATCCGTCGCTCACGAGGCGGACTCCCAACACGAAAAAAAATATCGCCGCCGCGGGCGACAGCATAACGAAGGGCTGCGATTGCAAAAGCTGAAGGTCGCTGGCCTGAGCCAGCAGGTTGCCCCAACTCGGCTCAGGCTCTTGCAATCCCACGCCGAGAAATGAAAGCGTCACTTCCGCAAGCAGAAATGTCGGTATCATCAAAGTCATCTGCACGATGAGCGGCCCCGCCATATTCGGCAGTATGTGACGAAACAGTACGCGCGAAGGGCGCATCCCCAGACTGTGAGCCGCAAGCGTGAACTCTCGCCCGGAGAGCGCGAGAACCTGCCCCCGCGCAAGCCGCGCCATCTCGGCCCAGCCCGTCGCGACGAAGATCGAAACGAGCAGCAAGCCTGCCCTCATCGGCGGAAGTTCAAGAGGGAACGCAGCCCTCGCCGCCAAGACGATGATGAGCGTCGGCAATGCCATCATCACATCCGCCGCGCGCATCAACACCCGATCTATCACGCGCCCGCCATAACCCGCAGTGCAACCCAAGAGTATTCCGAGCGCGCTTGCAAGCAATGCGCTCACGGGGCTGACCACGAGCGAGAAGCGAGCAGCAATGATGAGTCGCGACAGTCGGTCGCGACCGAGCGCGTCGGTTCCAAGCACATTCACGCGCGGCCCGTCCGCCTCGGTTCCGAACAGGTGCAGGCTGGTTTCAACAAGACCGAGAAATTTATAAGTGTAGCCTCGCGCGAAAAATTCTATTGTATAGGTTCGCCCTTCGTCTTCCGCGTAGATGCGCGCGAGCGGGTCTGAAAGTCTGCGCGCATAAATGAAAGGTCGAATGCGCCAGTCGCCTGCGGAATCTCGAAAGCGAATCCGCGCAGCCGGGGCCGAAGGCTCAAGCCGCGACTGCTGGCGATAATCATAAGGCGCAAGGAAATCGGCGAAGATCGCCGCCGCGTAAAAAACGAAGAGTATCACCGAGCCTGCAAATAATCTTTTGTGACTCCTCGCGGCAGAGAGAAGCCAGCGCAGACGGGCTGTTGATTTTTTCAGTCGGAGCATTTGAGCGATCTACACTGCCCGCGCGCTCGTTTCTCGCAAGCGCGGATCACTGACGGAGAGCAAAACATCGGCGATGAGATTGCCGATGAAGACAGCCATCGCGGTCATAAGCACCACGCCCATCAAAAGCGGCACATCGCGGCTGCGCACGGCGTTGACGCTTAACGATCCGAGACCGGGCCAGTTCAAAACGGTTTCAACTATCACCGATCCGCTCATCACGCTCCCCAGCGAATAACCGAATATCGTTACGAGCGGGGTGAGCGAGGGCCGCAATGCGTGCTTGAGGAGTATGGCTCTTTCAGATAATCCTTTGGCCCGCGCCGTCCGCACGAAGTCTTCCTTCAGCGCTTCGCCCACTCCTTCGCGCGTCTGAGCGAGAAACAAAGCTACGAGCGGAATCGATAGCGCGAAAGCAGGAAGCGCCGCCGAACCCGCCGTCGCCAGAGATGTGCCTGACGCAAGAGCGAGCAAGGCGAGCGCAGCCACGATGCGCGGAGTCGAAGCCGTAAGCGTGACCACAAGCTCGCACAATCGATCAAGCCCGCCGCCCGGTCGTCGCGCCGCAAAGAGACCTAGCGCGAGAGACGAAGTCCACGCGAAACTTAAAGCGATCAATCCGAGTGTGATCGTTTTCATCAGCCTCGGCACGACGAGGCTCGCGACCGATGTGCGATAGAAAAAAGATTCGCCCAGATCGCCGCGCGCAGCCCCGGAAAGCCATCGCCAGTAACGCGCGAGCAAAGGCTGATCCAGTCCATAAACCTGTCGCATCTCCTCGATAGTGGCTTCGGACGCGAGAGGATCGTTGCTCAGAGCGGTCAACGCATCGCCGCCCGCAACGGCAAGCAGCGCAAATACGAGCAGCGTGACTACAACCAGAGACACCGCGCTTTCGGCCAGCCTTTGTGAGATCAGTTTCAGCACACTTGTCTCCCGGATTTTTATCGGCGATGCAGGCGTCGTCTTTATAAACTCGCCGGAATCGCCCGTCAAGTTGGCCCGTCAAGACGTGGCTGGACAATCGCTCATTATGTGTGATTCAATCCGTTGCCAATCGACAAGTTTTATCCCGGTTCTAAAACTATCATGAAAAAACTGCGTTCAGGATCGATACTTTCTTTGATAGCTCTGATGCTCGTGACATCCATCGCCTGCGACAAACAGCAGCAGCCGCAAGTTTCGAATCAGATCAAGCGCGAGCGCGTCGCGGGCAAACGCGGCGGCGCGATTGTTTCTCGCCTCACCTCGCCGCCCAGAACCTTCAATCCGCTGCTGGCCGCAGACGAGGCTTCCCTGACCGCTTCGTTTTTTCTTCTGAGCGGCAGGCTCATTGATTTCGATCACGACACGCAAACTTATGTCCCCGGACTCGCGGAAAGCTGGAAGAGAAATGAAGACGGGCGGGCGGTCGAACTGACTCTGCGCGAAGGATTGAAATTTTCCGACGGCCAACCTCTCACGGCGGAAGATGCGGTCTTCACTCTGCAAGCGATTTATGACGAACGCACGGGCGCGCCGATACTCCGCGACGCGATGAAAATCGATGAAAAGCAGATCGAAGCGACCGCGCTCGATCCGCGTAACATTCGCTTCGTTTTTCCCGAATCGGTCGCCGCGCCTGAAAGCTACATATCGAATCTGCCCGTGCTGCCGCGTCACACCCTCGAAGAAAGCTTCAAACAAGGCAAGCTTGGCCAGATGTGGGGAGTCGCCGCCGACCCGCAAAGCATAATCACATCGGGAGCCTTCACAGTCGCGTCGTCCGCTCCCGGCGAGAGGGTCGTCTTTCGGCGCAATCCGCATTACTGGAAGAAAGATGCAAACGGCGTCGAGCTTCCTTACCTTGACTCGCTCACGCTCGAAGTCATTGCCGATCTCAACAACGCCGTTATGCGGCTCGATCAAAACACCATCGACATCGTCGACCGACTGCGTGCGACTGACTACGCCAGTTTGCGCTCATCGCAAACTGCGCAAAGCTATGATCTGGGGCCGGGGCTCAACACCGATCATCTGTGGTTCAATCTCAATGAAGGGGAGCGCAATCATCAGCCCGTAGTCAGCGCGATGAAGCGCGCATGGTTCGGTGATGCGCGCTTTCGCCGAGCCGTCTCGCATGCGATAGATCGCGAATCCATCGCCGGATCAACTCTTCAGGGGCTTGCCACGCCGCTTTACGGGTTTATGACTCCGGCCAATCGAAACTGGGTCGCAGACTCCGTGCGCGGCACGGAGTACAGTCTTGATCGAGCGCGCGCACTGCTTGAGGAAGCGGGCTTCACTCTGCGCGGCACGGAGTCTGAACCGGAGCTTTACGACGCTAAGGGCAACCGTGTCGAGTGGACTCTGATCGTGCCGACGGAAAACGAGCCGCGAAAACTGATGGCCGCTTTCATTCAACAAGACCTCTCGAAGCTTGGGATGAAAGTGCATGTCGCGCCGATAGAATTTCAATCGCTCACCGAGAGATGGTCGAAGAGTTACGACTATGACGCGATCCTTCTGGGGTTGTCGCTTACCGATACGGAGCCGTCTTCGTATACGAATTTTCTGCGCAGCGACGCCGCCGGACATCAGTGGCATCCGAAACAGCCCCGGCCTGCTACTGAGTGGGAAGCGCGAATCGATGAGCTTGTAGGAGCGCAAGCGAAAGAGAGCGACCCGGAGCGTCGCCGCGCGCTCATTCGCGAAATACAGATGGTGATGTCCGAGCAGTTGCCCGTCATACCCGTAGTTTCGCGCCACATACTCGTCGCAGCCAACACGCGCACGGGCAATTATCGCCCAAGCAACATCCTGCCTTTTTCATTGTGGAATGCGGAAGAACTCTTCGTGAAATGAAAAGAAGGAGAGGCGCACGTCACACTCCCCCAACGACGTGCGCCCCTCTAAGGAGACCCGCACATTCCCTCAAATAGTGCGAGCCTCCAGATCAAAACTACTTTCAGAACTACCCGCGCATCGATCAGCCTTCGAGCGAAGGACACGTGAGATTGCGCCTCAATCTCTTATATGAAAGCGCGCGCCCGACCGCCATCTGAACCTGCTCCGGATCGAAGGGCTGCTCGATGAAATCGAACGCTCCGTGCAACGCGATCCTGTCTTTATTCGAATCACCCGAAATGACGAGTATGACCGTTTCCGGGTGAGACCGTTGTATAAAATCGAATAGAACACGCCCCGTATCGTCCGGCATCGCTACGTCTGTGATGACGACATCAAAGCGACCGCTCGACAAAAACTGTATCGCTTCCTCGACCGCTGAGGCGGTGATGCAGGTGTGCTGGGCGGAAAGTATCAGCGTCAGCAGATCACACACCGCCCTCTCGTCCTCGACTATCAGGATCGTGGCTTCCAGATTGTCCGACAGGGCGATCACCTCCTTCGTCGTATCAGGGCAAGTTGACCGGGCGCGACCTGCCGCGCTTCAGCCGGGATGCTTCGAACACCCACTTGTCCAAAGCGTTTGCGCGTAAGAGTGCAGCGCGCCCGGAATCTATCTGTTTTCGCTCATCGAAAGCCGCTCTGAATTTCAAGTATCCAGAATCGCCCTTGAGCAATTCTTGAGAAAAATCCCGCGCACAGATCAGCTATGAATCAATCAGCTACGAGGCGAAGCGAAGGCCCGATTCTGCTTCAATCTCCAATAAGCAAGCGCGCGCTTGACTATCATCTGAATGTGCGCGACATCGAAAGGCTTTTCAATGCAATCAATCGCCCCGTGCAGCGCGGCCTTATCTTTATCGATATCGCCCGAAATGATGATGATGACCGTTTCGGGATGAGACTGCTGTATAAAGTCACACAGAGTGAATCCCGTATCGTCCGGCATCGCAATGTCTGTGATGAGGACATCGAAGCAGCCTTTCGATAAAAGCAGCATCGCTTCCTCGACCGTTGAGGCGGTGATGCAGGTGTACTCGGCGGAAAGTATCAGCGTCAGCAGATCACACACCGCTCTCTCGTCGTCGACTATAAGAATCGTGGCTTTTCTCTCTTCCAGCATAGCCCTTCCCTCTTTGTGATCCCGATGAGCTTTTGAATTAGACGCCTGTGCTTCACAGGGAAGAGTAGCAAGCTGAGTTTGAGAAAAACTTGAGTGCGCCGGAAACCAAGTTTTTGAACTTTTCTGCGATTTGAGATTTCCAATTTGAGATCGCAGAGGCGTTGATTCAACAGTGTTGGCTTATTGAATATAAGTCGGATTTTCTAGGTTCCAATGTATTGAGTACATCTTGAAAATAATGTTGATAAATCTTGCGGTGTGATCAGACGGATTGCGCGCCTTGAAAGTATAAGAGCAGGAATAGAAATTCAACTCTCGCACAGAATGTGCGACGAGAAGGTAGCCAGACGTGCAACGTCTGGTCTTAAGCAGGTTATTTCTGCGCTCTTCCAGAGCGCCAGAATCTTTCCGCGTCTTCAACGCGGGATTCTTTATTTGACCTTTCCAGAGGTTTCACCTCTCTTCGCGCCGCTTCGAGGCAAAAGCAATTTCTAAACAATCTCTGAAAACTGAAAACCGAAAGTAACTACTCAGCCCCGTTAGGGGCGACCTGTTTATAGAGAGAGCGGTTTATAAATTTATCCGTAGCTCCGTAGGAGCGACCTGTCATCTGGAGGGTCGCTCCTACGGAGCTACACAATCTTG
>Ga0187893_10007025_pt1 | contig 18787 bp, 20 predicted proteins | sample MA1701074metaG_FD_139574 | JGI IMG/M metagenome (GOLD analysis project Ga0187893, IMG submission 139574) | White microbial mat communities from a basaltic lava cave in the Kipuka Kanohina Cave System on the Island of Hawaii, USA - MA170107-4 metaG ... | reverse complement strand
TGTCGGATCGTTGACCAGCGACAGAGTCTGGTCTCTGCCGTCGCCGTCGGGATCGGCGGCGTGAGCGTCCTTGGAGGGGATGCTCAAGACAAGAACACACACGGCTGCGCCGACGGACGCAGCACCTAGAAACAGCAGTTTCCTCGCTCTCATGTTCCAAGCCTCCGTGGGTCCACGGCAAGTTCTCAAGCGTCGTCTCTGCCATCTCGAGGAGCTCCTTTCTGCAGTCTACATCGCTTGGCTTGGTCGGATAGAGAAGATCGTACAGGGGGGCCGGGGGGCTACGCCTCGATCTCGACGATGCCCTGCCGCACCCGGACGGGGTAGCAGCCGAGCGAGACCATCGGGTTCAGCTCGCAACGGCCCGTCGCGACGTCGAACCGCCACTCGTGCCACGGGCAGGTGACCGTGGTCCCGTGGAGCCGACCCTCGTGGAGCGGCCCGCCCGCGTGGAGGCAGGTGTCCTCGATCGCGTGGAAGACGCCGTCCGCGTTGAAGAGCGCGATCAGCCTCCCCTCGATCTCGACGAGGCGCCCCTCGCCGGGCGCGACCTCGTCGGCGCGGCAGACGGGGCGGTAGCTCGGCATGGCGGGATTGTAGGACTCGGGAAGGTCGCGTTCCCCCCAGGCCCCCTCGAAAAAACGTAGAATCCGTGGGATGCGGCGCGCGGCGCTCCTCCTGCTCCTCCTCGCCCCGCTCGTCGCGGCGGGGGACAAGAAGCACTCCCTGAAGGAGCTGCTCGACCCGCAGGAGCCGGACTTCGCCCTCTCCGCGTACTCGTGGGCGGACTGGGAGAAGCTCGACGACGCGACCAAGCTCAAGGCGCGCGGGAGCGACCCGGCGGAGTGGCAGACGCCGCCGCCGGACCAGGAGACGCCCGAGGAGAAGGCGAAGCGGGAGGAACGCGAGAAGCGGGCGAAGGCGGAGCCGCCCGAGGATCGCGTCCCCGGGTTCCGTTTCGAGCGGCGGCTCGAGCTCAAGAAGAAGGCCTTCGAGGAGCTGCTCGGGGCCGCCTCCGCGCCCAAGCTCGAGGGCCTCATCAAGCAGCTGAGGCTCCTCGACAAGGAGCTCGCCCGGTACGAGAAGGTCCTCGACGCGTGCCGCGAGGAGTACTTCCAGGTCGCGGGCCAGCTCCTCAAGGTGCAGGACGTCTACTCCGAGAACTACCGGAAGCAGCACGGAAAGTTGCCCGACACCGTCCCCGTGCCGGCGTCGCTGCTCGCCGACTGCAACAAGAAGTCGCTCCGGCTGCAGCTCGCCATCGCCGTGCGTCAGAGCGAGCTGCAGTTCCACGACTGGCTCGTCGGCAGGGTCGGGGAACTCGTGGCGGCGCTGCCGGAGGCCGAGGCGGCGACGCCGTACGCCGCCCTCGCGGCGGGCATGGCGGACCAGGACTTCGCCTGCCGCATCCGGTGCGCGGAGCTGCTCACGCGGCTCAAGGGGGCGAAGGCGCAGGAGCTCTACGAGAGCGCGCTCGCGAAGGAGCAGGATCCGCTGGTCCTCGCCGAGATGATCCGCCTCAGGGCGAAGTGGGGGGGCGAGGGGGCCTACGACCTCCTCGCGAAGCGGCTCGACGACCCCGCGTGGCCCGTGCGCGCGGCGGTCATCCGGGAGCTGTCGCGGATCCCGAAGAGGGAGTCGATCGACCTCCTCGTGGCCCGCCTCGCGAAGGAGGACGGCCGGCTGAAGGACGACATCGTCCTCGCCCTGCGCGCGCTCACCGGCCAGAACTTCGTCGCGGAGGCCGAGCCGTGGCGGATCTGGTGGGAGAAGTTCCGCGCCGGCTGGACCCCGCCGCAGCAGCCGACCGCCGGGGATCTGCCCGCGGAGGGGCAGGAGAAGGGAGTCGTCTACTTCTACGGCCTCCAGACGAGCTCGAAACGCCTGGTCTTCTGCCTCGACATCTCGGGCAGCATGGAGTGGTCGCTCGGAGGCCGCGACGTGAAGGGGCCGCCGCGCCTCGACAAGGCGAAGGAGGAGCTGGTCCAGGCGCTCAACGGCCTCCCCGAGGACGCGCAGTTCACGATTGTCGTCTACAGCACGGACGTGAGGTCGTGGAAGGGCTCGCTCCAGCCCGCCACCGTGAAGAACAAGGCCTCCGCACGGAAGTTCGTCGAGGAGCTCAAGCCGGAGGGGGCCACGAACATCTTCGACGCGCTCGTGACCTCGATGGAGATCGCGGCGCCGCCCGCGAAGGGGCGAGAGCCGGACGCCGACACCATCCTCTTCATGACCGACGGCCAACCGACGCACGGCAAGGTCATCGACGCGCACCAGATCCTCGACGAGATCACGCGGCGAAACCGCGTGCTGGGCGTGACGATCCACGTGGTGGGGGTGTCGAAGGACCAGAACGCCGCGTTCCTCCTGAACCTCGCGAAGCGCAACGGCGGCCGCTTCGTCGCGTTCAAGTAGGTTCCGGGTTCCGCCGGGGCGCTGCAGCCGACGAGCGGCGGGCGCGGGAAGGGCGAAAGCCGCAGCATGAAGTCCGCCGCTCGCGGCTGAGCGGCCGATCCTCGGCTCTCCCATCCGCGCGCGCCCTCCGCGTATCATGTCAGGATGGTTGCCCGGAAGAAGGCGAAGAAGCGCAAGACGAGGAAGCGCGCTTCGCGGTCCCCGCGCCGGCCGGCGCCGACGCCGCCGGGCGAGCTCGTGGTCCGGATCGCCGAGCAGATGGCCAAGGTGATCGAGCGCGGGCTTGCGAGGACGCTCAAGAAACTGCCCGCGCGGGCGGCCACCGCGGCGGCGAAGGAGAAGCTCGGCGCGGCAATCGCGGCCCTCCGGCGGCAGGCGGAGTCGCTGCGCCAGCAGGCGCAGGATCTCGAGGCGCGCGGCGCCGAGGCGACCGCGGCCGTCTGGCGGCCGCTCGGCGATCGCCTCGAGAAGGCCGCCGCCGAGCTCCGGCGCCGCCTCGGCGGGTGACAGGCGTCCGGCCCCCGCGCCCCCTCGGACCCGCCTTCGCGGCCTGACGGCCGCTTCGCGGCGATCCAAAAAAACAGGCCCCGTTCTTACCGACCGGGGCCCATCCGGTGAACGTCACGCAGAGAGACGTTGGCACTGGCAGTTGGAGCCTCACTCGTTGCCGAAAACGCTGTCCAGCGTGTTCGCGGCTTCCTTGGTGAAGCCCTCGCCGATCTCCTCCTCGGGCGTCGTGCGACCGCCGAGCTTCTTGAAGAGCGAGGTGAGCTTGCGGGCGGTTTCCGCCGCGTAGAGGCGGACCATCCCGATCGTCGTCGTGTCGTCGAAGAGCACGCCCAGGATCGTCCGCTTGCCGACGAGGCTCAGCTGGAGGTTGTCCTTGCGCCCCTGGTGGAAGAGCGCCGTGAACTCCTCCTCGCCGAGGATGCGGGCCATCTCGCGCGTGGCCGCGAAGCAGCCGGCGACGAGCGCCGCGATCGTGTCCGTGTCGGCGCGCTCGGTGCTGCCCTCCTGGGTGATCAGGTGGCCGTCCTTGTCGACGAGCATCGCGGCCTTCGACTTCGACCGCGAGAGGAAGTCCCGCAGCGTCGAGTCGATCTGCTGGATGTCCTCCTTGTAGAAGACGAGGCGGCTCTCGCGGAGTTCCGCGTCGGAGAGCGGTTGCAGAGGCTTGGGCATGGCTTCCTCGTTCCTCCTAGAGGTACTTCATGATGAGAAAGCCGACCGCTCCGATGATCACGGCGGCGACCACGATCGTGAGGAAGAGGCGGCCCGCGTCGGTCCGCTCCTTGATCTGCACCTTGCCCGCGGACTTTCCCTGCGGACCGGCGGCGACGCCGGCGGGTTCCGCTTGGCGCGCGCCCTTGCGGGCGCCGCCTCCGCCGGCCGCGCGGGCAGGCGGGGCGGCCGGGGGAGGCGTGACCGGCACCGCGGCCGGCCGCACCGGGACCGGCGGTGCCGCGGCTGCCGGCCGGGCCGCGGGCGCCGGACGCCGGGCAGGGGGGGCAGCGGGGGACGCAGCGGCCGCGGGGGCGGGCCGGGCGGCGGGACGCGCCGCGGCAGCAGCCGGCACCGGGCGTGCCGAAGCGGCGGCCCCGGCAGCGGCCGGCGCGCGAACGCCCGAGTCCTTCTTGTCGCGGTTGATCGACTCGAGGACGAGCGACGCGAGCGCCTTGAGCGTGGGGAAGACCCCCTCGCCCGTCGCGGCGACCGCCTCGAAGCTCGGCGCGCCCATCGGGTTCATGCGACGCTCGAGCTCGTCCACCGGCAGGGCGGTGGGGAGGTCGCGCTTGTTCCACTGGAAGACGACCGGGATCGACTCGATGTCGCGGCCGTACTCGCGCAGGTTCCCCTTGAGGTTCTCGAGCGCCTCGATGTTCTCGTCGATCTTCTCCGCCTGGCTGTCGGCGACGAAGACGATCCCGTCCACGCCCTGGAGGACGAGCTTGCGCGTCGAGTTGTAGTAGACCTGGCCGGGCACCGTGTAGAGCTGGAACTTCGTCTTGATGCCCGCGATGTTGCCGAGATCCAGCGGCATGAAGTCGAAGAAGAGCGTCCGGTCGCCCTCGGTCGCGATCGAGGTGAGCTCCCCCTTGGAGTTCTGGGGGGCCTTCTTGTGGACGACCTCCAGGTTCGTCGTCTTGCCCGACATGCCCGGGCCGTAGTAGACGATCTTGCACTGGATCTCCTTGTTCGCGAAGTTGATCTGGACCATGGCGGCTCCCTCTTCTCCCGTTGCTGCTCACATGCCCCGCATCGTGGTCGAGGGGGCGAGCCTCTTCAACTGTTGTGCAGCGCTGTCGATCTCGATGTAGAAGGCCTCCGACCCCACCGCCGTGATGACGACGAGGTAGACGGTTCCGCAGTCGACGACCACAAGGTCGCCGGTCGTCGCGCTCAGCACGATCCGCTTGAACGGCTCGTGGCCGGCTTCCTTGAGGCCGCCCGCCACCTCGGTGACGAGGTCGCCCGCAAGCGCGGCCACCGCGTCGCGGTCGAGATCGCCCGCCAGCCGCTCCACCACGACCATCCCCTCGTTGGAGACGATCATGCTGCCGCGGACCCATGCCTCTTTCTCGAGGCGATTCAGGATCACTTCCATCACTCCTCCTCCGCGCTGCCGTCGGCGCGCGAGGCCGTGACGACCATTTCCAGCCCCTCGGCAATCCGCTCCGTCGTGACCGAGCGCGGCGCGCGCGCGGCGACGGTGCAGTTGCCCGCGGGGACGAGGACGAGACGGCCGAACTTGCCCTCGACCATGAGGCGCCGCATCGTCCCGAAGTTCATGTGGCGGCCGGCCCGGCGTGCCGTCGCGTCGATCCGGCACGCGAGCCGGACGAACTCCTCCTTCTTCTCGCCCGCGACCGCGAGCGGCCGCCCGCCCCCGCCGATCGCGGCGAGCTGCTCGATGCGCAGCCGACGTCCGATGCCGGCGGCGGCTGCGGCGAAGAGCTTCGGCGAGAGCGCACCCCCCTGGCGCTCGGCGACGAACCGCCGCCCGCCGGGGTAGGCCGAGGGGTCGTTCGGCAGCTCCTGCCGGTCCTCGGCGCCGTCGAGCAGGACCTCGATGTCCTCCTCGGCCTCGGTGCGGCCCTTGGGCAGGACCTGGTCGCGGAACTCCTGGAGCCGCGCGTTGGCCGGGTCGAGGCGCAGGACCTCCGCGATATCGTTGCCCGCGTGGTGGGGGGCGCCGATCGACCAGTAGAGGAGGCCCATCAGCACGCGCGCGCGCAGGGCCCGCTCGTCCAGCTCCAGCGCGCGGGTGAGGCTCTCCACCGCCGCACGGGCGTCGCGGGCGAAGAGCTCCGCGAAGTAGCGGGCGAGGTAGACCTCCGCGACGTCGATGTGCGCCTCGGCGGAGTCAGGGAACTCCCCGATGAACCGCTGGGCGACCTCGAGGGCCTGGTCCCGGTTCCCGAGGTCGATGTGCATCGCGATCAGCTCCCGGTAGGCCCGCTCGTCCTTCCGATCGTCGATCGTCTTCTTGAGCTGAGCGAGGCGCTTGTTGGCGCCGACCCGGCGCACGTACTGGATCACCGCGCGAAGCCGCACGGCGGTCGGGAAGCGCTTCAGGCCGGTCTCGGCGATCTGCGTCGCTTCCTCGAAGCGGCCGGCGGCGACGAGGCGCTCCGCCTCGGCGACGGTCGCCTCCAGCTCGCGCGCCAGCTGCGGCGCGTCCTCGCTCGTGTGGGCCTTCCGGCCCCTTCCGAAGAGTTTCTTGAGGAAATTCACGGTTTTATTCCCCACCCCGGCGTGGTGTCTCGTGTCCTATCGACAGCCCGCGCCCGGGAATTGAGACGGGCCTCGATTCGCACGTTTTCGCTCCCCCCGCGCCCCCCCTGCTCAAGGCCCGCATGGCTAGTCCGAGGCCTCCAGCCGGTAGAGGTTGCCCTGGTCGTCTCCGATGTAGATCGCGGTCCCCTTGACCACGGGGCCGCCCAGGATCCGGCCCTTGGCCTCGAAGGTCCAGGCGAGGCCGTAGCCGTCCGCCCGCGGCCCGAAGACGGTGAGCGTCCGCTCGTGGACGAAGAGGATCCGGCGCTTGTCCCAGACGACGCTCCGCGCGGCGTTCGGGGTCTGTTCGAAGACGTAGGCCTGCGCGCCCGTGTTCGCGTCGAGCGCGATCAGGTGGCCCGGCCGCCGGGAGACGTAGATCTCGAGCCCCTGGACGGGCGGCGTGCGCTTGATCCGGACGTCCTCGATCGTCCGGCGCCACTCCTGCTTGCCCGTGGCGGGCCGGAAGCCGGTGAGGATGCCCTCTTCCGAGGCGAAGACGAGGAGGTCGTCGTCCACGACCGCGGGCGCGCAGGCGTAGCTGCCCTCGAGGCGCACCGGATCGAGCAGCGGCCTTCCGTCGGCGAGCGAGAGGATGGTCACGTCGCCCGACGCGGAGAGGATGAGGAGGCGGTTGCCGAGGATCAGCGGGGCCGCCCGCACTCCCGTGGGCGTCGACTGCGTCCAGCGCTGCTTGCGCCGGGCGAAGTCGTAGGCGACGACCGTGCCCTCGAGGTCCACGACGTACACCGTGTTCCCCTGCACGACCGGCGTCGCGTAGATGCCCGTCTTCATCGTCAGCGAGTAGCCGATCGACTCGCCGGTCGTCGCGTCGCGCAGGTACAGGCGGCCATCGAGCGCCGGGATGAAGAGGATCTTCCCGTCGGTCGCGAGGCCCGCGGAAACGCCGTCCACCTTGAGCTCGCCCTTTCCGAGCACCCGGCTGCTGGTCGCGTCGAGGATGTAGTACCTGCCGCTGCGCGTGGCCAGCGCGACCCGGTCGCCCCACGCGACCATGTCCGCCTCCAGAAACTCCTCCCGGAAGGGATGCTCCCACTCCGCCGTGCGGAGGAGCGGGTAGATCTGCGTGTAGTTCGCCGGATCCGCATCCTCCCCCGAGAAGGGGCCGAGGCCGTGCGTCTCGGTGCGGAAGGACTTGCGGCTCAGCTCCAGCGCCGTCGTCTGGTGCGGGTTCAGCCGCACGATCGCGGGCGTCGGGCGCGCGTACTCCACGCCGTTGAGGCGGATCGTCGCCCCCTGCGGGAGCGTGAGGATCTCCACCGGCAGGAGCAGGTCCGCGACGATGTCGGCGTCCTTGTACTCCTTGAGCAGGTCGAGGTAGATGCGCCGGGCCGAGGTCCAGTCGCTCTCCTCTTCCTTCGCCTTCGCCTTCTTCATCTCGCTCGCGACGCGGTCCATGTCGGCGCGGATGTTGTCGATCTTCTGCTGCAACCCCGGGTCGGCGGAGCCGGGCTCGATCGCAAGCTGCTTCGAGAGATCGAAGCGCGGCAGCGCCTGGAGGAGCCGGCCCGCCGTGTACTCGGTCTCGCCTGCGGCGCGCAGGTCCGTCGCGGCCTTCTTCGCGGCCACGGTGAACTGGCGGCGCGCCGTGTCGACCAGCTGCGCCTGTCCGCCGAGCATGTCGAGCATCGCCTTCGTGCGGGCGAGCAGCTCCCCGCTCGTCGTCTGCTTGCGGATCATCTCCGCGATCGAGCGCGCCTTGCCGGCGAGGTCCTGGAAGTCCTGGAAGTTCTCCTCCGCGGTGCGGACACGGGAGAGCAGCGCGGCCACGGCCTGGGCGACCAGCGAGGCGTCGCCGCGGGAGAAGGGGTCGGTCCGCAGGTCCTCGAGCAGCTGGCCGTAGATCGTCACGGCCCTGCCCCCGGCGCGGACCGCATCCTGCTTCTCCTCCCCGGCGCGGTCGAGCAGCGCCTGGAGCGGGCCTTCGGGGATGTCGCCCTCGGTCGTGCTCGACAGCACGCCCTGCTGTTTCACCCACACGAGCGCCACCCCGCCGAGCAGGAGGCTCAGGCCGAGCGCGACCGCCATACGCGGCAGCGCGGGGCCGACGCGGCGGCGGCGACCGGAGGCGATCTTGCGCAGCTTGTCGCGGACGTCCTGCCGGTCCGGGTCGATCGTGAGGAGCCGCTTCAGGAGCGTGACCGCGTGCGCCGCCTGCCGGCGCTTCATGTATCCGTTCGCGAGCCGCTCGCATTCCGCGCACGCCTGCGCGGCATCGCCGTGCTCGGCGTGGACGTCGATGAGGGAGAGCGCGAACGCGACCTCGTCGGGGAAGACCTGGAGGAGGCGCTGGAGGAGCGCTTCGGCCTCGCTGGGCTGCTCCTGGGTGAGGTAGCAGCCGACCAGCGTCTTCCCGGCCTCGACGATGTTGACGGCGAACTCCGCCGCCGCGCGCGGGTTCTCGAAGACGAGGTCGATCAGGTAGCGCAGCGCCTCCGGCTCCGGCCGCGGGTAGTTCGCGACCCGGCGCAGGACGTCGATCGCGCCGCGGTAGTCGCCGGCCCGCACCAGCTCCTCCGCGAGGCGGCGCAGGAGCGCCGCCGCCTCGGGGAAGTCGCGGTTCGCCTCGTGCGCTTCGGCCGCCTCCCCGAGGATGTCGATCGGGAAGTCGCCCGTCCCCATCAGGTACTCGTAGTGCCGGATCGCGGCGCCGCTGTCGCCCATGCGCAGGGCTAGACGCGCGTTCTGGCGGATCGCGTCGGCGGGGACCAGCTCGATGATGCCCGCGTCGAGGTAGGCGGCCATCAGCTTGCAGACGTGGAACTTGTTGACGTACGAGACGTCGATGACGTTGCCGATCGAGTTCGACCCGTCGATGAACGGGTCGACGCGAGGCGCATAGCACTCGCGCAGGACCTCGGCGTCCACCTCGCCCTCCGCCCCCGTGAACCGGTAGATCTCCCTCGGTCCGCGGATGCGCCGGCGGATGTACTCCCACTCGTCCGTGCGCCGCGCGATGTCGATGAGCAGCGAGTTGACGTTCAGGCAGACGAACGGGATCTCCGTTTCCGGGAAGAAGCCGTCCACGTACTCGAACTGCGCGTCGCTCCGGTTGAGGAAGAGCTCCTGGATCTCCTCCTCGCTCTGGTACCGCAGCGCCTCCTCGACGTCGGCCGGCGAGCAGGCGCCCATCTCGACCAGGGTGTCGCCGAGGAGCTTCTCCCCCGCCCGCCGCGCCTCCACGGCCGACTGGAGGTGCGACTCCTCGATCTTCCCGAGCCGGACGAGGATCTTCCCGATCAGGTTCGACTCGTTGCGCTCGCGCGAGCGGATCGAGACGCCCTCGCGAGTGAAGCAGATGGCGCGCTTCCTCGGCCCGTCATAGATGAACAGCGTCCCCTCTCGTCCCGAGAGGGAGAGCATCTGGAAGATCTCGGTGAGGTTGACGCTTGAGAGGCTGCCCTTCAGGGACATGGCCTCTCCCCGCCGTTACGTTCCGCGCAGTTGCGCATTTTCCGCATCAATACCTGTGGCCAATCGCACCCGCCCCCCCGGCTCCCCCTTGCGGGTGCCCGGAGGGCGGCTTAGGATGGGCCGACGGTTCCGGTTCCGTATCGGATCGGACCTCCGCCGCGCTTGAATCCGAGAGCGAACAAGAGGAAGGGTCGTGAGCCTGAGAGCCCGGATCTACGAACTCTGGTACCTCCTGAAGGCACGCCTTGCGCTCCTCGGGGGGTCCGTGGCAAAGGCGCGCACCGCGGCAAAGGCCGCGCTGCGCAAGAACCCCAACAGCTTTGTGGCACACTTTCTGCTTGCGCGGCTCTACTGGCGCGAGCAATCCGCGGTCAAGGCGAAGCGGGAGTTCGACCTCGCCTGGCAGATCGACCCCGAGCGCTTTGAGCGCGTCTACGCCCGTCTCAAGGCCGTGGATGAGGACATCCCCGACCTCTTCTCGTATCCGCCCGGGGGGGGCGAGGGGGGGGTGCCCGTCTACAACCGCCGGGGCCGCGTGCGCGCGTTCGGCGACTTCCGGGACGAGGAGGAGCGCCAGCGCTTCGCGTCCCTCCCCCCGATCACGCGCGACGAGATCCTCCAGATCGACTGGGACAGGTTCCAGTAGCCCGCCTACCGGCGCCGCGTCCACGCGTCGTTGCCGTAGCGTTCCAGAACGAGACGCTCCGCGAGCCCCCACTCCTCCGCGGACGGTGTCCCTGCGACGAAGGGTTCCCCCCATGCCCCCTCCGCCTCCCGGATCACCGCGGCTTCGGCCTCGGCTCGCGTGACCGCTCTCCCCGCAGCCTCGGACAGCGAGACCGCTCCGCTCGCCACGGGGTTCTTTTCGAGGACGAGCGTCCCATGGAGGAGGAATCGGCCGCCGCCCCGCCGCTGGGCCGACCCGAAGAGCTTCCCCCGACCGGTGAGGAGGTCGTAGCGCGTGTGGGCGTCGAAGCACAGGCCCTCGGGCGCCGCCTCCGGTTCGCCGGCGCCGGGCGACACGCGGACGCCGAACGAGAGGGCGGCCTGCGCGACGATCGCGTTGATCCGGGCGTAGGCCTCGTCGACTCGCCGCCGCGCGCCGACCCACGCGATCGTCAGCTCCCCCGTGTGGGCGATCGCCCCTCCGCCCGTCGGCCGACGCACGAGCCGGAAGCCCGGCGGGCACGCGACACCCTCCGCGCGCTGGAAGACGCCGAGGGAGAAGCCCGGCGGATCCCACGCGTAGAGCCGGAACGTCTCCGTGCCGCAGCGGAGGAGCGCCTCGTCCAGCGCGAGGTTCAGCTCGGGGGGAAGTGGTCCGCTCCGGATCAGGCGCACGGGGTACGCTCTACCCCGTGGCCTCCCCGCCCTTCAAGGATTTCCTCCGCCCGGACTACCTGGGCGTGTTCGGGCTGCTCGAGGAGCCCCGGGGGATCCTCCTCGTCGCGAACCGGCGTGTGATCGGCGGCAGCCCCGCGGTCGTGTGGGACCTGCCGGGCGGCGGCGTCGAGCCGAAGGAGACGCTCGAGGAGGCGCTTCGCCGCGAGATGCGCGAGGAGACGTCGCTGGACGTGACCGTGGGCGAGTTCCTCTTCGTCGCCGAGGGCGAGCGGCTCAAGAGGGGGCATCGATCGGGCGTCTGGCGGAGCTTCTTCTTCCGGATCGCGCGCACGGGCGGCGAGATCGACATCTCGAAAGAGCCCGACCTCGTCGACTACCGGTTCGTGCCGAGGGGCGAGATCGTGCCGCTCCTCACCGCCCCCTACCACCGCGGGTTCGTCCTCTGGCTAGGGTCGAACGGCTCGATCCGGCACGCGTTCGACCGGTGGGCCGACTGAGAACGACCGCGCGCTTCGCGTCCGGCGGCAGCCCGTAGGGGAACGGTCCCTCCTGCGCGACGCCCCTCACGCGCGCTCCTTCCTCGAGCTCCTTCCCGCCTACGTTGCCCTTGTAGTGGACGAGGACTCCCCCGGGCGCGAGCAGCGGCAGCGCGGCCCGCGCGACGTCGGCGATCTCTCCGACGGCGCGGGCGGTGACCACGTCGCACCGGCCGAAGAGCGGCTTGGCTTCGCGGGCGTCCGCGGCGAGGACGCGCGCGTTCGGGATCCCGAGTTCCCGGACCGTCTCCTCGAGGAACGCCGCCTTCTTTCGCGTCCGTTCGAGCATCGTGATCGTCCAGCCCGGACGGAGGCGTGCCAGGGGAAGGCCCGGAAACCCGGCGCCGCTGCCGACGTCCGCCGCGACGAGGCCGTCCGGGAGATCGCGCAGCGCCGGCAGGATCGCGAAGGGCAGGAGCGAGTCGAGCACGTGTTTCAGGAGGAAGTCCGCGGGCTCGACGAGCCGCGTGAGGTTCATCCGCTCGTTGCCGCGGACGACGCACTGCCGCAGCCGCTCGTAGAACTCCCAGTCGGCGTCGGAGGGCGTGAGCCCCGCCGCGGCGAAGACCTCCCGCATGGGTGCTAGGATCGCGGCCGATGGAAGAAACGCGGGTCCGCCACCTCGGGCGGATCGCGGCCGCGGCAGCCGCGGGCCGCCGCGACGCGCTCGCGGCGCACTTCCGCGACGCGCTCAAGGGGATCGCGCTCGGGGATCTGCAGGAGGCGACGCTCCAGGTCTTCCTGTTCGCCGGCTACCCGCGCGGGATCGGCGCGTTCGAGGCGCTGGCCGAGGCCGCGCCAGCCGGGGCGCCGCCGACGGAGCCGGCGGCGGACTTCGCCCTTCGCGGCGAGAAGGTCTTCGAAGCCGTCTACGGCCCGCACGCCGCGGAGGTGAAGCGGAAGCTCTCGGCCCTCCACCCCGACTTCGCGCGCTTCGTGCTCGAGGACGCGTACGGGCAGGTGCTCGGCCGCCCGTTCCTTGACCTCAAGGAGCGCGAGGTGATGGCCCTCGCGATGCTCGCGGCGCTCGACCAGGACGCGCAGCTCCGCGCGCACGTCAAGGGCGCGCTGCGGGTCGGCGTCCCCGCGCCGCTCGTCCGCGCGGCGCTCGCCGCCGCCGAGGAGGGGTGTGGCCGCGAGCTGCCCGCGGCGCGCCGGGTCGTCGAGCGCGCGCTCAGCGGCTGAGCCGCTCGAGCTCCGCGATCTCCGGGTCGATCGCGACGACCGTGCCGTCCTTCCTCGCGACCAGGACCGTCGGCAGCCCGCCGAGCCTCCGGATCGCCTGCCTCCCGCGGGCTGCCGTCGGGAAGGAGCGCGCGTGCTCCTTGAGCCACGCCTGGTCGGGCTCCTCGTCCACGCAGACGACCACGGGCAGGAGCCGCGCGTTCTCCTCGGGAAGCGCCCGGAGCATGGCCTCCGAGTCCGTGTCGCCCGTGACCACGAAGACGTACGCCAGGAGACCTTCGTGCGCCGACGCCCGTGCGCCGACCCCCGCATCCTCGAGGAGAAACGGGACCCCGTCGCAGAGGAGCCGCGCCCGCATCGGCGCGCGTTCGCCGAGCCGCGCCCTCGCCTGGTTCAGCTCCTCGCCCGCCGGCAGCAGCTCGCAGAGCTGGGCATCCGCGTTCGGCGCCCGGCCGGGGTGGTCCGCGCGCACGGTCCTGAGCCGCGCGATCGCCTCCGCGTCCCGCCCGAGCGTCCCGAGCGCGAACGCCTGGGCGAGGAGCACGCCGGGGAGCCGCGGGTCGCCGGGGCAGACGCGGAGGAACTCCTCGGCAGTGCTCAGCACGTAGCCCGCCGCGACCTCCCGGAGAGCGCGGTCGGGTTCCCCCCGCCCCTCCGCCTCCTCGAGGTAGAGAGCCGCCGTCGCGACCCTGGCCGCGGCCGCGTCCGCCGCGTCGAGCGCGTCGCCGTTCTCCGCGACGTACCGCGAAAGGACCGCCATCCGCCGGTCGTAGACGGCGAAGAGCCGCTTCCTGAGATCGTGCCGCTCGTAGAGCGCGCTCATCTCGCGCACGAGGTTCTCCTCGAGCTGCGACGCGGCGATCGCCACGCGAAGGGAGGGGGCCGCGGGGGCCGGGACGATCTTCGGCATCGGGTCGGGGTCGAGGTCGCGCGCGCGCTTGAGCTTCGCGAGGCACGCGATGTAGTCCGGGCTCTGCCGCACCGCGTCGAAATCCGGGTCCTGCCCCAGGTGCACGGCGTCGCGCCAGCCGCGATCGATCGAGAGCGTGAGCCAGGTGCCCGCGCGGGCGGCATCGCCCTCGAGCGCGTAGCAGCACGCGACGTTGTAGTAGGGCCGCGGGTTCTCGGGGAAGATCGCGATCTGCCTCTCGAAGGCGGCGATGGCCTTCGCGTAGTCCTTCGCGCGGTAGTGGGCGAACGCCTCCTCCTCCTGCCCGTGATAGCGGCGCGCCACCTCCTCCACCCCCTGCGCCAGCGCGGGGGCGACGAGCGCCAGCAGCGCGAGTCGGGTCCTCACGCGGATACGGTACCCTCTTCCCCCGTGGCCAAGGGAGATTCGAGGAAGGTCGTCGTCGCGGCGCTGCTCGCGAACCTCGGGATCGCGATCGTGAAGGGGATCGCGGCCGTCGCCACGCGCAGCGGCGCGATGCTCGCGGAGACCGTGCACAGCCTCGCCGACTCCGGCAACCAGGCGCTGCTCCTCCTCGGCGCGGCGCGCGCGAAGCGGCCCCCCGACCGGCGCCACCCGTTCGGCTACGGGTCGGAGCGCTACTTCTGGGCCTTCATCGTCGCGCTCGTCCTCTTCTCGCTCGGCGCGCTCTTCTCGTTCTACGAGGGGATCGAGAAGGTGCTCCACCCGACGCCGATCCGGAACCCCGCCTGGGCCTACGGCGTCCTCGGGGTGAGCCTCGTCCTCGAGCTGATCTCGTTCCGCGTCGCGCACCGGGAGGTCCAGGTCGAGCTGCGCGGCCGCTCCTTCAAGCGCTACTTCCTCGAGACGAAGGACCCGTCGCTGCCGCTCGTCTACCTCGAGGACCTGGGTGCTCTCCTGGGCCTCGTCTTCGCGCTCGCGGGCGTGGGCGCGTCGCATCTCCTGGGCTTGCGCCTCGCGGACGGCATCGCGACGCTGCTCATCGGCGCGCTGCTCGGCGCGATCGCGGTCGTCCTCCTCGCGCGCTGTCACCGGCTGCTCATCGGCGAGGGGGCGAGCGATGAAGACCTGGAGAGGATCCACGCCGCGGTCGATGGGCTCGGCGAGATCGTCGACCTGAAGACCCTGCAGCTCGGGCCCGACAACCTGATCGTGGCGCTCGAGGTGCGGCTCAAGGGGAGCGTCGCCGAGGTCGAGAGCGCGGTGCGGCGTGCCGTGCCGCACGCGACGCACGTCGCGATCGAGCCCGCGTGACGGGTTCCCGATGGCCCTCCGCATGTGATACTCTTGGCGCATGGCGCGCGTGACCTCGGGGGATATCGTCCACCTCCACTACACCGGCAAGTTCGAGGACGGCACCGTGTTCGATTCGACGGAGGGCGGCAACCCGCTGGAGCTCGTCGCGGGCGCCACCGACATCATCGACGGCGTGAGCCAGGGCATCATCGGCCTCGAGGTCGGCGAGTCGAGGACGCTCACGGTCTCGCCCGACCGCGGCTACGGGACGCGCGACGAGGCGCTCGCGAAGCGGGTGCCGCTCGACGCGCTGCCCCAGGGGATCGAGGTCGGCGACCGGGTCTCCGCGAACACGAACGGGCACGAGATCGTCTTCCAGGTGACCGCGATCGAGGGAAAGGAGGCCGTGATCGACGCCAACCACCCGCTCGCGGGGAAGACCCTCGTCTTCCAGCTCTCGGTCCACTCGATCCACGGGAACGACCCGAATCGAGGCACGCACGGCCACGGCGGCTGCGGCTGCGGACACGATCACTAGGGTTCCCCCCGCCCCTCCCCATCCCGGCGCGGGACGCGTTAGCATCCTCGTGGTGCGTGCGACCGTCCTCCTGCTCCTTGCCACCGCGGCGGCGTCTCAGGGCATCGACGCGCGCATCGCGGACGGCGTGAAGAAGGGCGTCGACTTCCTCCTCTCGAAGCACGACGAGGCGAAGGGCTGGGGGAACGCGCTCGGGACCGGGACGTACGGGAACGTGGGGGTGCCGTACCCGTACGACGCCGGGCCCACGGCGCTCGTCTCCTACGCGCTCCTGAAGGCGGGGGTCGGGAGGGACCACCCGACACTCAAGAAGGCCTTCTCGATGCTCAAGCTGAAGCACCGGACGCCCGCGGTCGCCTACGAGCTCTCGGTGCTGCTCCTCGCGGTCGCCGAGCGCGCGGGCGCGGCGCAGTGTCCCGACTTCCGCGTCGCCCCGCTGCGGGCCGGCCGCACGACGCACCGGTTCAGGAAGCCGGCGAAGAACCCCTTCCCGAAGGAGGAGTGGACGTGGGTCGTGGATCTCGCGCGGAAGCTGATGTCGTTCCAGGCGCAGAACGGCGGATGGCGGTACTACCCGAGCGACTTCCACTCGGGCGGGAGGGCGGACGTGTCGTCGACGCAGTTCGCGCTGCTCGCTCTCTCGACCGCGCACCGTTGCGGCGTGCTCGTGCCCGAGGACGTGTTCGCGAAGGCGCGCGCGTTCCTCCTCGCGTCGCAGGAGGGCGAGGGGCCGCAGGTGCCCCGCGCGGTCCACGTGCCGGGGGGCGATCCGGAGGCGCTCGACCGGGCCCGGGGGTTCCCGTACATCGCGGGGAGCGGTGTGCTGCCCTACCGGCGCGTCTCGGGCGGGATGACGGCGGCCGGCGTCGCGTCGCTGATCCTCCTGCGCGAGGAGCTTGGCGCCGACGAGAAGGTCGAGCGGGCGATCCTCGACGGCTACGCGTGGATCGGGCGGTACTTCTGCGTCGAGGTGAACCCGGGTGCGTACCCGTTCCTCGGCGGCAGCTACCACTTCGTGTGGCTCTACGCGCTCGAGCGGTGCGGCGACCTCGGCCGCCGCGAGGTGATCGGCGAGCGGTCCTGGTTCGTCGAGGGGGCGAACCACCTGCTCTCGGCGCAGCGTGAGGACGGCGCCTTCGTGGATGAGACCTGCATGAACCCGCAGGACATCCTCGGCACCGCGTTCGCGCTGCTCTTCCTCACGCGGGCGCACAAGCCGGTGTCCGGCGGGGACTGAGCGGGAAGAACGGGGGGCGCGGGGGCGGCGCGGGTCTAGCCGGCCTGTTTCCACTCGCAGCGGTCGGCGCCGATGTGCCGTTCGCTCTCCGTCTCGATCGCCGTCGGGGCCGCGAGGCCGGACGCGTCGCGGAAGGCCGCGTAGGGCGGCGGCTCGCGGTCGCCGACGTAGCCGCCCTCCGACGTCAGGAGGACGTCGCCCGCCTGGTTCGTGAAGTAGGTCTTTCCCTCGCCCTCGACGGGCCAGGCGTACGCGCACCAGCACGTCTCGGCGAGATCGGGGTTCGTCTCGCCGGCCGCGACGCCGCCGCGGTCCCGCTCCGCGAGCGAGAGGCCGTTCGCCTGGGGAAGGTAGATCCGGTAGAAGTAGCCGCTCCGCTCGACGCGGCCCCGCGACACCTTCCGAAACGCGGTCGAGAGGACGGGCGGGTTGAGGATGACCCCGTCGCGCACCCCGATGGCGCCCGAGAGCTCCGCGAGGGAGCCGTACTCGCCGACGCCGTCCATGTCCTCGTCGGCCCGCGCCGTGCACTGGAACTGCGCCTGCGCGGAGATGATGTTGCGGAGCGTCGCCCTGGCGGCAACCTCGTTCGCGGCGCGGCGAAGCGCTTCGGCGTCCATGTCCTTCGGCGCCGCCTCGGGAACGACGGCCTTCGGCTGCTCCTCGGTCCGCAACGCCGCGGGGGGCTCGGGGGCAGGCGGGAGCAGGATCCGGGGCTCTTCCGGCAGGCTCGCGGAGGGTCGCCACGCGCGCTCGGTCGCGTTCCGTCGGCCGCGCTGGGACGGGTCGAGGCCGGGCACGGCCGCGACGGCGAGGATCGCGAGCACGATCCCGGTCAGAAGGCCGACGGCGAACGACCGCTTGTGCACGTCTCCTTCATCGGCTCCGCGCGGCGGTGCATGGAGTCCGGCGGGCTATGCTGACCTGGCATGGGCCGCGTCGCGCTCCTCTCGGACACCCATGGCCTCCTGCGGCCTGAGGTCGTTCGTGCGCTTGAGGGCGTGGACCGGATCCTCCACATGGGCGACGTCGGGACGCCCGAGGTCCTCGACGGGCTCCGCGCGATCGCGCCTGTCCACGCGGTGCGGGGGAACGTGGACCACGGCGCGTGGGCGCGCGAGCTTCCGCGGACCCACCTGATCGAGGTCTTCGGCGCGGACCTTCTCCTGCTCCACAACATCGCGGAGCTTGATCTCGACCCCGCGGCGGCGGGGATCGCGATGGTCCTCTACGGCCACTCCCATGTGCCGAAGGAGGAGGAGCGGGGCGGAGTCCGCTACGTCAACCCCGGGTCGATCGGCCCGCGCCGCTTCGACCTGCCGATCTCGTTCGCGTTCCTCGGGGAGGACCTCGCGGTCGAGTTCGTCCGGCTATAGCTCGGTGGAGTCGAACCGCTGGAGCCGGTGCGTTGTCGCGAGTGCCGCGGCGAGGCCGAAGACGAGCGGGATCGACAGGATGCCGTAGAAGAGGCTCTTGAAGCCGGAGAAGGCGCCGAACGCCACGTAGCAGACCGAGAACGCGAATCCGTAGGAGAGCGCCCCCGGCTTCACGCGCGCCGCGAGGAACCCGATCGCCGCGCCAACCGCCGCGGCAAGAACAAGGCCGAGCCGGGCCGGCACCTGGAAGAGCGCGACCGAGAGGAAGAAGAGCGTGGCCCCCTCGACGACCCAGCGGTGCGAGGTCTCCTTCCTGCGGAGGATCTGCTTCCCGTGGACCCCCTCCTGGGCCCGCCAGCGGTCGCGAAGCTCCTCCTTCGCGTGGTCGGGCAGCCGGGCGAACGAGGGGGCCGCCTCCCGCGGGTCGCCCATCCGGTCCTCGGGCACCGAGAGTACGCTCGGGGGTTCCGGGGCCTCCCCCTTTTCGCGGGCCGCGGGCGCGATCACCTGCTGCCACTTGGGCGGCGGAGACGACGAGGCGCGGCTGCCCATCCCCTCACCGATCGACACGAGCCAGCGCGGACCTGAAGTCCGCACCCCGCCGCCCGAACCCGTTGGCGCGCAACGAATTGGGACCGCGCGACCGCGTACCTACCCCCTGTGTCAGCGTAGTTGTCGCCTTGTTCGAGGAGTATGCCCCCCTCCGGCCCCCTAGGGGGCCGGAGGGGGCGGCGCGCCGAGCGCGCCTCCTCAACCACAACCCTGGGGGCGACGAGA
>Ga0187893_10007023_pt1 | contig 18794 bp, 15 predicted proteins | sample MA1701074metaG_FD_139574 | JGI IMG/M metagenome (GOLD analysis project Ga0187893, IMG submission 139574) | White microbial mat communities from a basaltic lava cave in the Kipuka Kanohina Cave System on the Island of Hawaii, USA - MA170107-4 metaG ... | reverse complement strand
TCGCCCAGGCCACCGCCTCGATCGTCAAGCTCTTCTCCGGCGCGATCTCCGACCGCCTCGGACGCCGGAAGCCGATCGTGGTGCTCGGCTACGGCCTCGCCGCTCTGTCGAAGCCGCTCTTCCCGCTCGCCGCGTCGGTGCCGCTGGTGCTCGCCGCGCGCTTCATGGACCGCATCGGCAAGGGCATCCGCGGCGCGCCGCGCGACGCGCTCATCGCCGACGTGACGCCGGAAGGCGCGCGCGGCGCCGCGTACGGACTGCGCCAGGCGCTCGACACCCTGGGCGCGGTGCTCGGCCCGCTCGCCGCGATCGGCCTCATGCTCCTGCTGGCGAGCGACGTGCGCAGCGTGCTTTGGTGGGCCGTCGTGCCCGCGGTCGCAGCCGTGGTCGTACTCGTCGTTTTCGTCAAGGAACCGGCGGGCGCTGTCGCGCCGCTGGAGAGGTTCTCGTTGAATTCGATTACAGGCCTCGGCAAGGCCTGCTGGGTCGTCGTGGCGCTCGGGGCGGTGCTTACGCTCGCGCGCTTCTCGGAAGCGTTCCTCGTGCTGCGCGCCCAGGACCTCGGCCTCGCGCTCGCGATCGTGCCGATCGTGCTTGTCGTGATGAACCTCGCCTATACCGCGATCGCTTTCCCTGCAGGCGTGGCGGCGGACCGCGAGCATCGCAAGGCTCTTTTGCTTTGGGGGTTGCTGGCGCTGGTTGCGGCAGACCTGGTGATCGCGGCGACGGCGTCAGTGCCGTTTCTGTTCCTTGGAATCGCGCTGTGGGGCGTGCACATGGGCCTCACGCAAGGCCTGCTCTCGACCCTGGTCGCCGACGCGGCGCCAGCGCGGCTGCGCGGCACGGCGTTCGGAGTGTTCCACCTCGCGTCCGGAGTCGCGATGCTCCTCGCCAGCGTGATCGCCGGCGCGCTGTGGGACGGTTACGGGGCGGCGTGGACGTTCTACGCGGGGGCGGCCTTCACCACCCTGGCGCTGGCTGGGCTGCTGCTAGTTCGCACCGAGACAGCGGCGAAATAGCTCCGCCGCGGTCCGCACGCCGAGCTTCTGCATGATGCGCGCGCGGTGGAACTCGACCGTCTCCAGGCTGATCGCCAGCTCGTCGGCGATCTGGCGGTTGGGCTTGCCCTCGAGCACGCGCTCGAGCACCGCGCGCTGGCGCGCGCTCAGCAGGTGTCCTGCTTGCGATCCTCGAGTGCGCCCAGCACCTGCGAGAGCAGCTGGTCGTCGTCGAACGGCTTCTCGATGAAGTCGTAGGCGCCCTTGCGCATCGCCTCCACCGCCATCGGGATGTCGCCGTGGCCGGTGATGAAGATCACCGGCACGCGCACGCCGCGCCCGAGCAGCTCGTCGTGCAGGTCGGTGCCGGTCATGCCCGGCATGCGGATGTCGAGCAGCACGCAGCAGCGCCGGTCGAGCCTTGCGTCGCGCAGGAAGGCCGCCGCCGACGCGAAGGTCTCCACCTCGAGGTCCGCGGTGCGGAACAGCAGGCGCACGGCGCTGCGCACGGCGTCGTCGTCCACCACGTAAACCACGCGATCGGCGCTCATCGCGGCAGCGTGAAGGCAAAGCGCGAGTTCTCCTCATGGCGGATGGTTCCGCCATGCGCCTCGACGACTGAACGGCAGATCGAAAGGCCGAGTCCAAGCCCGCCGCGCTTGGTCGTGACGAACGGCTCGAACAGGCGCTCGCGCGCCTCGGGCGGCACGCCATCGCCGAGGTCGGCCACCGAGAGCGTGCCGCTGCCGTCGTCCTCGACGCGCGTCGCCACCGTTACGCGCTGCCGCTCGGGCGCGAGCTCCTGCACCGCCTCGACCGCGTTGCGCACCAGGTTCAGCGCCGCCTGCTCGATCAGCAGGCGATCGGCGCGAACGAGTGGCGGGCGCGGCGAGAGCGCGCGCTCGAAGGACACGCCGGCCTCGCGCGCGCCGGGCTCGGCGAGCTCGAGCACCGCCTCGACCAGCTCGTTCAGGTCCTGCTCGGCGAGCGCCGGTCCCGGGTGGGGCAAGAGGCCGCGCAGGCGCTGGATGATCTTGCCGGCGCGCTTCGCCTGGTCGCGGCAGATGTGCATCGCCTGCAGCAGCTGCTCGGGCTCGGCGTTGCCCGACTGCAGCATGCGCATGCAGCTGTGGTTGTAGGTCGCGATCGCCGCGAGCGGCTGGTTCAGCTCGTGCGCCACGGCGGAGGCGAACTCGCCGAGCGCGATCAGCCGCGCAGTCCTGTGCGCCGCGTCGCGGTGCTTGGCGATCAGCTCGCGCGCGCGGCGCTCCTCGGTGACGTCGGTCAGCACGCAAAGCGAGGCCCGGCGGCCGTCGATCCAGCTCAGCGGATGCGAATGCAGCACGTACCAGCGGCCGCTCGCCGCGTCCTGGAACTCGCCCTCGGCCTGGAGCCGCGGCGGCGCCTCCACCAGCGCCGACCGGAGCGCCATCCCGGCCTTGTCGATTTCAAGCATTACTAGGGTTTGCCCCAGTTGTTGCGGCGCGGGCGGTTGTTTAGCCTCGCCGTCGAAGGATATCCAGCTTGGCGGACACGAACAAGCTTACAAGGGCCTCGGAAGCCTTCGAGCTCCTCCTCGCCGCCGCCACGGCGCTGGTGCGCGCCAAGCCCTCGCGGCCCGCGCTGCTCGACGCCTACGACGATGCCTCCGAGCGCCTGATGGACGGGCTGCGCGGCAACGGCATCCACGAGGAGAAGCTGCAGGCGATCCACAAGGCGCTCGCGCGCCTGCGCCTCGCGTTCGAAGAAACCCAGCCGCGTTGATTTCTAGCCGAAGAAGCTGCGGAAACCGCCGACCGCGCGCTCGATGCCGGCGGCGTCGACGTCGAGGTGCGTGACCAGCCGCATCGGCGCGCGCGGCAGCACCAGGATTTGCCTGCCTTTCAGATGCTCGGCCAACGGCTGAGCCTTCTCTTGTGGAATCTTGACCAGCACCATGTTCGTATTTAGCGCGGCGTCCAGCCTGAGCTCGCGCAAGCCTCGTGCAAGCTTCTCCGCATTCTCGTGGTCGACGCGCAGGCGCTCGACGTTGTTCTCGAGCGCATAGAGCCCGGCGGCGGCGATCACGCCCGCCTGGCGCATCCCGCCGCCGAGGATCTTCCTCGCCCTTTTCGCCTTCTGGATGAGCTCGTTCCTGCCGAGCAGGACCGTGCCGGCGGGCGCGCCCAGCCCTTTCGACAGGCACGACGACACCGAGTCGAAGCCCGCGCACAGGTCCCTGACCTTCATCTTCAGCTGCGTCGCCGCGTTGAACACGCGCGCGCCGTCCAGGTGGCTCGCCAGGCCGCGCCGTTTTGCCAGCTCCAGCGCCTTCCCCAGGTACTCGCGCGGCAAGACCCGGCCGGTAATCGTGTTTTCCAGCGCGAGGAGCCGCGTGCGCGCGAAATGCGGGTCGTCGGGCTTGATCAAAGATTCCACTTCCTTCAAATCCAGTGTTCCATCGGCGCGGTTCGGAACCGCCTGCGGGTGGATCGAGCCGAGCACCGACAGGCCGCCCGCCTCGTAGCGGTAGCTGTGCGCCTCCATGCCGAGGATCACCTCCTCGCCGCGCTGGCAGTGGCTCATGAGCGCGGCGAGGTTGGACTGCGTGCCCGAGGGGAAGAGCAGCGCCGCCTCGAAGCCGAAGATCTCCGCCGCGCGCTCCTGCAGCCGGTTGACGGTCGGGTCGTCGCCGAACACGTCGTCGCCGAGCTCGGCGTTCATCATCGCGTGGCGCATTCCCGCCGAGGGGCGCGTGACGGTGTCGGAGCGCAGGTCGACGACGGCGGCCATCGCCGCAAGCTTAAATGGTTTCCACCTTCTTGAGCCGGAGCCACTCGTCGGCGGTGGCGACGAGATCGTCCCTGGCGGTCCCCGGCGCGACGTCGCAGCGCTCGCCGGTGAGCGCTGTCCTGGAGACTTCGACTTCCTGGTCGCCGAGGCGCGCGCGCGGCGTGCCCCAGGGCGAAGCGAACGGGTGGTAGTCGCAGGCGCGCACGAAGTCGTGGATGCGCCGCGCCGGGGCGTTCCAGTCGATGCGCCCGCCCTGCGGCACCTCGCGGCCGAAATAGCGGCGCTTGCCGCGATCCTGCGCGATGTACGGGAGCGCCTCGCGATCGTCGAGTACACCCTGATCATCCGCAAGCCGCTCGAGTCGCCCGCGCCGGTCACCTTCGAGGGCGAGTTCTACAAGGTTCGCAATTTGAAGATGACCCCCCCGCTCGCCCCCGAGCTCGTTCCAGGCATCCTGATCTCGGGCTCGTCGCCCGCGGGCCTCGAGGCGGCGAAAGCCATCGGCGCCACCGCGGTGAAGTACCCGCGGGCCGCCGAAGGAGTACCTCGGCACGCCCGCGCCGGAAGGCATCGGCTGCGGGGTGCGCGTCGGCATCGTCGCGCGCGAGACCGAGGCCGAGGCCTGGGCGGCGGCCGAGGCCCGCTTCCCCGCCGACCGCCGCGGCCAGATCGCCCATCAGCTCGCGGTCAAGGTCTCGGACTCGCACTGGCACAAGCAGCTCTCGCAGGCCGCGACGGCGAACGGCATGCGCGAGGGCGCGTACCGGATGTGGCCGTTCGAGAACTACAAGACCTTCTGCCCCTACCTGGTCGGCGACTACGCCCAGGTCGCTTCAAGACCTGGTCGCGCGCCAGGCCGAGCGCCGCCCCGAGGCAGCCGCGCTGGTCTACGGCGCGAAGCGCCTGTCCTACGGCGCGCTCGACGCCGCCGCCAACCGGCTCGCGCGCTCGCTCGTCGCCGCCGGCTGCCGCAAGGGCGACCGCGTCTGCTTCCTGTACCCGAAGAAGCCGGCCGCCATGGTGTGGATGCTCGGCATCCTCAAGGCCGGCGCGATGCACGTGCCGCTCGACCTGGCGAGCCCGGCCGAGCGGCTGCGGCGCATCGTCAATTCCTGCGAGCCGCGCTTCGTCCTCGCCGCCGGGCCGGCGGCGAGCGTTGTTGCGGAGCTGCAGGACCTTTCCAAGGTGGTCGGCAGCCTCCAGGGCGCGCTGGCGCGCGCTGCGGACGGCCGCATTGCCGGCTGGTTCCTCTACTACCTGAACGGCGCGCTGAGCCAGGTGCTGCAGCTCGGCGCGCGCCGCGGCGCGATGGGGGAGATCCTCGAACAGCTCGCCGCTCACGCCCGCGGGCGCGGCGCGCGCGCTCTCGAAGGGCGCATGGAGCCCGAGCTCACTAGCGCGCTGCGCGGCAAGCGCTGCCCGATGCAGAACCGCGCCATCTGGACCCTGCTGCAGGCCCGCGACCAGGGCCTGCTGGTGCCCTTCCTGCGCGGCGGCGCTTTCTTCTCGCGGCTCGACGGCGAGTGGTGGATGCGCTTCTCCGGGGAAGGCTCAGATCTCCACGCGCGTCCCCAGCTCGACCACGCGGTTGGTGGGGATGTTGAAGTAGTCGGTGACGTTGCCGGCGTTGCGCGCCATCGCCGCGAACAGGTGGTCGCGCCATGACGCGACCGGGACGATCTTCTCGCGCGACAGGAAGAACGACGTAGTCATCAGATCCACATCGAGCCCGAGCGCGCCGCACAGCTCGAGCGCCTCGGGCACGTCCGGGCGGTTCATGAACCCGTAGCGCACGCGCATGCGCCAAGTGTCCCTGCCCAGGCGCTCGCACACCACGCGCTCCTCGAACGGCACCCACGGCACGTCGCGGAACTCGACGGTGAGGAACACCACGCGCTCGTGCACGACCCGGTAGTGCTTGAGGCTGTGCAGCAGCGCGTGCGGCGTCACCTCGGGCGTCGCGGTGAGGAACACCGCGGTGCCCGCCACCCGCTGCGGCCGGTCGGCGAGCAGAGACTTCATGAACGGCTCGAGCGGCACCGACGAGCTGCGCAGCTGCGCGTGCAGCATGGCGCGCCCGCGCCGCCAGGTCGTCATGATCACGAACACCCCGGCGCCGATCGCGAGCGGGAACCAGCCGCCGTCGTTGATCTTGAGGAGGGTCGAGGAGAAGAAGGCGAGGTCGATCGCGAGGAAAAAGCCGGTGGCGAAGATGCACAGCCACAGCGGATAGCGCCACGCGTAGCGGATCACGAAGAAGGTGAGCAGCGTGTCGACGAGCATGGTGCCGGTGACCGCGACGCCGTAGGCGCCGGCGAGGCGTGACGAGGAGCCGAAGCCGATCACCGCCGCGACGACCACCGCGCACAGCAGCCAGTTGACCAGCGGGATGTAGATCTGGCCCACCTGGCGCGCCGAGGTGTGCACCATGCTGAGCCGCGGCAGGAAGCCGAGCTGCACCGCCTGGCGCGTGATCGAATAGGCGCCCGAGATCACCGCCTGCGAGGCGATCACGGTCGCCGCGGTGGCAAGCGCCACCATCGGGTAGAGCGCCCAGCCCGGCACCAGGTAGTAGAAGGGATTGGCGACCGCCTCGGGCTGCGCCATGAGCAGGGCCCCCTGGCCGAAATAGTTGAGCACCAGCGCGGGCGCCACCACGCTGAACCAGCCGATGCGCACCGGGCCCTTGCCGAAATGGCCCATGTCGGCATAGAGTGCCTCGGCGCCGGTCACCGCGAGCACCACCGCGCCGAGCACCACGAACGACTCCACCGCGTGCGTCGTCAGGAAGCGTAGCGCGTGCAGCGGGTTCAGCGCGGCGAGCACCGCGGGCTCGCGCACGATGCCGTACACGCCGGCGGCGCCGATCGCCAGGAACCAGAGCAGGGTCACGGGCCCGAACAGCGTGCCCACGGCCTCGGTGCCGCGCGCCTGCAGGGCGAAGAGCGCCGCGAGCACGCCTACCGCGATCGGCACGACATAGGGCTTGAACGCCTGGGTGCCGACTTCCAGTCCCTCGACCGCGGACAGCACCGAGATCGCCGGCGTCAGCACCGCGTCGCCGTAGAACAGCGAGGCGCCGAACACCCCGATCACCATCAGCGGGATGCGCCAGTGAGGCTGGTCCTTGATCGCCTTGGTCGCGAGCGCGATCAGCGCCATGATGCCGCCCTCGCCGCGGTTGTCGGCGCGCATGATGAGCACGACGTACTTGAGCGACACCACCACCATCAGCGACCAGAACATGAGCGACAGCCCGGCGAGGATGTTCTCGCGCGTGAGCGCGATGCCGTGCTCGGCGGAGAAGGTCTCCTTCACCGCGTAGAGCGGGCTGGTGCCGATGTCGCCGAACACCACGCCGAGCGCGAGCAGGGTGAGCAGCGGAGTCGACTGGCGCGTCGGCATGGGCGCCGAACTCTACGCCGGCCGCGGGCCGCGCGAGCGCCGTCCGGCGCTTTTTTATTCGTTCTTAACGCGCCTTGGGCTAGAGTAGCCGCATGGGTTACGCATGGGCGGCCGGCGCGACCGTCGCGGCGACGCTCGTCGCGCTCGGGCTCGACGCGTATTTCCACGTCGTCAACGTCGCGCTCGTCTACCTCCTCGCCGTGGTGCTGGTGGCGCTGCGCTGGCCGCGCGGCCCGGTGATCACGGTCGCGGTCCTCAACGTCGCCGCGTTCAACTATTTCTTCGTGCCGCCGCGCGGCACTTTCCACGTCGACGATCCGCAATACCTGCTCACCTTCGCCATGATGCTCGGCGTCGGCCTGATCGTCTCGGGGCTCACCGAGCGCGTGCGCGCGCGCGCCAGGGCGCAGGCCGCGCTCGAGATCGAGGCCGAGACCGAGCGCATCCGCAGCGCCCTGCTCGCCTCGATCTCGCACGACCTGCGCACGCCGCTCGCGGTGATCACCGGCGCGGCCTCGACGCTCGCCGAGCGCGGCGAGCGCCTGTCCGCCGAGGAGCGCGCGGCGCTCGCGCAGAGCGTGTTCCACCAGGCGCGCGACGTGTCGGAGCTGGTGACCAAGGTGCTGCAGATGACGCGCCTCGAGACCGGAGCGATCCGGCTGGAGCAGGACTGGGGCTCGCTGCCCGAGATCGCCGGCGCGGTGCTGCGCCGCCTGAAGCCGCGCCTTGCCGAGCACCTGATGATGGTCGACCTGCCCGACGAGCTGCCGCTGGTGCGCGTCGACGCCAGCCTGATCGAGCAGGTGCTCGGCAACCTGCTCGAGAACGCCGCGCGGCACACGCCGCCGCGGACGTTGATTCGATTAAAAGCTCAAAACCAGGGAACCCACCTCGTGGTTGCGGTCGAGGACTTCGGGCCCGGGCTGCCCGAGGGCGACCTCGAGCGCATCTTCGACAAGTTCCGCCATCGCAACGCCGGCGGCGTGGGGCTCGGGCTCGCGATCTGCCGCGCCATCGTGCTGCTCCACGGCGGGCGCATCTGGGCCGAGCGGCTGCCGGGCGTGGGCACGGCGTTCCGCTTCTCGCTGCCCCTCGAGACGCCTCCCGCGATGCCCGCCGAAGCGCTCGCGGGGGACGTGAAATGACCCACGCCACCATCCTGCTGGTCGAGGACGAGCCGGAGATCCGGCAGTTCCTGTGCTCCTCGCTCGGCGCCGAGGGCTACCGCGTGGTCGAGTCGCCGAACGGCCGGCGCGGCACGCTCGACGCCGGCATGCACAAGCCCGACCTCGCGATCGTCGACCTCGGGCTGCCCGACTTCGACGGCGTCGAGGTGATCCGCCGCATCCGCGAGTGGTCTCCGATGCCGATCCTGGTGCTCTCGGCGCGCATCCAGGAACGCTCGAAGATCGAGGCGCTCGACGCCGGCGCCGACGACTACGTCACCAAGCCCTTCGGCGTCGGCGAGCTCCTCGCCCGCGTGCGGGTGGCGCTGCGCCATGCCGCGCAGCCGCCCTCGGGGAAAGAGCTTTTCCTGGGAGATGCTCGAATCAACTTCGAGAGGCGCCAAGCCGAGCGCAATGGCACCCCGGTTCACCTGACCCCGACCGAGTTCCGGCTGCTCGCCTGCCTCGCGAAGCACCTCGGCATGGTGGTGACACACCGCCAGCTCCTCACCGAGGTGTGGGGCCCGACGCACGCCGGCGACACGCACTACCTGCGCGTGTACCTGAAGCAGCTGCGCGAGAAGTTCGAGGCCGACCCGGTGCAGCCGAAGCACCTGCTCACCGAGACCGGGGTGGGCTACCGGCTCGTGGCCGACGATTAGATCTCTACTCTCGTCCCCAGCTCGATCACCCGGTTGGTCGGGATGTTGAAGTAGTCGGTGATGTTGCCGGCGTTGCGCGCCATCGCGGCGAACATGCGCTCGCGCCAGCGCGCCATGGTCGAGGGGCCGCCCGCGGCCGGCACGACCTGCTGGCGCGAGAGGAAGAACGAGGTCTGCATCATGTCGAACTCGAGGCCAAGCGCGCCGCAGACCTCGAGCGCGCGCATCACGTCGGGGCGGTTCATGAAGCCGAAGCGCACGCGCACCCGCCAGCAGCCGTGCCCCAGGCGCTCGCAGGTGACGCGCTCGTCGAACGCCACCCAGGGCACGTCGCGGATCTCGACCGTGAGGAACACCACGCGCTCGTGCAGCACCTTGTTGTGGTTCAGGTTGTGCAGCAGCGCGTGCGGCGTCGCGTCGGGCGTGGCGGTGAGGAAGATGGCGGTGCCGGGAATGCGGTGCGGCGGGTCGCGCAGCAGCGACTTGAGGAACGGCTCGAGCGGCACCGAGGCCTCGTTCAGCCGCGCGAACATCACCTCGCGGCCGCGCCGCCAGGTGGTCATCACCATGAATACGCCGATGCCGATCGCGAGCGGGAACCAGCCGCCGTGCGGCACCTTGAGCATCGCCGCGCCGAAGAACGCGATGTCGATGGCGAAGAAGAACCCGGTGGCGGACACGCACAGCCACAGCGGGTAGCGCCAGGCGTAGCGGATCACGAAGAATGTGAGGACCGTGGTGACGAGCATGGTCCCGGTGAGCGCAACGCCGTAGGCCTGGGCGAGGTTGCTGGAGGAGCCGAAGCCGAGCACCGCGGCGAGCACCATCACCAGCAGGAACCAGTTCAGCGCCGGGATGTAGATCTGGCCGTAGGCGCGCGCCGAGGTCTGCACGATGTCGAGCCGCGGCAGGAAGCCGAGCTGGACCGCCTGGCGGGTGAGCGAGGCGGCGCCGGTGATCGTGGCCTGCGACGCGATCACCGCGGCCGCGGTGGCGAGCGCGACCATCGGGTAGAGCGCCCAGCCGGGAAACGCGAGGTAGAACGGATTCGCGACTGCCTGCGGGTTGGCGATCAGCAGCGCGCCCTGCCCGAAGTAGTTGAGCACCAGCGCCGGCAGCACCAGCGCGAACCAGCCGAGGCGGATCGGCCACTTGCCGAAGTGCCCCATGTCCGCGTACAGCGACTCGGTGCCGGTGAAGGCGAGCAGCACCGCGCCGAGCACGGCAAACGAGGTGAGCGAGGCGAGGGCGTGGTTCGTGACGAAGAACCAGGCATGGCGCGGGTCCAGCGCCGCGAGCACGCCCGGGTTGAGCCAGATGTTCCAGACGCCGACGGCGCCGAGCGCGAGGAACCAGAGCAGGCACACCGGGCCGAACAGCGCGCCGACCTTCGCCGTGCCCAGGCGCTGCAGCGCGAACAGGCCGAACAGCACCAGCACCGAAAGCGGCAGCACCCAGCGCTCGAACAGCGGCGTGCCCACCTGCAGGCCCTCGATGGCCGATACCACCGAGGTCGCCGGCGTCATCACCGTCTCGCCGAAAAACAGCGACGCGCCCAGCAGGCCGATCAGCACCACGGTCATGCGCAGCCGCGGCCGTGCCTTCAGCGCGTTGCTGGCGAGCGCGAGCAGCGCCATCGTGCCGCCCTCGCCGCGGTTGTCCGCGCGCATCACCAGCACCACGTATTTCAGAGACACGACGATCATCAGCGCCCAGAAGATGGCCGACAGGCCGCCGAGGACGGTCGCGGTGCTGAGCGGGATGCCGTGGGTCGGCGAGAAGGTTTCCTTGACCGCGTACAGCGGGCTGGTGCCGATGTCGCCGAAGACGACGCCGAGCGCGGCGAGCGTCAGCGCGGCCTGGGTGGACTTGCCCTGACGGTCTCGTTCCAAGGGTGGCGCAAGCTACCGCTGCGCCGCGGGAAACGCAAATTCGAGCTTGAGCTTGAGGGGCTCGCCGGCGCGCACGACCGGGGCCTGGGGTTCGGTTTCCCGCAACAGCAGGTAAGATCCCGCAGCGACGACCGCGATCGCCAGAAACGCGGCGACCAGCGGCAGGCGCTGCGGCCGCAATCCGGCGAGCCTGCTCTTGAGCGCCTTGCGCTCTTCCTTCATGGAAGTTTCCCGGGACGAAGCTTCGGCGGTGCGCGCCGCCTGCTGCTCCAGCGCCTCCTCGGCGGCGATCCCGGCGCGCAGCGCGTCGGCCGCCGCCGACTCGGCCTCGGCGCGCTGGTTGGCGGCAAGCTCGGCTTTCTTTTCCATTGCCGTTCTCTTTTGCAGATCGGCGACTGCCTTCTCGTCGGCCTCGGCCTGCGCCGCGGCCGCGGCCGCCGCCGCGGCGTCGGCCTCCGCGCGCGCGGCGAGCGCGAGCTCGAGCTCCTCTTCGTGCTCGGCGCGCGCACGGGAAGCCTGCTCCGCCCGGCGCGCCGCCGCTGCGGCTTCCACCTGTTTCCTCGTGAGCGCTTCTTCGGCGGCGATGCGCTGCTGCAGGTTGGCGGTGGCGCGCGACTCGGCCTCGGCCTTCTGGACCGAGAGCTCTTCGCTCTTGCGCTCGGCGAGCAGCCGCTCGTTCGATTCCTTCGCGGACTTCGCTTCCGCCTGCTCGCGCTCGCGCGCCGCGCGCGAGGCCTCGGCATCGGCTTCGGCCCGCGCCTGCGCCGCGCGGCGCATCTCGGCGTCGAGTGCGATGCGCTGCGCCGCCGCGTCGCGCGCCAGCCGCTCGGCCTCGGCCGCGTTGCGCGCGTCGTGCTCCAGCGCCTGCTCCGCCGCAATGCGCCCCTTGAGCTCCGCCGCCGCCGCGGACTCGGCGGCGGCGAGCTCCTCCGCTCCGGCGCGCCGCCGCTGCTCGGCCTCGACGCGCGCGGCGAGCGCCGCCTCGGCCTGCGCCTCCGTCTTTTCGCGCTCGCGCGCGAGACGTGCCGCCTCGGCCTCGGCCTGGATGCGCTCTTCCGCCGCCGCGCGCGCCGCGCTCTCCATGTGCTCGCGTTCGCGCGCGGCCTGGAGGGCCGTCTTCTCCGAATTCGACAAAGCATTCGCTCGCTCCGTCAAAGCGGCGTCCGCCTCGGCACGCTCGAGCGCCGCATGCGTGAGCGCCTCCTCGGCGGCGACGCGCTCCTGCGTCTCGGCGAGCGCGCGCGTCTTGGCCTCTTCCGCCTCGCGCGCGGCCTGCGCGGCGTCGGCCTCGGCGGCGAGCCGCTCGCGCGCGACGCGCTTGAGCTCGGCGTCGGCGATCTCGCGCTCGCGCGCGAGGCGCGCGGCCTCGGTCTCGACGTGCGAGCGCGTCTCGGCCGCCTGGCGCGCCGCCTCTTCCGCGGCCGCCTGGCACTTGGCGGCTTCGAGCGCCTGCGCCTCGACCTGCTGGCGCTCGCGCGCTTTCGCGTCCGCCGCCTGCTCGAGCGCGCGCCGCTCCTCGGCGAGCTGGGTCGCGCGGTTGCCGGCCTCGATTCTCGCTTTTGCCTCTTCAAGAGCACGTTGTTCGGCTTCCTGACGCTCCGCCGCTGACTGCAGGGCCGCCGCCTCGGCGTCGGCGCGCGCCTGCGCGCGCCGCGCGGCGTGCGCGTCCTGCGCCTCGCGCTCGCGCACCGCGGCCGTCGCGCTGCGCTCGGCGGCGATGCGCTCCTCGGCGGCGAGCCGCGCCTGCTCCTCGGCGTCGGCGCGCTGGCGGGCGAGCGCCGCCGCGGCCGATTCGACCGTCCGGCGCTCCTCGGCGAGCGCCGCGGCGCGCGTCTCGGCCTCGATGCGCCCCTGCGCCTGGGCCGCGGCGACGCGCTCGGTCTCGGCGCGCTCCTTGGCGATGCGCACCGCTTCCGATTCCGAAAGCACGCGCGCTTCGGCCTCGCGCCGCTGTTTGTCCTCGGCGGCCTTCTTCTCGCGCGCCGCCTCGAGCGCCTTCGCCTCGCCGTGCGCACGCTCGCGCGCCGCGCGCCGCGCCTGCTCCTCCGCCGCCGCACGCTCCTTCATCGCCTGGGCGGCCTGCGCCTCCGATTCGGCGCGCGCCCGCGCGTGCTGGGCGGCTTCCTGCTCCTTGTTCCTTCTGTTTTCCGAAAGAGCCAGGGCTTTCTTCTCGGCCTCCTCTCGCTGGCGCGCTTCCGCGGCAGCCGCCGCCTCGGCGCGCTCGCGCTCGGCGACCAGGCGCGAGGCCTTGGCCTCGGCCTCGGCGCGCCCGTGCGCAAGCCGCCGCAACTCGACTTCCGCCGCCTGGCGCTCGCGCGCGAGGTCGAGCGCGCGCTTCTCCTCGCCGGCGCGCGCCTGCGCCACCTCCTCGCCGCTCTTCTCGCGCTCGATGCGCTCGCGCTCGGCGCCCTTCAGCTTGTCGAACAGCTTGCTCATTTCTTCCTGGCTGCCGCGGCCTTGGCTAGTTCCGCGGCGCTGACTTTGGGTTTAGGGGGTGGTGGAGGCGGCGGTGCGGCTGGCTTTGGCGCTTCCTGAACAGGCTTTGCCGCACCCTTCGGCGCGAAGTCCAGGTTGATCAGGTCGCCGAGCTTGTCCGAATAGGTCTCGCGCACCTTCTTCATCACCGGCAGCGCCATCTTGAACGCCTCGACCAGCTTCGGATCGTATTTGGTACCCGCGCCGCGCGTGATCTCGCCCTCGGCGCGCTCGATCGGCAGCGCCTCGCGGAAGAACTGAGTGCTGGTCATCGACTCGAAGGTGTCGACGATCGCCATCACGCGCCCGCCCCAGGGGATCGCGTCGCCCTTGAGGCCCTGCGGGTAGCCCGAGCCGTCGTAGTGCTCGTGGTGCGTGAGCGCGAGCTGGCGCGCGAGCTTGAGCAGCGGGTCGTCGTGCTCGCCGATGATCTCGGCGCCGAGCGCCGGGTGGCGCTTGACGCGCTCCCAGTCGGGGGCGGACAGCTTCTCGCTCTTGCGCAGGATCTCGGCCGGCACGCCGAGCTTGCCGATGTCGTGCAGCGGCGCCGCCTTCAGCATCATGTCGGCGACCTCGGGCTTGGCGCCCGCCGCCTGCGCGATCAGCTTGGCGTAGTGCCCCAGGCGCATCACGCGGTTGCCGACCGCCTGGCTCTCGTGGAACTCCATCGCGCGCGCCAAGCGCTTGATCAGTTCGGCGCGCGTCTCCTCGAGCTGCGCCGTTCGGTTCTGCACCATGCGCTCGAGCTCGCTTTGGCGGTTGGCGAGCGCGAGGTGCATGCGCACGCGGGCTTTCAGCACCGCGGCGTTGATCGGCTTGGTGATGAAGTCGACCGCGCCGAGCTCGAAGGCTTCGACCTGCGCCTGCGCCTCGGACTTGCCGGTGAGGAAGATGACCGGGATGGTGCTGGTGATCGCCTCGTCCTTGAGCGCGCGGCACACCTCGAAGCCCGAGATGTCGGGCATCTCGATGTCGAGCAGGATCAGGTCCGGGCGCGGCTCGGCGAACGCCTTCTCGATCGCCGTGCCCGCGTCGGCCGCCTGCACCACCTCGTAGTCGGTGCCCAGGGCCTTCGCCATGAGGCCGAGCAGATCGGTCGCGTCGTCGACCGCCAGGATGACCGGGCGCGCCTTGTCCGTCATTTCCTCGCCTTGCGCTTCGCCTTTTCCAGCAGTCTAGCGTGCGCCTCGGGGGGGACCGGCTCGCCGTAGAAGAAGCCCTGCACCTCGTCGCAGCCGTGCCGGCGCAGGAAGCGCACCTGCGCGTCGGTCTCGACGCCCTCGGCCACGACTTTCAGATGCAGGGCGTGGCCGAGCGAGATGATCGCCTGCGCGAGCACGCCGTCCTCGGCCTCGGCGCCGCTGCCGATGTCGCGCACGAACGAGCGGTCGATCTTGAGCGCGTCGATCGGCAGGTCCTTGAGGTACGACAGGCTCGAGTAGCCGGTGCCGAAGTCGTCGACCGAGAGCGCCACCCCGAGCTGCTTCAGGCCCTGCAGCACCGCGATGGCGGCGTCGACGTTGTGCATGACCATGCTCTCGGTGAGCTCCATCTCGAGCTGCTGCGGCTCGAGGCGCGTCTCCTCGAGGATGCGATGCACGCCGCGCACCAGCCCTTCCTGCCTGAACTGGCGCACCGACAAATTTACCGACACGACGCCGGGGCTGAGCCCGCTGTCGAGCCAGGCGCGCGCCTGGCGGCAGGCCTCGCGCAGCACCCACTCGCCGATGTTGACGATCAGCCCGGTCTCCTCGGCGAGCGGGATGAAGCGCGCCGGGCGCACCAGGCCCCATTCCGGGTGCATCCAGCGCACCAGCGCCTCGGCGCCGACGATCGCCCCGGTGCGCAGGTTCACCTTCTGCTGGTAGTGCAGCAGCAGCTCGTGGCGCTCGAGCGCGCGGCGCAGCGCGTTCTCCAGCGCCAGGCGCTCGTTCACGCGCTCGTTCATCTCCGAGGTGTAGAACTGGAAGTTCGAGCGGCCGTGCTCCTTCGCGCGGTACATCGCGGCGTCGGCGTTCTTCAGCAGCGTGTCGACGTCGCGCCCGTCCTGCGGATAGATGCTGATGCCGGCGCTCGCGGTGACGTAGAGCTCCTTGCCCTCGATGGTGATCGGCTCGCTCACTTTCGCGGCGATGCGCTGCATCGCGCGGTAGATGATCTCCTCGTTCGACTGGTCGTTCAGGATCAGCACGAACTCGTCGCCGCCCACCCGCCCGACGGTGTCGCCCTCGCGCAGCACGGTGCGCAGCCGCTCGGCCATGCCCTTCAAGAGCAGGTCGCCGGTCGAGTGACCGAGCGAGTCGTTGACGAATTTGAAGTGGTCGAGGTCCATGAAGACCACCGCGATGGAGCGCGGCAGGCGCTGCGAGTACACCGCCTGGCGCAGCCGGTCGTGCAGCAGGTTGCGGTTCGGCAGTCCGGTGAGCGCGTCGTAGTTCGCCTGGTGCTCGAGCTGCACCTGGTAGCGCTTGCGCTCGATCGAGTAGTGCATCGAGCGCAGCAGCAGCTCGCGGTCGAGGCGCCCCTTGACCAGGTAGTCCTGCGCGCCGCCCTTCACCGCCGACAGCGCGGTGTTCTGGTCGTCGTTGCCGGTGAGCACGATGATCGGCACGGTCGGCGAGTGCGCGTACACGCGCGAGAAAGTTTCCAGCCCCATCGAATCGGGGAGCGACAGGTCGAGCAGGACCAGCCCGGTCTCCCCGGTCGCGAGGTGCTCCAGGCCGCGCGACAGGCGGTCGACGTAATGCAGCTTGAACGGCGCGTCCGGGTCCTCCCGGATCATCTCCTGGATCAGCCGGGCGTCGCCGGGGTTGTCCTCGATCAGGAGAACGTTGTGCGTGGAAGAGCTAATGACCGTTCGGCGGGAGCGTTACGACGGTCAGCCAGAAGACATCGATGGACTTGACGACCACCATGAACTTCTCCAGGTCGACCGGCTTGGTGACATAGCAGTTGGCGTGCAGGTTGTAGGTGCGCAGCACGTCCTCCTCGGCCTTCGACGTGGTGAGCACCACCACCGGGATGCGCTTGAGCTCGTTGTCGCTCTTGATCTCCTCCAGCACCTCGCGGCCGTCCTTGCGCGGCAGGTTGAGGTCGAGCAGGATGATGTCGGGCCGCGGCACGTCCTTGTACCTGCCCTTGCGGCGCAGGAATTCCATCGCCTCCACGCCGTCCTTCACGGTGTGGAGGTTCGAGTAGACCTTGCCCTCCTTCAGCGCCTCCTTGGTGAGGCGCACGTCGCCCGGGTTGTCCTCGACCAGCAGGATCTCGATCGGCCCGTTCTTTTCGACCATCAGTGACCTCCGGTGTGTTTCGGCAGCGTGAAGTGGAAGCTCGAGCCCTGATTCGGACCCTGAGCGGGGCGCGATTCGACCCAGATGCGGCCGCCGTGGCGCTCGACGACCTTCTTGCAGATGGCGAGCCCGATGCCGGTGCCGGGGTACTCGCCCTTGTTGTGCAGGCGCTGGAACACCATGAAGATGCGCTCGAAGTACTGCGGCTCGATTCCTATGCCGTTGTCGCGCACTTCGAAGGCCCACTCCCCAGGGGATTCAGCGACCCCTATGTGTATCCTCGGCACCGACGCCGAACGGAACTTCAGCGCGTTGCCGATCAGGTTCTGGAACAGCTGCCCGAGCTGCGCCTCGTCGGCGCGCACCGTGGGCAGGGCGTCGTAGGTCACCGCGGCGCCCACCTCCTCGACCGCGGCGCGCAGGTTGAACAGCGCGCGGCGCAGCGGCGCCTCGAGCGCCACCGGCTGGAACTCCGCGCCCTTGGTGCCGACGCGCGAGTAGGCGAGCAGGTCCTCGATCAGCTGCTTCATGCGCGTCGCGCCGTCGACGATGTAGGACATGAACTCGCGCGCGTCCTTGTCGAGCCTCGCGTCGTAGCGCCGCCCGAGGAGCTGGGTGTAGCTCGCCACCATGCGCAGCGGCTCCTGCAGGTCGTGCGAGGCCACGTACGCGAACTGCTCCAGTTCCGCATTGCTTCTTGTCAATTCTTCGTGCGCCGCGTGCAGCGCCGCCTCGGCGTGCTTGCGCTCGGTGATGTCGTCGAACACCGCGACCTCGTACAGCGGCTTGCCGGCGGCGTCGCGCACCACCGCGATGGCGATGTCGGCCCACACCACCGCGCCGGTGTCGCCGCGGATGTAGCGCTTCTCGAAGCGCGCCGACTCGATCTCGCCCCGGTGGATGCGCATGCGCTCGGCGTCGGTGACGTCGCGGTCCTCGGGGTGCGACACGTCCTTCACGGTCTTTTCCAGCAGCTGCTTTTCCGAATAGCCCAGGATGTCGCACAGCGCCTTGTTCACCTTCACGAAGCGCCCGTCGATCACGTGGCAGATGCCCGAGGCGGCGAGCTCGAAGGTCTGGCGGAAGCGCGCCTCGCTCTCGCGCAGCCGGTCCTCGGCGTCGCGCTGCGCGGTGATGTCGTCGTACACCCCGATCTCGTACACCGGCTGGCCCGCGGCGTCGCGCTCGACCGTCATGGTGAACTTCACCCACACGATCGAGCCGTCCTTGCGCACGTAGCGCTTCTCGATGCGCACCGCCTCGACCTCGCCCGAGTACAGGCGCGGGCGCTGCCGGTTGATCACGTCGAGGTCGTCGGGGTGCGAGATCTGCCGGCCGGTGAGCTGGAGCAGCTCCCGCTCGGGGTAGCCGAGGATCTCGCACAGCCGCCGGTTCACCCGGGTGAAGCGCCGGTCCATGCCGATGTGCGCGATGCCCGAAGGCGCCAGCTCGAAGCTGCGGCGGTAGCGCTCCTCGCTCTCGCGCAGGCGCGCCTCGGCGTCGTGCTGCGCGGTGACGTCGGTGATGGTCGAGACCAGGCCGTAGTGCTCGGTCTCGTCCATGCGGCGCAGGAACGCGGTGTTGACCGAGAGCCAGGTCACCACGCCGTGGCCGCGCTTGATGCCGACCAGCACGCCGGTCTGCGGTCTTCCGGTGCGCACGGTCTTGCGCGTGGGGCGGTCGTCGGGCCCGAGCGGCGCGCCGTCCTCGCGGATGCAGGGCAGGAGCGAGGTGAAGCCCGGCTTGCCGACGAGCTCCTCCACCGGTACGCCGATGATGCGCTCGGCGGCGCGGTTCGCGGTGACGATGACGAGCGAGCGGTCGTACACCAGCATGCCCTCGTTCGCCGAGTCGACCACCGCGCGGAAGCGCTCCTCGCTCTCGCGCAGCGCCTGCTCGGCGCGCTTGCGATCGGTGATCTCGATTCCGAAGGTGACCGTGCCGCCGTCGGGCAGGCGCTGGTCGTCCACCAGCAGCCAGCGGCCGTCCTGCCGCTGGCGCTCCACCGGCCCGGTCGGGCTGCGCCGCTGCGCCATGCGCTCGGCGATCCATTCCTCGGCCCGGCCGATCGCGCCGGGGAACAGTCCCAGCGCTATGCCCGCGCGCAGGTGCTCGTCGTAGCGCCGGCCCG
>Ga0187893_10007022_pt1 | contig 18800 bp, 10 predicted proteins | sample MA1701074metaG_FD_139574 | JGI IMG/M metagenome (GOLD analysis project Ga0187893, IMG submission 139574) | White microbial mat communities from a basaltic lava cave in the Kipuka Kanohina Cave System on the Island of Hawaii, USA - MA170107-4 metaG ... | reverse complement strand
CTGAAGACGGGAGGTGACTCACACGCATATAGTCGCGCGTGAGTATCAGCAGGGCAAGGGGTAGGAACCGGACGCGCTGCTCGAGGCACTCGCAGCGCACGCCGACGGAGTCGTGATCGAGCGCACCGGATCAACCGGCGTCATCGGCACATCGAAGGGCGACAGACGGCACTGGCAGCGGTGCTGCTGCTACCGATCGCCGAACGAGGATGTCTCTCCGACCTCCCTCCAGGCCGTCTCCGGAGGCCCCTCGACCGATGACCAAGCGTGCAACACGCAGCGTCAGGTAGGCGCCTCGACGACGAACTCGTCGCGGGGCTCGCCGACGAGGCCGGGGCCCGCTACGACCTCGGCGAGGTCATCTCTCGGCGTGGCTAGCACGCCGACCTACCCTCCGCTCGGCACGGACGACGGTCGGGTCCCCTCGTCTGCCTCGACCCGAGCTCTTCCGCCGTCGTCACGGCTCGGGAACCTCATAGCGGGTGCCGCGTCGGCTCCCTCGCTGGACCAGCTCGCCGCGTTCGACCAGGCGCCTGAGCACCTTGCGGCTCTGTGCCGCGTCGAGGTCCGTCTCCGTTCGGAGGAGTGCGTTGGAAAGGGGAGTCTCGGCCGCCATGTCCAGCGCGATCTGGTCGAGCTCGGCGTCGGTGTGCCGGATCCTCGCCGGCACCGACAGGGAGGGGTCGATGCGGTACTCGGCTCCGCCTCGTTCGCCGACCTGGACGAGGATCCCCTCGCGCACGAGGCCCTGGAGGATCGAGCGGCCGACCACGCTGTCGACATCGAGCAGCTCCCGCACCTGGCCGTTGGTCGCGCTCCCGTTGCGAGCGACCTCGACGAGCACGAGGGCGGAGCGGGGATCGAGTTGGTCGTCATCGATGAGGCCCCGCACCCAGGCCCGCTCCCGGGCGGTCACGACGCCGCCGAGCTGAAGCGTGAGCGAGAAGAACGAGCCGTCGGTCGCGAACTCGGGGGCATGGAGAAGGTTGAGGGCCATGTCGTCCTCGATGCGATCGATGCCCTGCCCCTGGTCCTCCGCCAGGTGCAGGCGCCGGAGTGCGCCCAGGAGCCGATCGTTGCGGGCCGCCTGCTGCAACCGGATGTGCTCGATCGTCACTGGCTCGGGCAGCCCGCCGGGGGAGGTGATGGTCACCTGAGAGGGGTGGATGTCGATGCGGATGGCGGTACCGGCGCTCTCGTAGGACCGATGAGCGACGGCGTTCGCGATGGCCTCCCGGAGAGCACGGTCGGGGAGACGAGGGAGCTCGACTCGACGGGTACCGACGATGGCGCTCACCGAGCCCAGCTCGTCCCTGACCAGGGCGGTGGCCCTCTCGATCTGGTCGTCGGCGGGGCCGATGATCTCCCAGACCCGGTCAGGGTCGGCTTCGCCCTCGGCATAACGCCGGATGTCGATGTAGGGCCGCCCGCCCACCCGCTTCGGGTCGGGCAGGAGGAGTAGCGCCCCCGCGACCGTGAGGACCCTCTCCTGCCGCTCCACCGTCACGAAGCCAGACTCCGTGATCCGGTCCGTCGCCTGGTCGTCGTCAGGCCACCCGAAGGCGTCGCACAGTCGGCGGCGCAGGCCGGGGTCGGCCTCGAAGGAGGGGATGTCCGTGGGCGTGAGCTCAAAGCTCGTGAACCTTCGCCGGTCCAGGAACATCGAGAGGTCGGGACCCAGCAGCGCCGTGTTGCTGGCGCCTCGTCGGACGAGCACCACTCCTGCTGGAGTCTGTGCGAAGCCCTCGTGCCGGCGGTCCACGGCGACGACGAGGACCGTCTTGTCGCCGACCTGCAGCTCCCGGACGTCGTAACGGCCGGGGTTCTGGACGTCGCGGAACGCCTGGTGGATGTCCCTGGCCCTCTCCCCTGGGTTGGCGACGCCGACGATCCGGCCGTTCGGTGAGACGCCCGCCAGGATCACCCCACCGTCGCTGTTCGAGAACGCGACCCCGGCCTCCTGGACCCGCTGCGCGGAGACACCCTGATTGAGCTCGAGGTGGTCACCCTCCTCGGAGAACGCCGCGGCGAACGAAGGCGCGTCGAGGAACAGCAGTGGCGGATCGGGGTGCCGGGGGTGAAAGAGAGGGTATGGCAAACTTGTGCGCCCTCCTCAGAACGAATACAAGTATGTCATAACACTGATCGACCAGTTCGCCTCGCGCCCACCTCGCCAGCTGGCCTCGGCGATCCGCCTGGCTCCTTGCCACGACCCGGACGACCGAGTTCCGGGGCCGAACCTGCAGACGCCAACGAACTCCTCGAGGCGACGGGCCCGGGCATCGATGCGGAACCCACACCGCCCGGCAGAGGGGCCGTCCGGGCCGTGGGCAACGATCCGGCGAGTGCTATCCCGACGGGCTCCACCACGTCCCAGCCCATTCGGGCCTCGCGGTCAAGGGTGTTCCCGGTTACGCCCTGGTGAGCGCTTCCGAGCGCTGGTCTGTGGTCTGTCTGTGGTCTGCCGCAGCCCGGTCAGCAGGGTCGGCTCGGGTCCCGGCTGCCGTTGACACCGGAGTCTTCACGGCCCGGCAACTCGCAGCGAGTGCCCCCGTCGGCTCCCTTGCTGGACCTGTCAACGCTTGCCGGCAGAGCGCGCCGAGGGGCCGGTCGTTACGAGCCGCCTGCTTGCACCTTGGGACACCCTGCTGGTGGGCGGCTGCGGGTCATCGAACGAGCGCCCGGCTGCTCGTACCGTGTGAGCAGATGGAATCGACTCGGGCGACCGTGGTCGTGCTCGTCAAGGCGGCTCCCGTGCTGACGAGCAGCCTCGACGAGACGATGTGTGTGGCTGGGGCACGCGTCGATGGTGGCCGCGCCGAGTGGATCCGGCTCCATCCCGTCCCCTTCCGGGACCTGGCGTCCGACGCGCGGTTCGCGAAGTATCAGGAGGTCGAGGTCGACCTGAAGCGCCCGATGGCCGATCGCCGGCCGGAGTCGTGGATGCCCATCAGCGGCTCGATCATCGTCGGCTCGCACCTTGGTACCCAGGGAGCGTGGGCCGATCGCCGGGCACTCGTGGCGCGGCTCCGCCACGCCGACATGTGCGATCTGGTGGAGGCGAACCGAACCGGGTCTGGACCCGAGACGCCATCGCTGGCGGTCGTGCGTCCAGTCGATCCTCCGGAGCTGCTCATCACGGAGCGGGACGAAGCCCAGCTCACCAGGTGGCGACGGCGCGCCGAACACGCCAAGAACAGGATCAGCCTCTTCGATGACCCAGTCGTGACGAAGCCGGACTTCGAAGTGGTTCCTTGGCGGTTCTCGTACCGGTACCGATGTTGTCGAGCGGATTGCGGGACGCACACGCAGACGATCGTGGACTGGGAGGTCGTCGCGCTCTGGCGTCACGTCCGTCACCGTGCCAACTGGCAGGACCTCATGAGGCAGAAGCTCGAGGACGAGATGTGGCAGGGCAAGGCGGCGGTGCTGTTCGTCGGAAATCAGGAGCAGTACCCAGCGTCGTTTCTCGTGCTGGGTGTCTTCTGGCCGCCGGCCGTGAGCTACCAACCACGCCTGACGTCGTGAGCGACGTGCGACCCGGCCTTGCCCGGCGGGCCGAGCTGGGCGACGATCTAGGCATGGCAGGCCGAATCTACAGCGTGGGCTACGAGGGCCTGACTCTGGACGGGCTCGTTGATCGACTGGCCGGCGCCCAAGTTTCGGTCCTCGTGGATGTGCGCCTCAACCCGATCAGCCGCAAGCCGGGATTCTCTCGTGGTCGCCTCTCCGAGGCGGTTGCGGCGGCCGGTATCCGGTACGTCCACGAGCAGGAGCTCGGGAACCCTCCTGACAACCGGGACTCCTTTCGGAGCGGCGACGCTGAGGCAGGACGATCGCGTATGCGCTCGATCCTTGGCAACGGAGCTGGCGAGGCCCTCGATCGGGTGGTCAAGCTTGCCTCAACCGAGCGAATCGCCGTCCTCTGCGTCGAGCGAGACGCCCGCCGCTGTCATCGGGTCGTCATCACCGAGATGGTCGTCGAGCGGAACCCGGCGATCGATGTGCTGAACATCCTTTAGCGGCGGCGGGCGATCCCGTAACGTCGTGTGGGTCCACGCCGCTGGCACTGCGCTCGGTGGCCAAGCGCCCGAGCAACCCCATCGGGCTGGTGTCAACCGCCCCACGCTCGTCAATCCTGTCTTTCTACAGCCCTTGCGACAGGGATCGGAGTCCGCTGCCGCCTCGACGGCGACGCGGTCCGGCCACACCAACTACCCCTTCTCGAAGCCGTGGGAGCGGAAGCGGAGGGCGTTGGCGTTCTCGGTGACTACCCGGATGACCTCCTCAGGGAAGCCCTCGTCGTTGGTGGCTCGAAGCTCGATCGTGACCTCCATATCGGTGCCTACCAGGCCGTTGAGGTGGGCGGCGACCTCCTGGGCGATACGGCCGGCGTCTCGGCCGAGGCGGTCGGGGTCGACGGTCACCACCCCGTAGAAGCGCCGCACGGCGGACGGCGCGCCCACCTCGCCATCTGCACCGGAGTCGACGTCGCCATCACCGGTGGCCGGCGGCGTCGCTTCCTCGCCAACCTCCTCGGCGTCGAGCTGGGCCTTGGCCACATCGGGGCGGACCACCAACGTCGTCCCCCGAGCACTCTGCGCCCCCGCCCCGGTCACCAGGCCCATGTAGGCCCCGCGGCCCTCGTCCCACTCCTCGGCCACGGCCAGGCCGTCGGTCGCCCATGCCGTGGAGCCGGGCGCGGAGGCCACCGACTCGCTCAGCACGTCGATCGAGCGCAGGCGGTGAAGGTAGAGGTAGCGGGCGTAGGCGTCCCACACCTCGTTTACCGTGACATGGCCCGACTCCCACAGCGGGGCCAGCGGCCCGTCGAGCTGCATCCGCAGTAGCACCGGAGGGTACGACACGTACAGCCCGCCGCCGTTCACCAGCTTCTGCCCCGTCCGCTCGGTGAGGCCGCCCTGGCCGTCGACGCGGGTCGCGTCCCACTCGACGGGCCCCGTGGGGTCGGGCTGGCGAGGGACGAGGAGCCACTGGTAGGCCTCGGCCAGGCGCAGTCCCAGGCTGCGCTCGGCATCGTCACAACGGGTGGATGCCTGGCCCGACTGGTGGGGGTCCAGGTTGAGGGCCTTCGCCTCGTCCACGATCGACGACCACGCCAGCCAGTCGGCCGTGGCCTGTTCCAGGTCGGCCATGCGCCGCTGGTCTCCAGCCAGGAACACCAGCATGTTGCGGTAGTCCCTGGGGCCGGAGCCCCGGGACTCCAGGATGGCACGGGCCTGGTGGAGGGCCTGGGAGTCCGTCGAGCGGCTCACGTGGGGCTGGTCGGGGCCGAGCACCACCAGGCGGGCCTCAGGCGTGTCGGCCACGTCGCCGGGCTCGGTCGGGACGGCGTGGACCCCGGCGAAGGTCGACCCCCGGTCTCGCTCGTAGCGCCGGAGCCGCCTGACGATCTCGTCATGGACTTCGTGCCGATCGCCGGCCAGCAGCCGATCGGCACGGTCGCGGGCCACCCGGGCCACGCCGGGCTGGACCCCGTACCAGTACCGGCCCGCCCCGGCATAGAAGTGGGTGGCACGGTCAGCGAGGCGGTTGATGGCGTCGCCGTAGATGGCCACCGTCTCCCCCGGGAGCACGCACCCCAGCCTCACCCGGGTGGCATCGATGCCCTGGTTGGGTGAGCCGGCCCGGGGCGCCGAGCCCAGGAACACGGTGCGGGCCACCCGGCGGGCGGCCTGGTAGCGGCCCAGGTTCTTGTACTGGTCGTCCAGGGCCCGGGGCAGTGAGCCCGGGCCGTCGATGTCGGCGTCGATGATCGGGCGCCACGAGTCCTCGAGGTTGCGGGTCAGCTCGGTCGAGACGGCGGTATCGGCCAGGGGGACGCTGGCGGGCAGGATGAGGGGCGACTGGTCACCGGCCGCCCACAGCACCTGGACCACGGTGGCCATGAGGCGTAGCACGCCCCGGGTGCGCTGGAAGCGATCGAGGGTCGACCAGTCCTCGTAGAGCCGGGCGAAGAGCTCGGGGTGGATGGGATAGGCCTGGCGCATCCGCTCCACGTAGGAGGGCTCCCGGCACTCCGGGGGGAACTCACTGGCCTGGCGCCGGTAGAGGTCGCCGAACACCCTGGTGGTGGCGTCTCGGGCCGCCAGCAGGGTCGGGTCCACCGGCTGGAAGATCCGCCGCCGGACGATCTCGAAGCTCTCCTCGGCCGTGGCGGGGCGCCACGACGACTCCACCCGGCCGACCACGGCCCGGAGGCGGCGCAGCACCTCCCGCCCTCCGGCCCCCCCGACCTCTACGTCGGAGCCGATCGAGGAGCCCTCCGGGGACTCCGAGGCGGGCAGGGAAACCACCAGCAGGGCGCCGGGAACCTTGCGGGCCGACTGGGTCAGGGCCTGGGCGAATGAGAGGTGGGTGTCGAGGGTGCCGCCACGCATGGTGTCATCGGCGTAGAGCTGGCGGGCGTAGGCCACCCACTCGTCCACCAGGACCACGCAGGGGGCGGCCCGGCGCAGCAGCTCGGTCAGCGCGGTGCCCGGGTTGGCCCGGGCCCGGTCGGCCTCGGCGACCAGGGCGAAGCCCTCCGGACCGCCGAGCTGCCAGGCCAGCTCCCCCCACGTGGTGCCCACCTCGGTGCCGTCGGGCTTCACCGACGCCTGACCGGGCGAAAGCTCGGTGCCCACCAGCACGGCCCGGGTGACGCCGGGGATCGACTCGACGCCCGTGGATGCCACCAGCTCCTGAACCTCCTGCGGGAACCGGCCGAGCGCCAGCCCCGAGAACAGGTGGTAGAGGGCGATCATCGAGTGGGTCTTGCCACCGCCGAACGTCGTCTGGAGGTCGACCACCGGTGAGCCGCCGGTGCCGACGACGCGCCGGAGCGCCTGCTCGAGGAGCTGATGCAGACCGTCGGTGAGGAAGGTCCGCTCGAAGAACGCCTCGGCGTCGCGGTACTCGGCCGCTCCCTCGCCGGTGGAGACCTGGTGCAGGTCGGCGGCGAACTCGGCGAGGCTGAAGCGGCCGCGGGTGACGTCGTCGTGGGGCTGGATGACCTCCCGCCAAGGCTTGAGCCCGGCTGCCGGCTCGCTGAGCAGGGCATCGGGCGAGGGGGTGGCCCGGCGGGCCTGGGCCTCGTAGAGCGCCCGACGCAGGTCCCCCTTGGCACTGCCCACCTCGGCTGCCTGGTCGGCACCCACCGAGGTGAGCAGGCGCTCGATGGAGTCGAGGGCCCGGTAGGCGTCGTCTCCGGTGAACGGGGAGTTGTGGGCCCAGCGGTTGCGCACGTCGCGCAGCTCGAACACCAGGTTCCGATCCGAGCGGGTCAGCTCGTCGCGGAAGGCCGCGTCCCAGCTCTCGGCCATGACCCGTAGGGCCAGCGACGGGTCGGCCAGGCTCGCCTCGTCCGGCACCGGGGGCCGGGCCGAAGCCCGCCACGCGTCCAGCCAGGCCCGCCCCGGCGGGCTGGTGGCCCGCATGCGGCGGTCGACGTAGGGGGCGAGGCCGGCGGCCAGCAGCTCGAAGGCCCGACCCACCCGGTCGCGGTTGCTCAGTGCCACGAGGCCTCCCGATCGGCCAGCTGGTTGCGGGGCCGGCCCCGGTCCCAGGCGGCATCGGTGATCCGCTCGAACCCCGGCGCCAGCAGCTTGGCCACCCGCACCCGCGAGCCGCCGTCCAGGGCCCGCACGACCACCCCCTCCATCGGCGACGGTCCGAACGTCGAGGTTCCGAGCCGGGCTTCCACACCCTCCACCGTGGCCCCGTCTTCCCGGGACAGCTCCGGGGGGACGGCCAGCCCGGCACGGCCGCACCGGTCGTTGCGCTCGTCGAGGGCCAGGAACGAGCCGTCGTGGCCGAGGAGGTCGAGGACCACGAGGTGGGCGGGCAACCGGTCGTAGGGCACCGAGTGGGTGAGGTACAGCCACTCGCCGTACGCGGCCCGCGCGCCGCCTCGCCCGCAGGCCAGCAGCGAGCGCAGCTCGTCGTGCTGGGCCACCCAGGCCCGCAGCGGGCCGAGCTGACTGGCCCGGTCGGTGGCCCCCGGGCCTGAGCGCAGCGAGACCTCCACCTGGTGGCCCGAGAGCCAGAGCATCACGTTGGCCCCGTCGAGCTTCTCCTCGACCACCACCGGCGAGGCCAGCAGGGCCTCGACCTCCGAGGTTTCGAGCACCCGGTCGTCGTCGGTCCCCCGACCGGCCACGAGGTGGGGGATCCGGGGGTAGGGGGCCGGGGCAGGAAGGGTCTCGGCGGTCACGAGTACGAGTCCAGCACGGCCTCGAGGGTCCAGATGCCCACCTGGCTGCGGGCCAGCGACGTGCGGGCCACGTAGCCGTCGCGCTCCACCAGCACGGCCACGTCGCCGGCTCCCATGAGCCCGTTGCCGGCGAGGTCGACGAAGCTCTGCTCGGTGCTGTTGCCGCCGCACAGCTCCCCGGTGAACTCGGCGTTCCAGGTCACCTCGTTGAGGGCAAACGGGGGCTTGCCCTCGGCCGCAGCCCGGAGCAGGCGGACGAGGCGCTCGGCCGCCGACCGGCGATCACCGCTGGCCTGGGCGATGTGGTTGCCGGTCTCGATGACGGCGGTGATCGGTACCACGAACCGCTCGCCGGCCCGCACCCGCCGCCCGAACTCGGCGGTGATCTCCTCGCCGCGCTGGCAGCGGCCCGGCGCCCCCACCAGCTCGCACAGCACCGAGGTGTCGAGGAAGGTGACCGCCCTCACGACGGCTCACCCCGCAGGATCTGCTCCAGGACCTCGACGGGGTCGCCCACATCCTCGTCCTCCTCGGCCCGCAGCCGGTCCTCCACCGCCGCCTGGCCCAGGCCGCCCTTGGCCGCGATGCGCCAGTAGTTGGGCAGGTCGACGAGGCTGGCCAGCGTGCTGCGCCCCGACGGGTCGCGCTGGCACACCACCACGCTGCGGTGCTCGTCACCGGTGAGGGCATCGAGGAGCGCCGGGCTGTGGGCCGTGGCCACCGCCCTCACGCGCCGGCGCGCCACCTCGTCGCGGATCAGGCCCACCAGCATGGCCGCTTGGGAGGCGTGCAACCCGTTCTCCAGCTCCTCGATCACCACCGTGGTCTGGCCCAGCGCATCCTCGGAGGCCAGGGGGGCCGGCATGGTGTCGACCGTGGGTGCCTGCATGAGGGCCACGAGTATGGCCAGGAAGCGCAGGGTGCCGTCGCTCATGACCCGGGCCGGCACGGGGTGGTCCCGGCCGGCGAAGCGCTCCCGCAGGGTGAGCATGACATCGTCGAGCTCGGAGGTGCTGGTGGTGACGTCGGCCACCTCCTGCTCGTTGAGCACGGTGAGGGCCTCGACGAGCCGCCCCCGGGCCTCTGGGTCCTCCAGGAGCGAGGCGGCGGCGGCGGAGACGTTGCGGGCGTCGCGGTGGAGCAGCATGTCGCGCCGGGACACGTACTGGCGCATCTCGTGGGGCACGGGGTCGAGCACGAACACGGCCCGCAGCGCGGCCAGTACCTCGGCGGCGGCCAGGTGGATGCGCCGGCCCGCCTCGGTGGCCGGGACGCGCGACAGCATCTGGGTGGCCAAGAGTCGGCTAGCCCGGAACACGACCGTGGGGTTACGCCCGCGCTTTGCGTTGGTCCATCGAGCCTGGATGTCGCTGGAGTCGGCCCCCGGGTCGTCGGTGACCACCAGCTCGTCGCCGTCGTGGGCCAGGCGCTCGTACACGACCTGCACGTAGGGCTCGGTCTGTACCCTGACGTCGAGGTCCACCGTCGAGTCGCCCGTCCGCACGGTGCACCCCAGGGAGAACGACGACTCGCCCAGCGGGGCGCACCCGGCGGCCCCGCCCCGCACCGCCGGGCCTTCACGACCGCCGTCGAGGGCGTCACGGATGTCCTCGCCCTGGGCCAGCCGGGCCAGCACCCAAAGGCCGTCGAGGGCGTTGGACTTTCCGCTGCCGTTGCGACCGACCACCAGGGTGAGCGGGCTCAGGGGGAGGGTGGCGTCGCGGAAGCTCTTGAACGAGCCCAGCCGGATGGCCTCGATCACCGACGGCGGGGGACCGGCCGCCGTCACAGGTCCGCCTCCATCTGCTCGTAGGCGGCGCCGCCGCCCCGGGCCTGCTCGGCGATGCGAGACAGCTCGGGCCACGAGGTGAGAAGGGCCTCGTAGTCGAGGGCGTCCTTGGGCCAGCGGGACACGGCCACCGATGAGAGCCAGTAGGCCAAGTCACGGGCGGTATCTGCGTAGGCACCGGCCTGGGCCAGCAACTCGCCGGCAGCCTGCTCCCCCCCGTCCCTCAGCCGCTTGACCAGGTGCTGGGTGGCCTCCCACACCGTGGGCCTGTCGTCGTCGGCCGGCGCCCACCCGGCCGGGATCTCGCTGCGCCTCAACAGGCGGACCTTGCCCGCCCGGGACTGAACGATCCCCGCCCTCACCAACCCGTCGAGGGAGGTGTTGGTGGTCTTGCACAGCGTCTCGGCGTTGCCGAAGAGGCCGTCGTCGAAGCCGTGGTCGCGGTACCAGTACATCGACCACCGGGTCCACCCGTCGACATCGCCGGCGAACTCGTCGAGCACCTCGGCCTGCACCTGGCCGATGAGCTCCAGGGCGGAGCGGACGGTCATGGCCTCGCCCGAGGGCTCCACCACCCGGGCGTAGCGGGAGAAGATGGCCATGCCGGGCCCGATCGTGGCTTGCCCGAGGTCGAGGGAGGAGATGGCTCCCTCCTGGAGGCGGCGGATGGCCCGAGGCAGGTCGGCTCGCAGTGCCCCGATGAAGCTCTGGCGGTCGGTGGTGGGGGCGTCGGGCGACTGGGGCCGGCACACGAGGACGATGTAGGAGGCCAGTGAGTTGGTGCCCAGGCCGATCTGGCGGCTGGAGCCTGTGGCGTGGATGGGCCACGTACCCACGATGCGCAGGCCGGCCCGGACGATGGCGGTGAGCATGGCGTCCCACGCCGTGGAGCCGTTCCCACCATTGCCCGATTCCTCCTGGCGGTGGGCATAGACGACGAGCAGGGGAAGGCCTGGCCGGGTGACGGCGACGAGCCGGCGGAAGGTCTCCGTGTACCCGGCCACGAAGTAGTCCGTGGCCTCCTGGCGACTGCCACCGTGACGGTAGGGAGCGGCGATCAGCTCCTGGTCCTTGGGGGTGGCCACCGTCTTGAACAAGTCGGGGTGGACCGGCCGCAGCGCACGCCGAAGCCACGGGTAGAAGTAGTCGGAGAGGTCGGCGTACCCGATGTGGGCAAAGTACGGCGGGTCGGTGGCAAGGAGGGCATCACCAACATCCAGCTGGGCGGGAGCCGAACGTGCGTCGGCGGCAGCCGCCCGGCCCGGGCGATGCGTCGATCCAATGCTGCTCAGGCCGCCGGTCACCGACTTGGACTGAGCCTCCCAGCTCCCTACGGAATCAGCGAAGGGGTTCGTCTCGCCGTAGTCCCAGACCATCGGAAGTGCGTGCCGACCGAACGCCGGCTCGGCCTTGCTCTCCACCCGGCGCAGCCGCCAACGGACCTGGGTCGAACTTGCGGTCGCCAGCTTCCCGAGGCACAGGCCTAGGACCGAGGCGATCGCCATGGCGGCCGTGTCGTCACCGCCGTCGGAGGCCACCCACCCGGGCACCCGGCTGACGGCGTCGGCGAAGGCGGTGAGGGCCACGAGCTGGCGGTTCGTGAAGAGATCCCGGTAGTTGGTCATCCCGTACAGCTGCACCCTGAATCCCAGGGCCTGCTCAGGCATCGGTAAGTCGATGGTGTCTTCGGGGGGGTCAGGTACGAGGACCTCGATCTCGCTTCCTCCCAGGTAGCGGCGTCCCCGGTCATCGGCAACGGCAGCGGCCATGAGCTGGTCGCCCATCTCGCCCGCTTGGCCCTGGCGCCGCACTTGGTCGAGGGGCATCGCCTCCGAACACACGAGGCATCGAGCGGCCGTGCGCCCGACGGTCGCCGGCGGCGGACCGCCCGCGCCGGTGCGCACCTCGAAGCCGACGGGCTCGCCGGGGCGGCGGTCCACAGGCTCGACCCAGGTCTCGGCTCCCTTCTTCTTCGACAGCCAGAACGAGGCGGCCAGAGGGGCGATGGCCCGGCAGGCCGGGTTGGGGCAGCGCACGGTGCGGGCCCACAGCCAGGCGATGATGGTGCCGCCGTCGGGAGCGGGAGGGTAGAGGTGGCCGATCTGGTCCCACACCTCGTCGCGCACCCGGCGGGCGTAGTGGGCGCAGTCGGCCAGGAACCCGTCGAGCGGTCCGCCGGACATCTTGGCGAGCTGGGCCTCATCACCCACCAGTGGGGGCCGGCCGGCCATGGTGGGGACCAGCTCGGTGAGCACCCGGGTGATGAGCACGGGCACGGGGTTGAGGTCGCTGCCGATGGCCCGCAGCCCCAGCCGCTGGGCCTCCACCAGGGTGGACCCGCCCCCGCAGAACGGGTCGAAGACCTGGGGCGGGTCCCCCCCGGTGGCCTCGGCGATGGCGGCCCGGGCCTCTACGAGGGTGTCCTCGTCGGGCGGGCCGCCGTGGGCGGGGACCAGGCGGGCCACCAGCTCCAGCAGCTTGGCCCGGGCGGCCTCGTCGCCGGGATCGTCCACCAGGGTGGCGAACAGCAGCGCCCGCCACGCCGGGGTGGGCATGGGGGCGAACCACTTGTGCACGTTCTTGATCGTGCCGGTCTTGCGGTCCTTGTCCCGCTTCGAGGCCGCGCTGATGGCCTCGAGGGGCAGGGCCACCTCCACGAGCTTGGTGCTCATGAGGGTGCCGCCCCCCTCGACCAGTAGTCCCGCCAGTCGAGCACGGCCGACGTGGTGGCGAAGGGCAGGTGCACGGTGTCGCCGAAGGGCCGGCGGAGGTAGCGCACCCGGTCGTGCTCCGCGCCCTCGGGGCTGACCTCGACCAGGGCCAGCACCCAGGCGTCGGGCACGTTGAGTCCGTGGAGGATCTCGTTGCGGGTGACCACGAACGTCTCCGCGCCCGTGACGCGGCCCTTCACCTCCAGGAAGAGCAGCCCGCCGTCGGGAGCCTCGGACCGGATGTCGAAGCCCGGGTTGTTGGGCGGCATCTCCGTCGGGCGCCGGCCCAGGGCATCCTCGGCATCGAGCACGGCCTCCACCGCCCGCCGCTCCACCGCCCGACGGGCGACCGGGCTCGGTGCCGGCATCGGTCGGTGCTGGGCTCCGCTCTCGGCAGGGCGCGCCGCTCCGAGCCGGGCGAGGAGGCCGGCGGGGACCACCAGGGCGGCGCCCACCACCACCGGGGGCAGGGCCGCCAGCTGCTGGTCGCGGTCGAGGTCGGCGAGGCGGGCCTTGAGGCGCCCGGAGAGGGCGTCGGCCCGGGCCTGGGCCCGATCGGGGTTCATCCGGGGCTGGCGACCGGCCTCCACCTGCTCCCGCAGCTCGGCCGCCCGCAGGTCCCAGTGGGCGATCTCCTTGGTGAGGCGGTCGCGCACGGCGGCCCGCACCTTGGCCACCTGGGCTTCGGTTCGGGCCCTGACCTCGATGAGGTGGTTGGGCACGGCCTCCTCCACCGCATGGGCGAGGCTGCGGGCCTCCACGTCGCCGGCCACCCAGGGATCGTCGCCCAGCTCCTTGACCAGAGGCCACTCGTCGTCGGTGGGCGCCCGGTAGTTGAGGTAGGGGGCGTAGGCGCGCGTGGTGGTGGGGCCACCGGCGCTCAGCTCCACGAACTCGAAGCGCCGGGACACCACCCGCCGTCCCGCCGGGGTCTCGTGGCCGTCGGTGATGGCGTGCTCCAGAAAGGTGAGCAGCCGGGGGGATTCGCCGTCGTCGGCATCGTCGACGAGGATCGCCCCCTGGCGCAGCGTGTGGCCGAGCTGCTCCAGGGTCAGGTCGAGCACGGCCTCCAGCAGCGGGTGGCCGGGAGCGACGAGCTCAGCCCGGGGCTGGCCGTCGACGGCCACTAGGTGCTTCTCGAACGTCACCCGCTCGTAGCGGGCCAGCACCCGCCTACCCCGGTGGCGCACGGTCTCGGGTACCCGGGTGATCTCTAACCGTCCCTGGTCGCGCTCGGCCATGCGGCCGCCCAGGCGGGTGAAGGCGTCGGAGAACCAGGCCCGCACGTAGTGGGGCTGAAGCCGCCGGGCCTCGGCCTCCAGCAGCTCCCGGCGGATGCGCTCGACCCCGGCGGCGTCGAGCATGTCGGCGGCCAGGGCGTCGCGCTCGACCAGCTCGGCCAGGCCCTCCCCCACCCGCTCGTCCACAACGGCGTCGAGCCGGGCCCGGACGTCGGGGCGGTCGCCGTAGCGGATGGCGTCGATGAGCAGCTCCCGCAGGGCCCGGGCCGGCAGGGCGGCACCGAGGACGTCGAACACTCGCCCTCCCAGGGCCCGGCGTTGGGCTTCGAGCTTCTCAAGCAGGCGGACATACACCTGGCCCTCGCGGGTCTGGTCGGCCACCAGGTTCCAGAGGTGGCACACCTCCCGCTGGCCGATGCGGTGCACCCGCCCAAATCGCTGCTCGATGCGGTTGGGGTTCCACGGCAGGTCGTAGTTCACGACCAGGTGGGCCTGCTGGAGGTTGATCCCCTCGCCGGCGGCGTCGGTGGCCACCATCACCAGGCAGCCGGGGTCGTTGCTGAACACCTCCTGGAGGCGGCGGCGCTCCTCGCGGCGCACTCCGCCGTGGATGGCCACAACACACTCCGAGCGGCCCAGGAACGACCGCAGTCGATCGGTGAGGTAGTTCAGGGTGTCGCGGTGTTCGGTGAAGACCAGGAGCTTCCGGCGCCGGCCGGCGCGGTCGACCATGACGCCGTCGCTCGTTCGATCGCCTCCCGCTTCGGAGGCGGCGCCGTCGCCCAGGTCGGCGGCGGAGTCGCCGGCGGGATGGGGTGGGTCGTCGAGGATGGCCACCAGCTCGTTCCACTTGCGGTCGTTGCCCGACCGGCGGACGTGGCCGGCCATGGCCTCCAGCCGGCGGAGGGTGGCGATCTCGGCCTCCAGCTCGGCCAGCGTGCGGGCGGCCGTGGCCTCGTCGAGGACCTCCTCCTCGATGGCCTCGCGCTCGGCCGAGTCCCAGTCGTCCTCGTCGTCGAGGTCCACCTCGGGCCCGCGGTCCGACAGTGGGTCCGGCGGCGGGCCAGTGCTCTTCGCTCGCTGGCCTCGCTCCTCGGCGAGGCGGTCCTCGAGGCGGCCCCGGCGCCGGCCGAGGGACTGGTAGATGGCCTCCGGCGACGACGCCAGCCGCCGCTGGAGGATGGTGGCGGCGAAGCCCACCCGGTTGCCCCGCCGCCCCTCGCCCTCGGCGGTGAGGCGGTCGGCCTTGTTCATCTCCTCGGTGACGTACTGGGTGACCTGCTCGTAGAGGTCGGCCTCCTCGGGGGAGAGGGGGTAGGCGACGGTGGTGGCCCGGCGCTCCGGGAACAGGGGCCGCCCGTCGAAGCGCAGCAGCCCTTCCTTGAGCTTGCGGCGCCAGAGGTCGGAGGTGTCGACGGGGGTCTGGGCCGCCTCCCGGGGGCGACCCTCGAATCGATCGGGGTCGAGGAGGGCGAGGAAGAGCTGGAAGTCCTCCTCCTTACCGGAGTGGGGGGTGGCCGTCATGAGCAGGAGGTGGCGGGCCACGGTGCCCAGCACCTTGCCGAGGCGGTAGCGCCTGGTCTCGCGCAGCTCGGTGCCGAAGTAGTGGGCCGACATGCGGTGGGCCTCGTCGACGACCACAAGGTCCCATTCCGTCTGGGCCAGGCGCTCCACCAGCTCGTCGTTGCGGGAGAGGTGGTCGAGGCGGGCGATGAGCAGGTGGTGCTCGGTGAACGGGTCGGCCGACTGGGTGGCCTCGATCATGTCTCGGGTGAGGATGGCGAAGGGGAGATCGAAGCGGTCGGCCATCTCGTCCTGCCACTGGCTCACCAGGCCACCGGGGGCCACGACCAGGCAGCGCCGGACGGCTCCCCGCAGCACCAGCTCCTTGAGGTAGAGCCCGGCCATGATGGTCTTGCCGGCGCCGGGGTCGTCGCAGAGGGCGAACCGCAGGGGCTGACGGGGCAGGAGCGAGCCGTAGACGGCCTGGATCTGGTGGGGCAGGGGCTCCAGCAGGCTCAGGTGGACGGCGAGGCGAGGGTCGAACAGGTAGGCCAGGCGGATGCGCCGGGCCTCGGCGGCGAGGCGGAACAGCTGGCCGTCGGCGTCGAAGGACCACGGCAGCGACTGCTCCACGATGGCCAGGCCGCCTTCGTCGCCCCGGTAGACCAGTCGGTGTTCGACCCCACCCGAGGCCCGCCGGTAGGTGAGGGTGACCCCGGCCGAGCCGTGCCACTCCACGGCCACGACAGTGGCCGCCTCACCGGCCACGACGCCGTCGACCACGGCACCCGGCGTCAGTTCCTCCAGTCGAGCGGCCACCGCCCAAAGCTACCCAGGGGTGGTGACCCGGGGCTTCGGCTACCAGCGGCAGGCCTTGGGCTTCAGGTCGAAGGGGGCCAGGACCTCCTCGAGCTCGTCCTTGGCTACGTACGGCTTGGCGAGCTTACAGGCCCCGTCGACATCGAGAACGGCCAGACGAATGGTTCCCGAACTCGGCTGGCACCCATCGCCGTCGTGTCTCTCATACCCAGTCGCACCACGACCTAAGCGAGCACCAGGACCTCGACGAGCACGAGCACATCCCACCGATGGACGCAAGCGCATCCTCACCAAGCACCCACCTGAGGCCATTGCATCGCCTCACCACGAAGGCAACCTCACCGCTCACGGACCGACGTTGTACGGCATGACGAGACGATGCGATTCACGTCACCAGCGAGAGACACCCTTGCAGGTTTCGCTTTGCGTAACCTGCGGAGCGGAACCGCCCTCGGCGCGCAGTCGACCGCCGTCTAGTTTGCGAGGGAACTCCGCCTGCATGACGGGTCGGGTTCCCTGGTTGGCGAGTCGAGGCGATGGACCGGCACACGATTACAGCCTGAAGCGCGGGCAAGCCCGCCAGCGGGGCTGGCGGGCACTCCCGATCGTCGGGCCGCGGGAGCGACGAGGGCGGCGGCGTCAAGGGCCTCGCTGCGCTCGGTCCCCACAGGGGACGGCCCGAGCGCCGCCCTTGACTCCGCCTTGGCGCGAAGCAGGGCAGTCCGAAGGTCCTCCGCCAGACCGTGTGGGTCGGCGAGATGCGACCCATGGAATGGACCCGTGGCTGACGCGACGTGGACGGTCGCCACGCGGCCACTGCTGGAGGGCTTGGCGCGTGACATCCGGTTGATCGCCACCAGGGAGTGGTCGCAACACCAGTTCTGATGACATGCGGACACCGGCTACTGGTTGCACCGACGGCTTCGAGGGGAACCAGCAGGCGTCGGAGCACCACCGCGACACCGAGCGTCCCACAGGTCGATGCCGGCGGTCGGTGGCCCTGGTCGGCCTTCCCACCCCGGGTTGCCAGGGGTAGGCGCAGCCACCTTCACGACGACGGGCCGGGGGGCGGAGCGCGATCGATGTCGTACACGAACCGAGGACTCGATGGCCAGCCGGCCCGCGGAGGGCAACACGCTCCTGGACGTGGCGGGCGCTGCCGCCTACCTATGCGTGAGCGAGGCCTTTGTGCGTCGCCTCGTCCTCGAGCGCCGACTCCGCTACTACAAGCTCGGCAAGTTCGTTCGGTTCAGGCCCGACGATCTGGACGCCTTCGTGGAGTCCGGACGCCAGGACCCCATCGAGCCGTGGTCCCACCTGCGGTCCAGGGCCCGGGGTGCTTCCCGGCGGAAGACGGCGCATCGACTGTCTACGCCGGGCGGCCGAGGCGACGGCATGGGGCGGCGGGGAGCGGGGCCGGATTGAGACAGCCCAGGCGGGCGGGACTACCCGCCGAGCCACTCGGTGAGTGGCACCTCCGGGCCCCTTCACCCAGCCCGCCGGTCGGCCGGTTTCCAGAATGTCGGCGAGGACCGGCTCGAGGCCGGTGCACTACCGCCCGGCTGCGTCGTCGTCACGGATTCCGCATGGGTGTCTGGCCCCGGCGATGCTGCGTAGGGTCACCCTCCTCGGCTCTACCAGCCGTGAGGACACCGTCGAGCCTGTCGGTGAGCGCCTGGCCGATGGAGGGGAAGAGGTGTCCGTACACGTCGATCGTGACCGTGATCGAGGAGTGACCGAGGCGTTCCTGGATGGCCTTGGGGTGGGCGCCCAGACTGATCAACAGAGTGGCGCAGGTGTGCCTGAGGTCGTGTAGCCGCAGTCCATCGGGCAAGCCGGACTCGGTGATCGCCGGCCTGAGGAAGCTCTTGAACAGCAGATCCCGGCGGAGGGGGCCGCCCTTGGGTGCGGTGAACACGAACTCGTCCGGGCGCAGTCTGCGGCCCTCGTCGGCCGCCCGCTTCCCCAGGTAGGCGCGGAGCTCGTCGCAGACCGAGCGGGGCACGCCAACCGTGCGCCGCAGGCTGTTCTTGGTCGGGCCCACCTCGGTCCGGCCACCGACGACGGTCAGTGCTTCGGCGACCTCCACGGTGCCCCGCTCGAGGTCGACCCGGCCTACACACAGCCCGCAGAGCTCGCTCGGGCGCAGGCCGGTGGCGGCGGCCAGCCGCACGAGCACGTCGAAGGGTGGTCTGGTGGCGCGGGCGAGGCGCTCGACCTGGTCCGCGGTTAGGAAGATGGGTTCGGTCTGGGCCGGCCGGGGGAGCCGGAGGCCGTCGCACGGGTTGGTCTTGATCGCGCCCGCCGCCTTCGCCAGGGCGAGGACCTGGCGGAGTACGAGGCGCAGGCGCTGGAGCGTCTTCGGCGCCAGCCCCTCGGCCTGCTTCTCGGCCATGAAGCGGCGCACCTCGACGTGGTCGATGCGGGCGATGGGGACGCTCTCGAAGGTGGGCAGGACGTGCACTCGCAGCGCCCGCTCGTAGTCGCCTTGGGTGATCGCCCGGAGGTGGACGATGGTCCGG
>Ga0187893_10007021_pt1 | contig 18803 bp, 17 predicted proteins | sample MA1701074metaG_FD_139574 | JGI IMG/M metagenome (GOLD analysis project Ga0187893, IMG submission 139574) | White microbial mat communities from a basaltic lava cave in the Kipuka Kanohina Cave System on the Island of Hawaii, USA - MA170107-4 metaG ... | reverse complement strand
GCCATATATGGCGCACATCCAGCACACAACTCCTCCATGTCCGAAACCCGCTAGCCGGTCAGTGGCCAGGGCCGCCCGGATCACCGCGCGGGCTTGGGGGTCCGAGGGCGAAGCCCTCACTGGGATCTCTGCGGGGCCTCCTTCAGTGCGGCGCAGATGTGGTCTGCCGTGGGGAGGTCCAACCGGCATCCCGGCGGTTTCGAGCTGGGAACCCTCAGTGACGGCTCGGAAGTCGAGGGCTTCTACCAACGGCTCGGCTGGCGGACCTGGCTCGGCCCCAGCTGGGTGATCACGGCGACCGGCCGTGAGCGCACCGAGGACGAGGACGGCTTCATCCTCGTCTTGCCGACCGCGGTCACCCCAAACCTCGACCTCACCGCACCCTTGGCCTGCGAGTTCCGCCCCGGCGACGTTTGGTAGCCCACCACCGGGGTGTGTCGAATGAGTCGTCAAATAGACGACCGAGTCGACACACCAACGGCGCGGCGCGATGCCGACAGGGCGTACGCGGCCGAGCGTGCCAGCAGCAGCGGGTCGGGGGAGCACTCGATGCCGTCGGTGACACGCGTGGGGTCGAACGCGATGGCGCTCCCCTCGGGCGGGCCCTCGCGCCCGATCCGCAACACACCCGCGACCACGCTCGCCCGGTCGGGCGGCCACAGGGCGGTGGGGTCGTCGATCGGGTCGCCCGGCTCGGCGATGGCGGCGACCAGGCGGAACACCACCGGGCCTTGAAGCAGACGCTCCCGCAGCTCGTGCTGCAGCTCGTCGGGACGCCAGTCGCGCGCTTGGTCCAAGCTCACCGTCGCGACGCCCGCGTCGGGCTCCCAGCGGCAGCGCACCCAGCGCTGGTCACCCGCCGCCCCAACCCACCGGAACGCATGCACCGCGTGGTAGGCGGCGCGTGCGTAGCTGGCCGGCAAGGGCGCGTGGTGGGAGAGTTCGACGGCGCGGGCGGCCTCGGGATGCGCGGCGACGTAGGCGCGTTCGCGGGAGGACAGGAACTCCGCGAACCCCTCCGGCGTGCGCGCGAAGAACACCGGCAGCGTGATGGCGACGAGGTCGGTGGCCTCACCGCCTGGAAGGTGGAACCGCACGGCCATCCCCCGCCGGTCCCTCGACCGGTCAGGCGCCCAAGGCACCCCGCTCCCATTGGAGAACCGCACGGTCACCGGAACCGCGGCACCCTGAAGATGCGCCGCCCTCGTCAGCGCCGCGCCCTCCGCTGTGCCCTCGAACTCGCCCACACACACGATGCCCTTCGCGTGCGCCGCGCGGTGCCCTGGGTGCGCGCCGTAGTAGTGCGCTAATGCCCCGACCAGCTGCTCCTCGAGCTCAGCCATGACGGATACGGTACTGGGCACCATGACCTCGATCACACGAACGCAGGAGTGGCAGGCGCTCGAGCGGCACCACGCCACCGTCAGCGCAGTGCATCTGCGCGATCTCTTCTCGGAGGATCCCGGCCGGGCCGAGGCGATGACGCTCGAGGCCGGGGACCTGTTCCTCGACTACTCGAAGAACCGGGTGACCGGCGAGACACTGAGGCTCCTCGTCGCGCTCGCCGAGCGGGCCGGGCTGCGCGAGCGTGTCGAGGCGATGTTCGGCGGCCAGCGGATCAACGTGACGGAGGACCGAGCGGTGCTCCACGTCGCGCTGCGCGCCCCCAGGGACGCGCGCATCATGCTCGACGGCCGCGATGTCGTGCCGGACGTCCACGCGGTGCTCGACCGGATGGCTGGCCTCACCCATCAGCTCCGGTCGGGTGAGTGGCGCGGCGCGACGGGCCAGAGGATCCGCGCGGTCGTGAACATCGGCATCGGCGGCTCGGACTTCGGGCCGGCGATGGCGTACCAGGCGCTAAAGCACTACAGCGACCGGTCGCTCGACGTACGGTTCGTGTCGAACGTGGACGGCGCCGACCTGTCCGAGGCGGTCCGCGACCTCGACCCGGCCGAGACGCTGTTCGTCGTGTGCTCGAAGACCTTCACGACCTTGGAGACGCTGACCAACGCGAGCGCGGCGAAGGAATGGCTGGTCAACGCGCTAGGAGACGAGCAAGTGATCGCGCGGCACTTCGTCGCCGTCTCGACCAACACCAAAGGGGTCGCCGAGTTCGGCATCGACCCGGCATATATGTTCGAGTTCTGGGACTGGGTCGGCGGGCGGTACTCGATGGACTCAGCCATCGGACTGACGCTGATGATCGCGATCGGCCCCGAACACTTCGCCGAGATGCTCGCCGGCTTTCACCTGATGGACCAGCACTTCCGCACCGCGCCGCTGAGGCGCAACATGCCGGTGCTGCTCGGCCTGATCGGCATCTGGTACGGCGACTTCTTCGGCGCGCAGACGCACGCGGTCCTACCCTACAGCCAGGCGCTCGCACGCCTTCCGGCGTACCTGCAGCAGCTCGACATGGAGAGCAACGGCAAGTCAGTGGACCAGCATGGCGACCCGGTCCAGACGCAGACCGGCCCGATCGTCTGGGGCGAGCCGGGCACCAACGGGCAGCACGCCTTCTACCAGCTGATCCACCAGGGAACGAGGCTCGTCCCCTGCGACCTCATCGGCTTCTGCCAGCCGCTGAGCGACCTCGTGCACCAGCACGACCTGCTGATGGCGAACCTGTTCGCGCAGGCCGAGGCGCTCGCGTTCGGTCGGGACCACTCCTCGCCTCACCGCCGCTTCGCGGGCAACATCCCGACGAGCACGATCCTCGCCACCGGCCTCACCCCGCGCGTGCTCGGCCAGCTGATCGCGCTGTACGAGCACAAGGTGTTCACGCAGGGCGCGATCTGGGACATCGACTCGTTCGACCAGTGGGGTGTCGAGCTGGGCAAGGTCCTCGCCCAGCGCATCGCCGCCGAGCTGGAATCCCAAGACGAACCCGATCACGACCCTTCGACCAACCAGCTGATCCACCGGTACCGGAACCTCCGCCCGTGAGGCGGTTCACGCCAGTCCAGCGGCGGGCGCGGCTCGCCATCCGCCACCATCTCGCCCCAGCCGAGCGGGCAGAGAACCTGGTAGGCGTCGCGCGTGATCTCGTCGCGCTGCATTCGACCGACCCGGCGTCCGTCTTCCTGTCCCTGCGGGCTCGGGTGCGCGCGACGGATGCCAGCACTATCGAGCGCGCCCTCTACGAGGACCGATCGCTCGTCCGGTTCCTCGGGATGCGCCGGACGATGTTCGTCGTCGCGCGGGACCTCTTGCCCGTCTTGGAGGCTGCCTGTACGCGGGCGCTGGTGCCCGGGGAGCGGCGCAACTTCGTGCGGATGCTCGAGGAGGCCGGCACGGCACGCGACGGGGAGCGCTGGCTGATCCAGGCCGAGGAGGCCTGCATCACGGCGCTTGCCAACCGTGGCGAGGCGACCGCCGCGCAGCTGACCCAGGACGTGCCCGCGTTGCGTGAGCAGATCTGCGTGGGCAAGGACAAGTACGCGCGGATGCAGGGCGTCTCCACCCGAGTGCTGTTCCTCCTCGCGGCACAGGGGCGGATCATGCGTGGCCGGCCGCGTGGGTCGTGGACGAGCAGCCAGTACCACTGGGCGCTCGCGGAGTCGTGGCTGAGCGCGCCGATAGCGGAGCTGGATCCCGAGTCCGCACGGGTCGAGCTGGTCCGCCGGTGGTTAGAGGCGTTCGGCCCCGCGACCATCGCCGACATCAGATGGTGGACCGGCTGGACGGCGAGTCATACCAAGCGCGCGCTGGAGGAGATTGCACCCGTCGAGGTCGACCTCGGCGGCCGGCCTGGGATCGTCCTCGCGCACGACCTCGAGCCCGACGCGCCGCCCGACCCGTGGGTCGCGATGCTGCCCGCGCTGGACCCGACCCCGATGGGCTGGTCCGAGCGCGACTGGTACCTCGGCGAGCACCGGTCGGCGCTGTTCGACGCTTTCGGCAACATCGGCCCGACGGTGTGGTGGGAGGGCAGGATCGTCGGCGGCTGGCCCCCAGCAGGAGCTGGGGAGGAGGGCCTCGATGCTGTCGACGCATCGGGGCTCAACGCCAGGACGGTGAGGTGGTGTTCCGCCTTCTCGAGGACGTCGGCGCGCTCGCGGTCTCGGCGGTCGAGGCAGAAGCCGCCCGGCTCACCGCGTGGCTCGGCCAGACCCGTGTCACCCCCCGCTTCCGCACGCCGCTGGAGCGTGAGCTGATCGCCTGACGCCCGCAACTGCACATCGCACCCCCGAACTCCGACTTTGGGGGGTATGCTCCCCCAAGTCGGGGTTCGGGCGAGGAATGCGCCGGCTAGAGGGCTTGGAAGGTCGTCTCCTCCTCCACGCTCACGACGCCAGGCACGGCGCTGAGCCGGGGCAAGTTCCCTTGCGACACCACTCCGGTGACGACACCGACCGTCTCGAGCACTTGCTCTACCGTCATCCCCGCGGCGCGGAGCTGCGCTGCGACCTCGGCGATGATGCCGATATGAGAGTCCGCGATGGTGACGATGATCCTGATGTCCATGGTGCCGAGTCCTCAGGGGTCGTGGTCACGCCGGCGCCTGGACAAGACCGGCACCGACGTCGACAGTGGGCAGGTCCAGACGGCGCGCGTTGCGGACGAGTGTCGACCACAGCGCCCCTCCGGTCTCGCCGGTGGCTTTGCACCATAGCGCGGCGATCCCGGCGACGTGTGGTGTCGCCATGCTGGTGCCATCGATCGCCCGGTAACGGGTCGCCATGGGCCACGACGAGTGTACGGCGACGCCGGGGCCGGCGATGTCGATGTTCCCACCGTCGACAGGGTTGCTTTGGGCGGAGAAGTTGGCGACGCGGAGCCGGTTGTCGACTGCCGCCACCGCCATGATCGACGGGCTGTTCGCGGGAGCGCCGACGAAGCCGGGATTGGCGAGGGAGCGCTTGGCGTTGTTGCCCGCGGCGGCGATGATGAGCGCGCCGGCAGCCAGCGCCCGCCTCCCGATGAGCTCGTACTGGGGGAGGGCCCTGCGGATGTCCACGCCCAGCGACATGGAGATGACATGGCAGCCGTTGGCGAGGGCCCACTCCATCCCCGCGAGAATGCCGGACTCGGGACCTGTCGCCCTCCCGGTCAAGGGGTTCAGCTTGAGGACCTTGCCGACGAAGAGGTCCGCGCCGTGGGCGACCCCGTAGCGGCGGGTGGCTGGGGAGCTCAAAGGCCCGCAAGAGGTCCCGGCGCAGTGCGTACCGTGGCCCTGATCGTCCTGGGCGGACAGCCCGGGCATGAAGGACTGGTGCGTGATGGGACGACCGGCGAAATCAGGGTGGCCAAGGTCGAGGCCAGTGTCGAGCACGGCCACGCGGATCCCTTTACCGTCCTGCCGTGAAGCCGCGGCCTTGGTTGCCTTGAGACCCCACGTGGAGGCGGCATCATCGAGGAAGGTCTCGGCGACCGAGTCCTGTACCTCGACGGCACCATTTCGTGACAGCTCATCGTAGAGGTGGGCGGTCGCGTCGCGATAGCCGCGAATGTACTCGAGCGGGACAGTGGGGGACGCATCGATGGCGTAGAAGATCCGCTCGGGCTCCACCGCGAGGATACGCCTGTCCTCGGCGGTAGCGACGATTTGGCTCGAGTCTGCCTGGAGCACCGCGACGCCGAGCTCGGCGAAGATCGTGGCGTCCGAGTTCGCCGTCTGGTCCACATCGACCGCGTGGTCTTGGAAGTCGAGGGAGCTCGCGATGTTGGCGGCCCCCGCCACGGCGCTCAGTGCTTCTGCCTGAGCGCTCGAGTCACCCTGTAGCTCGTCACTGAACACGACCACGTAGCGTCCCGTTGTTTCGGTGCCCTCATCGGAGGAGCTACCGTTGCCCGCGCCGCTGTGTTTGATAGGTTCCATACCGCTATCCTCCCGCGTAGTTCTCAAATGCCATGATGACGACCCTACGGACATCCCGCGTTCCGCAACGAAGATCCGTCAGGGACCGCACGACAGAGGAGCACTCGGCTCGGTGCGGTGATACGGCTGAGACAACCTCGCTTCGCTCCTGAGGCGGCGCTAGGGGTGAGGAGGGATCAGCACATCTTGGAGCTGGACGGCTGAGGCGAGCCAACTCCGCGTCGGCGAGACCCGTGCGGAGCAGGTGATGAAAGCCGATGTACGTCGCGTAGGCGTGCAGCGCCCATTGCGGGGCGTCGTTCGCGGACAGCCCGAGCGCCGCGTAGGTGTCTCCGAGGTAGCGCAGGCGCCGGTCTGTGACGCGCCTGAGGACGGGGGAAACCTGGGAATGGTCCGCGACGGCGTACAGGGCCGCTAAGAACCGGCCGCCCCCGCGGTCCTGGATCGCCTCGACGAGCTCGCCCACCGTTCGCCTGCTGTTCGCGGTGCGCGGGATCCGTGACTCCGCGGGTCGCCGGACCATGACCCTAGAGGATCTGCGACGGCGCCTCGGCTTCACCGTGATCGTCGACGAGCCCGGCAAGGAGCTGCTGTTCGCGAGCAGGGACAGCGGTGGGCGTAGCCCGCTCGCGCGCGTCGACCTTGCCTGGAGCTTCCGCACCGAGCCTCGCGCGGGAGGTGGGTCGGTCCTGTCGACCGAGACGCGAGCCCACGCCCACGACGACAGCGCCCGGAGGGCCTTCCTTCGCTACTGGACCGTCGTCGGCCCCTTCAGCGCCCTGATCCGCCGCCGGCTCCTCGACCTCGTCCGGACAGCCACCCTCGCCGATACCGCCTAGCGGGCGACGAGGTCGGCCATCGCGATCCCGAGGCCTGGGAGCAGCGGGCTGGTCAGCTTGCCGTCCGCGCCCACCTCCTCGGCGATGACGAACTCCGCCGGGGTCCCCACGGGGTCTGGGAGGCGCAACACCATCGCCCACGGGCCATCCGGGTCGACCAACCAGAGCTCTTTGACCCCGATCTTCGCGTAGTCGGCGCGCTTGACGATCATGTCCAACAGCCGGTTGCTCGGGGACAGCACCTCGACCGCCAGGTCGGGTGGGCCCTCCAGGTGCGGGGGCTGCCCCGGTGGCGCGCAGCGCTCCTGGCGGTACCATGCCACGTCCGGGAGGTAGCCACGGTTGTGGCGGGCCTTCACGGCAGGCCTACTCGTGGCCTCGCCGCGTCCCTCGCCCGCGAGCGTCCAGCAGTCGATCGCACTCCAGATCCGACCGATCAGCAGCTGGTGCAGAGTCGTCGGGGGTCCACGACCACGGCTCCGTCGATGAGCTCGGCATGCCGGTACGCCGGATCGTCCGGGAGGTCGAGGAACTCCTCCCACATCATCCCTTCAGGACTCATCGCCACGCCAGCCATGCGCCAAGCATACTAGAGGAGGCCACGGTCTCGGGCGTGGGCGATGGCCTCGTCGCGGGTCGATGCGCCGAGCTTCCGGTAGATGCCGCGCATGTGGGTCTTGACCGTGTTCATCGAGACGAACAGCGACGAGGCGATGTCGCGGCGGGAGAGGCTAGTAGCGAGCAGGCGGAGCACGGCCAGCTCGCGGTCGCTCAGGTCGTCGCCGCCCTTCGGCGGGGACGTGGGGGCAGCGCCGCGGCAGGCGCGTTCGGCGCTGGCGACGACATCGCGGAGGAGGTCGCCGTCGGGGCAGGCGTCGACGTACGCGCGGGATTGGTCGAGCAACGCCTTGGCCCCGTCGTGGTCGCCCAGGCGAGAGCGGGTTCGTGCCCACTGGGCGAGCGCGAACGCGATCTCGACGCGACCGGCTCCGCGGCGGGACAGCTCGACCGCGCGGGTGGCCGCCGCATCGGCTTCAACGGTGGCGCCGTGCCGCTCGTGGACGAACGCCAACGCGAGGTGGGTGAACATCACGACGAAATGCTCGGCGAACCCCGGCTCGTCGCTGAGTGTCATGCCGGTCTCGGCGAGGTGCGACGCGTGGTCCAGCTCACCGAGCTGCGCGTGGGCCACCCCGAGGTATCCCAGCGCGTACGCGCGGGCAAGCTGGTTGCCGGTCGCTCGCGCCAGCTCGGCGCCTCTGGATAGCGCCTCGATCGCCTCGGTGGTCTGGCCCGACCAGTAGCGGGTGATCCCCAGGATGCACGCCGCCACGGTCCTCGCGAACGACTCGTTGTCCCCTTCCAGCTCGAGCACCCGGCTGGCGGCGGAGGACGCCTGCCGGATACTCCCCGCTTTGAAGTGGTAGACGGCACGCAGGAGCGGGGCCTGCGACGCGAACGGGCCATCGATCTGGGTACCGGCTTCGGCGGCGACCACCCACGCCTCGACCTCGGCGAGCCGCCCCTCGTCCAACAGCAGCCACGCCCGTGCGATGCAGAGCCGCGGATCGCGGCGGGCACGCTCGTCGGGGAGGTCGTCGAGCCATCCCTCGACGGTAGCCCCCCGTCCCTGGTTGAGGAACGCATTCCAGTGCGCGGCGATCAGCTCCACCGCGCCCTCATGGTCACCGGCCGCGATGGCGTGCCGGATCGCCTCGGGCACCAGCCCTTGCGCCTGGTACCACGCGGAGGCTCGCCGGTGAAGGGTCGGCACCAGGTCCGGGCGCGTCTCCTCTAACTCGTGGCGGAGCAGGTCGGCGAACAGGTGGTGGTAGCGGTACCAATGGCGGCGCGTGTCCAAGGGGACGACGAACAGGTTGGCCCGCTCGATCTCCCGCAGCATCTTGGCCGAGCCCACCGATGCGGTCACCGCGTCACAGAGCGGGCCGGAGAGCCGCTCGAGGACCGACGTGCGCAGCAAGAACGTCCGGACCGCGGGGTCCTGGCCGCTGAGGACCTCCGCCCCGAGATAGTCGACGATCTGGCGGTCGTCACCGGCGAAGGCGGCGATGAACGGGCTGGGGTCTGGCCGGTCACGCAACGAGAGCGCCGCCAGGTAGAGGCCGGCCGCCCATCCCTCGGTGCGCTCGTGGAGCTGGGTGACGTCACGCTCTGCCAGCCCGAGACCGAGCAGGCCGTTGAGCAGCTCCTCCGCCTCGTCCGCGCTGAACCGGAGCTCCGCCGGCCGGATGTCCAGGACGTGCCCCCGCGCGCGGAGCCGGGCGAGCGGCAGCGGCGGCTCGGCGCGCGTCGCGATGACGAGGTGCAGGCTGGCCGGCAGGTAGTCGAGGAGCAGCGCCATCTGCTGGTGGATCGCGGGGTTGACGATGGCGTGGTAGTCGTCGAGGACGAGCACCAGCTGCCCTTGGAGGCTTTGGAGATCGTTGACGAGCGCTGGCAGCACCTCCTGCTCCAGGCTCGTGCGGGACATTCCCAGCAGCAGCACGGACGTCGCCCCGATCTCCGGTGCGACGCCGCGGAGCGCCTCGACGACATAGCTCCAGAACCTGACCGAGTCGTTGTCCGCCGGGTCCAGGGACAGCCACGCGCAGCGATCCAGCGACGGCGCCCATTCGCTCAGCAGCGTGGTCTTTCCCCACCCGGCCGGCGCTTGGACCAGCGTCATCCGCCTCGGTGACGACGCTGGGGACGCCATCCGCAGGCCTGCTCGTGGGATCACTCGCTGGCTCCTGGCGGGCATGACTAGCTTGGTCGCGAGCAAGAAGACCGGGTAGGTCGCGACGTCCCGACCCAACGCCAGACTCTGGGCGGTCACTCTCCCACGATATGCAGCATGTCAACGGGCCGGGTTCACCCGGGTGAACGAGGTCTCTGGGTGAAGACGACCCACCCTGGCCGGCGCGAGGCTGTCCTGGATCTTGAGAAGTCGGGAGGCAGGCATGCGATCCGGGCACCAGCAGGCGCGTGCCGCCGTTCACACCACGGTCGGTGCGCAAGGCGGCGATACGGCATTGTTGACGCGGCTGCGGGCGGGGGACGAGGCGGCGTTCCGTGACCTGGTTACCCGCCATCACCGGTCGATGGTGCGGGTCGCGCGCACGCACGTCCCGACAGACGCCGTGGCCGAGGAGGTCGTGCAAGAGGCGTGGCTTGGGGTCATCGGGGGTCTGCACCGCTTCGAGGGCCGCTCGTCGCTCAAGACATGGATCTTCCGCATCCTGGTCAACCGGGCGAAGACCCGAGGCGCGCAGGAGCGTCGCGCCGTCGCCTTCTCGTCGCTGGAGGGCGACTGGCTCGAATCCCCAGCCGTCGACCCGGACCGCTTCCTTCCCGCCGGCGAAGCGGCGCAGCCCGGCCGCTGGAGCAGCGCCCCACGCTCGTTCGGCCAGCTACCCGAGGACCGCGCGGTCGCCGCCGAGCTGCGTGAGCGCATCCAACACTGCATCGACCAGCTGCCGTCCCGCCAGCGGGCGATCATCAGCCTCCGCGACGTCGAGGGCTGGTCAGCCGCCGAGGTCTGCGACGTCCTAGGGCTGACCGACGCGAACCAGCGGGTGCTCCTGCACCGGGCGCGCGCGAAGGTCCGGGCCGCCTTGGAGCAGTACGTGAACGAGCTGGACTAAGACGCAGGACGCCGCCAAGGCGCCCGGAGGCCAATACGACGCGGACCCCGACCCCGCGGCAGAGAACGTGGGTCAGAGCACGAGTCGCCGTGGCGAGGACGTCGCGGACGCCGAACATGCAGACAGGAGACGGGTAGTCACTAGCGCTGAACGTGTGGAGGATCCGCGCGGTATACCGCGCGGATCCTCCACACAACGTCAGCCGATGATCTCCGCGCCCACGTACGGGATGAGGGCGTCGGGGACCGCGACGGTCCCGTCGGCGCGCTGGTGGGTCTCCAACAGCGCGATGAGGGTGCGGCCGACGGCGCAGGCGGTGCCGTTGAGGGTGTGGACCGGCTCGGTGCCGCCGTCCTCGGTGCGGTAGCGGCACTTGAGCCGGCGCGCTTGGTAATCGGTGCAGTTGGACGCGCTGGTCAGCTCACGGTACGCGCTCTGGCCGGGGAGCCAGACCTCTAGGTCGTACTTCCGCGCCGCGCTCGCGCCGAGGTCGCCGACCGGGATGTCGACTACCCGCCCGTGAAGGCCGAGCCCCAGCATCAGCCCGACCTGCAGGTCCCGGAGCCGCTCGTGCTCCTCCCAGCTGTCCTCGGGGAGCACGAAGCTGAACATCTCGACCTTGTCGAACTGGTGGACGCGGAACATGCCGCGGGTGTCCTTGCCGTAGGTCCCGGCCTCACGGCGGAAGCAGGTGGAGAAGCCGGCATAGCGAAGCGGCAGCTCCCCGGCGTGCAGGATCTCGTCCATATGAAGCCCGGCGAGCGCGACCTCGGACGTGCCGGTGAGATAGAGATCGTCCTCAGGGATCCGGTAGAGCTGGTCCTCGCCGCCGGGCAGGAACGCGGTGCCGAACAGCGCTTCGCGCCGCACGAGGACCGGCGGGATCACCGGCTCGAACCCCTCGCCGATCAGCCGGTCGAGGGCGTAGCGGACCAAGGCGAGCTGGAGGAGCACCGCTTGGCCGCGGAGGTAGGCGAACCGGCTGCCGGAGAGGCGCACCGCTCGGGGGATGTCGATGAGCCGCAGCGCCTCACCGATCTCGACGTGGTCCCGCACGGGGAAGTCGAACTCCGGGCGCTCGCCGAACCGGCCGACCTCGACCGCGTCGGCGTCGGTCTCACCATCGGGCGCCCGCGGGTGCGGGAGGTTCGGGACCTCGGCGAGCAGCTCCTGCAGGCGGCGCTCGACCTCGGCCTGCGCGGGCTCCAGCTCGCCCAAGCGCGTGGACAGCAACCGCGTCTCGGCGATCAGGGCGGGCCGCTCGTCGGCGGATGCCCCACCGATCTCCTTGCCGATCTGGCGCTGCCGGGCGCGCAGCTCGTCACCCTCGGTGATCAGCGAGCGGCGCTCCTCGTCGAGCTCGAGGAGATGCTTCAACTCACCGGCGTGGACGCCCCTTCGGGCCAGCGCGGCGGTGACGGTATCCGGCTCTTCACGAAGCCGGCGGATATCGATCATCGCTGGAAAGACTATCCGAGCCCGTACGCGTCGCGGAGCCGGTCCTCCCATTCCTCGGCCGGGACGGACGGAGGCCGGACCGGGCTACGGTGGAAGGCCTCCGCGTGAGGCTGCGGGTGCTCCGCCCTGGCCACGGCGGCCGCCATCACGGTCGTCAGGGGCACGGCCCCGATCAGGCCGATCGACCCGACCAAGGCGCGGACGATCTCGACCGCCACGGTCTCGGACGTGACGATGACCCGGGCCGAGTCGGCGCCTGTCGAGAACAGCAGGAGCAGCGGCAGCGACGCGCCCGCGTACGCGAGGAACAGCGTGTTGACGGTCGCGGCGATGTGATCGCGCCCGACGGACAGCGCCTCGCGGACGAGCTCGCCGAACCCGGTGTCGCGGTTTGCCCGGCGCAGGGCGAACACCGTCGACGCCTGCGACATGGTCACGTCGTCGAGGACGCCGAGCCCGCCGATGATCACGCCGGCGAGGAGCAGGCCGCGCAGGCTCAAGCCGCCGACGGAGACGTTCGCGAGGCGCGCGTCCTCGCTCGCGAATCCGGTGATGTGGGCGGTGCTGACGAACAAGGCGGCCAGCCCGGCGGTGAGCAGGAGCGCCGCCGCGGTCCCGACCACCGCCGCCGTGGTCTTCACCGACCACCCGTGCGACAGGTACAGCGTGGTGACCATGATGAGCAGCGACCCGACCAGGGCGACGGCGACCGGTGACCGCCCCGACAGGATCGCGGGGATCATGAACCCGATGATCACGGCGAAGCTCAAGGCGAGGCCCAGCAGCGCGCGGAGGCCTTGGAGGCGGCCCATGGCGACGACCGCGCAGAGGAACAGCCCGAGCAGGACCGCCATCGACCCGTCGCGGCGGAAGTCGCTCACGTAGTAGAGGGTGGGCTGGCCCGGCGTCTCGGTGACCGCGAGGCGGACCGGCTGACCGGAGGCGAAGGTGGCGCCGGTCTCGTCGGTCATGTCGAACGTGACGACCTCGCCGGTGTCCTGGACCCGCGCGGTGATCAGCACGTCCTTCGAGCCGGGAAGGAGCACCGACTGATCGCCGGTGGGAATCTCGACGACCTCGACCAACACCGCGTCGACGAGCCGTGCGCCTCCCTGCTCCCTCTCGGCGCCGAGCCGAGATCCCGACGGCCACAGCAGCGCGACGCCTCCCAGCGCCACAAGGCTCAACAGCCCGACCACCACGAGCAGCACCCGGTCGACAAGAGCACTCATGTGCCAAGCGTGGCCGAGCGGCCAGGAGTTTGGTCAACTCGTGCGCGGTTGGCGCTCGACATGCCTCGCGAGGTCCGCGTACCAGCTGGCCGCCTCGGCGTAGGCGTCGTCGGTCTCCGACCGGTCAAGCGTGTCGACCACGGTGTCGTGCCGTGGGTACGAGCCGAGGACGCGCAGCTCGGCGACGTGGCGATGGACGCAGCGGAGGGCTCCGGCGATGCGGGACTCGGACACGTGGCCGAGGGCGTCGACGAAGATGCAGTACTGGCCGAGCCCGCGCTTTGTGGGGCGGGACTCGATCTTCGACAGGTTGATGTCACGCTGCGCGAACTCGTGGAGGATGCGCACGAGCTGGCCCGGCCGGTCCTGGCCGAAGAAGAAGACGATGGACGTCTTGTCCCTGCCCGACGCCGGGCTCATCGTCCGGGACAGGACGACGAACCGTGTCGCGTTGTCCCCGAAGTCTTGGATGTCAGAGGCGAGCACGTCCAGCCCGTACTGCTCCGCGGCCCGCCGGTTCCCGAGCGCGGCCTCGCCGTTGTCCTTCTCCGCGGCAAGCCGGGCGGCCTCGGCGGTCGACGTGCATGGCTCCAACCTTACGAGCGGCAGGTTCTCCGAGAGCCACCCGCGGCTCTGCGCCAGGGCATGGGGCATGCTGCGGACCAGGACGATGTCGCGGAGCCCCGTCCCCGGCATGGCCAGCAGGCACATCGAGATCGGGATCGCGATCTCGCCCCTGATGAACACGCCGGGCTGGCCGAACGCGAGCGCGTCGAGCGTGAGGTTGACCGAGCCTTCGATGGAGTTCTCGATCGGCACGACCCCCACGGCCACATGCCCCTCGCGGACCGCGTCGACCACGTCGGGGATCGTGGGCATCGGCTCGCCGACCGCGTCAGGCGCGGCGAGGCGGGCCGCATCCGACGCGAACGTGCCATCAGGGCCGAGATACGCGACGCGAACGCTCATTCCGGCGATTCTACGCTGCCTTATGGCCAGGGTTCGGCACGCATGCGTGCCGAACCCTGGCCATAAGAGGTGCTCAGGGTGCGCGGAGGTCGAGGACGGTGATCGTGGGGCCCAGCGGGCCTAGCGGGCCCGTCAGGGGGAGGTCGGCGAGGCCCCACGCCGGCAGCAGGTCCCACCGGTAGGACAGCGGGCGGGCGGGAGCGATCTCGGCGATCATGCGCCCTCGCTCGCGCAGCGCGTCGTAGACGGCGATCTCGGCGGGGTAGAGGTCCGGGCGCCGGCGGTACCGCTCTTCCTGGTACGAGCTGACCACTGCGACGCACCCGCAGTCGAGCACCGCGGGCGTGGTCCCGAACGCGACCACCTGGCGGTCGCCCCCCTCGGGGCTCGCGCTGGTGAGCGAGTAGCCCTCCGACCACACCTGGCCCGGCAACCCGGCGACCGCGGCGTCGGCGAGCAGCCTCGTGCTCGGCGCCCCGTCGGTCCGGACGAGGCGCACGTCGTCCAGTGCCACGGACCCCACCGACAGGGCAACCAGCGCGGTCACCGCGACCCGCACGCCTGGCCAGCGGACGCGGGTCACCGCGACGAAGGCCAGGACCGCGAGCAGCGGCTGCACGATCAACGTGTAGTGCGGGAAGCGCACCTGCGAAGAGCCGACCAGCGCCACCAAGGTCACCGTGAGCACCGCGACCAGGCGCTGCGCGCGCGTGCCGCGGGCGAGCGCCGCGACCAACCCCGCGAACCCGAGCAGCGTCAGCGGCCAGCCCCACGTCCCGGGAAGCGACTGGGTGAGATGGAACAGCCAACCCGACCCAGCTGCCTCGTACCCGAGGTGCCCCCCCGCCTGGTGACGGACCTGCCAGGCGAACCCGTCCAAGAACGCGCCGCTCACCACCGTGCCGAACGTGCCGCCGGCGAACCCGACCAGCGCGCTCGCGCACAAGACCCCCGCCTGCGCCGCCTTCTCGCGTGCACGTCCCGGCCACACGAGCACGGCGAGCAGCGGGACCAGCCCGACGGTCACCCCGAGGTACTTCGTGGCGCCGGCCAGCCCGGCGAGCACCCCCGCGGCCGCGAGCGGCCACGAGCGCCGGCTACGGTCGAACGACAGCGCGCACAGCGCCGAGCCGAGCATCAACGCGATCTGCAGGTGCTCGGGGTGCGCGATCCGCGACAGCCGCACGCTGGTATACGAGACGGCGAGCGCGGCCGCCGCGCCCACGCCGGTCAGGACGCGCCAGCGGGGATCGCCGGCGAGCCGCGCTCCCAACACGCCCGTCAACGCCACGGCCACAAGCGACACGCCCAGGAACAGGACCCGCCCCAACAGGTACCGGCCGCCCACGTCCTCGGTCAGCCCCGGCGAGAAGACCCTCGCCACCATCACCGCCGCCGCGTACACGTACCCCGCCAGCGGCGGCCAGTCCCACTCGGGGGGCGCGAGCTGCCCCCCCAACGCGCTCAACCCCCGCGCTACCACGGTCGGCTCGTCAGGCTGCACGATCGCCGGCAGGTGCCCCGCGAGGTTCGGCACCCGCAGCGCGGCCGCCCCCACCACGACCAGCGCCAAGCCCACGCCTAACCGCAAGCTCAGGTGGCTACGCGCCTCTGTCGCGGCCATGGGTATGGTTTCGGGACGGGTGTCGACGGAGGTCATGAGCTGGACGCGCATGCTACGCGACAGGTGGGCGATACGGTAAAAGAGCATGATGACCAACGGTGATCCCATCAGTCGCGATCTCGCAACACATCTCGGCCAAGAAGAGAGGGACGACCTGGAATTCAAGGCCAACGGGGATGACCGTGACCTGCTCCGAAAGGCTGTATGCGCGCTCGCCAACGACCTGCCGCGCAAAGGCGGCGGGAATCTCCTCGTCGGTGTCGACAAGCACGGTCGCCCGACCGGACTTACCGTCGACGACGACCTCCTGCTCAAGATCGTCAACCTACGGGATGAGGGAAAAGTTCTTCCACGCCCGGTGTTGGCCGTGGAGAAGGGCATTTACGCCGGAGAGAACTGCGTCCACGTCCATGTATCCGCTTCACCCTTCCCTCCGGTCGCGGTAGACGGGACGGTCTACGTCCGAGTCGGCCCGTCCTCTCGCCGCGCGAGCCGTGAGGAAGAGCTCCGACTCTCGGAGCGGCGTCTCGCCACCGACCTACCGTTCGACCAGCGGCCGGTCGTTGGCTCGTCCATCAGGGACCTCGACGTTGAGCTCTTTCGATCCACCTACCTCACCGCCGCGGTGAGCGCTGAGGTCCTCGCTGAGAACGACCGACCGACCGAGCAGCATCTGTCTTCTCTCCGGCTGGTTACTCCCGACACCTATACACCGACCGCGCTCGGCCTATTGACCATTGGGTTCGATCCGTCGAACTGGATCCCGGGCGCGTACATGCAGTTCGTTCGCTACGAGGGTGAGGATCCGTCCAGCCCGGTGCTTGACCACGAAGAGGTTCGCAGCAATGCGCTCAGCCAACTCGATGCGCTGAGCCGGCTGCTACCGGCAAACCTCCGTACCCCGATTCGCGATATCGGCGGCTTTCGGCAGGAAGACGCGCCCGACTATCCTCTCGCAGCGCTCCGCGAATTGGTGCTCAACGCGGTCGTCCACCGGACGTACGAGACCTCGAACGCTCCGACACGGATCCTGTGGTTCGACGATCGCGTGGAGATCACGAGCCCCGGAGGGCCTTACGGGGCAGTCACCAAAGGCAACTTCATGTCTCGCAACGACTACCGTAACCCCGCGCTGGCGGCGGCGATGAAGCAACTCGGCTACGTCAACCGCTTCGGCCGAGGCATCGGTCTTGTGCAGCGTCAGCTGGAGCGCAACGGCAACCCACCCGCTGCGTTCGCTATCGAGGACACCTACTGGGGTGTCACGGTTTGGAGCGCGCGATGACGACGACCATCGCGCTGTTCAACAATAAGGGCGGGGTCGGCAAGACCACGTTGGCCTACCACCTCGCCCACATGGTGGCCCGCCTTGGTTGGCGAGTGCTCGCCGCCGACCTCGATCCCCAGGCGAACCTCACCTCCGCGTTCTTCGACGAAGAGCGGCTCGAGCGCTTTTGGGACCAAAACGGGACGGACACCGTCGTGACCGCCGTCGCTCCTCTTGTCCGGCAAGTGGGTGACGTCCGGATCCCGGTTCCACAGGAGGCCGGTGACCGGCTGTGGGTGCTGCCAGGAGATCTCAGCCTGAGCAAATTCGAGGACCGTCTGTCGAATTCTTGGCCCTTGAGCTATCAAGGCGACGAAGGTGCGGTCCGAGTGACCACCGCGTTCTTCCGCATGCTCCAAGGGTGCGCCGCTCGCGTAGGCGCTCACGTGGTGTTGGTTGATGTGGGTCCCAACCTCGGCGCGATCAACCGATCGGCGCTGTTGGCCTGCGACGATCTGGTTGTTCCCCTCGCGGCGGACCTGTTCTCGCTCCAAGGCCTCCGCAACCTGGGGCCAACACTCCGCCAGTGGCGGGACAACTGGCAACGCTTCGTCCTGCCAAATGCCCCCACCGAGGTCCCTACACCCGACGGGACGATGCGCCCCCTTGGCTACGTTGTGCTCCAGCATGCCGTCCGGCTGGACCGCCCGGTCCAGGCCTATGACCGGTGGCTTCGCCGAATCCCGAACGAGTTCCACCAGTCCGTCCTTGGGCAGCCTGAGACAGCCATCGACTCGCAGGGCGATCCCTACCAGCTCGCCAGCCTCCGCAACTACCGCAGCCTGATGCCGCTGGCGCAGGACGCCCGCAAGCCGATGTTCGACCTGAAGGCGGCTGACGGGGCATTGGGCAGCACGGGTCGCCTCGTTCAGATCTGCTATGGCGAGTTTCAACGGCTCGCCGTTCGCCTCATGGACGCGGCGGAGATCCCCGCCGCGTCCATGGTGTGAATCAGGCGTCAGGCGGCCGCGGAGGTGGACATCTGCTCCAGGGCGGCGACCGTGCGGTCGAGCTCGTCGGCCATGGGGCTCTTGAAGTTGTTCTGGAAGGTGGTCGCGAGGGCACGCAGGTAGGCGAGGACCTCACGGCCGGCGCTGAACCGGAGCCACACCTGGTCTCCGGTCTGGCGGTAATCGGCGAGCAGCTCCCGGGCGTTGTAAAGCTTGTCAGCCAGCGCGACGCGCAGGCAGCTCTCGTCCGCCTTGGCGAGAGCCGCGACGTAGCGGCGCTTACGGACGTGCCATTCTGGCCGGTCCTTGGCGGGGTCGTGGTCGGTGCAGTGCTCGACGATCTCCGCCACGCGGACGCCGAAGCGGCGGCGGATCTCGTTGAGGACCGGGATGCCACCTTGCTCTTCGACGGCATCGTGGAGAAGTGCGGCGATCGCCTCGTCCTCGTCTCCCCCGTCCTCGAGAACGAGCGAGGCGACGCCCATCAGATGGGCGAGGTAGGGAACGTGCTTGCCCTTGCGGAGCTGTCTGCGGTGGAGGAGGCTCGCGTACGCGAACGCCTCGTCGAACCGCGGTCCGAGTATCGTCTCGGCAGCCACCGCCTCAGTCATACGGACTCCCTTCGTGTCGGGGCGTGCGGAAAGGAAGACAAGCGGGCCGCAAGGGCCGTGGAAGGGTGAGGGGAGCGAGGCTGCGTCGATGGACCGCCCGCGACCGCCAGGCTCGCGGGCGAACATGGATCCCCCGGGGTGACATCACCACCGGTCGGATCACACACTCCAGCCTCCGAGTTCCGCGACCCGCCTCTTTGGTGTAGCGGGCCGCTCATCGACCTGTAACCATGCTAGACCCGCCGGACGCCCGGCGAAACCCCCAGCCGCGACCCTAGTGGGGCCACTCAATAGGCGCGTGCGACGTACGCCACGAGGTCGTCCT
>Ga0187893_10007019_pt1 | contig 18808 bp, 18 predicted proteins | sample MA1701074metaG_FD_139574 | JGI IMG/M metagenome (GOLD analysis project Ga0187893, IMG submission 139574) | White microbial mat communities from a basaltic lava cave in the Kipuka Kanohina Cave System on the Island of Hawaii, USA - MA170107-4 metaG ... | reverse complement strand
TCCAGGGATTCGGCAACGTGGGCTCCGTGGCCGCCGTACTGCTGGCGAAGCTGGGCTGCAGGATCATTGCCGCAAGCGACACCAGCGGCGGGGTTGTGAACACCAGAGGCCTCGATGCCGACCGGCTCGTCGAGCACAAGAACCGGACCGGCTCCGTTGCAGGCTTTCCGGGCGCGGACGCGATCACGAACACCGCGCTGCTAGAACTTCCCTGCGACGTACTCGTGCCGAGCGCCCTCGAAGGACAGATCACCGAGGAGAACGCCCCGCGGATCCATACGCGCCTGATCGTGGAAGGCGCCAACGGACCGGTGACCCCCGGTGCCGACGATGTGTTGGCAGCGCGCAAGATCACGGTCATCCCCGACATTCTGGCCAACGCGGGAGGGGTGATCGTCTCCTACTTCGAGTGGGTTCAGGGGCTGCAGCAGTTCTTTTGGACCGAAGAAGAGGTAAACGAGAATCTCGAGCGCATCATGGCGCGCAGCTTCGCGCAGGTGGTGGCCGTCGCGCAGGAACGACGGGTCGCGTGGCGGACCGCGGCACTCATCCGGGCGATCGACCGCGTGGCGGGCGCTCTCTATACTAGGGGCATCTATCCGTAGTTCGGCCTACAGCCACCGCGGACCCGAATGTTACGTCAGCTGTTTCTCGCGCTTTCGGAGAACCCGAGGGCGCGCGCCTTTGCGCTGCAGCACCCGGTGGGCCGCCGCGCGGCCAGACGGTTCGTCGCCGGGGAAACCCTCGAGGAGGCTCTCGTCGTTGCCGGGCGACTCGCAGACGAGGGATTCCGGGTCTCGCTAAACCTGCTCGGCGAGAAGACCACGACGCTCGACGAGGCGGACACGGCCGCCTCCGCGTATGAAGACATCCTGCGCCAGCTCGGCGGCCGCCGGTGGGACTGCTACGTATCGGTGAAGTTGACCCAGCTCGGCCTGGACTTCGGCGTCGACGCCGCGCTGGTGAGGCTCCGGCGCCTCCTCGAGCGTGCGAAGCAGAGCGGGACTTTCATCCGCGTGGACATGGAGCATTCCCCGTACGTCGACGCGACCCTCGACGCCTTGTTGCGCTGTAAGGCGGAAGGGTTTGAGCGGTTGGGAGGGGTCATCCAGGCATACCTCTACCGCAGCATGGATGATCTTGAGCGTCTCGTACGCGCCGGCATCCCCATCCGCCTGGTCAAAGGGGCATACGCGGAGCCGCCGACCATCGCGTATCCCAAAAAGCGCGACGTCGACGCCAACTATCGCCGCCTGCAGGAGCGGTTGCTGCGCGATGCCGGCTACCACGCCATCGCCACCCATGACGAACGCTTGGTCGAAGCGGCCATCGGGCAGGCCCGGCGAGGGGGTCTAGGAACCGACCGGTTCGAGTTTCAGATGATCTACGGGGTCCGACGGGAGCTCGCCGCGAAATTGCGCGATGCCGGATATCGGATGCGCATCTACGTGCCCTACGGATCCCAGTGGTACCCGTACTTCATGCGACGGCTGGCGGAGCGGCCGGCGAACGTAACGTTCGTACTCCGCAACCTGTTGCGTGGTTGAGCGTGTGGGAAGGCATCGTCGGCCTATTGGGGCCGCCTCTTGTGCGTCATATCCCGACGACGCTCGCGCTCGACGGGCGAGCTCGCCATGACATGGAATTCCTCCCACCGACTCTCAAGACTCCGGAGGATCCCTGCGGTCTTCTCAGGTTCACGCAGGCTAAGGGAAGTTACCATCGCGTTGATGAGGCTTAGCGCTGGCACGTAGGTTTCGTAGCCCGACAGACCTTGGACGGGGATAAGCAGGGTGAGATCGGCTCGCTGCCCCAGCGCGGAAGCGTAGCTGTCGGTAATTCCGACGACGCGCACGCCCCGCCGACGGGCGAGATCGACGATCTGGATCGTGCGTCGGACGCATCGCCCTGTGCTGATGGCCACTACTACATCGTCCCGGTTCATCCTCATTAACCGCTCCACCCAGTCTTCCGACGTGCTCCCAAGAAGAATGGTCTGAGGACGCAGCCAGTTCAGATGGAACCACAGAAAGTAGGCCAGGCTGAAGGCGGTACGCATGCCGGCAACGTAGACTGTTGGCGCCTCGGCCATCCACGTGACGGCCCGTTCGAGCACGTTCTCCGGGATGTCCCTGAGCATGGCCTGCATATTGACGATGTCGCTCTCCACGACCTGTCTCAGCACGGCGCCATCGCGCTTAAGACGGATCCGTGAATGCATCCACCGGTCCAAGGTTGTCAGCTTCTTCTTGACCTGGCTTTTGAAGGACCTGTGGAGCTCGCCGTAGCCACTGTATCCGAGGCTGATTGCGAGCCTGACGACGGTGGAGTCGCTGACCCCAGCGGCCGCCGCGACCTCCTCAGCGGTGAGGAACGCTGCTTGATCTGCGTTGGTAAGTAGATAATTTGCCGCAGCCCGTTGGCCGGCGCTCAGGCTCCTATAGCGCTGCTGAATCCGGCGAACGCACTCGAGCGAAAGCGATTGTTCGCGTGAGCCTCGTCCGCTGGCGCTGCTTTGGACGGCCACCCCAGTCCTCCAGTCTCCTCGCGCCCTTACTTCACGCCTTTCACGGTAAGGCCTTGACGACTATGCTGGTACAGTATAAGAATAATTTAGGCACTTGTGAATAATGTCATTCACCCTGACCTTACCTGGGAATGCTGGCATTCACAAATTCGGAACGTTCACGCTTGAGGCGAAGCCTGCACACACAACGAAATAGAGGAGGAAGCTCATGAGGTGCAAACCCAAGGCTCCCCAAGTCGCCCTCGTCCTCGTTGTCACCCTGACTCTAGCACCGCTTCTCGCCCCCTCGCCGGCCGGAGGGTCCCAAGACCTGCTGGCACGCGTCAAGGCGAGCGGTCTATTGCGCGTATCGAACACTCAGGCGTCTCCGCCCTGGAGCTTTATCGACGAGAAGAATCAGGCTTCGGGGTACGACGTGGATGTTGCCAATGACCTCGCGAGGCGGATGGCTATCGGCAAGGTAGAGTTCATTGCTTCCACGTTTCAGAATTTCATCCCCGGGGTCCAGTCCGATCGATTCGACATCGTGATCTCGGGTCAGACGATCACCGAGGAGCGCAAACAGCAGGTCGACTTCTCGGTGCCCTATCAGGTCAACGGCGTGTCGATCTTCGTCCACTCGTCGAACGAGACGATCCGTAAGCAGGCAGACCTGGCCGGGAAGCGGATTGGCGTCTCGGCGGGCAGCACCCAAGAAAGATTTGCGCGTCAGAATATCCCGAACGCCGACGTGCGAACCTACGAGAACGCGATCCTGGCGCTGACGGACCTCCATATTGGTCGCATCGACGCGGCGCTATTCTCGCGTTTTGTTGGCGCGTACCTCGCCCAGAAGAACGGGCTGAAGGTCAAGCCGGCGCCCGAATTCCTGAATTTCGAAATCAATGCCATGTCGTTCAAGAAAGGGCAACCCACGTTCAAGGCGGACGTGGACAGGGCCGTCAACGCCATGATCTCGGACGGGACGCTGACGGCCGTCTCGAAGAAGTGGCTGGGCGGGCTGGACATGGCGGAGGAGCTGAAGAAGCTGCCCAGGTAACCCGACTGAAGTTCCGGATCCGAGGGCCGTCTCGCCGGCCAGATTAAGGGGGCGATAGGTTGGACCTGATCAGCCGGGCCCTCCCTTTGCTCATCCGGGGTCTTGGCATCACCGTCGCGCTCGGGGTCGTCTCGTTTGCCATTGGGAGCGTCCTGGGGTTTCTGATCGCCTTGGCCCGGCTGTCCGGGGCGCGTCCGGTTCGTTTTGCCGCGGTCACCTACGTCTCTGTCTTTCGCGGGACCCCCCTGCTGGTGCAGATCCTTTTGATTTACTTTGGCCTTCCACAAATTGGTATCCGCCTGGAGCCGATCCCCTCGGCCATCCTGGCGCTCTCCCTGCACGCGGGCGCCTACCTTAGCGAGAATTTCCGCTCCGGCTTCCTGGCTGTTGACAAGGGACAGTGGGAGGCGGCCTTCTCCATCGGCATGGCATATCGACGAGTTCTGCAGCGGATCATCCTCCCCCAGGCGATCCGGGTGGTCCTCCCACCGGTGGGGAGCAGGTTCATCTCGTTGATGAAGGACACTTCGCTGGCCTCTGTCGTGACCGTCGTCGAACTGACGCGTGTGGCCGAGCAGGTGGGATCTGCGACATTCCGCTACATGGAGATGTTCGTCATCGTGGCTCTCATCTATTGGGTTGTGAACACCATCCTCCAGATTGGCCAAGAGGTATTGGAGCGTCGACTCGGGAGAGCCTATTGATGACCGGCGAGTCCGAATATCGTATCCGCGTCAAAGGACTGCGAAAGCGGTTCAAGCGCCTTGAAGTCCTTCGGGGCGTCGATCTGGGGGTCGAGCGAGGCGAGGTTGTCGTCGTCATGGGACCATCGGGATCTGGGAAGACGACGCTTCTCCGCTGTATCAACTTTCTGGAGGAACCGGACGAGGGGCAAGTGACGGTTTGCGGTATTGATGTACCGTGTGGGCCAGGCGCTCGTCGGCGCGAACAAATGCGCCGGATTCGGGAGATCAGGATGCGGGTAGGCATGGTCTTCCAGCAATTCAACCTGTTTCCACACATGACGGCGCTCGAGAACGTCATTGAGGGTCCGCTCTCGGTAAGAAGGATGTCCAGATCGGACGCCATCGCGCTCGGCGAGCGCCTGCTTACCCGCGTTGGTTTGTCGGACAAGCGTGACGAGTACCCCTCGCGGCTCTCGGGTGGACAAAAGCAGCGCGTGGCAATCGCCCGGGCACTGGCGATGGAGCCCGAAGTCGTCTTATTCGACGAGCCGACGTCTGCCCTCGATCCAGAGTTGCACGAAGAGGTGTTGCAGACTATGCGGGCGCTAGCCCGCGATGGGATGACGATGATCGTGGTGACACACGAGGTGCGGTTCGCGCAGGATGTGGCAGACCGCGTGCTCTTCATGGACGACGGCGCGATCGTTGAGCAAGCATCCGCGGCCGAGTTCTTTGCGCGTCCGCAGCATCCGCGCGCCCGCGCTTTCTTGCGCCTGGTCGAACACAACCAACCGAGCGATCCGTTCGCACAGCCAGAGGTCCCGGCTCCGTCATGACGTGGTCGATCGGTGGCGGCCGGAACCCCACGGACCCCAAAAGGTGAAAAATATTTTTCGGGAGGTGAGCGGATTGGATTTCTACGACTGCGGGGACGTGCTGACACGCCGCCAGGCATTACACCGGTTTGGCCTGGCGGCCTTTGGCACACTTGCGGCACCGTTGTTGACGGCCGGGCGCGACGCCTCCGTTGTACTAGCGGGGGCACCGCCCACACCAGGTGGCACTCCCGTGCGGGGCGGGACACTTGCGTTAAGCTTGGACGGTATCCCGGGGGCTAATATCTCTCCCGCAACGTCGGGCGTTGCAGAAATTGTGCTCGGTATGCACGTCTATGAGGGACTCGTTGCACCCGATCCGGTAACGGGTGCGGGCGTCCGCCCCGTGCTGGCCGAGTCCTGGCAGGTCTCGCCCGACGGCAGGGTTTATACGTTTCGGCTTCGGCGAGGGGTGACCTTCCATGACAGTACTCCGTTCACAGCGGAGGCTGTGGAACTCAATTTTCGACGACTCAGAGATCCAAACTCGCGATTTTTCTTCAAGATCGGTGAGGCGGTCTCAAACATCGTCTTCAGGCTCACCGATCGGGTCGAAGTTGCGGATGACTATACCGTCCGCTATCACATGAGGGAGCGTGACCCTGACTTCATCTATCTCCTGAGACGGCCCCAGGCTCTCTTTATGAGCCCAACCGTGATCAAGCAATTTACGCCAGACGAGGCAGGGAAGCACCCAGTGGGTACGGGACCATTCCGTCTCACCGAGCAGCAGGAGGGCACCCGGTATACTCTGGAGCGGTTCAGCGGCTATTGGGACGGGGCGCCCTACCTGGAGAGACTCGTGTACCGACCAGGGCTCGATCCAACCGCCTCCGTGGCGGCCCTACTCGCCGGTGAATTAGACCTCCTCACGGAGGCTTCCTACGATACCATCGATCGGCTGAAAGGTCGTTTTGTGCCGTTTGAATGGGGTCCGGAATTCCACTGGACGGTGACGCTTAATACGCGCCACCCGTTCACGCGCGACGTGCGTGTTCGACAGGCCCTCAACTACGCCCTGAACCGGGAAGCGTGGGTGCAAGGGATCTTCAAGGGCTTTGCTAAGCCCGCCAGGGGGCCCGCCACGACCGGATACCCTGCCTGGAATCCAGGGCTCCGCGGTTACCCATACGATCCCGACCGTGCGAAAGCGTTGCTGGCGGCGGCTGGGTACGAGAGCGGTGTACGAGTGAAAGCGATGATCCCAACTACCGGAGTGCCCTTGGCGCAGGAGATCGGTCAGAGCATCCAGGCAGATCTGCGAAAGGTCGGTATAGATCTCAGGTATGACGCCCTGGAGTTCAATGCATACTTCAGCAGGTTCCGGCAGGGGCTTACGGAGGAGCATATCTTCGGGGTCAGCTGGTGGGCTAGCGACTTCCTGGCGTTCCTAGAGCAGCAACTCTCCCAAAGCCGCTGGCCGCCAAACGGTGTCAATAGGGGATGGTACCACAATGCCGAGGCCGACAGGCTGCTGACGGCGGGCCGGGAAGAGTCGAATGATGAAAAGCGAAAGGCGATCTACCAAAGAGCTGAAAGGATAATCGTCAACGACGCCCCATGGCTCTTCACCGTATATTTCAGGCGTATCGGGCTGAAATCGCAGAAAGTGCAGAGCATCCGCTCGTACGCGTCTCAAACCCCAGACTATTCCAAGACCTGGTTGAAACGCTGACACGGATGTTTGCGTGATGCGCCGGTATGTCGCCGTCCGTATACTGTCTACACTGCCTGTGTTGGTCGGCATCAGCGTGCTTGTGTTCGCCCTCGTAAAAGCCGTCCCCGGTGATCCTGCTTCTGCTCTCCTTGGGCCTGAGGCCACCCCGCAGGATGTGGCGATGCTTCGGGACGCCTTAGGACTGGAAAAGCCTCTCCCCATGCAGTATGCGCTCTGGCTGAAGAAGGCCCTGGCCGCAGACCTGGGCCGCTCGATCCAAAAGAGGGTTCCCGTTACTGACCTACTTTTCTCCCGCTTGCGGAACACGGTGATGCTGACCGTGACGGCCATGGCATTTGCGCTCGCCCTTGGCCTTCCGGCCGGTGTGCTCGCGGCCAGGCGGGCGGGTTCGGCGCTGGATCGAGCGACAATGGTGGTGGCGCTCTTCGGCAACAGTATGCCTGTCTTTTGGCTTGGCATCTTGCTCATCCTGGTGTTCTCGGTTCACTTGGGATGGTTCCCCACCGGGGGGACAGCATCGTTACGCGAGGGGCCGTCTTTTGGCAATACGCTTCGTCACCTCATCCTGCCCAGCCTGGCTCTTGGTCTAGTCACCGTCGGAGGCTTGGCCCGCCTGACTCGTTCGGCCATGCTGGAGATCGTCGGACAGGACTACATCCGCACCGCTCGGGCGAAAGGGCTCTCTCAGTATCGGACGATCTGGTACCACGCGCTGAAGAATGCCGCGGTGCCCATTGTGACCATTGTTGGGGCCCAGTTTGGCTTCCTGTTGGGTGGAGCCGTATTGACAGAGACGGTTTTCGGCTGGACAGGGATAGGCTTGCTCATCTACGAGGGGATCGCTACGAGGGATCTCCCGGTTGTGCTGGGAGGGGTCCTTTTCGTTGCGCTGGCATTTGTCATTGTGAATCTCGTGACTGATTTAATGTACGGTTATCTGGATCCACGAATCCGCTATGGCTAGAAGCCTCCGTGTATCCCAGACTCGCCCGGAAGCTTCCGGGCTGTCGACGGAGAATAGGCTTATACGGACACTCGATCGCAGCATCACCGGTCGGCTACGCAAGTCGCTACTTAGCGATCCCTTTGCCATGGCTGCGCTCGTGTTCTTGGTGCTGATCGGCGTAGCCGCACTCATGGCACCCCAAATCGCGCCGCACGATCCTTATGAGGTCAACCTCATGCGGCGACTCAGCCCGATCGGGACGCCTGGCCATCTTCTCGGAACCGATGAACTCGGGCGTGACATCGCGAGCCGGCTCCTCTGGGGCGGACGGATTTCGCTGCCCGTAGCCATCATCCCCACCGTAGTTGCGCTCGTCGTGGGAACCGCGGTCGGTCTGGCGTCGGGGTACGTCGGGGGCTCCCCTGACCAGGTCATTATGCGCGTTTTAGACGTGGTCATGGCTTTCCCGTATATCCTTCTCGCCATCGGCATCGCAGCGGTGCTGGGCCCTGGGATCTTCAATGCCATTCTGGCGGTGACAGTGATCGGGATACCCGTGATCGCGCGCTTGATGCGCTCCACCGTGCTCTCCCTCCGGGAGCAGGAGTTCGTGCTGGCTGCCACAGCCTCTGGTGCGACGACGTCCCGGATCCTCTTCCGCCACATCCTGCCCAATAGCGTCTCAATACTCATCGTGTATGGTTCGCTCGGTGCCGGTGCAAAGGTGATCGCCTCCGCATCGCTAGGTTTTCTCGGACTTGGCGTCGAGCCGCCTCAGGCCGATTGGGGGAGCATGCTAGCTGCGGGGCGCGTGCACTTGCTGGTGGCACCTCACGCCGCCACGGTTCCGGGGCTGTTGATCTTTGCGTTCGCCCTGGCCTTCAATGTTCTGGGAGAGGCGTTCCGTGATGCCCTCGACCCTCGCATGCCTACATCGTGAGCTCGGGTACCGCAAATTCTCACTCTGTCGAATTTGGAAGCACAAAAGCAGACGCGACAGAGGTCCCCCCATGGGAGAGAGGGATGAAGGCAGATGAGCCAACTTCCGCACTCCATCAAGTTCTCAGCGCTCGCGGGGCGCAGACCGCCTACCGACGTGACGTGCGCGACCCACCTGGAGTGCGTATACTGCCTTAGCAAGTTCCCGCTCGCTGACTATTTCGAGGGATGCCCCACCTGCGCAATAGATGGCTGGCGGGCAAACCTCTCCGTCCGCTACGATTACGAGCGGGCCGCTCAAGCTTTCCGCGACTTGCCGACACGATCGGCGCGTGGCGTCTGGGGCTACGCGCCACTCCTTCCCGTGGGAGCTCCCGGGCCTGAGCTCTTGCTTGGCGAGGGCAACACGCCTCTCGTCCAGATCCCTCGGCTCGCCGCAACTTTGAATCTCTCACATATCTGGGTGAAGGATGAATCGCGCAATCCCACGTGGTCCCATAAGGACCGGCTGGCAACCGTGGGCATCGCCAGAGCGATGGGCTCCGCGCCTTCAGCAGTTACGGTAGCCTCAACCGGCAACCACGGCGCCGCCACGGCAGCATACGGCGCTCGGGCAGGACTCAGAACCGTCGTGTTCACCTCTCAGGGAACGCCCCCGGTCATGGAGGCGCTGCTGCGGGCCTATGGGGCCGCCGTCGTCCGAGTTGCGAGCAAGGAGCGTAGGTGGGAACTCATGACCGAGGCCGTCAGGGCGTTTCGTTGGTTTCCCATGGGCACCTTTGCTCCCCATCGTGTCGGCAACCCCTATGGCCTTGAAGGATACAAGACTATCAGCTACGAGATCTGGCGAGATCTGGGCCGCGTGCCGGAATGGGTGGTCGTGCCGGTGTCGACCGGCGACGCGCTCTACGGCATCTGGAAGGGATTCTGGGAACTCCATCAGATGAACGTCACCAGCGCCATCCCTCGGATGCTCGCCGTCGAGATCAGCGGTCCGCTGGAGCGAGCTATGCGGCAGGGGCTGGACAGAGTCGAATCTGTTCCGGGTCGGCCATCGATTGCCTTCTCCATCGGCGGGAATTCCGCCGGTCACCACGCGCTCGTTTCGCTTCGCGCGTCGTCGGGTGCCGCGGTCACGGTTGACGATCCTTCGATTCTCGAGGCGCAGGCTGCGCTGGCGCGAGAGGGACTCTTTGTTGAGCCGGCCGCCGCGGCCACAATTGCCGGCCTCAGGCGAATGGTAGAGGCGGGACGAATCAAGCAGGATGGGCCCGTCGTGTGCATCTTGACGTCAGGTGGTCTGAAGGACCCGAGCGTGAACCAGAAAGGCGAAGAGGCGCCTCTGTTTACTGGCCCGCTGGAGGCCCTGCCGGGCTACCTGCGCGCGCATTATCAGTTCTCGCCTTAGGACGAGCCAGTATGGTCTTCAACCGTGAGCGTGCCGTCCGTCTCGTGCATGCGGAGGATCTGGCGGGGCTCATGGCCACGACTCCGGAAAACGTGTTCTACTTGACCGGCTTCTGGGCCCCGACGACATGGCGGCACCGGGCGCGGGAGGTCTATGCCCTTCTGCCCGCAGCGACCTCCGATCCCCCAATCCTCATCTTGCCGGCGAGCCTGGCCGATGTCGCCGCTCAACACTCGATCCCCGCGACCGGCGTCTATCTCTACGGCGACTTCACTTACGAGGGATCCGGCGCGGATCGCGAAAGCGCTGCGTTGTCGGATCTGCTGCGCCGCCCGTGGTTCAACACTGCGCCCGAAGCCCTGGTCTCGGCCCTCAAGGACCGCGGCGTCATGGCCGGTCGCCTCGGCCTTGACGAGCTCCGAATCGCTCTGTCGGCGATCGAGGCCATGAGGAACGCGGTGCCGCAGATCAGTCTCGTCGACGCCCAACAACTCTTCCGGTGGATTCGAATGGTTAAAACCCCAGAGGAGGTCGAACGGATCGGTCAAGCCACCGCCATCACCGAGGACGGCTTCAAAAAAGCGCTGATCCTTCTGCGCCCGGGCTGCACAGAACTCACGCTGGCCGAAGCGTATCGGGCCGAGGTCGTCCGGCAGGGCGCCCTCCCAATGCTCCTTTGCATCGGGGCCGGCGCGCGGAGTGCGTTTCCAAATGTGCAGCCCTCGAGCTATGAGATTCGCCGGGGGGATCTCGTCCGTTTCGACATCGGATGTCTCTATCGGAATTACCACTCAGACATCGCCCGTACGGCAGCCCTCGGCGATCCGGGGCTGGAGGCACGAGCACTCTACGCAGCCGTGCAGGCAGGGTTGGGCGCCGCCTTGAGCGCCATTCGTCCCGGTAACACGGCGGCCTATGTCTTCCAGGAGGCTATTCGCGGGGTGGAGGATGCGGGCATTCGGCCGTATAGGCGGCCCCACTGCGGGCATGGGGAAGGGTTGGAAGGCTACGACCTCCCGCTGCTTGCCCCGGGGGACGCGACGGCGCTTGAGCCTGGCATGGTGCTCTGTGTGGAGACGCCCTACTATCGGCTTGGATTTGGCGGCGTCCACGTCGAGGAGACCGTCGTGGTGACCGCGGGCGGTTATCGAATGCTCAGTGGATTACCCCAGCATTTGATTGAAATAGACACGGCGTAAGATGAGTGCGCCGCGCGACCTCAGCCGGCGGCGAGAATGGCTTGGAGTCAATCCAGGCAAAGGGATGGGACAGATAAGCAGCGAACGTGGCGCACAGTGTTGCCATCGTGGGGAGAACGGGCTTAGCCTATCGCCACGCTCCATCCCAACGTCTTCAGGTGAACTCATGAACAGTATGCGGGCTCGGGCCCTTGCGGTCGTGGTCTGCCTAGGACTGATTCTGAGCCTCACGACGTTTACATCCGCACAACAACCGCCACGCCGCGGTGGGATACTTCGCATTGCGCATGTCGGCGAACCGGCGTCGCTCGATACGCATGTGACGGGCGGGGCTATTCCGACCCACATCCTCAATAACGTCTACGAAGCCCTGTTCGCGATGGACAGCCAGTTTCAGCCCCGTCCCATGCTCGCGGAAAAGCTCGAGATCAGTCAGGACCGGCTCACGTATACGTTTACAGTACGGAAAGGCGTGCGCTTCCATCATGGTAGAGAAATGACCGGTGAAGACGTCCGCGCGTCGCTGGAGCGCTGGGGACGCGTCAACCCGCGAGGCAGGGTCCTGTTTGCCAACGTCGCCTCAGTCTCCACTCCTGATCCGTGGACGGTCGCGGTGCGCCTGAGGCAGCCCTATGCGCTGTTTGTGCATGAAATCGGATCGTATCATTCTCCGGCGGCCGTTTATCCGAAGGAGGTGATCGACGAAGTCGCACCCGACGCCCCGGTTCGGCGCTTTATCGGTACCGGCCCCTTAGGCTCACCGAACGGATTCCCGACCGCCACATCCGGCTGGATCGCTTCGAACAGTACGCAGGCCGTACCGAACCTTCCGATGGGGGTACAGGTCAAAAGCAGGCGTACTTCGATTCGATCTACTTCATTCCCGTTCCCGATCCCGCCATTCGGCTCGCCGGGGTCCAACGCAACGAGTATCAGTTTGCGCAAAACATTCCAAGCGACGAGTACGACCGCATTCGGAATATGCCCGAGGTCGTCCCACATGTGGCGACGATTCCCTTCTGGGCCGCGATCATCTTTAATAACCGCATGGGAGTCATGGCCGATCGGAAGATCCGCCAGGCGTTCCAGGCCGCCATCGATAGCGAGAGTGTTATGCGAGCGGCCTATGGCCCCAACAGGTTTTGGCGACTGACGTCCGGCCTGATGCCAAAGGGCCATCCACTCTACACCGAAAGTGGCAAGGAGCTCTACAATCAGAACAATGTGCAGAGAGCGCGGCAACTGCTTCAGGAGTCGTCCTATCGGGGCGAGCGCGTTCGCTGGCTCACATCGGCGGATTTCCCGCCGCTCGCAAGCGCAGCTCAGGTGATAAAGCCGATGCTCGAGCGGGCCGGAATGAGCGTAGATCTCCAGGTTATGGAGTGGGGAGCGCTAGTGGCCCGCCGGGTCCGGCCTGAATTGTGGGATGTCTTCAGCGTACAGATCCCGTTCTTTCCGGACCCCGTGCTTATGACGCCACTTCAGGACAATTGGCCGGGGTGGTGGAGCGACCGCGACGGCCAGGCCATGGTCGAGCTCATGAAGCGACACACCGATCCGAAGGTGCGCTTCGAGATCTGGACACGGCTGCAGCGCCGATGGTACGAAGATGCCGGATCGCTCCGTATTGGCGAGTTTTTCGAGATGCAGGCCTATCGCAGGGAGCTTCGCGGTTTTTTTGAGGCGCCCACGAACACCTGGTGGAATGCGCACATCGTGCGCTGAGGAACACCGCACTTCGCGGTCTTGACGAAGCGCGCCTTACCATTCCCTTTTGGAGAACCACCGGACTCCGATATAATGGAGATGTTGTCAAAAATCGTCCGGAGGAGATCATGGACAGGGGATGGAGTCCACGCCTGGGCGTGGTGCTGGTCGTCATCGGGCTGGCGGCGGGGTGCGCAACTCGGCAGGGCGCGATACCCCCATCAGTTCCGACCGGAGGGGCCGACACAGGGGCTGTCGGCGTCGTGCTTCGTGAATTCGAGTTTGAGCCCCGCCCGCTCAAGGTCAAGGCCGGAAAGGTGCGCTTCCTCTTGATGAATCGCGGCTCTGTCGAGCACGACTTCATGATTCCAGAAATCATGGAGGCCATGGGGCACGAGAAGGATCTGGTCCAACCCGGAAAGACCAAGGCCATCGAGGTCGATCTCAAACCTGGAACCTACGAGGTGATCTGCACGGTGGCGGGACACCAAGAGGCCGGCATGAAGGCCACGATCGAGGTGAGCTCGTAGGCATCCGCAGCCCCCACCCCTAAGGCACAATTCCCGGCTGATGTGCGCCGCTACGCTAGCGCACTAGCACATCGTGTGGATCCGCGCCGAGACGCAGGCGTGCCACGATTCTGCGCGTTCGGATATCGATGGCCACAAGATGGGCGGGGCCCACGGTAATATACGCCAGCCGCGCGTCCAGAGTCAGGTGGTGAGGAGGCCCGCCGACGGTGACGCGTGACCTCATCTTCCGGCTCGAGGTATCGACCACGAGGGCCTCGGCGATCCCCGTCTCCGTGATCCATGCCTCCGTCCCATCTGGTGTGAACGCCAGGTGCTGCGGCCGACGGCCCACGCCGAACTGGGCGCCCACGCGGCGCGATGAGACGGTCAGTACCGCGATCCGATTGCCGGACCAGGGCGTGACCCACAGCTCTTGCCCACCGGGCCGCAAGGCGAGGTCATGCCCCGCACGCGGCAGCGCGAGCCGCTCAGCGGGCGCGTCTCCCTGGCGCCCGAGAATCCTGATGGATGCCGACGTCACATCGGTGACCCAGAGTTTGTCGCCGACTGCCACAATATCATGCGGGCGCCCACCGAGTCGCACGCGTCGTACCACACGGCCAGAGGCCACGTCGACGGTCGCGAGCATGCCTTCCTCGCTCACAACGTGCACGCGAGGGCCGTCAGGGTCGGCGGCCCCATCGTGCGGTCTCATGCCGAGGGGGATGGTCCGCACGGTCTGGAGGCTCGAGAGATCGATCACGGAAATCGCGTCCGTGCCCTGTGTGATCGCCACGAGGAATCGGTCAGAGACCAGCGCCAGATTGTGGGGGCGTGCACCGGTGGAGATCGAGCCTGTAGATGCAAAGTTTGTCGCATCCAGGAGCGCGACGCGTCCTACGCCTTCGATGCTGACGATGACCTGTCCTGACTGGAGCGGCGCGCCGCCGGAGGCGGCACGATAGGCGACTAGAATGCTTAGCAGAATGCACCCAAGGAGGTAGCGACACCAGAGATTCTGGCGCGTACCGTCCCGGCCGGGATCTCGCGATCTCAAAACCGGATGGCGCGGCATGCGGGCGGGCAGTGCCTCTACGAGGACGGTCCCTCGCGCCCGATGTACTTTTCAGGACTCTTTTCAAACTCTGTCTTGCACCCTGCCGCGCAGAAGTAGTAGGTCTTACCTTGATATTGCGCGGTTGCTGCTGCCGACCGTTCGTCCACCTCCATACCGCACACAGGGTCTTTGGACATCTCATTCACCTCCTGCTTTAGCGCGGTCGCGGTTCCAGCCCAACATGCCGGATCAATTGCCCTTTGGCCGTTCCCACCTTCAGCATCGCGAGTATGGCCCCGACGGGCCTCTCGACAATTGGCAGGATGACAACCAGCACGCCATTGTCGTACGTTGCGTTGGCCGCCGCGCCATCAACCGCTACCGGGAGCTCGACTGTTCGTCGATACGGACCCGCCGTCCATTCTTCCTGGACAAACTGCTGCGTGCGCTGCTGTCCCGGCCCTCGAGGCGAAGCGGCGATCGTGAGCCGGTAACCGTCAATCTCTACATGGATATTCTGGGGTTCCATTCCAGGTAGTAGGGCAGCGACCATGATCCGGTGTTGTTCGCGATAAATGTTGACCGGAAGAACCTGCGTCTGCACGTGGAGGACTCCGAAACATGACATGGGGCTGTCCACCATGATTTTATCCCGTGTGTGCTAGGGATGCGCGGTAGTGACAGCTAGTTGCTGGAGGGTGAACGTGAAGGAATAGTCCTGGCGGTTCACGATGACTCTCACCGTCCAGTTGCGGAATGACAGTAGAATCGCAGATCCGGGTTGAAGTTGCGCCCGTTCCACCACAGGTAGGCATCGAACTCCTTCTCCGCGAGAATCTGCCTCCGCAGATCCCCCCGCTGGAGACTCACCATCGCCCTTAGTACCGTCGCCGCGGCCGGCTCCTGGGACGTCTGGTGGTCCACACCATTGAAAAGGCGAGATATCCCGCACGACGCCCGGACGCCATAGGGCGCGAGTGCGGTGGAGGCCCTTCACGCTGCGGGAGCGTCCGGCCGGCCCGATGACTAATCGCCGTGCGCCTACTTGATGATGGTGAGGCGCGGCATTCCTACCGGCGTATTGTCTCGCGACGGATCCCAGAGGAGGTAAACCTTGCCATAGGTCTCTTCAAGACTCTTGGCGACCTTGGCCGCTTCCTCCGGGGAGAGATCAGGGAGTGTCGCTCCGATCTTGGGGATCTCGGTTTTGTGGTAATGCCAGCGGGACCGTTCCGTGCCGCTGAACGTTCTCCACATTGCCGCCGGGACGACCACTTCGACGCCGACGAGCCGGGCATTCGACCCGTCACTGTCATAGAGCTGACACTCGGTGAGACCTCCCGCGACGCCCTTGCAGTAGTGGTGGGCAATCATGCTGGGCCGACCCGGATAGTGAAGCTTCCCGTCAACATGTAAACTCCACCCGTTTGCGGGGTTCATTCCACCCGCCGGGGGAGCACCGGATCCGTTGACCGTGAGCATGAGCAGAACAGCGATCGTGGCAGTGAAGACAGCACCGACCTTCATGTTCCACCCTCCTTTGAATTCATTGAAAGGGATGTTCGCCACAGCGCTCAGGGAGCCTCTAACGGGTCGAGCGTATCGCATCAGACGATGAACGGATTCCATCCTCCGTACCGATCATTGATCGGCCCCCGCGGGAGGCTCAGACTAATCAGGAGCACGCCCGCAATCACATCATTCAGGCGGGCGGCCAGGGACACGCCCGGGAAGAACCAGATCGCCACGGCCAGGGCCAGCCCGATGAGGATGTTTGCGAACCTGAGCGCGCGCGTCACCTCGGCCCAGGCGACGAAGGCGATGACGATCGCCAGCGCGCCAAACACGCTCTCGAATGTGAGCGCGGGCCCGATCGTGCCGAAGACCGACGGCGCGGCCATCACCCAAACGCCGGCCAGCACGGCGAGGAGCAGGGGCCAGGAGAAGCTCGCCCCCCAGAACATCTCGGCCCGGGGCCGCCCCGGAGCACGCGTGAGGCCGACGTCCTGGAGCGCCTGTGGGAGAGTTCCGCCGATCCAGAACAGGCGCCACGCGGACTGTCCGGCCCGCTTCCCGATGATCAGATACTGGATCATGGCCACGATCTCGTCGAGCGATACCGCCACCATGACCAGCATGAAGAGCGCCGTCACCAAGCAGATCGTGCACCAGACCCCCACCGCCACCGGCTGAAGCATGACCAGGACCGTGCTGGTGATCCCCAGCGGCACGACGACGAAGCCGAACATCGCCACCATCCACGGCATCGTCCGCCACCGGCGCACATCGCCCATGACGGCGGAGAGCAGCTCGAGGATGTACGTGTAGGCGCCCAGCCCCGCGTCTGACACGGGGAACGCGCGGGAGACGTCCGAGGTGAGCACCAACTCGGTGCCCTTGCCGAAAAGCGGGTCCCAGGCACCAGGAATGTGCCCCAGCTGGAACGACGCCATGTAGCGGGAGAGAAAGAAGCTGAGGGCGGCGAGGGCGATCACCGGCGCGCGCTGCGGCCAGGTCGAGGGATTGTACGTCCAGCCGGGAGGCACGTCCGGGCCCGGCATCTCTGTACGCATGGGGATGATCACGGAAAAGGCGGTGATGAGCGTGCCGACCAGGGTATCGTTGGCATATGCCGCCGGCGTTGGTGCCCAGAAGGCCAGAGGCGCGAAGGCCACCCACAGGCCGACCAGCGCGTTCGCCCAGGGCGCCCATGGGAAGCGGGCCATGCTGAGACCGGCGAACACGAGCACCAAGGCCCCGCTGATCATATCGCTCCACGCCAGCGCCGCGCTGCGGTAGGCCAGGGCGGCGGGACTGAAGAGGAGCCAGGCGCCGAGCGGCATGACGGCGATGTGCACCCAATGCTCGGCCAGCACGTGCTGGGCCATGAGCACGCCGTGGCCAAGCTCCTTTACGCCGTCTTCCCCCTTGCGGGTCTTCTCGATGTCCTGGTAGAGGGCGGCCTCGCGCCTCAGGAGTTGGGTGGGGATCTCGCGAATCAGCGCTTTGTGCTCCTGGGGCATGCGCATCATCTCGATGTGGCCTTTCGGGTCCGTCTCCATGAGCCGCTGCGCTTCGGCGTCGTGCGCCCGCTGCTCATTGACTTCCCGCTCGAATACGGGCCGCAGCGTGGCCTGCAGAAGACGCATCTGATGAAGCTGTTCTTGCTTTGGCCGCACTTCGTCGCGTTTCGGCGCCGGGGCGGTGCCGGGGGCTTGATGCCCGGCATGCTCCTGGGGTCGAGAGTGTTCCTCGTGCTCGGCCATCATTGAACCCCTCTCAGCACCAGTTCCTGCAACTGCCGGATCTCTTTCTCCCCCAATTCTTGGAATTGCATAAGGTCGTGCACGTCAATGCCTGCGATGTCAGCCGGTGAGGGCTGGGGGGCGACCTCCCGCAGCCAGCGCGGCATCTCCACCTCGTTCTCGCGGTACCAGGCCCAGGGGTCGGCCTTGAGGGCGGCTGCGATCTTCGGCAGCCCCTCGCGCAGTGACCGCTTCGGTTCCCATCCGGCCACGATGCGCGCCCGCGTGATATTGATTTCGTAGTGGTCGTCGGCCCGGTCGATCATCCAGGGTTTGTAAAACGGCGCAACGCCCAGCGGCAGGGTGTTCTGCAGCCACGCCCCCAACTTTGCCAGCGGCTTGGGGATCGGGCGCGTTCTCCAGGCTTCCCCATGGATCAGCCACCCCAGGATCCGCTGCATTTCTCCGTAGCCCAGCGTCTCCGCCTCCCCCACCAGGAGCGTCAGGTCAGGCGGCAGATCGCGGCGGCGTTCCACCAGGCGCACAAACAGATCGACCACGTCGTCCAGATGCACGAACGATTGGCCGTGATCCAGATTTCCGGGGAAGAGGTAAGCGGTGATGTCCCGCTCGAAGATGCGCTGCACTTGGCGCGGCAGGGGCATCGAATGCCCCAGGTCGTCGTAGACGCCGGCGAGGCGCAGGATGATTGCGGGGATGTCGCCGCGCCCGGCGTGAATCACCTGCTCCGTCCTCACCTTGGACTGCGGGTAGGCCCACGTCGGTTCTAGTGGCGAATCCTCGGTGATCGGCCGGCCCGGCCTGGTCGGCCTGTGTACCAGCATCGTGCTCGAAAAGATGAACTGTTCGACTTGAAAGCTCTTTAGACCGCGAAGTAGCCGTTCAGTGCCACGGATGGTGATCTGCTCGTATTTCGCGCTCGGCTCGCCGGAGAAGTCGTAATAGGCAGCCAAGTGAATCACCGACGCG
>Ga0187893_10007018_pt1 | contig 18819 bp, 12 predicted proteins | sample MA1701074metaG_FD_139574 | JGI IMG/M metagenome (GOLD analysis project Ga0187893, IMG submission 139574) | White microbial mat communities from a basaltic lava cave in the Kipuka Kanohina Cave System on the Island of Hawaii, USA - MA170107-4 metaG ... | reverse complement strand
CCTGATCCCTGCGGTCACAGGATCTTGGGCTCGGGGATGGGCAGGATGAAACGGCCGCCCCGCGCGCGGTACGGCTGAAGGAATCGCATGATCTCTTCGGCAAAATTCCACGCCAGAATCAAGACGAAGTCAGGTTGCCGCTGAAAGATTGTCTCTACTGGCAGAATCGGGATTCGCCCACCCGGCGTGAGCTTGCCAACCTTCAATTCGCTGCGATCTACGGTATAGGGAATGTCCGCCGCCGTCAGGCCGCAGTAATTGAGCAGGGTCGTCCCTTTTGCCGGGGCACCGTAACCAGCTAAGCTCTTGCCCTGCGCGCGCAGGTTTGCAAGCAAGTCCGTGAGTCGGCGGCGGTTTTGCTCAACGCGGTAGGCAAACTCCATATAGGGTTCGAGCCGGTCGAGCTCGCAGGCGCGCTCCTGCATCAACAGCATCTGCACCGAGTCATCCTCGCCGCCCGGTTCCGTGTCGCTGGCCCATAGGCGGAGAGAACCGCCGTGGATGGGCACCCGGTCAACGCGATGCAGGTGAAGGCCGGCCCGCTCGAACAGGCGCACCAGCGCCGTCACCGAAAAGTAGCAAAGATGTTCATGGTAGATGGTGTCGTATTCCAATCGCTCGAGCATCTCGGCGAGGTACGGCACTTCCAGTACCACGAAACCACCGGGCGCAAGGGCCAACCGGCACGCCGAAAGGAATCCTACCGTATCGTCCACGTGCGCCAGCACATTGTTGGCGATAATGGCGCGCGCTGGCCCCTTCTTCTTGCGGATCTGAGCGGCCACCTGTGGACCAAAGAAGTCTGTCCACGTTTCCACTCCGGCCATGCGCGCCAACTCCGCAAGATTGCGGGCTGGATCTACGCCGAGAACTTGTATTCCCCGCTGCAGGAAGCAGGAAAGCAGACTGCCGTCATTACTGGCGACTTCCACGACCAAATCGTCGGACGAGAGCTTCAGTTTCTCGATGAGCGCCAGCGCTAGCCGCTCGTTGTGATCAAAAATTGTGGCATTAGTTCCCGAACGGTACAGGTAGTGAGAAAACAGCGCATCAGGATCGACAACATGGCGGATTTGCACCAACGAGCAACCGCAGCAGTAAAACACCTCTAGAGGGACCGTGAGGCCGGGGTCGCCATCGCTTGAGGAAACAAAAGCATTAGCGAGGGGGAGTTCTCCAAGATTGAGGAACCGCTCCAGATCCGGGGATCCGCACGAACGGCAGGTGCTCCGGACTTGAACGCAGCTAGCTGCAACTTCAAAGGCTGGTCTAGTCGCTGACACTCAGGCCTCGCAAAGGGCTCTTCGCCCACTATCCCCACTGCAGTAAGGGCTCCGAACCTTACCTTCTTTGGAAAGAGAAGCAACCACTGGTATCTAGCAGAAAACAAAGTTACTACAGGCAGAGTTTGCATTGGTTCCACCCATCGGATGGTAGTTTTTGGCACTATCTGGGGTCCTAAACGGGAACAAAAGTGCAAGTCATTTCACATCCAATGTCAGGCGACCCTGGCTTGCATTCTTCAGACTACGTCTCCTGCCACCCTAGGGCGCGACTTCGAAAGCTCCAGGAGTGTGCGGAGAAGGATTCAGGATGATGATGGGGCGGTCCGGAAAAGCTGCAATCAGAGTGTGGAGCGACCCTTCATCCCGTGGCAAAGCGTAGATGGGCCCGGGGTAATCCACGGAAAGCACCGCTGGGTTCAGGTAGGACGCGCTGGCGTATTCTGGCCAAGCCAGCCCGTTGATTATGACCAAGCTACGGCCGAAACGACGCTCCTCGGCAAGCGTTCGGATCGCGCCACTCGTTCCGCGGTAATGCCAGTACTTGTCCAGACTGCGCCACGTCAGGTGGGTGACCAGCCCGGCAAACGAAGCCAGAGCGACAAATGCCCACACACGCGAAGCCGCACCCGGCGGCATGGCCGTTTCGCGCGCTCGCGCCACAAAACTTTGCCCAGCGCGCAGCGTCAAGACCACGCACGGCAAAATCACCAGATACCAGTAGCGCGCACCAAAGTCTGCACCGCCTGCGAACCAATAGAGGCTTAACCCTCCAAGCATGGCGAGGAGCAGAGCCCAGTACATACGATCCGCGCTTCTAGCGGCGGGTTCTGCACCGGGCCGCCGCCCCGGCGCGCACAGGAGCAGCAGTGAGCCACACATCCATCCGAACCCATCGGAATTCACCAAGTGCAAGTTCTGATTAGAGTTCATGATGACGTCAATCGGGCCATGACCCGGCAAGGCATCCAGGCCCACCCAATTCATGCCGCGATTCGCCGTGTCGTTGCCGACGTCGGAGCCGAAACCGAGGCGGTTCACACCGGGATAAAAAGTTTCGTTCAAATACTTATTGATGGGGGTTTGCCCGGCCTTACCGGTCAAGGCTTGGTTGTATGTCAGGAATAGCCCCGCCATGGTGCCACCGGCAAGCAACGCTGCGGCAACGGCCGCGATCCGCAGCTTCTTCCACGCGAGAAGCCACCAAAGCCCCGCGACGGCGGCCACGATTACGGCTTCTAACGGACGCACGTGCAGCAGCGCGCCGCCGCCAAGTCCGGCCAGCACGCCGCCCCAGACGCTGCCTTGCTCCCGCGCCTGCTTCACTCCGAGCAACGCGAGCAGCGCAAAGACCAGCGTGGCCGGATGCGGCATCAGGCTCGCGCTCATCCACAGCAACCACGGCGAGGCCGCCAGCAGCAACACGGCCCCGTCGGCAAATCGCCGTCCATATGGCCCTCGCAATAGCGCGTGGGTCAGCAAAACCGCAAGGGCTCCCAGCAACGGATTCACCAGCCATGGCACGCCGAAGAAGTAACCCACTGCAAGCAAAGCCGGCCAGCCGGGCGTGGTCGCCGCATACCAGCGGCCGTCCTCAATGATTGTGAAAGGGATGAAAAAGGCATCCGCATCCGGCGGCGCGGGAACCGCAATCCGGCCTTCCACGAAATAGTTGGCTTGAAAGATGTAGCAAGTTTCATCCGGCACGTGCGGCACGCGCTCCAGCACCACCCATGCCAGCATCGAAGCAGCCAGCGCCACCCACGCCGCCGCCGCCCACGGCAGCCAGCGCCGCTCGCCGCCGCGCCACCAGTCGACCACTTGCTGCCACCTGCTACCGGGCAACGATGCAGCGGCGAGGATCAAGTTCAGCAACCCGGTAAATGCAATGAGCAGACCGAGCGCAACCTTCGTTCCATGCGATGCGCTTCGCGAAGCCAAACTGCGCCAGTTGCCCGCCGCCAGCGATTGCGCCCACTCCGGCGCGATGGTCGTTGCGCTGAACACCACCAGAAAAAAAACCAGCACCGCCACCGGCCACGAAATGAACTGCTTCGCATGCGCGCGCACCGCCGGCCAATAGCGCCGCATGCCCCACAGCACTAGCCCGGCTTGCAGCAGCACAGCGGCAAGAAAAATCGCTCGCGGCCCGCGCAGCAATTCACCCCAACCGCGGAACATTTGCAGCCGGATGTTGGGTCCCGCCCACACCAGTTGCAGCGCGCAGGCCTGTCCGGCCAGCACCAACGCGATCCAGCCTGCTGCTTCGCTGCAACACCGGCGCCAGGCAAGGAACAGCCCCGCAGCCACCGCAAGCACAGCCGCCGTCCCGTAATAGGAAAGCGGAATCTGCAAAGGACCCAGATTTTCCATTTTGCAAGGCTCGCTGCGAACCTGATCAGACCGGCTTCAATTCCGCGGAGCGATCGCCGTGGCCGCAATCCCCAGCACGGCATAACAAAGCAGCCCAAACACCACCACAGCCGTCGCGCCCCAGAAAAGGTAAATGATTGCCCCGAGGTTGGAACCCGCCACAGAAAAAACTCCATTCAGCGCCCAGGCCAGCGGGATAAATTGCTGCTGATCCGGGCCCAGCTTGCGAATCATTTGCGGAAACAGGTTGCCCAGCAGGAATCCCATCGGCAGCAGCACCAGGGCGATGAGCACAATCTTTGCCGCCAGGGACAATCCCATCACCCGGTAAATGAGGCTATTCAAGAACCAAAGTACAAAAACGCCGTACAGCACCACGCCAAACGAAGCCCGCCGGACCGACAGCACACCTGAATCGAACAGCCGGCTCGAGTAGAAGCTGCCGAGTCCCGTCCAAATCAGCAGTGCGGAGAGGATTACCACCAGCGTCAGCGTCGGATTGCCCAGAAACAACTCAAACTTCTGAATCGAGCCGACCTCAATGAGGATGAAGCCCGCGCCCAACAGCCCGAAGGCCAGCAGGTAGAACTTTGAGACCGAGGCCCCGGACTGCTGCCGCCGTTTCGCCAGCGCCAGCGGCACCAGCAGAAAGACCAGCGCCACCAGCAGCGCGGAGGCCAGCGTGGTGATGTAGCCGATCACCAGGTAGCCGCCAATCGTGCCCCAAACCAGGCTGAAGTAGTAGAACGGTTGATTGTCCGCATGAATCCGGTCGAACGCCATGTTGCGAAACGTCAGAGGCGCATCGGGAGCCCCCGGATCAGCCTGCGCAAAAAAGGCCGCCACGTGCGGATGCTGCGACGCGCTGTATGCCGACCACGTCACCGTCAAGTTTTGCTCAGCCAGTGCCTGCTCGATGCGCCGCACATCCGCTTCGCTGAGCGGATCGCGATGGTAGATAGGGTATTGCTCGCTTTGCGGCGCGCCTGTGCGCTGATAGCACAACACGTGCTTCCGCGGGTCTGTGCCCGGTTGCACTTTGCGGAGGGCCGCCACAAACGTGCGCGTGGAATCCGGCAGCTCGTCGGGCGACGTGCCGCCGGCGATCACCAGCACGCCGCCGGGATTCAACTTGCGCAAGTAGGCTTCGTACGCCTCCTGCGTAAAAAGAAATTGCGGCGTCGAAGCCAGCGATCCAGTTCCCGTGGCAAACGTAGCCCCGCTGTAGGAGAGTAGGATGAGATCGAAGTTCTTCTCCGAGCGCTCCACAAAGGACCGGCCCTCGTCGATATTCATCTTCACGTTGGGCTTGGAGAAAAACTGCCGCAGGTTGGCCTCGGGATAGTCGAAACCGAATTCGTAGACCACCGGATTCAGCTCCACGCCTTGCAGGTTGATCTTGTCGCCGTACCACGCCCACGCGCGCATCATGTCCTGCCCGTTGCCGGCCATGAGCACCAGGTACTCGCGCAGCTCCGGGCGGTAAAATCCGGGAACAACGATGGATTCCACAACATCGTCAGTGAAAATGGAAGTGTGCTTGATCACCTCGAGATTTTCCGGCGTGAACTTTTCCAGCACCGAGTGGCCGCCCAGATCCATCGCCACCATGTGCTTCATGCGGCGGCTTGGTTTCTCATTCAGCGGCGGCGACCACATGCGGTGCAGGATGGCGATGCGGCCCAGCGGCGTCCACTTGTATTGCGTTTCTTCCGCCGGGCCATCGAGGAACGAGCGCAGGTGCGCATAGCGGTGAATGTGGAATTCAAAGGGCGCGCGCACTAGCACGCCGTATGTAAACAGCGCAGCAAATCCGAAAATGGCCGCGATGGTCCAGCGCGCAAGCCCGCGCTCCGCCGCGCGCTCCGGCCAGGCAAACAGCAGCGCGCCCGCCGCCGCCAGCACGCTGAGCAATACAAAGGCGTTCGCCGCGGAGAGCCACGTCAGCGCGGCCACCGTCAGCACACATCCTAGTCCCGCGCCAATCAAGTCGAATGCGTACACGCGCCCAATGGCCTGCGGGCAGAAGCGGAACGCCAGCGACAGCGCCAGGCCAGCAAAAGAGAAGGGAATCGTAAGCACCACGCCCGCGCCCAGCACGAAAAGCATCGAGGGAACCACAATCGCGCGCGAAAGAATGGCTGCCGGCGCGCCCACGTCAGTCTGCGCCAGCACACGGTCATAGATGGCGTCAATGCGCGCGTTCAGTTGCTCGCCCGCCGCCCAGATCAGCAGAATGGCCAGCAGCGTGGCTACCGCAAACCACAGTGCCGCGGCCACCAGATGATGCCGCGGACGCTGCCGGAAGCGGTCTTCCCACACCGACGCGATGATCCCGCCGGAGCTAAGTCCCACCAGCGCGATTGAGATGCTGAAGTAGACGAAATTCGGCCCCACATACACCGCGAACACCCGCGGCAGCAGCGTTTCCAGCGACAGCATGGCCGTCGCCACCAGCAAGACGCCGAACAAGAGGGAACGTGTGGGCTGGAGCAATCCGTTGCCTGTGGACATGAAGCATGCAGCGTAGCAAAGCGACGCCGCTAAGGAAAGCGCCCCAGGCCCCTGAGTTGAAGAAAAGGCAAACAGCAAAGCACTTTGCCGCGGTTGCCTGCCGCGGCCTCTGCTAGAATGCCGTCCTCACTCGGCTGCGAAAGAGGATCTATTGCGCATTCTGATTACAGGTGGAGCGGGATTCATCGGGTGTCACCTCGCCGAGCACCTGCTGGCGCTGGGCGACGAAGTGTGGGCGCTCGACGACCTTTCCACCGGTTCGATCGAAAATATCGAGCACCTCCGCGGCCATCCCCGCTATCACTATCAGACCGGCAACATCATGGATTCCGCTGCGCTGGCCGAGCTGGTGGACCGCTGCGACGTGATTTTTCATCTCGCGGCGGCTGTCGGCGTGCGGCTGATTGTGGAAAGCCCGGTGCGCACCATCGAGACCAACATCCGCGGCACGGAAATCGTCCTCGGGCTGGCGCACAAGAAGCGCAAGCTGGTGGTGATTTTTTCCACGTCCGAGGTGTACGGCAAGTCCGCCAAAGTGCCGTTCTGCGAAGACGACGACCTGGTGATGGGCGCAACAATCAAAGGCCGCTGGAGCTACGCCTGCTCCAAAGCCATCGACGAATTCCTGGCGCTGGCCTATTGGAAAGAAAAAAAACTGCCGGTGATCGTCGTGCGCCTGTTCAACACCGTCGGTCCGCGGCAAACCGGCCGCTACGGCATGGTGCTGCCTAACTTCGTCCGCCAGGCCTTGGCCGGCGAGCCCATCACGGTCTACGGCTCAGGGAAGCAGTCGCGCTGCTTCGGCTACGTGGGGGATGTGGTCGAGGCGTTGGGCAAACTGATCCGCACGCCGCAGGCGGTCGGCGAAGTGTTCAACCTCGGCAGCAATCAGGAAGTGACCATCGAAGGGCTGGCGCAGCGAGTGAAAGAGCTCACGGGAAGCGAGTCAGAAATCCGCTACATCCCATACGACCAGGCTTACGAAGAAGGGTTCGAGGATATGCAGCGCCGCGTGCCGTCATTGGAAAAGATCGCGCGCTTCATCGGCTACCAGCCCAAGACCACGCTCGACCAGATTATCGAAAAAGTCGTCGAGTACGAACGCGCGCATCTGACGCGCTCACGCATGTGAATGGCTCATCCATGCTCACGGGATAATCGTGAAGCGCCCCCGCCCGTGCAACCGGTAGACCGCAAAATCCGACCGGTCAACCGTGAAGATCTTTGCGATCCCCTCGCGCTCGGCCACGGCAACCAGGGCCGCATCGGCCAAGTCCATTGGGAGATCGGCATATTTTTTCATCAGAGCGCGGATTCGCGGGAGATCCGAAGCGCCCAGTTGCAGAAGGCTGAGTGCCCCAACTTCGATCATCTCCCATACCGCGTTTCCGGCATCTGGTAAATCGCGAAGCAGGTAGGCCACTTCAGCCAAGGCGGGCCAAACCGTGCCTACGGGCTCCTTGAAAGAGTCCGCAACGTCTACGCAAGTTTGGTGATGCTGATCCCCGGCGTCAACAATGGCCACGAGCGGCCCGGCGTCCACAAGGATCAACGGCGCCTCCGGCGCGCCTTCAAGTACTCCGCAAACTTGCGGCCCCCATCTGAAGATCGACTCGGGTCGCCTCCGCGCACTACCCCCACCAAATGTCTGATCCTCTGGTAAAAGGACTCAGCAGGTTCCTGTTGGTCCATCCAAGCGTTAATCGCTTCGCGCACGGCATGCGACGTGGAGATCCGTTTGCCTCGGGCCAGACGCGTAAACCGCCGCCTTACTTTCTTGTCGACCCGCGCCGTGATCAAGTCCGTCAATGCGTCATCCTCGCGTTCTGTACAAGTGTATCACACGATGTAATACAAACGAGAATCTAGAGGGTAGCGACTTCGACGCGGGCATCGTTGAAGCAGGCGCCGCCTGCGGTGCCCGCGGTTTGCGGACAGAGCGCGGTGGCTGTGCGCTGGTTGGCGGAAGCTTTCATCCACGCGCCTTTGGCCATGGAGACCACGCCTTCGCGCACGCGGTCGCTCACCTGCGCGTGGCAGCGCACCTCGCCCAACTCATTGAACACGCGCACCGCATCGCCTTCGCGGATCCCGCGCGCGGCGGCGTCTTGCGGATGCAGCAGAATGCGCAACTCGGGATAATTGAACTCACCAAGTGTGCTCGACACCATTTTGGAGGTCGCCGGGCTGATCAGCGCCAGCGGGTAGCGCTCGCTCGACACCGCCTCGAAGTGGAACGGCCTGGGTTGGAGGCACGCGGGCGCGAAGTGAATCTTGCGGTCCCCGGTCTGCGGCATCACGGTGCGAAACTGCACGGGCCGCTCGCTGGGAAAGTTGTAGCGAACCAGCCCGCCACCCACCAGCGGCTCCACCGCCGCCGGCTGGCCTGCCATTTTGAAAGCCTCGGCTGTCTTGCGCTTCAGCGTGACCGAATCCCACGTGAACGGTTCATCGCGCAGCCCCATCGCGCGGCCGAGCAGCGCGAACACTTCCTCATTCGGCTTGGCCTCGCCGGGCGCGGCGACAACCGGTTGCACACCTCCGGCCACGTAAGCTCCGTAGCCGCGGCGGATGTCGTGATGCTCAAGGAACGTGGTCGCGGGAAGAACGATGTCGGCATAAAGCGCGGTGTCGGTCATCACCTGCTCATGCACCACGGTGAACAGGTCCTCGCGCTGCAGTCCGCGCAATACGCTTTCCTGATCGGGGACCGTCGCGGCCGGGTTGCAGTTGTAAACGAACAGCGCCTTCACCGGCGGCGCCAGCGGCTTCGCTGCGTCGCCATTCATCAGCCCCCCCGCGCCTCCCAGCACTTTGCCCAACTGCGACATGTTGATCTCGCGCGTCGCCCACGGAAAATCTCCCAGGATTTTCTTGATATCGAGCTTGCCCCCGCCGCTATTGGATAGCGTGTACCCGCCACCGGGAACGCCGAACTTGCCAAGCAGCGCGGGCATGGCCAGAATCGCGGCGATGGCCTGCCCGCCATTCACATTGCGCTCCAGCCCCCACCCGCAGCGAATCGCGGCGGGCGATGCGGCAGCGTAGGCGTCAGCAAGCCGCTGGATATCGCTTGCCACAACGCGCGCGACGCTCGCTGCGCGGTCGAAAGACCACTCCGCGGCAGCCGCGAGCAGCGCCTCCAACCCATCGGCGGTTTGCTGCGACAGAAAACTGCGGTCCAGCAGGCCCGCGTCATTCCAATGCCGGATCATCGCCAGCGCCACCGGCAAATCCGTTCCGGGATACACCGGCAGGTGCAAATCCACTTCTGCGCCTGAGAAATTGGCGCGCGGATCCACCACGGCGATAAAGGCGCCGTTGCGCCGCGCCTGCTTCAGGAATGGAACCAGGTGGATATTCGAAGCCTTCGGATTCGCGCCCCAGATGATGATGCACTTGGCCAGCGGGTAGTCCTCGAAAGCTACGCCGGGCATCTTGCCGTACATGCCGAGCGAAACTTCCGTGGCCGGGGCAGCACACAAGGTACGCGCCAGCTGCGACGCGCCGATCCTGGCGAAGAACAAATCATCGAGCAGGCCGTCGTTCAAGAAGCCGTTCGACCCGCCGTAATGATAAGGAAGGATGGCTTCGCCGCCCCAGCGCTGCTGAATCTCGCCAAACCGCGCGGCGATTTCAGAGATGGCGTCGCCCCAGGAGATCCGCTCGAAACGCCCTTCTCCCTTGCGTCCGGTGCGGCGCTGCGGGTGGAGCAGCCGGTCCGAGTGATAAACACGTCGGCCAAACTGCCTCACTTTGTCGCAGATAAAGCCGGCAGTGAGCGGGTTCTCGCGCGTGCCGCGGATTTCTTCGACGCGGCCTTCAGCCACCCGGACTTCCAGGCTGCAAGTGTCCGGGCAATCCAAAGGGCACGTTGTTTGCACCACCGTCGTCTGCGTGGCCACGGTTCTCCCTTATGCGCGCGAAATCGCCTCACCCGCATTATCCCCGCAACGTGCTTCCTGCTCCAGAGCCAATTTGGAAGAAGCTTGCCGCCGGCCTTCCGGGGCGGGATTCACACCCGAACCTCTGGCATTCACAAGCGGTTTGGGCTAGGCTCTGCGCATACGCGTCGGGGTGGTCGGCTCATGGTTCGCAGTTTTGCGCTTGTAGCGTCATTGCTTTGTTTTTTGGCGATGCCCGCCGGGGCTCAGGAAACGGAGAATCGGCCGGATATTCCTCGTCCTTCCGGCTTCGAAGCCGAGCTGGGCACCATGCGGATTCACGTGCGCAACGTATCGGGCGCACCGCTCTCCGTTCCCGCACAGGTTCGAATCCGCCACCGCGGCGGCGCTCTGGTCCTGACCGAAACGGCCCAGCCATCCGTCGGCGCAATCTTCCGCAACCTTCCTTCGGGCGAGTACACGGTGGAAGCAACTGCCAGCGGCTTCCAGCCCGCCAAGGAAGATGTGAACTTGCAAGCTGGCCCGGGACTATCGCAATTCTTCATTCACCTGACGGCTGATTCTGGGGCGATTCCCGCCGCGGCGGGGAGTCCTCCGCCGCTGGCGCCGAAAGCCGCCAAGCAGGTGCAAGAGGCGATCATCGCGCTATCCAGCGGCGATGTGGACGGCGCGAAAAAGCGCCTGCAGGAAGCGGACAAGGCGTCGCCCGATCATCCGGAAGTGCAGTATCTGTTCGGCGTTCTGCAGCAAAAGCGCAACGACTTCGCTGCGGCGCAACAGCACTTCGAGAAGGCGGTCGAGCTTTATCCGCAGCACGCGGGCGCCCTCACCGCGCTGGGCCGCATGCTATACCGGCAAGGCGACCTGCAAGCCGCGTCGGGCTATCTGGAACGCGCTTTGGGCGCTGACGGACGCTCCGCCGATACGCACAGCCTTCTCGCCACGGTGTTTCTCGATTTGCAGCAGTTCGAGAAGGCGCGTTACCACGCCGAGCAGTCTTTGCAGATTTCCGCCGGCCGCAAACCGGAAACGCGTCTGCTGCTGGCCCAGATCCTGGTTGCCGAGGGCGACGAGCAGCGGGCGCTGGCCTCACTGCGACAGTTCCTTGCGGACTATCCAGCGCATCAGGGCGCGCAAGTCGCCAAGCGCATGATCGCCCGCCTGGAAGGGAATGGCGACGCTGCTGGGGATTCACCGGCTGTTGCTGACAACGGCCAGCCGGCATCCGCATCCGCGCGTGCGAACCGAGGCCGCACCGGATCCACGCCCGCGGGGGCCCTCGGCTTTGCTCCGGCATCCGGTGAGCCGGAAGCCGCTGGCCCGGAGCGCGAGTGGGCGCCCAAGGACGTCGATGAAACTCCACCGTCGGTCTTTCCCGATGTGGCCTGCTCCGATGCCCAGGTAACGGAACTGGTTGGCAAGCGCGTGGTGGACCTGGTCCAGAGCCTGGGCGAAGTGAACGCCGCGGAAGATGTGTTGCACTCCGAAATCGACGGCAAAGGCCGCCCGCGCCGCACCATTTCCCGCCAGTATGAGTACATGTTTGCCATCCGCACCTGGAAGGATCGCCTCTGGACCGAGGAGATGCGCAACGGGATCACCGGCGGTGACTTCATCGGCGATTACGGCACCAACGGCTTGGTGGCCATGGCGCTGATTTTTCATCCGCACTTTGTGAACGACTTTGAAGTGCGCTGCGAAGGGCAGGGAAGCTGGAAGGGAGAGCCGGTCTGGTTCCTGCGCTTCAGCCAAAGAGCCGAGAAGCCGGCGCGCTTCTACCGCTATCGCGTCAAGCAGACCGTCTGGCTTCCCTTGAAGGGTCGCGCATGGGTGGCCGCCAATTCTCATCAGATTGTGCGCATGGAGATCGGTTTGTCCGCGCCCATACCGGAACAAAAGTTGGAGCGAATGCAGTGGGTGATCGAATACAAGCCGGTGGAATTCAAGGATCACCGCCGAACCTACTGGTTGCCCTCGTCGGCGGAGATATTCGTGGATGCCCGTGGCAAGCGCTGGCATCGGCGCCACACCATGGGCCAATACGTCCACTTTGCCGTGGACACCAAACAAAAAATTGCGGACCCGAAAATCGCGGAAGAATCCCCGCCGGAAGATGCCAAGAAGCCCCCGCAGTGATCCCGGAACAGGATCCCACCGTTCACCCCTGCCCGCGCTTCTATAGAAGCTTTCTTAGAAGGCGCACCACGCGCTTCATCTGAGCCCTGGTGCCAATCGTGATTCGAACATAGCCCGGGCGCGGAAAATCGGGCCGGCGGTCGCGCAGCAGAATGGCATGATGCTCAAAGTCGCGCAGCAGCGCCGTGGCGCGCGGCCCGAAATCCGCCAACACAAAATTGGTCGGGCTGGGCCAATGGCGCACGCCCAGTTGCTGCAGGGCGGCGCAAAACTGGCTGCGGGCGCGCTGCACTTCCGCAACAAACTTCCGGGCATACGCGCGGTCTCGTATCGCTGCTTCGGCGGCGCGCAGGGCAGCCACGTTCACCGGAAACGGCGGCTGTGGCTTGCGCAGCGCTCTGGCTGTTTCCCGATGCGCCAAAAGCACGCCCAGGCGTAAACCAGCCAGCCCGGCCGCCTTCGAAAAAGTGCGCACCACCACCAGGTTGCGGTGGCGTTGGATCCACGGCTGCACGGTAACTCCGCTGAATTCGAAGTACGCCTCGTCCACAACGACCAGCGTATGGCCGGCGGCGCGCAGAATCCTTGCGAGTGTCGCGCGCGGTACCAGCGTGCCTGTGGGATTGTTAGGATTTGCAAGGAAAAAGACACGCGGCCGGCGCCGCAAAGCCGCCAGCACGCCCTTGAGCGGGAAGCGCATCTCTTCGTCGTAGCGCAGCACTTCCGTCCGCGCCGCAAACAGCCGCGCATAGATGCGGTACATCGGAAACGTCGGCTCCACCAGCAGGATGCGGTCGCCGCGTTCCACATACGCATCGAAAATCACGCGCAACGCTTCGTCTGCGCCATTGGTCAGCGCCATTTCCTCCGCGTGCGCCTTGAAATAAGGAGCCAGTCGTCGGCGGGCGGCGGCGCATTCGGGGTATGTGGAGAGTTCGGCGCGCGTCATCTGCGCTACGGCGCGGCGCACCGCGGGTGAACAACCCACCGTATTCTCGTTGTAGTCCAGGCGCAGCAGGCCGGCCCGCCCTTCGCGAATTCCAAACTCGCCAGGCATGCCCTCGAGCGCGCGTCGTGGCTGGACTCTGCTCTTCAACAAGCGGCTCCTCATCACGGAACGTGACGCCATTCATAACACATTGCCACCGCAGGTTCGAGACGCAGCATCACCACTCCTCGCGCCCCCCTCCACTGTGATTTTTTCCGTCAAAAAGGCTGGCTCGCGCTCACCGTTTTGGAGTAGGCTTAGTGACGGGGAGTGGGGTGTCCATCATGATTCGCAAACCGACAATCTTGGTGTTCTTGGCCGCATGCACGCTGGCCGTTCCTTCTGCGTCGGCCCAAGACGCGCCCGGCGCCAGGCCCGGCCGTCAGGTGGAAGAGCTGGGGACCATCCGGGTCAACGTGCGCAACGCCACCGGCGCGCCGCTGGCCCATCACGCCATCGTCAAGATCTCGCAGCGCGTGGGGCCCATCATGTGGACCGAAAGCACCATCGACGCATCCAGCGTGGAGTTCAAGAATCTGCCCGTCGGTGACTACGTGATCGAAGTCACTGCTGCCGGCTACCACACCACCACCGAAGAGGCTACGCTCTTCAGCCCCAGCAACGTGATGCAGGTTTACATCCTGCTGCAGCCTGATACAGTTCCCGGGGCCGCCGTTGGCGCCTACCCGCCCGTGCTGGCGCCCAAAGCACGCAAAGAAGTGCAAGACGCGATCCAGGCGCTGGAGAACAACAATCTGAGCGATGCTGAAAAGCACATCCAGCGCGCCGAAAAAATGGCACCTGGCCACCCGGAGATTCAATACTTGTACGGCCTGGTGCTGGCCAGAAAAAACGATTTCCAAGGCGCTCGCCAGCGTTTTGAAAAGGCTGTATCCATCTATCCGCAGCATGCCCCTGCGCTGAGCGCGCTCGGCAGCCTTTTGCTGCGCGCGGGAGATGTGAATGGCGCCGTGAAGGCCTTCGAGCAAGCCGTGGTTGCTGACGCCCGCTCGCACGAGAGCCATTCCGCCCTGGCCGCGCTCTTTTTCGAGCAGAAAGTCCTGGACAAGGCCAAGTACCACGCCGAACAGGCCCTGGACATCACGGCTGGGAAGGTGCCTGAAACGCGCCTGCTGCTCAGCCAGATCCTTCTCGGCCAAGGCGAGCGGCAAAAAGCCGCGGAGATCCTGAAGCAGTTCCTGGTTGCGTTTCCAGATCACCGTGACGCGGCCGCCGCCATGCGACTGCATTCCGCTTTGGTATCCGGCGATTCCTCCACGCCCTTGGGTTCCGGCGGAGCTTCTTCCGGCGCCGGCGCCAACTCTTCATCAGCCGGGGAGTCCGCTCCAGCCGCGCCGCCGGGCCAGCGTGCCATCCGCCTCACACAAGCCGGCATCCGCGCACTATCAAGCACGGCGCTCACCGCGGAGCTTTCTCCCGGAGCCATCGTTCCCCCGCCCATGGCATGGGCTCCCAAAGACATTGACGAAATGGCCCCCGCCATTTTCCGCGATGTCCCCTGCTCGCAGGACGAAGTGCTGAAGTACGCGGGCCAGCGCGTGGCCGACTTGGTGGACAACCTCGGCAGCGTCAATGCCGCCGAGAAGGTCAAGCACACCACGGTCGATGGGCAAGGCCGTCCCGGACGCACTGAGGAAGGCGACTACGAATTCATGGTCGCGTTCCGCCGCCCGCGCACGGGCGTGATTTGGGTGGAGGAGTATCGCGATGGCCTGCTGGCCAAGCCCATGGTGGGAGGGGTCGCCACCAGCGGCTTTGCAGCGATGGCCATTGTGTTCCATCCCTTTTACTCCGGGGATTTTGAGATGACCTGCGAGGGGCAAGGAAGCTGGAAGGGCGAGGCCGTCTGGTATGTTCGCTTCCGGCAACGCGACGACAAGCCGCCGCGCATGCGCTCCTTCATGAGCGAGCGCGGTTCTGCGGGCCTTCGTTTCAAGGGCCGGGCTTGGATCGCCGCCAACACCTATCAGATCGTGCGTCTCGAGACGGACGTGATCCAGCCCCCGACCAACCTGCGTTTTGGTGGCGAGCACATGGTGCTCGAGTATGCGCCGGTCAAATTCAAGGAGCGCAAGCAGACTTTTTGGCTCCCCACGTCGGTGGATATCTACGCGGAGATTCGCGGCAAGCGCTGGCACCGCAGCCACTCCCTCAGCAACTACGTCCACTTCGCCGTCGACACCAAACAGAAAATCACTGACCCCGACGTGCCCGAAGACCCCACCAAACCGCCCCAGTAATTCTCCATGTCGGGCACAAAACAGGATGCGCGTTTGCCCAACCGAAAGCGCCAAGAGCCTTACCTCAGTGATAGGATTATGGTCATAGCCGCGCGCCCGCTTGCCCTTAGGCAGCCATTCGGCCGGCGAAGGGTAGCTCATTCAGCAGGCCGCGCTGCATGCCGCGCGCCCGTAGCTCAGTTGGACTAGAGCATCTGCCTTCTAAGCAGAGGGTCGCAGGTTCGAATCCTGCCGGGCGCGCCACTGATTTGGGAGGTTTGCCATGCCATGGGCGACCCCGGCCAGGAGACCTTGCCTTGTTGTGCTTCTCCTCGGCCTCTGCGCTTGCGTCGCTGCCGCACAGCAGTCCACCGCCAACAAGGTTGAGGAAAGGATTGAAGCGAGGCCGTTTGTTGCAATCAATCCAGACGTGGAAGTGCCTCCGGAGGCGATTGCCGCCATGGAATTGGGCCTCGACTTTCACACGATCAAGGATCGTCCCTTCCGCGCGGAGCTAATCATCGATACCAACCGCCGGTTGGCGGATGGGAATTCAATACAGCGCCGGATTACGGGGTCGATGTACAGAGACAGTCTTGGCCGCGTGCGCGAGGAGCGAGCGATCGAGCGTCCCCCGGCACCAGGCACACCCCCAGCAGACATCAAAGTGAACGCGGGGCCCATGGTTGTCATCCGCGATCCCGTAGCCAGAATGCACTACACCCTTTTCCCGGGTGCGAAGGCAGGATTCCGCTCAAACATACCCAGCATCCCCCTGAACGTGGACGTTCGACGCACCACGCTGTGGACTCCGCGCCCGGACCAGAAAGTGACGCACATCCCGCTCGGCTATCAGATGATGGATGGCTTGCAGTGCGAAGGCCGGCAGGAAACGGTCATTATTCCCGAGAACGCCGTCGGCAATCCCTATCCCATCGAAGTGATTACCGAGCGGTGGTATTCAACAGAGCTTCAGATCAACTTGGTTGTCAAGCGCATTGACCCCCGCACCGGCGAGACGACAATCCGCTTGGCGAATATCCATCTGGAGGAGTCTCCTCCGACGCTATTCGAAATTCCTTCTGATTACAGCTTGAAGGATCGCACCACCACTGTAGTTCCCATGGATATCAAGAAGCCCTGATCAGGAGAATCGCTTTTCATACTTGGTTCAGCGCGACGCCGGCTTGGCCGCGGCGGCTTTGGCGCGCTCCTGCTTTTGCTTCTCGACCATAGCCGCGACGTCGGCCAGCAGTTGCTTTGCGTCGTAGGCGATGCCGTCTTTGATGGTCCACTTCACGCCGCCGACCTGTTCGGCCTTGCCGGTTTTGTCGTTCAGCTGCAGCGCGCCGGTGCCGTAGAGCACCTTCAAGTTTTCCAGCGGGTCCTGATCGAGAATCACCAGGTCCGCCAGCAAGCCCGCGCGCACCACGCCGAACTCGATCTCTTTCTTCTGCGGCTCATGCAGCGTCAGCGCGCCGTTCATCGTGGCCGACTGGAAAACCTCCAGCGGATGGAAGCCCGCCTCCTGCAGCATCTCCAGCTCGTAGATGTAGCCGAAGCCGTAGGTGCTGTAGATGAAGCCCGAGTCGGAGCCCACGGTGACGCGTCCGCCCATCTTTTTGTAATCGTTCACCAGCCGGAACCACACCTGATAGAAATTACGCCATGCGACCTCATCGTGCGTCGTCCAGTAAAACCAGTAGGAGCCGTGATTGGCGCGGCTGGGTTCGTAGAAATCCCACAGCGAGGGCAGCGTGTACTTCGGGTGCCACTCGGCCATGCGCGCGCGCATCAGGTCGCGGCCAGCGGAGTAAATGGTCATCGTCGGGTCGAACGTCGTGCCCAGCGCCAGATGCTCCTTCAAATACGCCTGCCACTCCGGGCCGCCCGGCTCATGAATCTTGTCCCACAGCCGCGCCACCTGACTGAAGCGGTGCTGCTCGTCGTTGTTGATGTAGCCCACCGGCCACGGCTGCACCACCGTGTCTTTCAGCAGCGATTCGAAGTGGCCGTAGAAGTGCGTCACCGTACCCAGCCCCAGCCGCGCCGCCTTGATGGCGTTCATTTGCGCCACGCCGGTCTGTTGCAGGTGCGCGGTCGAGCCGAGGCCGTGCTTTTTCGCCTCGTCGAGCAGCGCGGCCATGATCTCCGGGCGATACGCACCAAGCTTCAGCCCGTCCACGCCGCTTGCTGCCGCCCAGCGCACCCATTCGCGCGCCGCGTCGGGCGTGTTGATCGGGCCCTTGCCCCACGCCGAACCGGGGCGCTGGTAATTGAAAATGCGCGGCGCGACGATTTCGTTCTTCGCGCTGCGCTCCTTTTCCTTCGCCGAGAATTCATTCGGCCCCAGCGAAACGCCGCGCACCGTGGTCACGCCGTGCGCCATCCACAGTTTGTAGGCGTATTCCGCGTCTTGATTTTTCGGCGCGCCGCCCGCGTGCACGTGCAAATCCACGAAGCCGGGCAGCACGTACATTCCCGTCGCATCAATTTCGAAGTCCGGTTTCTCCGGCGGGCGATTCTGCCGCATCGGCAGGCCCGGCGTGCCCGCGCCGCGGATTGCCGCAATACGATTGCCCTCGATCACGATGTCCACCGGCCCCACCGGCGGCGCGCCGGTGCCGTCAATCAGCGTCGCGCCGCGGATGACCAGCGTCTTGAACGGGCCTTTGCCCTCATCGGCGCGGCGGTTGGGCGCCGGAGTGAGCCGCACGGGCGGCGGCGGATCCTGCGCCACCGCGTTCGCGGCCGGCCACAGCAAACCAGCCACAGCAACCGCGCAAGCAAGTTTCGGCAAACGAGAACGGTAAATGGACATGGAGTGCCTCACAGGGTTAGGCCCCGAAGCTTCGGGTGCGGCGCTATTCTATGGATGCGGCGGCGCAGGTCAAGTGTTACGCACGGCGCAACGCCGCTGCTTATGGTTCGAGCGCGGCGCGGACGATGGGCACGTCCCAATGCGCCAGCAGCAGCTCGAAGCGGCGGCGCTCTTCGCGCCGGTAGCCGTCGAGGTCGGAGAAGAGCTGCCGTTCGAGCGACTCGGTGTCGAACGGCGCATTCGCTTCCGCCGCGCTGCGGAACACGATGGTGACACGGTAATCCCAGCGGCCGTCTTCAGTGGCGTGGTAGCGCGGGCGTTCCGCACGCACTTCGACGATGCGGCCCAGTTCGATCTGTTTGCGCAGCAGCGGCCAGTGGTTGCGGTTGAACAGCCGCCAGAACTCGTCCGCGTATCCCCACTTCACTTTGTAGTAGTACTCCACCACAAACGCCTCGCCCGCCGCTCGCCCCTGGGTGGACATCGCCACTGGTGGCCCCGACTGCATCGGCGCAGGCATCTCACTGCGAGGTTCAGCCCGCGTTGGCGATGCTTCGCT
>Ga0187893_10007016_pt1 | contig 18821 bp, 12 predicted proteins | sample MA1701074metaG_FD_139574 | JGI IMG/M metagenome (GOLD analysis project Ga0187893, IMG submission 139574) | White microbial mat communities from a basaltic lava cave in the Kipuka Kanohina Cave System on the Island of Hawaii, USA - MA170107-4 metaG ... | reverse complement strand
CGGCCTCCCCCTGATCCGTTCGCGCCGGAGTGGATCGTCGTGCAGGGCCGCGGCATGGGGCGCTGGCTGGCTGCGGAGCTGGCGCGCCGTCTCGGCATCTGGGCGAATCCGTCCTTTCCGTTCCCGCGCCGTGTGATTGACGATGTCGCCACGGCGGTGCTCGGCGACGCCGCCGCGGTTCCGGCGGTGTTCGATCCCCAGACACTGCGCTGGGCGATCGCCGAGCTGCTGCCGGGTCACCTGCACGACGCCCGCTTTGCGCCGATCCGGCGCTACCTCGAAGACGACCCGCGCGGCGCGAAGCGCCTACAGCTGAGCGCCCGCATCGCCGACCTCTTCGACCAGTACGCGGTCTACCGGCCGCACATGGTGCTCAACTGGGAGGCGGGCGGCGCCGACGATGACTGGCAGGCGGAGCTCTGGCGCGCGCTGGTGCGCAAGCATGGGGCAGGACACGCCGCGGCGCGCGCCCGGGCGGTGCTGGAAGCGCTGGCGTCCGAGCGCACGCCCACCGCCGACTTCCCGCGCCGCATCAGCCTGTTCGGGCTCTCCACCCTGCCGCCGCTCTACGTGCAGATCCTCGCTGCTCTCGCCGCGACCGTGGAGCTGCATCTCTTTCTGCTGAGCCCGTCGCGCGAGTACTGGGGCACGATCCGGTCGCGCCGCGAGAGCATTCGGGCGCTGGCGCGGGGCGCCGCCGACCTCGGTATGGGCGGGGAACCGCTGGAGGGCCGCGCTTCGCGCGGCCATGGCGCCGCGGAAGCGGCGCCCTCCACGGGGATCGCTCAGCCGGACCTCGACGCCGAAGGGCATCCGTTGCTCGCGTCGCTCGGACGCGTCGGGCGGGATTTCCAGGAGGTGCTGGAGGCCCACGTCGACTATCAGGAAGACCCCCGCGATCTGTACGTCGAGCCCAACGCCGACGCGCCCGGCAGTGCGCTGGCGGTGCTGCAGTCGGACATTCTGGCGCTGCGCTCGCGGCGCCCGGGGACGGAGGTGGAGCCGGCCGCACTGCGGCCGGGAGATGACTCGATCGCGGTGCATGCCTGTCACGCACCGATGCGGGAGGTCGAGGTCCTGCACGATCAGTTGCTCGCCCTCTTCGATCGCGATCCGACATTGGCGCCGCACGACCTGGTGGTGATGACGCCGGCGATCGACGCCTATGCGCCGTTGATCGAGGCGGTGTTCGGCAGCCCGAGCCGATCGATTCCGTTTCGCATCGCCGACCGCCGCACCCGCTTCCATCAGGAGGTCGCCGACGCGTTCCTGCGCGCCCTCGAGCTCCTCGGCGGACGCCTGCCAGCGCCGGCAGTCCTCGACCTGCTCGGCCTCGACGCCGTGCGCGCGCGCTTCGACATCGCCGCGGAAGAGCTCGAGAGCCTGCGCCGCTGGGTGCGGGAAGCCGGCATTCGCTGGGGTGCGGACGGCGCGCATCGCGCCGAGCTCGGTCAGCCGGGGTGCGACGACAATACCTGGCGCTTCGGGCTCGACCGCCTGCTGCTCGGCTATGCGCTGCCTGCCGTCGACGACGGGCTCTTCGGCGGGGTGCTGCCGTGCGAGGACGTCGAAGGCCCGCCGGCCGCGCTGCTCGGCCGCTTCGCCGAGTTCTGCGAGATACTGGCGCGATTCCGCCGCGAGTTGCGCGCTCCCCGGCGGCCGGAGGACTGGCGCGGCGCGCTCACCGAGCTGCTCGGCGCGCTGGTGGCGAGCACGCCCGCGACGGCCTACCAGCACCACGCATTGATCGGCGCGTTCGACACCCTGGTCGAGCGCGTCGCGACCGGCGGGTTCCACGGGACGGTGGATCTCGACGGCATGCGCACCCTGGTGGAAGAGCAGGTCGAGCGCGACAGCTCGCCGCGTGGCTTTCTCACCGGCGCCGTCACGTTCTGCGAGCTGGTGCCGATGCGCACCATCCCGTTCCGCGTCGTCTGCCTGCTCGGCCTCAGCGACGGCGCCTTTCCGCGCGCACGCCGGCCGCTCGACTTCGATCGCATGGCCGCCCGCGCGCTGCCGGGCGATCGCACGGCGCGCGACGACGACCGCTACCTGTTCCTCGAGGCCCTGCTCGCGGCGCGAGCACGGCTCATCATCACCTACGTCGGACAGAGCGTCAGCGACAACAGCGAGCTGCCGCCATCGGTGGTGGTCAGCGAGCTGCTCGACGCCGTCGACCAGTCGTTCATCGACCCCGCCGGCGGCCGGCCACGCGATCGGATGGTGCTGCGGCACGCCCTGCAACCGTTCAGCCCACGGTACTTCGGCGCCGACCCGGACGCTCGCATGTTCAGCTACGCCGCCACCCACCATCGCGGCGCGACGGCGCTGGTCGGCGAGCCGTCGGCGCCGCCCCCGATCGTGCAAGCGCCGCTGCCGTCCGAGCCGATCGACGCGGTCGCCCTCGACGATCTGGTGCGCTTCTTCGACAACCCATCGCGTTGGTTCCTGCAACGGCGTCTGGGCATCTACCTCAACCGCGACGACGAGCCGCTCGACGAGCGCGAGCCGATCGAGCTCGACCAGCTCGATGAGTGGCAGATCGGCGATGCGATCCTGCGCCGCGCCGTGCGCGGGGTGGAGCGCGCCGACATCTGGACGGTCCTGCGCGCCGGCGGCACGCTGCCGCTCGGTGTGCCCGGCCGCTGGAAGTTCGACACGCTGGCGCCGCGCGCCGAGGAGCTTGCCCGCATGTTCGCCGCGGCGTGCGGCGGGCATCGCCTGCCGCCTGAGGACGTCGACCTGAGCGTCGGCGGCGTGCGTCTCACCGGCACGCTGCGCGAGCTGTGGCCGGGCGGCCAGATCGTCGTGCAGTACTCGCGCGTCGGCGGCCGTCAGGAAGTGGGCCATTGGATCCGTCAACTCGCGCGCGCCGCCGCCGGCGGTCCCGCCGCCGACAGCGTGCTGATCGGGCGCCGGAAGAGCGGCGAGGGGGCGGCCGAGGTGCGCCTCGCCCCGGTCCAGCAGCCGCTGCGCGTGCTCGAAGAGCTGGTGCACCTGTACCGGCTCGGACAGTGCACGCCGTTGCCGTACTTCAGATACGCATCGCGTGCATTCGCCGAGGCGCTGCTGGAAGGTGCTTCGCCCGCCGGCGCTGCCACGGCCGCGCGCGCGAAGTTCACCGACACGCATGGCGGCAGCGAAATCGGCGACGCGTACGTCGCGCAGCTCTACCCGAGCCCGCCGCCGTTCGACGATTCCGTCGTGCCGCCAGCGGCTATCTCGTTTGCCGGCGTCGCGCGGGCGGTCTTCGAGCCGTTCTTCCGCCACCGGAGCCAGCGTCCATGAGAGCGCTCGATTCCCTCGCCATTCTGCTGAAGGGTACTCAGCTGATCGAGGCCAACGCCGGCACGGGCAAGACCCATGCGGCGACGACGCTGTACCTGCGTCTCCTGCTCGAAGGCGGGCTCCCGGTCGAACGGATCCTGCTGGTCACCTACACCAACGCGGCCACCGCGGAGCTGCGCCGCAAGGTCCGAGCGCGCATCGCGGCGGCGCTGGCAGCGCTTCGCGACTCCCACCCGGCGGATGAGGACGACCTCGCCGAGATGTTGCGCAGCCGGCAGGCCGACGGTCACGGGCCGGCCGACCGCGCCCGGCTCGCCGCGGCCTTGTATGGTTTCGACGCCGCGGCGATCTACACGATCCATGGCTTCTGCCAGCGGGTGTTGCAGGAGCACGCCTTCGAGAGCGGCGTGCCCTTTGACGCCGAGCTGATGGGCGACCAGCGGCTGCTGATCGACGACACGGTGCGCGATTTCTGGACCGGCGCGCTCTACGAGGCACCGATCGATCTCGTCCGTTCCCTCGACGACTCTCCCAAGCTGTCGCCGGTCACGCTGGCGCGGCTGGTCGCCAAGGCGGCAGCCAACCCCGACCTGCAGTTCTTGCCGACAGCCGATGATCTCGGTCGGGCCGGCAATGCCGGTCGCGAGCATCCATCTGGAGGGCGGCGCGCCGTCGCCGCCGGGGGCGGGGAGACGGCGCCCGACGACGCACGGGCAGCCCGCATCCGATTGCAGCTCGATGCCGTCGGCTTCGCCCAGCGCGAGCTGCGCCGGCGCAAAGCGGCGACCAACTCCCAGTCGTTCGACGATCTCCTGCAGCGCCTCGCGGCGGCGCTCGACGGCAACGGCGGCGAGGCACTGGCGGTCGCGATCCGCCGCCGCTTCGCCGCGGCCATCGTCGACGAGTTTCAGGACACCGACCCCATCCAGTGCCGAATCTTCGAGCGCATCTTCACCGGGGCCGACGCCGGCCTGTTTCTCATCGGCGATCCGAAGCAAGCGATCTACGGCTTCCGCGGCGCCGACGTGTTCGCCTACATGCGCGCCAAGCGGCGGCTGGCCGACGAGGCCTACACGCTCGACGTCAATCGCCGCTCCGGCCCGGCGCTGATCCGCGCCGTCAATACCCTCTTCGGACGCGCCCGCGCCCAGTTCGTATTCCCGGACATCGCCTTCACGGCCTCGCACGCCTTGCCTGACGCGTGCGATGCCCTCGCCGGCGCGGCCGCCGGCCGCGCGCCCCTGCGCGTGGTGTTTGTCGGTCGCGACGGACACGCGCGCCCGGGCGGGCAGATGAACCGGCGGCCAGCGGAGCTGCCGTGGTTCCACGCCGCGGTGGCCGGTGAGATCAGCCGGTTGCTGAACGCCGAGACGTACATCGCGGAGCGTCGCATCCTGCCTGGCGACGTCGCCGTCCTGTGCGACACCAACGCGCACAGCGCCGAGCTGCAGGCGCAGCTCTCGGCGCTCGGGGTGCCGACCGTCAGGTACGGCGACGCCAGCGTGTTCGAGGCGCCAGAGGCGGAAGCCGTGGCCCGAGTGGTGCGCGCGCTGGTGGATCCCGCCGACACCGCGGCGATCGGCGCGGCGCTGCTGACGCCGATTCTCGGCCTGACCGCCGATGACCTCGCCGCCGCCCGCGCCGACGATCGCGCCTGGGAGACATGGGTCGAACGCTTCCGCGCCTGGCATGAATGCTGGCTGACCAGTGGCTTCACCGTCGCGTTTCGCCGCCTGTTCGACGAATGCGAGGTGGCGGCCCACGTGCTCGCACGGCAGGGCGGTGAGCGCACGCTGACCAATGTCTTGCACCTCGGCGAGCTTCTCCACGTGGCAGCCGTCGACGCGCGGCGCGGTCCGCGCGCGCTGCTGGAGTGGCTGGAGCGGATGCGCGGCGACGCACACGCCCGCGCCGAGGAGACCGCCGACGCGGCGCAGATCCGTCTGGAACGCGATACCCATTCGCTCACCCTGACCACGATCCACAAGAGCAAGGGCCTGCAGTACCCGGTGGTGGTCTGCCCGTTCCTCTGGGACGGGATGCTGCTCCATCCCAACGACAAGCACGCCGCGCAGTTTCACGCCCCGGATGACGACCAGCGGCGCACCATCGATCTGGGCTCGCCTCGCGTTGCGCAGCATCTCGAGCGTGCCAAGCGCGAGGCGTTGGCGGAGAAGCTGCGCGTGCTCTACGTTGCCCTGACGCGCGCACAGCAGCTGTGCATGGTGGTGTGGGGCCAGTTCCGGGATTGCCAGAAGTCGCCGCTCGGGTATCTGCTGCACCAACCGTCGGATGCTCCGGACGACGTGCTGGCCCAGGCCACCGAAGCGCGCATCAAGAAGCTGTCCGACGCCGAGATGCGTGCTGACCTGTCGCGGCTGGCGGCCGACTCGGATGGCGCCATCGAGATCGGCGAGCTGTCGCTCGATGAGCCGCCGCGGCTGGCCGCGTCGGTCGCCATCGGACCGCCGTTGTCGGTGCGGACCATGCGGCGCGAGGTGCGACAGGCGTGGCGCCTGGCGAGCTTTTCGGCGCTCGCGTCCGCCGAGCGCGAGCTCCCCGAGCCCGTCGAGGAGGGCGTCGACCGCGACGAGGTCGCCGAGACGCCATCGGTCGCGGCGGCGGCAGAGGCGTCGCCGGCGGTGCGCGGATTTCCGCGCGGGCGGCGGCTCGGTAACCTGATGCACGCGCTGTTCGAGACGATCGACTTCCGCGAGCGCGACGCCGTCCGGCTGCGCGAGCATGCGTTGCGCCTGCTGCCCGCCTTTGGCGTCGAGCTCAAGTGGGCCGATGCCTTGTGCGCCACGCTGTCCGACGTGCTCGACACCCCGCTGACCACGGTCCCCCCGCCTGAGCATTTACGCCAACCGGCGACGTCAGGAGGGGGCGCGCTGACATTGCGTCAGATTGCCCCGGCGCACCGGCTCAACGAGCTCGAGTTTCTCTTTCCGGTCGCGCTGGAGGACGGGGTGCCCGCCGGCGGCGTCACCCCCGCGGGCCTGGCCGGCGTGCTGGCAACCGGACCGGGCTGGCTTGCCGACTATGCGGACCGCGTCCGACAGCTGTCGTTCCCCTGGTTGGCGGGGTACCTGAAGGGATTCATCGACCTCGTCTTCGCGCACGACGAGCGCTGGTTCGTGGTCGACTACAAGACCAACGACCTCGGCGGTCGTGTACAGGACTACCACCAGGCGCGGCTGCTCGCCGAGATGCAGCGCCATCACTACGTGCTGCAATACCATCTCTACAGCGTGGCGGTGCACCGCTACCTCGAGCGCCGGCTCACCGGCTACGACTACGAGCGCCACTTCGGCGGCGTGCTCTACCTCTTCGTGCGCGGCATGGCGCCGGCGCATGAGCCCGGCTGCGGGATTTTCTTCGATCGTCCGGCGCCGGCGCTCATCGCCGCGCTGTCCGACCTTTTCGCGCGTCCGGGAACGGTGCGGCGGTGAGCGACGCGTTCGAGCTCCTGCGCGCGCGCGGCGTGCTGTCCGATCTCGACTGGCACTTTGCGCGGGCCGTGGGCCGCATTGGCGGTGAGCGGGAGCCCGCGGTGTTGCTGGCCGCCGCGCTGGCCAGCCGCGCCGTCGGCGACGGGCACGTCTGTCTCGATCTGCCGCAGCTGGTCGGTGGCGGCGCGCTCGTCGACGATGCCGGCGAAGCGGTCGTGTGCGCGTGGCCGCCTCTCGACGAGTGGACAGCCGTGCTGCGCCACAGCCCGCTCGTGGAGCCTTTGGAGTGCGGAAACTCGCTTCCGCTTTCGGGTGGGAGGGGTGACAAAAGAGAACCTGCTACTCCGTTGGTGCTCGACCCAGCAGGACGTCTCTACCTGCGCCGCTACTGGCAGCATCAAGCGCGCCTGGCCGCCGCGATCCGCTCGCGTGCCTGGGGCGAGGATCCGGACGTCGACGTCGCCTTGCTCGCCGACGGACTGGCCCGCCTGTTTGCGCCCTTGCGGGAGCCCGATCACGCGCACGGTGCCCCAGTCCAGCTGACCCTCGACAGCCTTTGGAGGGCCGCGCTTGCGCGCGGCCATGGCGCCGCAGAAGCGGCGCCCTCCAGAAGGAACGCAGACGCCGCGTCGGCGGCGCCCGCCACGGGGAATGGCGAATCATCCCCTGGCACCAACTGGCAGCGCGTCGCGGCGCTGGTGGCCGTGCTGCGCCGCTTCTGCGCGATTTCGGGAGGTCCGGGCACCGGCAAGACGCACACCGTCGTGCGTATCCTGGCGCTGCTGGTCGAGCAGGCATTGCGAGTGAACCGCCGCCCGCCGCGGGTCACGCTGTTGGCCCCGACCGGCAAGGCGGCGGCGCGACTGAGCGAGTCGATCGTTGCCGGCACGATCGACTTGCCCTGTTCGGCGGAGGTGCGCGCGGCAATCCCGCAGCAGGCCGCGACGATCCATCGTGGTCTCGGCGCCGTGCCTGGGCGTGTGGCGCAGTTCCGCCACGGGCCGGAGCATCCGCTGCCGACCGACGTGGTGCTGGTCGACGAGGCGTCGATGGTCGACCTGGCGCTGATGGCCCGCCTGGTCGACGCCATGCCGGCGCACGCGCGCCTCATCTTGCTCGGCGACCAGGACCAACTCTTCTCGGTTCAGGCCGGCGCCGTCCTCGGCGACATCTGCAACAGCGGCGCGTCGCGCGTCTTCTCGCGCGCGTTCGTCGAGCGCGTCGCGGCGGGGGTCGGGCTGCGCTTGCCGCTGGCGGTGGCCGCGCCGTCGGCGACGGGCATCTGGGACTGTGTGGTGTCGCTGACGCACAGCTACCGGTACCGGCCGGAGAGCGGCATCGGGCGGCTCGCCGCCGCCATCAACGCGGGCGACGTAGCCGCCGTTGTGGCTGCTTTCGCGGCAGGCGGCGGCATCGACCGCGCCGACACCGGCTCCGGCGGCGCCCTCGGGCCGGCGCTGGAGCGCGCTGTGCGGGAGGGCTTCGCGCCGTACTGCGCGGCGACCGAGCCGCTCGAGCGGCTGCGCGCCCTCGAGCGCTTCCGCGTGCTGTGCGCGCACCGCCGGGGTCCGTTCGGCGTCGAGACCGTCAATGCGCAGATCGAGCAGTTGCTCGCCGCCGACGGGCGCCTGCGGCCGGATACGCCGCTCTATCGGGGGCGGCCGATCCTGATCACGGAAAACGACTATCAACTCCGCATCTTCAATGGGGACGTAGCGACGATCGACGTCGATCCCAAGCGCCCCAGCGAACGCGTCGCTGTCTTCCTCGGGCCGGACGGTGCGCCACGCCATCTCGCCCCGGCGCGGCTGCCGCCGCATGAGACGGTCTTCGCGATGAGCGTGCACAAGAGCCAGGGATCGGAGTTCGATGCCGTCGCCGTGGTGCTGCCCGGGCAGCCGTCGCCGATCGTGTCGCGCGAGCTCCTCTACACTGCCGTCACCCGCGCCCGGGCCCGCGCGACGGTCTTCGGCAGCGACGCGGTGGTCGCCCATGCCGTCACCCACCGCATCGAGCGCGCCTCGGGATTGCGCGACGAGCTGTGGGAGTAGGCGGCTGGCGCCGCTCGTTTAGCGTTGAGCGTTAGAAGGCTCAGTTCTTGCGCTCAACGGTCAACGCTCAACGCTGAACGTCCTCACCCGCGACCCCGTTCCAACCCGAACGCCTTGATCAGGTTGTAGACGTGCGATCGGGCCAGATCGAGGCGCCGGGCAGTCTCGACGATGTTCCACTGCGTGTCCTCGAGGGCCTGGCGCAGCAGCGTTCCCTGGTAGCGCCGCGTCGCTTCCTGGAAGGTCAGCGCGCTTTCCGGCTGATCGACCGCGGGCGCATCGGGGAAGAGATGCACGCGCTCCACCAGCGTGCTGCCCTCGCCGGCGGCGCGGATGACGGCGGCCTGCATGGCGTTCTGCAGTTGGCGCAGGTTGCCCGGCCATTCCGCCAGCTCGGCGGCGCGTCGCGCGCCGCTCGACAGCTCGAGGCCTCCGAGGCGGTGCGTCTCGCTGGCCATCGCGCAGAAGTGGCCGCAGAGATCGGCGATGTCTTCGCGCCGCTCGGCCAGCGACGGCAGATGAATCGGCAGCACCTGCAGGCGGAAGAACAGGTCCTCGCGCAGGCGCTTCTCGGCGACAGCCTGCTCCAGATCGATGTTGGTGGCGGCGATGACGCGCACGTCGGCGCGTTCGGCGCGGGCGGCGCCGAGCGGGAAGTACTCTTTGGACTGCAGCAACTGGAGCAGTTTGGCCTGGGCGGCGAGCGAGAGCTCGCCGATCTCGTCGAGCATCAGCGTGCCGCCCTCGGCGGCCGCCACCTTTCCCTCCACCTTGCGGGTGGCGGTGGAGTGTGCGCCGGGCAGCGCGCCGAACAGCTCGCTCTCCATCAGCGTCTCCGGGATCGCGGCGCAGTTGACCTCGATGAACGGGCGGGTGGCGCGCGGGCCGTTGTCGTGGATGATGCGGGCGAGCTGGCTCTTGCCGGTGCCGGTCTCCCCGGTGAGCAGCACGTGCACGTCGAGCGGCGCCACCAAGGCGGCCTGCTTGAGGACCGCCGCCAGCGCCGCGCTGCGGCCGACGACGCCGGCCAGCTTCAACGTCGAACGCAGGGCCGCGGTGGCGTCGCCCGCCTGGTGGCGGCGGTGCTCGAGGAGCAGGCCGTCCACCAGCGGGGCCAGGTGGCGGGCGAAGATCTCCGCGCGGGTGCGCTCGTCGTCGGAGAAGAGGCCGGACCGTGAGCGGCCCTGCAGATAGAGGACACCGCGCGGTGGGTCGACGCCGATAGGCGCGCACAACACGGCCTCGATCTGACTCCGCACCACGCTCTCGCGCGCATGAAAGCGCGGATCGAGCAGGGCCGAGGGCGTGACGATGGTCTGTCCGGTGGCGAGCGCCTCGGCGATGATGCCGCGCGAGATGGCGAGGCGGACGTCCTGGATCTCGGCCTCGGAAAAGCCGTGCGCGATCCACCAGCGCGGCGCCCCGGCCACGTCGGCGTCATCGTGCAGCTCGAGATAGCCCTGGCGAGCCTCGGCGGCCTCGACCACCAAGGACAGCGATTCGCGCAGGAAGGGCTCGAGCTCGCGCTGGTGCTGGACGTACGCTTGCCGGGCATGAGTGGGGTGACACTCCAAGAGGAGCTGGTGCGGTGTGGGTACACACTGCCGGTGATCATGATGACCGGGTACGCCGACGTCGGCACGGCGGTGCGCGTGCTCAAGCGCGGCGCGTTCGATTTTCTCGAGAAGCCCATCGACGACGGGGTGTTGATCGAGCGGGTCAACGAGGCCCTGGCGGTCGATGCGGACCGCCGGCGCGCGCGTGACCAACGCGAGCAGTTGCGCGCCCGGCTCGGCCGGTTGAGCGCGCGCGAGCGCGCCGTGTTCGACCAGGTGGTGCACGGCAAAGCGAACAAAGTCGTCGCCATCGAGTTCGGCATCAGCGAGAAGACGGTCGAGTCGCATCGCGCCCGTCTGATGCACAAGCTCGGGGCCAGCTCGGTCGCCGAGCTCGTCCGCCTGGATCTGGCGGCCAACCAGCTCGCCAGCGGGTTCGAGCCGCGCCAGATGCCGCCCGGTGCGGGCGGCGGGCCGATCGAGTCCAGGCGCTCGAGCGAAGCGTACGCCTGACGATCACCGCCGCCCGAGGGGATCATGCAGCGCCAGCCATTCGAGCCGGACCAGATCGGCGACGGAGCTCACCTGGAGCTTCGACATCATGCGCGCCCGGTGGGTCTCGACGGTCTTCTGGCTGATGCCGAGCTCCCACGCCATCACTTTGTTCGCCTTGCCGGCGACGACCAGTGCCAAGACCTCGCGCTCGCGGCGGCTGAGGCGATCAATGCGAGCCGCGCAGGCGCGTCGAACGGCGTCGTGGCGCCGGCGCTCGGCGTCGAGCGTGACCGCCCGATCGATGCGCTCGAGCAGCGCGGTGTCATCGACGGGTTTCTCGAGAAAGTCGATGGCGCCGCGTTGCAGCGCCGCGACTGCGTGGGCGACCGCGCCGTGTCCGGTCATCATGATCACCGGCAGCCCGATACCGCGTCGTCCCAGCTCTTCCTGCAGCGCCAGCCCGCTGATACCGGGCAGGCGCAGATCCAGCACCAGGCAGCCGCTGCGCGCCGGGGTACAGGCCTCCAGGAAGGCCTCGCCGGAGTCGAAGGTTTCGACCCGGCGGCCAGTCGATTCCAGGAGAAACGTGATCGCCCCGCGCGTGCTCGCGTCGTCGTCGACGACGAAGACGGTGGGCGGCGGCTCCATCAGAAGATGCTTCGGGTCCATCCGCAATCTCCTCCCTGTTCTCCCCTTGTTCCGGCGTTGCGCCTCGGTCGGGAGACCGCGCGTCGCCCCGCCGCAACCCGGGGGAAGGTGTGCGGCGGGGCGGCATCGGCCGGTCGGCGCTACAGGCACACCGGACGCCGGCCGATGCTGGTTCGCGGGTCTCTGCGCGTTTCTAGTGAGAAAACTCCATGCCGGCGCAGAACGGCTTGGACATCAGGCGCTCGACAGTGGTGTCGTAGCGCTCGGCGCAGTTGTCGACGCAGCTGTCTTCGTCGAACGAGTCGTTTCTCGCGGCGCGCGTGCCGCAACGTGCCTCGCAGGTCATCTCAGTGGCGGCGGCGCGTATCAGCCGGGCGTGGCAGCGGTTCGGTTCCGCTTCTCTTGCATCGCCATCGCACACCTCTCGGTCCTCCAGGCGCGCCATCGAGTTTTCGTAGCGCGTCTGGCAGGCCTCCTGGCACGCCTCCAGTTTCGCGGCGGACGGCTCTTCACGCCGCGCGTCCTTGCGCTCGCAGCGGGCGAGGCAGTCATAGAGCTGCCCCTCCTTGCGCATCTCGATCGCCTCGCAGCGGATCGGGTCGAACCCTCTGGCCTCGGCGGCCACCGGCTGTCCAAGAGCGGCCGCCAGCATCGCCATCACACAGACTCCTCGGATCATGGCTCATCCCTCCTTTGGTTGAGCGTGGCGCCGCTCCTGCGGGTGGCGGCGCGGTGTAGATTGCGTCCCGCAGTGATCACGCGAGGAGTCCAAGAGCCGTGCCAGCCTCTCGTCCGGGCCGCGCGCCAGCCAACTCGGGCCTCGAGCGGACGCGACGGTTGGAAACCCACCGGTACGCATCCGCGCCCAGGTGCGGAAAACCCTTCTGCGAAGCGGCTCATCCGCACACTGACAACTGCATGTTACACCCCGGAGCGGTTGACAGGTGCTCTGCCGCCGCGCGCCGGCGGGCCGGCAGGACCACGCGAGGCAGCATTCCTACACCGTCGGTCGGCAGCGAGGAGTGGATCATGGTGAGCCTCGAATGCGCCGCGCCGCAGCCAGTGGGCGGCCCTATCACCGGCGAGACCGGGACCGGCAAGGAGCTCATCGCCCGGGCGATCCACTACAACAGCTCGCGCCGCAGCCGACCCTTCGTCGCGGTCAACTGCGGCGCCTTGTCGGAAACGCTGCTGGAAAGCGAGCCGTTCGGCCATCGCAAGGGGCGCCACGCGCCGCCAAAGTGCTCGGCATCAGCCGGGTCATGCCGCAGCGCAAGATCCGCCAATACGGATTGCGCCAGAAGTCGCAGTCGGAGGTATCATGACGATTGCCGCTGACCTCTCCACTTCGATCCTCCCGCGCACGCGATTCCGGCAACGGGGAAGGCCAGGCGGAGGTTCCCAGGCCACCTACCGGATGGGAAGCGGCAACTCGCTTCGCGGCAGTCACCCGTTGTACGAGGACGACTTCACGCCGCTGTTCGATGGCCACTCCACCGCCAACTGGGAGATGGCCGGCAGCGGCCGCTTCGTCGTGGTCGACGGCCGACTCGAGTCGGTACCGGGCAACGATCTCGGCCTGTTCTGGTGTACCGTGCCGATGCCGCGCGATTTCGTGCTGCGCGTGCAGTGGCTCCGCTGGCGGCACGAGGATGCGTCCGGCGTGTGCGTGCGCTTTCCCCGACCGGTGGCGCGCGGCGACACCAACGCGGCCCTGATCGCGCTGCGCGAGGGGTTCGAGGTGCAGATCGACGAGGTCGGCATCCCGGGCGCGACGGCCATCCACCGCACCGGCGCGATCTTCAACGAGCCGCATCAGTTGATCACTCCCCATCCGGCCCACCCGGCGGCGGCCTGGAACGACTTCGAGATCTTCGTCCAGGGCCAGCGGTTCGGCGTGCGGCTGAACGGACACCCGGTGACCGCGTTCATCAACACCGATGGCGCGCGCGGCCAGCCGAGCACGGCCGCCGTTCCCACCTTCATCGGGCTGCAGGTCCAGCCGGGCTCCCGCATCGCCTTCCGCGCCATCGCCGTCGCCCCGCTGCGCGTTGAGCGTTGAGCGTTCAGCGTTTTGCCGTTGAGGCGGTGGCGTAGTCCAACAACGCTGAACGCTCAACACTCAACGCTGAACGGCTTCCGGCCGGCGTGTGCACCAACTGCGACGCGATGATAGCGTCGTCTGTGTGAACGATCGTTGGAGGTGGGTGGCCCGCGGGGCGGCGGCGTGGCGGGTCGGGGCGTTGGTTCTCTGCATCGTGCTCGCGGGCGCGCCGGCGCACGGCGGCTCCCTGCCGGTGTGGGACGTCAGCCAGGTGACCAGACCCGGTCAGTGGACGCTCTACAACCGCACGCTGTTCGCCGCGGTGCTGGGCTTTCCGCTGGCCGGCGGGGACATGAACGGCGATGGGCGCGCGGATCTGGTCCTGACGCCGATGAACGCCGACAGCGGGCCGGACCGCGACCGCACCAGCGCCGGCGAGGCCGTGATCGTGCTGAGCGCAGGCTCCATCGCGGGGGAGCGCGATTTGGGAGAGCTCGACGTCGACGCCCTGCCACCCGACATCGTCGTCGTCTACGGTGCCGATCCCTTCGACTATCTCGGCACGCAGGTCACGGCGGCGGACCTCGACGATGACGGGTACGCCGACGCGGTCATCGGGGCGCAGTACGGTGACGGCGCGGACAACAGCCGCCGCGATGCCGGCGAGGTGGCGATCGTCTGGGGCGGGGCGGCGCTCGGCGGTTCCGTCATCGATCTCGCCGCGCCACCGGCCGGGGCGGTCACGTTCGTGTACGGCGCCGCGCCGGGTGCGCGTCTCGGCTCGTGGGTCAGCGATGGCGACGTCGACGGCGACGGCATCGCCGACGCGATCCTCGGCGCCGATGAGGCCAACCCGGACACGCGGCCACATGCGGGCATCACCTACGTGCTCTACGGCGGGACGGCCGTGCGCGCGATCGCGGCCGTCGACCTCGCGGCGCCCGCCGTGCCAGTGACCGCCATTGCCGGCATCGATCGGGAGGATCACAGCGGCGCGACCGTGCGCGCCACCGATCTCAACGGCGACGGCGCTGCCGAGGTCCTGATCGGCGCCGGGCTCAATCGCCTGTCGTCGCAGGTCGGCCCGGGCGGCAATTTCGACGGGCACGGCTCTGGTGGCGGCGACGGGCCCGACAACGCCTGCGATCCCATCAACCTGCGCTGCGAGATCGGCGAAGCGTACATCGTGTACAGCGAGCCCGGTATGCGGCCGGCGTCGATCGATCTGGCGGACCCGCCGCCTTCCACCACGATCATCTACGGCATCGACGGCGGCGATGCCTACGGCGAGGAGCTCTACGCCGGCGATTTCAACGGCGACGGCTGGGGCGACGTCGCGGTCGGCGCCATCACCGCCGATGGTCCGAGCAATATGCAGCCGACTCCGACGCCGAACTCGCGCCCCAGCGCCGGCGAGCTCGCTCTCATCCTCGGCGGGCCGGGCCTGTCCGGCTCGACCATTCATCTGAACGATCCGCCGCCGAACGTGACCATCTTCTACGGCCCGCGGGCTGGCGCCATCACCGGCGATACCGCCATGCTGCTCGACGTCGACGGCGACGGGCTCGATGAGCTCGTCATCGCCGGCCCCAACGATCAGCCAGCGGGTCGGGTCGAAGCCGGCCGAACGTTCGTCATCTTCGGCACCGCCGATCCGCTGCCGGCGGTGGTGGATCTCGCGGCGGTTCCCTCGACACTGTCGACACTCGTCATCGAAGGGGCCGATCCCAACGACATGCTCGCATACAGCATGGGACAGGGCGACGTGAACGGCGATGCGCTGCCGGACCTCATCCTCAACGTCATGGGCGGCGACGGCTTCCTGAACCGAGTCAACCTGGCTGGTGATGCGTATGTGCTCGATGCCGTCGCGGTGACTCGCGCCGTCGGGCGCGAGCCGGCGCCGACACGGACCGTCACGCCGACGCCCTCGACCACGCCCAGCGCGACGCCGACCGTGTCTCGGCACGCAACCCCGACCGCGACTCCCACCGCGTTCGCGTGCGCCGGCGATTGCGACGGAGGCGGCAGCGTGACGATCGACGAGGTGATCGACGCCGTTCGGGTCGCGCTCGGCGTCGCGCCGGTGTCGACCTGCACGGCAGTCGACCGCGACGCCAGCGGGACGGTGGAAATCGACGAGCTGATCGCCAGCGTCGACAGCAGCCTGACCGGCTGCTGAGCCCGGCGTGCGAGCAGGTTGGGCATCGCGCTCGTCGCCGCGGTTCGATCGCATAGCCAGATGTCAGACGCGCTCAGAGCACCTCGCCGGCGGGTTCGGCTCAAGCACCTGGCCGCGGCGGCCGCGATCGCGCTGCTCGCGGTATGGCGGCCCGGTGAAGGAACGTCGGCTGGAGCGCGCGTCGCATTCATCATGGTGGGCCTGGCGGCGCTGGTGGTCCTCTGGAACGCGCAGCCGTTCATCGAATGGCGTGCGGTGCAACGCGGCCAGGAACCAGTACTCCCCAACGCCCGACGCAGGTGGGCGTTTCGGCTCGTCGGCGTGTTGGTGTTCGCGCTCGTCACGCACCACGCCTTCGCCCGCGTTCACGAGTATCGCGCCGCGCTGCTGATGTCGGGGTACGATGTCTCGGATCCCAGCGTGTGCCGGCTCGTTTCCGGCGCGATCGGGCAGCGGATGGACCCGATGGACGGCAGCGTGCACCAGCAGCGGATCAATCGCCTGGGCTTTCGCGGACCAGACATCCCGCCGGAACGAGGCGGCTCCGACTTGATCCGCGTCGCACTGTTCGGCGACTCGATGATCTACGGCGTCGGGGTCGAAGATGACGAGACACTGGCGGTCGCTCTCGAGCACGAGTTGCGAGCCGCCTTTCCCGGCCGCCGGGTGCAGGTGCTCAACTTCGGTGTGCCGAACACGACCGTCCACACATCGCTGCGCAACTACGTCGGCGTTGGCCGCAGCTTCCGTCCCGACGCGGTCGTGATCGCCGACGCGGTGGCCGTGAACCCCAATGATGCCTGCGACCAGATCCGCGAGATCCGCGGCTCGCGCTTGCTGAGCTGGTTGATGGAATCGGTTCCGGGCCGCGCGCTGGTCAACGAATGTCTGCAGCGCAAGCGCCAAGTGTACTCGCGCAGCGCGGCGGTCCACGCCGTGAAGTCCGCCTTGCGGGGGCTGGCGGCCGACCAGCAGGCAACCGGGCTGGAGGTGGCCTACCTGCAGCATTAAGAGTACGCGCCGCTCGACCGCTTACTCGGGGATGAGATCCAGGACACGCTGAAGGAAATCACCCCGGATGAACTCCGCGTGCACTACATCTCCGGCGGCATCGACATGGACGAATACGATCGTCGGTTCGCGATCCCAGGCGACGGGCACCCGACCGCCGAGGGCCAACGCTATTACGCCGCCCGGATCGCCGCCGTGCTGGTACCCGTCCTGCGCGCCAAAGACGGTCACTCGGAAACCCGCACGTCCAACCCGATTGCAATTTCGAACTTGTATGCAGGCTCCGGCGGTGAAAGGCTCGAGGAAGCCGACGAGATGTTGCCAGGTTCGTTGAGTCCTAGTAGTCCTGCGGTGCTTTTTGTCATGGCACCACGCGAACCATCGGCGCCGGCCGCAATGGCCCCGCGCTTGCTGCGGGAATCGTTGGGGTTTTCCCATGCTGGACAGTGAAGTTTCCGCGCAGCGCCGCAACGCTTCGCGCGCCGTGCGCTGGGGACTGATCGCCCTGTGCGGGGGAATCATTCTCTTCAGCAGCAACATGTCGGCTCGGCTCGGGTTTGCGGCGTTGCTCGCACTGGCAATCATCGTCGGTCGGTACGCGAGCCGGCGCCGATCCCGTGTCCTCGAGACGACGCCAGGTGTGTCGTCGACTGCGCCCTCCGAGCCGGCGCGCATTGCCGACGCGGACCTCCCGCGCGCGCGCAACGACTCCGGGTAGCGGCGGCCCTCGTGGCCGCCCCCCACCGCCGCTCGCCTCGCTCGGCTGGGGCGGCGGTGGGGGCCGGCCACAAGGGCCGGCGCTACCCATGCAATGACGATGGCGGTGACTCCTGCTCCTCGACCTGCTGGAGACGGATCACCACCCCTTCGCGCGCGCTGCGCACCGCGGCCAGGCTGGCCGCGGTCACCCGGTTGAGCTCGTCGAAGGGGATCAGCGGCGCGCCACCGCCGGCGATGCGGTCGAGGAACTGCACGACCTGGGCGCGGTGGCCTTTGTCCTGGCGCATGCGCATGCGCGGCGCGCCGCGCCACTCCCAGGCGTGCAGCGCCCGCCAGTTCTCGATCGCCAGCGCCCGCCCTCCGCAAAAGATCTCGATCCGCTCCTTCGGATAGGCGCGCGGACCATTGGTCCAATAGAGAATGGTCGCGAGCGAGCCGTCCGCGAAGGTCAGATGCATGGACGTCGACTCGCCACCCGCGGCGGCGTCGCCCATCTCGACCGCCTGCACGGCGGTGATCGGGCTGCCGACCAGAAACAGTGCGAGATCGATGAAATGACAGCCTTCGCCGATGATGCGCCCGCCGCCGATCGCGGGGTCGTTCACCCAGTGATCGGGCGGCACCTCGCCGGCGTTGACCATGATCCGCAGCGCCACCGGCTCGGCGCGGCCGGCCAGCAATCGCCGCGCGGCCACCGCATGCGGCGCGAAGCGGCGGTTGAAGCCGACCATCAGCTGTCGATCCGCATGCTCGGCGTGTGCCCGACTCACCAGCTCGAGGCCGGCGGCATCGATGGCCAGCGGCTTCTCGACGAACACGTGCTTGCCGGCCGCCAGCGCTTCGCTGGCCAGCCGCGCGTGCGAATCATGGCGGGTCGCGATGAAGACCGTGTTGATGTCGGCGGCCTCCAGGATGTGACGGTAGTCGGTGGTCGCCTCGTCGGCGCCAGCCGTGCGTGCGGCGTGCAGGCTGGTGACGCCGCCGGCGCTGGCGATGGCGCGGACGCTGGCGCCGGCGGCGGTGATCGCGGGCAACAGCACCTGGCGGGCGAATTGGCCCGACCCGATGACGCCGAGGATCGGGCGGGTCGCCTGCGATGCCGAGGTCCGAGCCGTTCGCAGTCGCACCACCGGCAGCGCCACGTCCGGGGCAGGCGGATAGGTCAGGACCACCCCGAGCGCGTCGGCATCGTGCAGGACCGCGTCGTAGGCGGCTGGTGCCTCCGCATGTCGGTAGCGCTGCGTGATCAGCGGGCCGACGTCGAGCCGGCCGCGCGCCAGCGCCTCGAGGACGGCGCCGAAGTTGCGCGCCGCCGTCCAGCGCACGAACGGGAGCGGGTAGTCGCGCCCGCCCCCCTCGTACTGTGGGTCATGG
>Ga0187893_10007015_pt1 | contig 18825 bp, 17 predicted proteins | sample MA1701074metaG_FD_139574 | JGI IMG/M metagenome (GOLD analysis project Ga0187893, IMG submission 139574) | White microbial mat communities from a basaltic lava cave in the Kipuka Kanohina Cave System on the Island of Hawaii, USA - MA170107-4 metaG ... | reverse complement strand
TCTGCGCATGGCCCGAGAGGAGAGCCTTTGCGAGAGCCGGATGAGGGAAATCTTCATGTCCGGTTCGACGAGGGGTGAGTGAGTCGTGTTGCCATTAACATCGCTCACTCGCCTACTCTACTGCTCTTCGTGGTAAACCAAAACGTCCCGCACCCTTGAAACAGTATTGGCGAGATTTTCACACGAAACCTTAAAGCACCAACCCTGCGATGAGTAATGAGTGATGCAAGCGCTCTACGCGGTCGCCTTGGCGCAGCGCGCGGCAAGCCGTTCCGTGAATTCTCCCGCCATACGTTTGACCACTAGCGCGGCGCCCGATTCTACCAGGGAAGCGAGCCGGCCGGAAATCTCGACCTGCGCGTCGATGGGAACGACCGACGAGCCCGGTAACCGCCCCGCCACGACCTTGAAGGTCATCGCCGTTTTCACCCGCGTACCGCCCTGGTCGTCCCTGCCGCGCGAGGCTACTTGCCCGATCATCGCTGTGCCGTCCAGCTGCAGCGCGACCTTGGCGCGAAAAGTCACTTTCGCCGGTCCGAATTTCACCGTCAGAGTCGCGTCGTACGAACCGTCCGCCAGCCGCTCGCCGAGTTTCGCCCCCGGCACGCAGTCGACCACGACGCGCGGGTCCGACAGCAAGTCCCACACGGTCCGCGGCGCCGCTGGCACCTCTACGCGCTCGCTGATTTCGATCATTCTGTGAGCGAGGGAAAAACGCGTTCCGGAGCGCCATCATCCCCCATTTTTTCCATGGCTATCGCGGAAGTCCGCAGCAGTGATCGGAACTTTGACGCGTTCGTCGCAGTGAACTAAAATTCTCTGCCCGCTTGCCGACGCAAGTCCGGTTGACGAGATCGGCGTTCCCGCTGGACGAGCCCAACACGGCCTTCCTCTTATTCTGCGGTGGTACGGTATCCGGTTACGCGCGGTCATGTCAACTTCGCCTCTGGAAGCGACAGGAGTGAGAAGCGAAGGGCTGAGCCCGCTTCCCACAGATCAGGCGTCGGCCTTGGGAAAATTGAGGGCGTCGATGGCGAATTCTCTCAGCTCCGGCTTCACTTGCTCGGCGAAGAGCCCGAGGGAGTGGAGCGCCTGTTGCTGCGTTAGCTCGCCGAAAGTGAACTCGCCGAGGAAAGTATCGGCGCCTGCCTCCATGGCAATCTTCTTTATTTGTTCGACAACGGTTTGCGGCGAACCACAAATGAATGAGCCTTCGGCGATGGAGCGCTCCATGTCCATCAGCTCTTGGCGCCGTCCGCCGTCGAGGAGAGTCGATAAACCGGTGGAGCCGTGGGCGCCGTAGGTGCGGGCCCCGCCGCGGCGCTGCCAAAAATTCTTCCAGTGATATTCCCCTTCGGCGCGCGCCTGGCGATCGCTTTCGGCGACATAAATTTCCCGCATCAAGCCGATGTGCGGTTTTGCACCCGGCGGCTTCACGCGTTGGTAGACTTCGCGGTACTCATCGAAAGCGCGCCGCGCGGCCGCCATCCCCGCCGGCACCCACTGGATGGTACTCATGGCGCTCGAAGCCGCTTCCTCGATGGAATCCTTGCTGCGCGCCGGCATCCAGAGCGGTGGATGGGGTTTTTGTACGAGAGGTATGGACAAGTCGATGTCTTTGCATTTGAAGTATCGACCCTCAAAGCTAAACGATTCGTGGGTCCAGATTCCCTTGATGATGCGCAGCGCTTCCAGCGCCATTTCGCGCTTTTGCTCCCAAGAGACATTGTAAGCGCTAAAGGTAAATGGACCGGTGCCTGCGCCGAAGCCGCATTCCAAACGGCCTTCTGTCAAGTTGTCAAGCAGCGCGAGCTCCTCGGCGACGCGGATCGGATTCCAAAGCGGCAACACGTAAACCAGGGGCCCCAAACGAATTCGTTTTGTTCGTTGCGAGGCCGCGCCGAGAAAACTTCCCGGGCTGGGACATTCGGAAAATCCCATGTCAAAGTGGTGTTCGGCGACAAAATAGAAGTCCATTCCGGCTTGATCGGCAAATTCCAGAACTTCGAGATGACCTTTGTAAAGGTCGACATAGGAACGAGCCGGATGATCATGCTTTTGCATGTGATCGAAGAGGCCGAGCTTCATGATTGATCGCCTTTACTTCGGCGTGATTGTTTTCCGCGTTAGATCTGGAGGAGATTTGTTACAGCCGACGCTGCTGTTTGTCAACCCTTCCTGGTTATCGCGAAGCTGTTGGAAAGGCGAACAAACTATGGCATGAGTAATCAAATTTGATATCGTTAAGGAGATCCTATGAGAGTAAAACCCAAGCGAAAGCCGATCAAATGGCCCAACGGCGCACGCATTGCCGTCACACCCTGTGTGGCGTTTGAAACCTGGCCGGAAGATCTGGGAGGACCCAATACACACCAGCAGCAGAACCGCCGCGGCTATCCGAAAAATGCGCTCACCAAAAAGGACCTGGGCGCCATCACCGACCGCGAGTTCGGCGAGCGGGTCGGCATCTATCGATTTCTCGAAATATTTGAAAAAGAAAAGATCCAAACCTCGTTTTTCCCCACCGGGATTACGGTGCAGAACTATCCGGAGATATTCAGGGAAGCGGTGGAGCAGGGGCACGAAATCGGGACGGAAACCTGGATCCACGACTACAGTTACATGAAGAAGCGCGCCCAGGAAAAAAAGGACCTTCTCAAGACAGTCGATATCGTCAAAAAAGTCGTCGGCACCGCGCCTTCGGGTTACCTCTCCACCGGCATCGCGCCCAGCGTCAACACGCCGGAAGTCATAGTCGAGTGTGGTTACAGCTATTGGATGGACCCGCAGCACCAAGAAACGCCTTACACGCTCAAAGTAAAGAACAAGGAAGTGACCGTGCTCGGATATTTTGCCGACCTCAATGACTATGCCAGCTACCAACGGGCGGGGAGAACCCCGAGAGATCTTTTGCAGATGTGGAAGGATTGTTTTGATTGTCTGTATGAGGAGGGAGAAACCGATCCCAAGTTTATGATGTGGGGCAATCACCCTTTTGTCGGCGGCCGTCCGTTTCGCGCCCAATTGCTTCGTGAATTCATTCGTTACGCCAAGAGCCACGGCAAAGTATGGTTTGCCCCGGCGGGGGAAATTGCCAAGTGGTACCGGGACAACTACCGCGACGCCCAGGTGGAGACATGGCCCAATTTTGCCTTTGCCGGCCGGGCGGGAAAACTGACCGATCTTACCAAAGCGTAAGGTCATTGACTGCGAGGTAGGATTTCTTGGCGAAAAAAAAGCCGCTGGAAGCGGCGATCCAGAGAGGTCTCGAAACGCTCGCCCGGACAGGCCTCGATGTGGACGATGCGGGTCCGGCTCTAGTGCCGCGGCTGCGGGAGCAGTGGGGCTGCGAAAAGGAAACCGACCTGGGGGTCGCGTACGTTCTCGGAAAAATTGCCGATCGGCAGGCGTTGGAGGCTCTCACCGCATTCGAGAAATCGACGCAGGATAAAGCGGTACGAAAAGAAATTCGCCGATCGCTGTTCAAGCTCGCGCAGAAGGGGCTGACCCCGCGGGAGAGCGAAAACGCGGACGCCAAGCCGGCCACGCCGCTATTCGCCAGGACGCCGGAGATCGAAGCTTACCTGTCCGCCGTGGACGGAGGCGGGGGCAGACTCCTGTGGATCGCGAAAGCCGAGCCCAGCCACGGGCTTCAGGTGCTTCAGGGTATGATGAACGACCGAGAGGGGCTGCAGCGCGTCGGCGGGATGCAAATTCGCCGCAAGGAGCTGCGCCGCATGGCGCAGGAGATCAAGGAAAAGCATGACGTCACCATGATCTCGGTGCCGTGGGAGTATGCCGATCAGATTCTGTACGAGGCCTACGAAAAGGCTAAAACGCAAGCGCGCGCGGGCCTGGAAAATTTTCACGAGCTTCGCGGACTCTTCAATCGCGGCAAGCCCAAAGAGCACGACCATCCGGTTTATCAGAAAGCGGATGCGGCCGCGGTGCAAGAAGGAGCGTGGCGCGAGCTTTCGCGACGGCTGCTGGAAGAACCGGAGCTGCGTTTTTGGATTCTCGACAGGGACTGGATGGAGCCCTACCTGGGGCAGCTCAAGGAGGCGCAGTCGAGCCGCCTGGTGCTCAATCCCGTGCAGAAAGAGGAGCGGCTGGCGGCCATTGTGCGCGATGCCGTCAAGGCGCTTTGCAGCGGCGAGAGCGGACGAACCTGGCAGCGCCGTATGGAAGACATGGCGCTTTACTTTGTCGAGACCAAACGGGAGCAGGCGGCGAAGCTGGCCCTCGCGGTCGCTTTGCAGGTCAAGGAAGGCGACCCCGGCCCGCTCGACGTTTCTTTCCTGACGGGTCTGGTGCAGAAGAGCTTTGCCGTTTATTTTTCTGAGGAGAAGGCCAAGGCGGAAGAGGAGCCCTCGCTCATCGTCAAACCCTAGCGCTCGCGGAGCCTTTTCAAGATCGGACCGGGGCTCGCGCGGCGCGTCTGCTGCCTCGTCGTCCTCGTTCCGCCAAGTGGCGTCGACTCCCTCGGCTCTCACCGTCGAGGGCCGGTGCGGTAATTTTCAAACTTGATAGGAGGGTCTATGGCAACCGGTACATGGCGCGGCACGGTCGGCGTGGTAAAGCCGACCTATGGCTCCGGGTCTTTGGTGGAATTTATCCGGCTGCTGCCGGAAGGGGTGGGTTGTATTCCTCTGTACGCCGGGATCAGGGAGCACTCAGAGCGCGGCTACCTCGGTGCGTTGGAAACCTACGATGCCAGGGTGGCTGAGTTGGCGGCCATCGGCGTCGACTTGATTCACCCCGAGGGAGGACCACCCTTTATGGTGCGGGGTTACTCTGCGGAGCGGGAAATCGTCGGCGGCTGGGAAGCAAAGTACCAAGTTCCTATCTTCACATCGGGAATGACGCAAGCCGAAGCGCTGCGCGCCTTGGGGATCAGAAAATTCGTCGGCTGCACGTACTACCGAGATCAGCAACTCAACAGTCTATTTACTCGCTACTTTTCCGATGCCGGCTTCGAGGTGCTGGGGATGGAGGGCATGGACACCACGCCGGATGAGGCGGACAAAGTCTCCGTAGAAATGATTTACCAGCATCTCAAGCAGTCCTACGGGAAACATCCGACGGCTCAGGGAATCTATCTGCTGGGCTCCGGGGCTTGGCAAGTCAAAGACATCGTCGCCGTCGAAAACGATCTCGAGGTGCCCGTGGTTCACCCAGTTGCCGCCCGGGTTTGGTACGTGCAGAAAAAGCTGCGCCTACGCAACCCCGTGACGGGGGCGAGCCGGTTGTTGGAGACACTCCCCTAGAAAAATGGATCTGGATCGCGGGGTCATCGGTGACCCCGGCCCGTTTCGCCGAAGATCTTGCGCCGTCCGGGTCAAGGTCTTGATGGCGTTCGTTCCCGGCTGCATATCTCCAGCGCCATGAGCGCGTAGATCTTCGCCGCTTTGACCATCACATCGATTTCGATCTCTTCGTTGCGCGGGCCGATGCGCCGGCCCCGCGGGCCGATTTTAATGGCGGGAATGCCGAGCTCGTTGTAGACGTTGGTGTCGGTCCAGATGCTGGCGCGGTCCGGGGCTTCGGGTTTGATCTTTTCGCCGAATAGATATTGGAAGACTTCTTCGGCGCACTCAACCAGCGGCTCGACGTTTTTTCCTTCGTGACCCAAAAGCGATTTGTAAATCTCCATTTCATATTCGATGCCGAGGCGATTGAGCGCGGTTTCGATCTCGTACTTGATCGCGACCGGTCTTACTTGGGGCGGCATCCGTATATCGACGTAGATGGCACAGACGCCGGGAAAGTAATTGGGACGGTAGGGAGCGCCGCCTTCGATGGCGCCGATATTGACCTTTGGATAGAGGGGACCGGTCGGGGAGGAGTAAACGTACTTCTCCTCGAACTCCTCCGCCCATTTTTCCACCGCGGCGATGATTTTTGTCATTTTTACGATCGCGTTCAACTTATCCATCGGGTGGGTTGAGCGCTTGCTGCCCCAGGCGGCTTCCGCTTTACCGAAAGTCGCTATCTTGACTTGCACCACGCCGGTTTGAGTCCAGACAATGTTGAGATCAGAACCGTCCGCAACCACGGCATAGTCCGTGTGCATGCCGTGGGTTAAAAGATGACGCGTCCCCGCGCCCTCGCCGCGATATTCTTTTGTCTGCCAAGGACCGATGGGAGTGCGGGATATTTCACCCACCACAGCCGCAAGCACGACATCGCCTTTGAGTTTGATCCCGCTTTTCTTGAGCGCTTTACCGGCGATCATGAACGCGGCTACACCGCCTTTCATGTTCGAAACTCCCAGGCCGCGAATCTTTCCGTCCGCAATGGAGCCTTTGAGATCATCCGGTGGTTCCATGTTCGCGACCATGCGGCGATCTTCCTCCGTTCCCGTGAAGCTGGTGTCCATGTGGCCATTGAATCCCAAGCTCAGTCCGCTGCCGTTTCCCTTGAGCACGCCGATGGCGTTGGGACGGTCGACATCGACTTCCTGGCGCAGGGCTTTCAGACCGCTGGCCGCGAACCAGTTCAATATATACTCGGCAATCGCCTTCTCCTGTCCCGTGGGGCTCGCAATGCTGGTCAGGTCACAGCCAAGTTGAGCCAGTTCGTCTTGATCGATCTCGGACAAAACCTTTTTTGCCGCCTCGATGTCGAGCGTCATGATCTACCTCCTTCAGGGGATTTTAAATGAAGCTCTTTCAGGCTTACTAAGGTGTTCATAAGTATCTTGACAAATAGTGTCGTGCAATACCCAAGGGGCAGGCCCTTCCAAGCGCGGCCAATGGGTCTTGTCCTCGTTGCACTCGGAATGGCAAATGCGAGATCTCAGATTTCAAATTGGGCTATCTGAAATTTGCAATCTGCAATTTGAGATCCCGAAGGGATTGTGGCCATGCTCTCCAGGACTCGCCCCTGGGTTGTCGAATGTCTACTAACCATGAACTCCTTAATAGTTTAAAAAAGTACCCACCACAGAGGCACAGAGTTCGTAAAGTTCGCAGTGACTTTATTCAAAAATATCTCTATTCCATGTCCCCCACGCCTCGGCGGTGAGCCGCGAGAAAGCCTGAAGAGCCAAAGTCGAAAATAACGAGTGTGCCCATATGAAGTCAAACCCCACCCATCCTGCCCGATCGCCTTGAAAAATAACCCACCCCCGTTTACAGTTCCAGCAAAGAAATTTCAACCCTGCCCGATGTTGTCACGCGAAAAATTTCGTCTCATTTTAAGGAGATCTATGGACACTTCGACCATCGTCATGATGGCCGCCGCCATCGTTATGCTCGCTGCCGTTTATTGGAAGGCTCCCGAGGCTGCGCAAAAGGGTCTCAGTGCCACGGGCTTGCTGTTTCTCGAGATCCTGCCGCGCATGATCGCGGCTTTTACCCTCGCCGGTTTATTTCAAGCCGTTGTCCCCGAGGAAGTGATCGTCAAATGGATGGGCCATGGATCCGGATTTAGAGGACTATTGATCGGCATGACTTTGGGGACAATTACGCCCGGGGGTCCAATGACCCATTTTCCGATTATCGCCTCCCTTTTCAAAGTTGGAGTAGGTGTCGGTCCCCTCGTTGCGTATCTAACGGCATGGTCGCTTTTTGGTTTGCAGCGTATAATTATGTGGGAGATTCCGTTTCTCGGGGTTCAAGTGGTTGCCATTCGGGTGGCCGTGAGTCTTTTCTTCCCGTTTTTAGTGGGCTGGCTTTGCGAGCTGATTTGGAGCAAAATTCATGTGTAAGCACGACGTCATGGGGTAAATGTCGCGGCGTTATAGAGTAAAACACTAGCACAATGTTTCTATGGTAAACCGTAGAAAATTCATAAGAAATACTTTGGGCGCAAGCCTCGGCGCACCCTTTGCGCTAAGCTTTTACGGCTGCGCCTCTCCGCTCTATGACCGGCTCGATGCGAGCACCGGACTTTCCCTAGGGTGTGTTGTGGGAGAGGTCACCGCGGATGGTGCGATGGTTTGGCTGCGCGGCGTAGCAGGAAGCCAGGTACGGATGCAACACTGGAAGGATAAGGTCACGGCGGGTATGGTTTCTAGCGCTCCGGTCGGCGTGAAGTCGGAAAGCGATTTTACCACCGTTTTTACGCTGCGGGGGTTAGAGCCGCGCACGACTTATTACTATCGGGCGTTGGTCGAGGGCAAAAAGCCAGGACCCATCGGTCGATTCGTCACCGCGCCCGCTGCCGCAGATCCATCTCGGGTTAGTTTCTGCTTTAGCGGCGACACCCGGGAAAGTTACCAGCCTTTTACGATCATGGGCGCCATCGAGGCGCAGCAGCCGGATTTTTTTCTCCATTTGGGTGATACCGTCTACGCCGACCGTGGCGGCCGAGCCCGGCACCTTGCGGAGTTCTGGCAGAAGCATCGCGCTAATCGAAGCGATCCGTTTTTCCAAAGGCTGTTTGCGCAAACAAGCGTCTATGCCGTCTGGGATGATCACGAAGTGGAGGACAACTATCTGCCGGATAACCCGCTGGCGCCGATCGGAGAAAAAGCTTTTTTAGATTACTGGCCGGTACGGCCGATAGCGCATCCCCGGGGTGGAATTCAACGCTCGTTTCGCTGGGGCAAGAGCGCAGAGCTTTTTATTCTGGATACCAGGCGGCAGCGAAATATCGCGAAAAAAACGTTGCTTGGAAAGGACCAAAAGGAATGGCTTCTCAACGGTCTCGTTTCATCCGACGCTCTGGTGAGATTCATTGCCACGTCGGTACCGATGTACGGCGGAGGGCGTGACCGCTGGGATGGATTCCCCAAGGAGCGAGAGCAACTCTTGAGCTATATCGCCGAGAAACGCTTGCCTGTGGTTTTTCTAAGCGCCGATATGCACTATGCGGCGGTGAGCCAGATTCCCAATGGCAGGGGCCTTAAAGAAATCACCGCGGGTCCCTTGGCGGCGCCCATGAACGTGATAACTAACGGAACGGCGAGCAGATTTGAATTTTTTTCAAATGCGACGTTCAACTTCGCAAAGCTGACAGTAGATGCCAAACTCCACCCGTCCCAGGTGCTTGTGGAATTTTACGATCGCGATAACCGGCGGTTTCATCAGACGATGATCGACGTTGCGTAGAAACTCATATCCCAAAATCCACAAGGCCCCGTGCTAGCGCTTTCGGCGATGCTCAAGCGCTTGCGGATTAATCGCACGCGTTAGTTTTCCGTCCATGTAGTGCAAAATATTTTCCACCGCATGGCGTGCGAAACCTTGAAAGCCCGAGTCCGTTGGCCAACCAACATGAGGAGTCAGAACCACGTTGTCTATATCCAATAGGGGATGATTGGACGAGAGAGGCTCTTCGACAAACACATCCAAGGCGGCCCCGGCAATGGCTTTTTCCCGGAGAATATGCACCAGCGCTTTTTCGTCGACAATGGCGCCGCGTGCGGTGTTGATCAGATAAGATGTCTTTTTCATCAGGCGCAGACGACTCTCGTCGATCAATCCTCTGCTTTTTTCGGAGAGCGCCAGATGAATCGAAACAACATCGGCATTTTTAAGCACCTCATCTAATGGCAGAAACGTCGCCCCTGACCTGGCGGCACGCTCCTGCGTCAACGTCGGTCCCCAGGCGATGACCCTCATGCCGAAAGCGCGGGCCACGCCAGCAACCTCGGTGCCGATCTTGCCCAGCCCCAAAATTCCCAAAGTTTTTTCTTTCAGCACGAATCCCAAAACCATGGGCCACTCGCCGCGGCGCAGCGCTCGATCGCTCTGCGGGATACGGCGCATGGCGGCGATCATCAGACCGAAGGCCAATTCGGCGGTGCTGTTACCGCCAGGAGCCATGGCGATAACGATTCCCGCTTTGGTAGCGGCCTCAATGTCGACGTGATAGGCGTGATTGCCCGTTTGGGAGATGAATTCTAAATCCGGCAACGCTTGCAGCAGCGAAGCCGGAAACTTGGTGCGCTCCCGAATGGGAATAATCGCCTGAGAGCCTTTGAGAGCGCCGATAACGGCTTGTTCCGAGGAAAGCTTTTCTGTAAAAATTTGGACTTCGACGCGCTCTCTCAGACGCTGAATCGCCGCGGTGCGGCCAAGGGCCTGCTGGTAATCGTCTAAAACGGTGACTTTCACGACCTAAACTATCGCGATACCGTTGATCTCGATCAAATAATCCGGGTTCGCCAGGCCGCTCACGATGACCAGGGTGCTGGTCGGGGAAGTCTTCTTGTATTGCGCTCGCCGCACCTCGTTGTAGCCTTCGCGGTACTTTCTGTCGGTGATGTAAGTCGTGGTCATGACCAGGTTATCGAGAGTGCCGCCGGCCGCCTTCAGAACCGCGCTCAGATTCTTAAAAACTTGCTCTGTCTGTGCCTTGATGTCCCCTTTGCCGACGACATTGCCGCCCTTATCGGAGGCGGTCTGGCCGGCGACGAACAGCAGCTTGCCCCCTTGATTGAGTATACCCTGCGAATATCTCGGCCGCGGGTCGTTCAATGTTTTCGGCTGAATAATTTTTTTTGCCATAGGATCTCTCCTCCGTGTTGACCGGTTTATTCTACTCAATGCGCTAGCTGGGTTTTTGGCCTTTTTATCGATAGAGTTCGGGATCGGCGCCCGTTGTTTTCCCCGTGTGGATCCGGGGGTAAACGGAAAGACCGCCGGGCCGGCCTTGGACCATGAAGTCGATAGGAATAAAACCTTGAAGCAGCGGAATGGGCAGCTGCACGCCGGCAAAGGGGCTTCTGTGGTCGGTGCCGATGGCGAGCTGGTTGCCCCAGAGTCCGGTAGGAAGGGTGCCGGACATGCTGAAACGGCTCGCGGAAACGGTTCCCTGTATCGGCGGGAGTTTGTATTTGCTGCCGGGATCCCGCTCGTTTTCGCTCAGCAACTCGTAATCCAAAACCTTGGGAAATGCGGCTCGGGGGGCGCCGGCTTCCCGCAATAGTGAAAGGCTGCTGTCGTCGCGGCTTTCGGGTTTTTCCATGCGTCGTTCCCGCTCCGCTCTGACGATCGGCATGGGGAGATTCTTGATGCCACCGATGCTGTCTTTGGCGCGTTGATCGACATCCGCCTTGGCTATCTCATAATTTTTTTCTCGAAGGGTAATCAAAAATCGACTGGCTATCCTTTGGGGCAGGTCGTAGCTTTGAGTCTGCACGCCCCATGGAGTTTGATAGTAGAGCAAAACCTGGTTGTTTTCGAGGAGGTTTACGCCCCGTTCTGCCAGCTCCATGTTTGTGCCCTTGCCGTCAAAAAGCGATGCTTTCAAACCCAATCCACGGGGACCGTAAAGTTCGGGATTTTCCATAAGAAACTGCTTGCTCATGCGCAGTCCCCGGTTCTCATCCTTCACCAGTTCGGCGAGTTTTTTCGTTGCTTCCGCAGCGGCGCGGCTTTCGGGAAATTCGTCGAGGATCGTTTTGAAATAGGCCACTTGGGTGGCGCGATCCTTATTTTTGGCGGCGGCGAGAAAAGTTTGCGCAGCTTTATCCTTTAGACTGGCGATCTTCTCTTTTGACGCGGTACCGGAAAGCTCATAATAGCTGAGGGCTTTGTCGAGCATGCCCCGTTCCTCAAACGCTTCAGCCAAAACGCGGTAAACTTCCGCAGCGCTTTCTGAATTTGGATGGCTTCGCACATAAGCGACCCCGGCGTTGATGACCGGTTCCTGTGAGATCGGGTTGTTGGTGAGAACTTGAACCAGATTGCTGCCCATCATGATGGCATTGACCGTTCCCAGCGTCGCTGCCCCCGCCGGGCCGGCGGCGGCCATGGCGCCGGCCGTGTAGAGCAGATTCTTTTTCAGAAAATCTTCGCCGAGCAAAATATATTTCGCGGTTTGTAAACGGCGCTCGCTGCGGGCGTCTTGGAATGACCCGAGGAGATTGTACTCGGGACTCTGGAGCAGGGCGGTGGCGCGCTGCTTGGAGTCGGGTGTGACCGCAGAGCGAGACAATTCCTGGATCGTTTTTTTTGCCGCCTCATGCCAGCCTTTTATTTCCATCGCGACGGCTTCAGCGTCGCGAGCGGAATCGGCAAGCGGTTTGCCGCGGTACTTTTTATCAAGCTCTACGGCGGCGCGCTCGATGAGGTGCGGATCCCTGAGGGTCAAAGCGCGGAGCAATCGCTCGGTGTCCTGTTGTTGCTCGGACGCCGCATGGGGTTCAGTCACGGCGGAAAGCGTAATCTTTTTGTTTTCTTCCAACTCCTGGCGCAGAGTCGAAATCCGTTCTAGGGACGCTGCCGTCTGCCGCGAGTCCGCATCGAGAAAGGAGGCGAGCTGTGCGTGGAAAGCCGCCCTGTCTAAATCCTTCTTTGCCAGCGCTTCCTTAACTTTGTCCAGCTGTTTTTTGACCAGCGCTGCTTTCTTCTTTTTGTCCAGTGTCTCCACTCGCTTGAGAATCGTCGCGTTGCGCGGGTCATCGGGGTAGCGTTTCAAGTGGTCGAGATCACGCGCCAGGGCGCGGCGCTCTTCCACCGGCATATCCCGCTCCGCCAGCGCATAGACCTGACTGATGGCCGTGTCCACTGCCGCGCCGATGTAATTGCCCGAAGCCACGCCCACCAGATCCACTGAACTGAGCAGCCGGTTGAACATGCCGCCCCAATAATTCGTCGAACTTTGACGCAGATACTGATCGGATTGATTCAAATCATCATGGTTGATGATCGATTCGAGATATTTTTTTCGCTGCGGCGAGGGGCTATTTTTAAGAGCGTCCCGTTGGGCGTTGAGATAGCGCTCACGATCGGCGATGGTGCCGTTTAGGAGATCCTGTACGTGATCGGTCAAGCCGGTGGATGTTTGGTGTTGTTTCTGCAACCGGGCGTCTTCGTTCTTAAAGAATTTTAAGTGATCTTCCAGAGATCCTTTTCGGTTGAGCAAGGCGTCCACCGCCACCTCGCGGCTTCGCTTGTCCACCTGGTCGGGAAAAAATTGCGGCCGCTCTGGGGATTTCTCGAAAGGGTCGAAATCAGGCAGAGGGTTGAGAATCCGACCAAGCGGCAATTCTTTTTCCTGCCCTTGGGCCGGTGAGATCCAAAGCACGGCGAGAAAGAGAACCAGCTTGGAAACACGCGCGGATGTCCGGGTCATCGATTTAACCTCGTGATTTTTTCCAACAAGCCGCGCATCGCTTCGATTTTTCCCTGAGCCTCGATTTTTTCCACGATTCCATCAACTTGTACCACTTCCGTATAAAGCCGTAAAGCCGATTTTGCAAGCTGATCGAAAGCCTTTGCGTCAAACGTCAAACCCTCCGGATCGAATTGGAGAATGTATTCCCTCGTCAGCTGGGCGTAATAGTCGCCGAAGTCGATGAGAAAGCGGTAATAATTTTTGCTCTGGCGATGTTTGGTGACCAGCTGGCTGAATCCCAAGATCACCAGTTGGTTACCCTCCCTAAGCCGATAGCGGTTGGCTTCGACAAAGGCGACTTTGGCGCGATCGAGGTGTTCTTCCTCGACGCGCGCGAGATACTCGTAAGGGGTTCCTTGGTATTTCTGAATCAGCTGGTTCCAAGCGGCGACTTTCTCGTCAAGGACGGCAATGTATTTGAAAGGATCTTCGCCGGGTAACGGCTTGTCCCGTATGCGCATGAAGGCATCCAAAATCTCGTCTCTTTTCATTGCTTCGGCTCCCAGGGGGCCGTCGAGCTCTGCCACTTTGCGGTAAAGGGTCGCCGCTTGGTCGTATTCTCGGAGCCGCTCCAGCGCCGAGGCTTTGTTGAATTGCACGATGTCCGGGGATTTTCCCGGATTTTTCTTTTCATAGTCCTCGAGTCGCACCAAGGTGGCCTTCATAATATTGACGCCGGTGATGTCTTTGGGAATGGGAAATCGGTAGGTATCCTCTTTAATCAAGCGCTGATAGTCCTTGACGATATCCAACAGGTCGCCGGCGGGGATATAGCGGGCCTCTGACGTTACGACGCGGGAGGAACAGCCCGGAATCGAAAGTAATGCGAGATAAAGCGCAAAGCGAATGGAGAGCCGAAATTTTGCGGATGTGGTGCTCAAGCGATATGTTTAGTCTTCTGCCGCGCCTGCGGCCTCCGGCCTTCCCCTTCTCTCCCAGGCCCGGCTTACATGCTCAGATGTGGATCGGGGACTGATGAAATTTCTACTTAGCCTGTTTTAATCAATGAGTAAAACAAAACTAAATCGCCTTTCGTGCCGGCCGCAAAGTCGTGGGGTGTTTTCTTCGGTATGTGACAGATCATTCCAGGACGAAGTTGGCGGCGTCGTTGATGAATGCGTAATTGTCCATAGCCCTCTAACACCTGGCAGACGACGTCCTTATCTTCATGGTTGATTTGCCTGGGTCGTGCGGCCTTGTGAGGTCGAAAGGCAATAAGGCCAGCGGTGAACTGTTTCGCCGCGAAGCAGTTTTTGTAGCGTATCTCTTTGTTGAGATTGACCCATCCCTTGAGCGCTTCGCTGGGCGTGATGATTTTTGCTTTCGTCGTCATCGTTCGCTGACCGCGGCTATGATTTCGTTTATCGCCGTTCCCGCCTGTCCGTTGGGTACGCGACAGGAACCTACAACCTTATGGCCGCCGCCGCCGTAGCGGTTGAGCAGCTCGCCGACGTTGACGTTGGATGTCGTATTGAAAATATTGTAACCCACCGAGATTGCGGTAGTGTTCTCCCGTTGGGAATCATCGGCGACTTTGACCTGAATGTTGCCGGCGGGAAACAGCGTGAAGACCAAAAATCGGTTGCCGTCAGGTATCTCTTTGACGCCGCGCAGGTCACAGTAGATGACGTTGCCTTTCATTACCGTCCGCTCCAAGAGTATTTTGCGAAGCTTTGCTTGCTCTTCGCGGATGCCCAGGCAACGTTTTGCCACCTCGGGGTCCCGCATCATCTCCTCCAGGGAAACATCCCGCAATAACTCGATGACCCGCAGCCAGTAGGGTTCGTCGCCGGCATGCCTGCCGTCAGTGGTCATGGAGATCAAGACGTAGCCTTGCGGATTTAAGACATCTTCCTTTTCCAGTTTGCCGGCGTCGACGCGGTCGGCTTCCCGGAGCAGAAATTTCATTCTGTGCGTATCGAGATACGAGATTATTTCCGCCGAGGCCAGCTGCCCCGCGCCTATCGCCTCATGCCGCATGGCCAACTCCGTATAATACTCGCAGACGACTCGAGCGGCGCTGGGGGCAAGGCGAAAGCCGCCTTTGCCGGGCATAATGGGTTTGGGGAAATCGGGCGTCGTATTGGTGATGTGATGGTCGAACCACAGAGTACAGGCCGGATGGTAGGGCAGGTTGGCGATCACGTCCCCCTTGCGAATCTCCACTAAACCATCCTGCATGAATTTCGGCTCCACGAAGAGATAGGAATCAATGGGCTCGAATTTGGTAATCAACGCGCCGCACACCAATCCGTCAAAATCGGCTCGAGTCACCAGTCTCATCCCTCGATCACCTCCTCCACCGGCGTCATCGGCATTTGGGTAGCGGCGGCGACTCCCTCATGGGTGATCTTGCCGCCAAATACGTTAAGGCCTTTGGCCAGGGCGCTATTGCGTTTAAGCGCTTGGGGAAACCCGCGATTGGCGATCTGCAATCCGTAGGAGAGAGTAGAATTGGTCAGAGCATAGGTCGAAGTATGCGGCACAATGGCCGGCATATTGGTTACGCAATAGTGGACGACCTCCTCTTCGACATAAATCGGTTCACTGTGAGTAGTTGGCCGTGAGGTTTCGGCGCACCCGCCCTGGTCGATTGAGATATCAACGAAAGCAGACCCGGGTTTCATCCTTGCGGCCAGGGCGCGCGACAGGAGCTTGGGCGATCTGGCACCGGGAATCAACACCGAACCGATGACGAGATCGGCGTCCACCGCTTCTTCTTCCACGTTGGCCCGATTGGACATAAGAGTTGTCAGACGGCCGCCGAGAATATCGTGCACGTAGCGGAGTTTTGTCGGGTTGATATCGAGAATGCTGACATAGGCGCCCATGCCCGTGGCGACCTGGCACGCGGCGGTTCCGGCGATGCCGGCGCCAAGGATGACGACTTTCCCGGGGCGCACTCCGGAAGCGCCCCCAAGGAGTATTCCCCGCCCGCCATTTTCGGCTTGCAGGCACCAGGCGCCCACTTGCAGCGAAAGCCGTCCAGCGATCTCACTCATGGGCGTCAACAACGGCAACGAGCCGTCCTCCAGTTGAATCGTCTCGTAGGCGATAGCCGTAACCCCATTGTCGAGCAGCGCGCGAGCGACCGATTCGTCGGCGGCTAGATGAAGATAGGTAAAGAGTATCAGTCCTTTGCGAAGAAATTGAAATTCCAGGGGCTGGGGCTCTTTAACCTTCATGATGAGATCCGCCAATTGCCAGACCTCTTTCGCCGAATCCACTAAAGTTGCCCCGGCGCTTTCGTAGGCTCGATCAGTGAGACCGCTGCCACTCCCGGCGCCTTTTTCGAACAGGACTTTGTGGCCACGGGCAACGAAAGCCGTGACCCCTGCGGGCGTCACGGCGACGCGGTTTTCTTCTTCTTTGATTTCCCTGGGAACACCGACGATCATGCTGTCAAGGTAATCGAAGCGCCGGAGACAGTCAACGCAATAAGAATACACTGCTGGTTGCCCAACTTTCGATTACGGATTTTTCCTCCCGCCAAGGCGCCAAGAACGCCAAGTTCGGATAAATATTTTTTCCTTTCCTTTGCGGCCTTTGCGTCCCTTCGGCTTGGCTCAGGACATGCTTTGCGGGAGATATTCCGAGATTCGCTTGCCGCGCGGCCACCCTGGGGAGATTTGCGGTGAAATTTCCTAGCGCCAGGCGCTCCAGGCGAGAACGAGCCAGCCGATGAGGAATGCGACGCCTCCGAAGGGCGTGATGGCGCCCAGCCAGCGAACGCCGGTGAGGCTCATAATGTAGAGGCTTCCGGAAAAGACGATGATGCCGACGATAAAGGCCCAACCGGCCGCTGGCGCATGGCTTTCGGGCCACCGCGAAGTCGCCCAGGCCACGGCGAAAAGCGCCAGGGCGTGATACATGTGGTAGCGTACGCCGACTTCGAAGGCGTTGAGCATGTCACCGGAAAGTCGTGACTTTAATCCATGGGCGGCAAAGGCGCCGAGGGCCACGGCCATCAAGGCGAGAGCAGAGCCGGCGGCAAAGAAAAAGCGTTCCATAAAATCGTGCTCGTGATTCGTAGTCGTGTTCGTCTTCTGGGGGCGTTACCGTGACGCGTGCATGCTCGACCGGTCAACTCGAAGCTGCCGTTGTTTTGTGAAGGGAAATCGCCAGTCCGCCTTTGCGCACGGTGATCTGACGATAGTGCGAGCGCTTGCTCAACTCTTCGATGAGCTCGACCAGGGGGCGGCGGTCCGTTAGATATTCTTTCGGCGGTCCGGCAGCGCGCATGGTCTCGATCTCCGCCACGGTCAGGTTCCAGCGGAGCAAGAACTCGTCGTCCGACACGCTCTCGGCGTTCATCTTTTTACGCAGCTCCTTGACACTCGGCTCCTGGGGCGGTTGCTCGGCCCATTCCTTGGCGCGGGGCCTGTCGAGAATCTTGGCCTTCACCGAAGGATCCATGAGCTCCGCGCCTTCGCGGCCCCAGTATCCGAGCGCATACTGGATGATCTGGTCCGTTACTTCTTTAAAACGCTCGCCGACGATGACGTTGATGGCGGCCTGGCTGCCGACAAACTGGGAAAGCGGCGTGACCATGATCGGATAGCCCAACTCCGCGCGCACCCGCATGGTTTCTTCGAGTGCCTGCTCGATTTTGTGTTCCATCCCGACCTTGCGCAGTTGAAAGCGCAAATTCGAGATCATGCCGCCGGGGACCTGGTGCTGATACTGCGAGTAATCGTATTCCACGGGCGCCCCGATGGGAAAGCCTTCGCGCTTGGCGACGATGGTGAAATGTTCGCAAACAGGTTTCAATATCTCTTCGTCTATCAGCGTCTGGTATCCCAGGGCGCGAAGATTCTTCGCCACGTTGAAAAGCGAGGGATTGGACGAACCGTCGGCCAGGGGAGGCAGCGCGGTGTTGACGATCTTGATGCCAAGCTTGACGGCTTCTAGGCAACAGAGGGGGCCGAGGCCTGTGGTACAGTGGGTGTGAAGCTCGACGGCAATGCCGCCGGCATTTTCAAACATGATCGGCACCAATGTTTTCACGCGCTCCGGGGTGAGCAGGCCACCAGGGTCTTTGAGACAGAGCCGGTTGACTTTCAGCGACGCCGCCTGGCGGGTGCGCTCGGCAAAGTACTCGTCGGTGTGTTTGGGCGATACGGAATAGATGATATTGGGCACCGGATTGATGCCGACATCGCGGGCCACCGCGGTCTTCCAGCGCCAGCCCTCGAGCTCATTCCATTCTTCTGAAATGCGCGCTTCGCGAATGCCGGCGGCGGCCATTCGCTCCATAAACAAACGGTACATGGAGCGGGGCGTCAGATCGAAGGCGCTGAATCGCCCAGCGTTCAGCCGCAGCGGCGTATTTTTGATGCGCCGGCGCACTAAACGGATACGCTCCCAGGGATCTTCCTTGAGCTCGCGCACGCATTTTTTGAGATGCGAGCTGGATATCAGCTCGATGGCGTCGAAACCCGCCCGATCCATGCGCTCGGCTACGGGGAGCATCATCCCCGTGGTCATATTTTCCGCCCACAGGCTCTGATGGCCGTCGCGTATGGTGGTATCGACGAATTTAATTCCGTTCGTCGTCATATCTGGTTGACTCCGTAACAACTCATCACCAAGGGCTCCGCTTGGCGGAGCCGCCATCAGAAGCACAATAGTTCTCACCACGAAGCACCCAGCGCGGCTGAGCCGCAACCAAAAATGACAGAATCAATTAGTTGGTGTAAAGAGTGGGTATGAGTACAACCCACTCGACAGTGAAAAATGAGGTAGCCGGTGCGT
>Ga0187893_10007014_pt1 | contig 18825 bp, 18 predicted proteins | sample MA1701074metaG_FD_139574 | JGI IMG/M metagenome (GOLD analysis project Ga0187893, IMG submission 139574) | White microbial mat communities from a basaltic lava cave in the Kipuka Kanohina Cave System on the Island of Hawaii, USA - MA170107-4 metaG ... | reverse complement strand
GCAGCCGAAGCAAGGTAAACTGGATGAGAGGTAGGATTGAGGGATTCTGGTTTTGGGTTTTGCACACCCTCAGAATCCCAAATCCGCCCCTATCATCTCAACTCAATTGGTAAAACACGAGATTTACAGCTTCACGATGAAAGACATCGACGGCAAAGACACGAGCCTCGCCCAGTATCGAGGCAAAGTTGTGTTGCTGGTCAACGTGGCGAGCAAATGCGGGCTGACTCCGCAGTACGAAGGGCTTGAGCAACTCTACCTGAAATACAAGGATCGCGGCTTTGCGATTCTGGGATTCCCTGCGAATAATTTCATGGGTCAGGAGCCGGGCACTGATGAAGAGATCAAGAATTTCTGCTCGCTCAAATACAATGTGACCTTTCCGATGTTCTCGAAGATATCGGTTAAGGGCGACGACATGCACCCGCTCTACAAATATCTCACAGATAAAGCGACCAACCCGGAATTCGGCGGCGACATAAAGTGGAATTTCAATAAATTCCTCGTAGGCAAAGATGGCCGCATAATCGCTCGCTTCGAACCGCAGGTCAAACCTGAAAGCGAGCCGGTCGGTCAGGCGATTGAGAAGGCGTTGCGGTAGGTCTTAGAAAACTCAAGATGGCGCAAAGCAAAACCGGAAGGCCTCTCGGCCTTCCGGTTTTGTTGAATGGATCGATGGAGCTGAGGGGATTCGAACCCCTGGCCTGTGCATTGCGAACGCACCGCTCTGCCAGCTGAGCTACAGCCCCCGAAACGGAAACCAAATGGTACGGGATAGGTTCTTTTCATGTCAAGCAACGCGCCCGCAGGCGAATCACTTTTTCATCAACACGACGGGCGATTGTTCAGCCGTGCGCATCTTCTCAAAAAAACCTCGCACCAATGCGTATTGATTCGCCGGTATCCTGCCTCCTCTCACCACGAGGCTGCGACGGAAATGCAGTTGCCCGTCTTTGACTTCATACGCCGTCGAGTATGCGCCGAAACTGGATTCCACCTTTATCGCGTCAGGCATTTCATCGACTACGAACCCGTCAGGCAGTTTTACTGTCACCTGCTCGATGTAGGAGTGAGGATCGAGTACGACATCATGCCTGCGCGCTCGCTCGGTCAGGAATATGGATTCGTGCCGCGACACAAATGCGGGCTTGAATATGAGCAATCGCCCCTGCATCAACTGACCATAGCGCGAGGCTGTGAACTCAACGTCGAGCGCGAAACGCCCCTCATCCATTTTATCTGTCGGCTCGACTCTGGTGATGCTTGCGCCCGTCACTCCCCGCGTGATCCACCTTTCAACTACTTTCACGTAATCCGGCTTTGCAAGCCCTCGAAACGCCCGACGTTCTTCGACAGCAGATTGACCCGACGAATTCTCGCGCAGTTTCACCGCTATCGAACCGTCTGCGCCGAGTGTGGCCTCGGCTATCCTCTCAAGCCGATTCATTTCAGCCGGGGTGATAGGCATTCGCATGAGCGCGCCCTGATCGCCCGCGATGATGAGCGCGAAACTCCCCTGCTCGTGATCGGGCAGATCGCCGACAGGAGTGATATCATCGGTCGGATCGAATATGAGCAAACGCCCGATAGAAGGATGTTTCACTATCGTCGCCGCTTCAGTCTCATCGCTCACCTTGACGGCGATGATGCAGTGGTTGAACTGCTGAGGCGAAGGCCACTCTTCGCGCACATAATTGGGATCGCCTGAATAGATCGAAACGAGATACGAAGTGATTCCAACGGCGCGCAACATCGCGCGCATCAGGTTGGCTTTGTCTTTGCAATCGCCATAAGACTTGGCGAAAACTTCAGTCGCCGCGTGCGGGCGATAGCCGCCCCCGCGTCCCACCCCCGTCTGTATCGAAACGTAATTTATGCTTTGCGCGAAACGGCCTATGGCCTGAATGCGTTCCATCTCGGTTTTCGAATTCGCGGTAAGCTGTCTGGCTCTCAAGGCCAGCGCATCATCGAGCGTGGCCTGAGAATCGCTGAGGGCGGTGAGCCATCGCGAAACCGCCGCCCAGCTATCGAACGCGGCACCGGGGCCAGGTTTTCCGGGCGCGGAGAAATAACTCACAGCGAGCCGCGGCGCGATGTTGGTGACAGCAGGCGCGGAAGGCTCCGATTCGATGAAGGGCAGGTCGCGCAATTCCCACATGTAAGAACTGCCGTTGACGACAGGCTCGACTTTCGGGCGATTGAATGTGACGCCATCCGCGCGCCAGCCCTGCGGGAGCGTGAGCGAAAATCGCGAGACGAGCGTCGGCAACTGATCCTGAAACTCCCAGTCGAACTGAGTGAAGACGGAGCGATCTTCCATCGTCCATTCATAACCGAAGACGGTTCCGTTGTCGGCTTCTCTTCCGGCGGAAACAGCCTTGATCCGAACCTCGTTGTAAACATCGTTCGGCACGGCGAGGTCCAGCACTTCATCCTTGCCGAATTTTTTCACCTCTCCCGAAGGGCGGACGATCCACGCCTGGAAATTTCGCACCTTGCCCGTGTCCGTGAGGTAAACCATCCGGGCCTGAGCTTCGCCGCGCCCCTCGTTCGTGAGAACTTTCACCGCTCCGCGCTCGACGGTCGTCACCCTCCCGTCTTCTTCCACGCGGATGTTCTGCTCGCGAACGAGCGCGATTGCCGGAACATATTTCGACTGAACGGGCGCGCTCATCGCGGCGGCCTGACGCAGCCACGGCGGCGCATCCTCGACCCTCGCGCGGGTTGATCGCCATAAACCAGCCCCGGTCAAACAAAGAATAAGCGCGAGCGAACGAATCGACAGAGAGCGAATCAACCGAATTTGCAAATTGTTTTTGAACGTCATCATGTTTCAGCCTCACTCGTTCGATGCGGCCTGCTTGAGCGTGATGGTGTGGTTATCGCGCTCGTGAAGAAGATCGAAAACTTTCTTGAGACTCTCGTAGGCTTGCGACGGAAAAAGGATCGACCCTCCTCCGCCGAAAAAGAAGCTTCTCTGAAGCCTGAGCGCCTGACCGTCATTGAGCGATTGCACCTTCACAGCGTAAGCTCCCACCCGATCGACATTGAACGGGGCGGGCGCATCGGCGTTGTCGAGCGTGAAGCCTTTGGGCAATTCTATGATCACTTCGTTTTCTTCCTTCCACGGATAATGGAAATAGATGGCGTGCTTGCGCTGGCTGGTCGTGAAGATCGGGCCTTCGCCTTTCTGGAAGAACGCCGGTTGTAGGAACAATCGCTTGCCGGTCTTCTGCGCATAGTCCGGCACGCGGATATGAAACTGATAAACGAAAGGCTTCACCGGATCGGTGACGTTTTCTATTCGAATGTCGCTCAGTTCAGCCGTCTTCATTCGTCTCTTGACCCAATCCAAGAGTGTCTGCTCGCGTTGCTGGGGCGAATCCTCATCATTGTTTTCCTTCTGCTGAACGGCGAGGTGGCCGGTGTATTCTATGCGCACATCGCCCTCAAGCGTCCCGTCTTCGGAGAGGCGCAGTTTCGCCGTGCATTTTTCCAACGATTTTTCGGGCGGCGAAAGCGGAGTCTTCACGAAGGTCGGCTCTCGCGGGTCGGTTATCAACGCTTGATTTCCTTCTGTCTGCCAGCGCAACATTCCGTACTGAACATAGGTAGTGCCGGGGTCGAAGAATCGCCATTCGTCGTCGACCTTGACGGCGACATTGAAGGTATGAAGGAAATAATCATCCGGAAATTTCGGATCGAAAAAAGTATCGCTGCGGTCGCCGAGCATCGCCATGTGAGGGTCGAACCCTGCGGCCAAAGTGAGAGACGCGAAAAGCAGATTGATGTCGGCCCACGTTCCCATGCCTCGCTTTAGCGTGTCGGATGGGTTGTTGTTTTTCTTCATCTTCTCGCGCTCTTCCTGACTCATACCCGATGCGTCGTCGCTGACGTTTTTGATCTTCGTTCGACAGTAGTTGAACAATCGTTCGAGCTTTTGCTCAGGAGCCGTCGCATCGCCTATGGCTTCGGCAGCGGCGCGCTTGACCTCGTCATTGACTTTCATCAGCGGCTTGAAAACTTCGTAGAGCCGCTTGCCCGTCTCGTTCCAGTATCGATTAGGGTCGAGGTTGCGGTCTTCGGCATAAAAGATGAGCATCCATCTTCGCACCTGATCTTCGGGAGGCATGTGCGGTTCTTCGCGAAACGCGGTCACGTTGTTGGCGGTCGCGCTGACGAATCCGTTCTTCTCCTTCTGAAGCGGAATAGTCACTCCGTTGAAGCAGGCCAGACGCATTCCGTACCGAGTGTAAGAGTATGGCTTGATGAAGTACTTCACCACCTGAACGGGAATGTCGCGTTGAAGTTGAAAACGCATGTAGAGACCTGAGCGGCGAACCTCCTTCCAGCGATATTCTATGATCACTCCCGGCTCGACCGATGGCAGGGCGAAGCTTCTGGCTTTGATCTTCAACCCTCCTGCTTTAACTAAAGTTTTGTCGAAGACGGCATCTTTTTTCATGTCGATGATCGAGCCGTCGGGCCTGATCGTTCGGGCGAAAATATCTTTAATGCGCGTGCTGCCGAGGTAGGGAATCTCGACCGTGCCCTCAGACTCCTTGCCGCGAGGGGTGAATATCTTTATGCGGATGTAGTGCGAAAGCACGGTGTCTATGTCTTCGTCATTGACTGTGACTTCCCAGAATATCGCCTCGGCGTCGGCATCAGGTTCGACCGTCGGCCCTTTCATCGCCAGATGCGCCGGATCGATTGGTCGCCAATCCTGAGCGTTGGCAGAAGAGGGGAAAGCGAAAAGTAATGCGAACGCAAAAACAGACAAAAAGCTTGCAGTACGAAGTCGCAAGTTCATAGACGTGTTCCTCCCTGAAGTGTCAATCTCTCGACGCTCTTGATGAAAACCCGATAATCATAGAATCAAACGATGAGACTCGCTCATCCGGGGGCGCTCTATTTGTTTATGTCGGCGTTGATGGAGCGAATTGTGGATCGCGCTCGCGGGCTGCCATCTGAGAAAATCCGCCGACTTATGAGATTTAGCTGATGTACTGTCGGATAGCTAACACGGGCGAGGTGATTATATGAAAGCCCGTTTGGAATGTAAACAGGCTTTTCGATTTTTGACTTCACTCCTGAAAAATCTTTTCGACCGGCGTGATCTCGACCCCCGCCGGGTTGAATCGAAGCGGATACTTTTCAATCAGTCGGTCTTCTTCCAAAATATCTTCGGCTGGAGGCGAGGCGTAACTTATCGGCGAAGCCTGATCGCTCAAAGCCGATTCCACGAATGATTCGGCTTCTTTCGTGACCGCGACTATCTTCACATCATCCGCCTGAAGATGAGCGCGAATGACCCGGTTCACTTCATCCAGCGAGAGCTTTTCAAGCCGGTCGCGCACATACTCTACGAACGGCGGAAGGCCAAAGTAACGGCTGTCTATCGCGTAGCCGAGTTGCGCATCCTGAGTGCGAGTCAGCACGTTGACGAATTTTTTGAGAAACAATCGAGTGCTTTCAAAATCTTCCGGGCTGAGACCGGATTCGACCAGTTTTCTTAATTCGAAGAGCGCGCATCTGAGCGCGAAGAGCGCGTTTTGCGGCTCGACGGGACGAATCCACACCTGAAAAATCTGCTGACTGCGCGCCAGATTCGCATCGGGGTAAAACTGAAACATCCCGCGCGGAAAGTATTCGATGTAAGCGTAGTCGCCATAATTCAAGCCTCGAACGTGGCGCAGCCGTTGATACAGATGCGAATTGCTCGAACGATGCTGGCCCAGCCACGACTGAGCCACGAACAGCGCGGGCCATTCGCGGTCAGATCTAGTAACCGTGATCGGAAACCCGAATGAGATAGCCGTCCCGCGCGTGTCTTTGGAGATGACGCGCATCTCAAGCCCACGGATTTTTTCAGGCTCCGGCAACTCGATCTTCGACGCCTCGCCCGCGGGCAAACATTGGGCGAAATCCGCCGCCACTCGTTCGTCGAAACCTTCGGGGTAGCCGCCTGCAAGTCCGATCACGAGATTCGAAGCGTTGTAATGCTCGTGATAAAAACTCTTCACGTCCGTGAGAGTCATCCGTTCGAGCGAGCCGATAGTTCCCGTGCTGTGATGGCCGTAGGGGTGACGGTGATAAATGAAATTGTAGAGTTCTTCCTTGCCCAGTTCTTCATCGTTATTGCCGCGAAGGTTCACTTTCAAAAAATTTATCGCGTCTTCGCGAAGTCTTGTGAAATCATCCTCGCGCCATCCGGGTTCGAGGATCATCTGATAAATTATCTGATAATACTTTTCGAGATTATCCGAGTGAGTCGTGCCGAAAAAAACGGTCATCTCCTTATCGACCTGCGACAAAAAAGATGTCGCCATCGGATACATCGCTCTGACGATTTCTTCATAACTCAACCTGCGCGTCCCGCCCGAAGCTATCATCGCCGCAGTGAGCGAGGCCAATCCTTCCTTGCCCGCAGGGTCTAAGGCCGAGCCGACGTTGAAGAGCAATCGAAAGCTGACGAGCGGAGATGAATTGGGCAGCAGAACTCTTTCCGGTTTCACGGCATCCTTTCTCTATCGCTGGTTATGATCGAGAGTGACGATGGTGCGATGGCGCGAGTCGAAATACTTTGCGGCCAACGATTGAATATCTTCAGGTGTGACGAGACCGTAAACTTCGAAGAGGCAGTTAATCGTTTCAGGCGTGCGGCGTAGACCGATATAGACGGCCAGCGCCCCGGCTATTGCGTCGGAGTTGTCGAGGCTCAGAGCGAATCCGTATTTCAAATGCGATTTGACGCTCTCAAGCTCAGTCGCGGCGGGCGCTGCGGATTTGAACCCTTCGAAGGTTTCAATGATACGATCCTTTACATAAGAAATATCTTTCGAGTCCTTGATCCTCGCGGCGACTATCAGAAGATAGGGATCGAGATGATCTTCGAAGGAATAAAACAGCGCATCGACTTTCTGCTCGCGGATGACGAGTTGTTGATAGAGCGGAGAGTTTTCGGAAAAACCCAGACTGCCGATCAACTCCATCGCAGCCATGTCTTTCGCCTCGTCCGAATAGGCTGGGCCTTTGTAAGCCACGACCGCCCACGGCAGAGTCTCGACGGGCCATTCGACGTGCGCCGCTCGCTCCCCGGTCTGGTCTGATTCCGAAGGGATTTCCGGCTTGTAATCGCCGCGCCGCCACTCGCCCCAGTATTTTTCCGTGAGCGAAATGACCTTATCTCTCTCGATATCGCCGACGACGATTATGGTCGTGTATTCGGGGCGATAATAACGATTGAAAAACTCAAGGCTGTAATCGTACATCGAGGGCATATTCTCAACGTCGCTGAGAAATCCCATAGTCGTGTGCTTGTAGGTATGCGTGTCGAATGCCGTATCTCGAAGCGATTCGAGCAGCTTGTTGACGGGGTTCGACGCATTCTTGTTGTACTCGCCAAGCACGGCTTTCGTTTCGGTCTTGAACAAATCGACTGGAACCTTTAGTCGTTGGAATCGATCTGCCTCAAGTTCGAATATGGTTTCGAGGTCTTCCTTTGAAAACGTGACGTGATAAACCGTGCGGTCATCCGTTGTGTAAGCGTTGCGGTCGGCCCCGGCCAATTTCATGATCTCGTCATATTTTTCGGTCGAGTATTTTTCCGTCCCGCGAAACATCAGATGCTCGAACAGGTGAGCGAATCCCGATTTGCCCGACTCGACTTCGTTGCGCGAGCCGGTCTGAACGACTATGTAGAGCGCGACTATGTTGGGGTAATCAGTCGGAACGGTGACGACTCTCAAGCCGTTCTCAAAATCATCGATGCGATAATCATAGGCAAAAATCATCCATTACCTCACCGACAGAAAAATCACCAGCACGACGATCAGCGGAATCGAAAGCATCGAAATAAGCACGGGCCACGCCCAGCGATGCGCGAAGTTGAGAGTGTACCCGATTCCGATGAGCTTAGGAACCCACAGGCGAGGGTCCTTCGGATTGCGATAAAGCACTCCGTTCCATCCTTCGAATTCATCCTCTTTGCCGCTACTGCGAATATCCTCCTGCACGCGCTTCATCCTCATAAACCCGAAGACTAACGCGATCAAAATCGACCCGAACGCTGCTACGATCACCGGCACGGGACTCGTGGAAGGGAAGAGAGGCAACTTCACCGCTATATAAGCGACCAGCAAAGACATCGTGAGATTGACGATTCGCACGAATGCTGCGGTCGCGGCGGCGACTGCTGCGACGGCTTGGGGCGATGCTTTGTGTCCGTGACCGGGTTTGCGAATGCGACTGATATAAGAAGCTATCGCTTCGATCAACAGGCACAGCAACAGTCCGAATCCTATGAGCAGGAATACGCCGAAGGGAGTTTTCTCAGACCATCCATCAGGCTCGCCTCGCGCGTTCCAATGCGTGATCCATCGATCAGGAATGCTGTCCCATTTCACTATAAGCAAAACAGTAGCGGCGGCAATGACGAGAAAAGGCAGCCATCGCAGAGCCGCGCTATTGCTCGATGGAGTTATCGGTTGATTAAGTGGCAAGCTCATAAAATCATCTCCCTTGAAAAGCCTGGAGTCAGAAGGGGACAGGTTACAGGTTACAGGTTACAGACCCGGAGATATCCCGCCTGTCACCTGTAACCTGTCCCCTGTCCCCTCCAACGCCGCGACGAGCGTGAAATCGGGATTGCTCCTGCGCCTCCACACGAATCCGTCAAGCACATAATGAGTGACCTGCGGCACGGCGAGCAGAGGGACGAGGATGAACTTCAACGACCCGACTTCCCATGAATCGCCGAATAACCAATCGCGATCCTGCCACACGCCGCGATCCCAGAACATCTCTTCCGTATAAGCCAAAGCCCAGAGCAGAAATAAAAACAGCGCAGGCCCGTGAGCGAACAAGCGATATGGCCCGCGCCCTCCCGATTTCACAAGCTGCTGTCGACTGTACCAGTAAATCAATGCCAGATACGGCACGCCGTGAATTATCACGTTCGTAACCGTGAACGCATAATCGGAGTTGAAAGCGACTATGCCCGTGTACCAGCACAGGGCAGTCGTCGCGACGACGATATCTTTGCCGGGATTGACAGCCTTCCATCGAACGGCGCGATAAATGGAATTGACTCCATAGGCGGCGAGCGCGAGCCAGTAAATCGGCGCGGCCACAGTATCAACGATCTCAGGAATCGCGGTGAAGTCTCTTTTCAAAAACCACCAGAACTGACGCGGCAGATGCGTGTGCCAGTAGATGAGCGGATAAACGGTCGCCGCATAAATCGCTATCGTATCGATCCACCAGCCCGCGCGATCTCTTTCGCCTGCGCGTGCGCGATAGAGCGCGACCCATCCGTATTGCTGACGCACGAAATGAAAGACCGCTACATAAGCAAGCGCGCGCCAGAAGACAAGCTCGCCTTCGGAGTAGAGCGCGACTCCGATGATGAAACCCAGCAGCGGAACCATCGAATAAAGCCACGGCCTGCGGCGCAAATCTTCTTTATCGAAATAAACGCGGAATCCCGTCGAATAAACATGCGCGACATCGATGAGCAGCACGGCAGGAATCCACGCCCAATCGGGTGTGTCGGAATAAAGCACTCCCGCGCGCGCGCCTATCCACAACGCGACGAAAGACAACAGCGCGCTTCCTAAAAATACGGTCAGATCAGTTCGAGCGGAGAAGAGCCAGACGGGATGCGTGAGGGAGTGCGGAGTGCGGAGTGCGGAGTGCGGAATGTGGGGTGTTGAAGTAGGAGAAATAGAAATGGGGGAGTGAGGGAATGGGGGAGTGGAGGAAGCTTTGCAGTCATGCGCTCGCTTCTGCGCGCTCGCCTCTTCAACTTCGTTTGCCTGCTCACTCATCCTTTCATCCATATCCCTTACTCCGCATTCCGCATTCCGCACTCCGCATTATCTGCTCAACACCTCGTCCGCAGCGCGGAGACCGTGATAAAAAGCTTCTTCAAAAAGGGCCAGACCGCTCAGGTCTGAGTGCGCGAAGTGAATTCCGCGATAAGGCCGAGCGGCTTGCTGCCGCGCCTCGCTCCATACGAATCCGGGGCGCGGTTTTATCATCGCGTGTCCCCATCGCATCACGTCGATTCTTTCGACCGTCTCGCGGATTCCCGGATGCGCTCGCGTGAGGTCGGCGAGCGCGACTTCGGCCCAATCGTCGCGGTCGGCCTGTAAAAGTTTCTCTCTCGCCTCGCGCGCATCATCGTCGCACAGCGGATAATAATATGTGAAAATCGTCGGCCCGTAATCAAGCCCGCGCTGATGCGTCGCCACCACGTAGCCGAGAGATTTGCTCTCATAAATTACATTGTCCCACGAGAGCGGAAAACCGCGAGAGAGCGGCCTGTCTTTCAAAAACAGATTTGCCACCATCCACGCGCTGTATTGAAACTCCGCAGTGTGAGGAGGAGGCGCGTCTCGATAAGGGCGAACGAGATAAGGCGCGAGGAAATGCGGCGCAGCAAGTATCACCCTGTCGGCATGAAAACCTGCGGCTTTTTCTCCGTCGTAGTCGAGCGCGATCACATCGACTCCGCGTTTGCCCTGCTGATCAGTCGGAATGATTTCCATCGCTGCGAGACCGAGCCGCACTTTCGATTTCACCTTGTCATAAAGATGAGCGACCAGCCTGCCGTTGCCTTCGGGCCAGGTCATAAACGGCTGCGCTTCATCGCCCGGCTTTTTCATTCTCGACGCGAAGTAAAAAAGTCCTGCCCACGCGCTCGTCTGATCGATGAGCGAGCCGTAATCATCGCGGCATCCGTACTCGACGAACCACCGGAGCCGCGAAGATCGCCATCCTTTCCGGTCGAGCCATTCGCCCATCGAAATTTTATCGAGCGCAGTTATCTCAGCATCGTCCGAGCCTGCCGCTACGGGTATCGCGAATGCGCGTCGACCTCGCGCATCGCGCATAGCGGCGAAGCGATTGATTTCCATGTTGAATGCTTCCAGTTCGGCGAGGTCTTCCCGGCTCGCGCCTGCGCGCAGGTAGAGACCTTCGTACCAGCGGCCTCGATAAAAAATGCGCTCTTCAGGCTCGCGGCAGAGAAACTGCTCGGCGACCACAGGCTCGCCCTCTGAGTCGCGGCCTTCGAGTACATTCATCTCATCGAGGAGCGAGATGAGCGCGGCATTTTCTTTCATCGGGACAGGCAGATAGTGCGCGCCCCACGGGTAAGAAACTATCCCGGATGAGCCGCTTCTGGCCGTCCCTCCCGGTTCGCGTTCAAGCTCGATGAGGATGAAATCTTCGAAGCCTGATCTGAGGAGTCGCCAGGCGGCAGTGAGTCCCGCGACGCCGCCGCCGATGATGACGACTTTTGCAGATTGCCATTGATCTGAGGAAGGCGTGATTGCATTTCGCTCGCGAAGGCGATGGCCCGCGATGTCGGAAGCTCCGACTATTTCACCGGGCGGGAGCGGCGGGTTTTTATTTGAATTGCAAGAAGCCAAAGCGACGGGAACGCCGAGAAGGGCGGCAAGCACATCGCGCCTTGTGAAATTAACGGCAGACATAATCGCTCATCAAACGCGCGATCATTCGAATCGCTTCCACTCCGGTTCGTAGTAATGAACCAACACCTGATTATCCAATCGATTCACTTCCGTCTCCACCGGACTGAGATCAGTCGGAAGCACGAACATCGCGGCCATCGATTGCTCATTGAGGAAGCGAAGCCCCGGCATAACCAGCGATGGAATTTCAAATGGCTTCGCGCTCGCCAGCCCGTAGCCCCACACGCCGAAGGAAGGCACTGCCACCTGATACGGCTTCACATGAAATCCGGCGGCTTCGAGCGTTCTCATGATGCACCAGAAAGATTTGCGGGCGAGAAGCGGCGAGGTGCTTTGAATCGCCACCATTGCATCCGCTGTGAGCCGCTGACGAAGCATCTTGTAAAATCTCGTTGTGTACAACTTTCCCAGAGCGAAAGTGTTCGGATCGGGGAAATCGATTATCGCAACGTCGAAAGGCTCCACAGGCGTTTCCATCCAGATGAAAGCGTCCTGATTGATGACCGTCAGGCGAGGATCGGAAAAAGAATTATTATTCAATTCGGCAAGCGGCGGGAATCTCTCGGAAAGCCGAGTCATATCGGGATCGAGATCGACGAGCGTTACTGATTCAACTCCGGGGTAACGAAATATCTCGCGCAACGCAAGCCCGTCGCCTCCGCCAAGCACAAGCACGCGGCGAGGCGAGCGGGCAAGCGACATCGCGGGATGAACCAAAGCTTCGTGATAGCGATACTCATCGACGGAATTGAATTGCAGATTGCTGTTCAGGAGTAGCTGAAAGCCGCCTCGCCCGCGAGTGATGACGATGCGCTGATAGTGAGACGAGCGAGAATAAACTATCGTGTCGGGATAATACTCATCTTCCTCGGTAAGCAATGTGAGGCTGTCAGCTTTGATCACTCCGATGGCGAGCAGCGCGATGACAACAGCGCCTTTGACTCGAAGCCCGGTCACATCGCCTTTCATCACGGGTCGCAAAAGCCACGTGCCCCAAAGCCCGACCGCGGCGTTTAGTATTCCGAATAAGAGCGACGTTCGCACGAGTCCGAGCCGAGGAACGAAAAAAAGAGGAAACAGCAGCGAGGCGAATAGCGCGCCTATGTAATCGAATGTCAACACCTTTGAGACGAGTTCCTTGAAATCCAGAGTGTCTTTGAGTATTCGCATCAAGAGCGGAAGCTCAAGCCCGACGAGCGCGCCGATGAGAAAAACCAGCAGGTACAAAATGACAGGGAAGTAACTCAATCGCGCAAAGCTCAAAAACAGAAGCGGGGCCGATGCTCCGCCGAGCAGGGCTACGGCGAATTCGACATCGATGAAGCGGCGCGCGATTTCGCGGTCTATGAAGCCTGAAACCCACGCGCCTGCTCCCATGGCGAAAAGGTATATGCCGATGATGAGTGAAAACTGAGTTACGCTGTCGCCCAGCACATAGCTGGCGAGCGTCCCGGCGAGTAATTCATACACCAGCCCGCACGTGGCTATGACGAGCACGTGAAGGAAAAGAATGGGAGCGCGAATCATCCTTCAACCGTGAACTGCGGCGGCGACGATGAGCGCGATGCCGATGATTATGGACCCGATGATTATTCCGAGCGCAGTATTCTGATCCTCTTCTATTTCCTTACGCATCGAAAAGGGCATGACCATTTTCATGATCCAGAACGCCAGCGCGAAGAGAAGCAGCCCGATAGCCGAAAATGCCAGCGTCGAAACTATCAGTTCGGGAAGCTGTCCCATAGGAACGAGAAAACCCAACATTATCGCCATTATTTTCCCCCTCTATAGCCTGAGTGCCAGAAGTGAAACGACCGGTAGCCGCCGGGCGAGTTGCGCACGTCCTGCGGAATAATCTCGCGCTGCGGATCGCCGAATTCCATCCCCGTGAACGCCACAACTCCGTAGCCCAGCAGCAGAATCATCGCTATACCCAGATAAATTTTACTCAGCATATTTACTCCTCTGAAGAAGATGTTAGATATTAGAGGTCAGATGTTAGTAGAGACCTCATCGCTTCCGCTGTCCGGCACTAACATCCAGCATCGAACATCTAACATCTGCTTTCTCCTTCACTCCGATGATTGAAAAGGACTGTAATCGCTGTCTTCCCATCTGCGCTTGTTGAAGCTTATGAAATAAAAGCAGACGATTATCGGCACTATCGAGATGAAAATCACCACCAGAAACATGTGCAGCACTCGCGGCACGCCCTGCTCGATTCTCACCGTAAGGGCGACGGGCTGTTGCCATCGCTCCCACTGAGCTTCGAGCCTCAAGGTATATTTGCCTGCGGGCAGCGCAGAGATGTGCATCTCGGAAGACTGGCTTCCTTCCGTCCACGACTCTCCGCCATCGACTCCGTAATAATATTCAATCGGCATCGAGAAAGCCTGAACGAGTCCCGTCTCTTCATTGATGAGATCGCCTTCGACATAAACCCATGACTTATCGACGGGGGAGGTGAGCGTCACCTTGATGTTCTGATTCGGGCGAAGCTCGAACTGATTGTCGCTGAATCGAGTCTGCGTTTTTTCCGCGCTCTCTACGGGGTCGAGCGTGTAGCTTTGCGTGAAAACAAGTCGGCGCGATCCCGTAGCCAGAAAAATGATTCCGAGCAGGAAGGTCGCAAGCAGCAGCAGCCCCCAGTACTTGAAAATCTTCGTGTGCGGAAAAGGTTGATTGGGCGCGATCTTTCGGGTTGAAGGAAGCCCGGCGATGCCGAATGCCTTTTCGACATCCTGACGTTTGAGATAAACGCCTAAAGACCAGTTGATCTCTCCCGCATAATTCATGCGCGACGATTGACTCTGCGCCCCGCCCATCGTCGAAACTTCTTTCGAGAGCATAAGCGGCGGCGAGACGTAATCGGCCATCATCGCTTTCTCGCCCTGTTCGACCTTCCAGTAAAATTCGCCCTCAACGTATTCGCAGCGACCGACGGCATCCTGATAGAGCTTGAATCGCTTGCCGCCGAATTTCACCGTCTTGCCTTCGTCCTCGATGCTTCCCGGCGGGACGGGCTGCACGAAGTTCCAGTTATCGTCAGAGCGCACGAGCCATCGGAATCCCGCGTCAGGATTGTAGAGCAGATACTCTTCCCAGAAATAACGTATGCCTTCGAACTCGACGCTGCGCTGCACGAAGCCTATGACCATCATCCTCACGCCTGAAAACTCTCCGACCGCGCCGATGGGGATGATGGGGCGGACTCTTCCGCCTTCGAGTATTTTGAGGAATTGAAGTTTGCCCTGACTGACATCCAACAGCGACCCGCAGTTGGGACAGGTAACGCGCTCCGCTTTGTCGGGCGCGCGCAATTCGAGCGGCCCTGCGCACTGCGGACAGGAAAGTTGTTGAGCCGATACGCGACGCGCTTCGCGCTCCTCCGTAGGCCGTCCGATTATTCCTAGCTCCGGGAGCGCAGCTTCCTGACCCGTGAAAACGAGCGGAGGTATCTCGCTGTAATCGATAGTGGCGAACTCACCGCGCGGGCCTGAAAGATCGGCGTAGATATACTCCGCGCCCGGAATGAGTTTGTAAGGGATTTCACCTTTCGCGGCGAGAGGCCGCGCTATACCTTTTTCAGCGACGACGAGAGGAGCGGCGCGCGATATGGCCGCGACCGGATGGCCGAGCGCGAGCATCTCGAAAGGAGGGATGAGCGCCTGCTCGCGAGTTTCGGTTTGAAAGGTGATGAAGAAACGGCCTTGAGCTTCGGCTATCCATCCCCAGCGACCATCGGCGAAAGCGGCGTACCATTCATCCCACATTCCGCCCATCTGATGGCCCAGTTGCGCGCGGCCCATGAGTTCGAAAGGAATGCCGCGATAGACTCCGCGCATGCCGATTTCGAGGGGCGAGCCGGTTTCAACGAGGTCGGCAATTTTTCCCAGGTCTTCGAACGCGCGATCACCGCGAGCGACGACCGAATTGCAGAACTCGCAGACGGTGACGATGGATGAGCCGATTTTGAAAGTGACAGGCGCTCCGCACGCCGGACACCCGGCCTGAATTGGACTCAAAGCTCTCTCACCTCCCTCTCGCTTTCGACTCGAATTATAGAATTCAAATCCATCGCTTCATCGATGAGCGTCGAGTTGCCGCGCCGGATTTCGCGAACCGTTACCTGACTTGCTCCTAGCGACTGCCTGAGATTCTCTTCCCACTTCCATCGAGGCCGCTCGCGGCAGCAATAGAGATTGAATGTGGCCGTGCCGACTTCGGGGTACGTATGGCATGAAAGATGAGACTCTGTGAGCAGGAAGATTCCCGTCACACCGCCTGCACCTGTGAATTTGTGCCACAGAGGTTCACCCACAACGCGAAGATCGAGGTCGCAGATTATCCGCTCGCAGACGGATTTTAGCAGCGCGGTGTCGCGCAAGCTTGCAGCCTGACACCCAAGAGCATCGATGAGCCATTCGGTTCCGACGTTCATAATTTTGTTGAAGAAGAAACGCCGCCTTTGACGCCCTGTGAATTCATTTCTGACATCAAAAGCGAGGTGAGAATATCACATCATCGACAGATGGTGAAGTTCGGAAGGCGGAATCAGGAGAGGTGATGAATGGGAGAAACTCAATTCGCGCGTTTCGCGTGATCTCGTTGTCAGGCTTTGACCTGCACGATTTCTCCCGGCTGTATAGTCTTGAGGACTTCCTGAACTTTCGGCATCAAGGGCTTCAGAGACTCGATTCGATTATTCGGCGCGACAAGCACAACTATCGCGACGGTCGTATTGCTCAGGTTTTGTTGATAGGTCAAATTCTGATCGCCGGTAAGAAACACGTCGAACTCGCCCTGAAGCAAGCGAAGCAGTTCGCCATTTTTCTTGCTCGACCAGCCTCTTTCCTGAACAGTCATAACATCGTGGTCGGGCATCTCGCGCTTCAGTTTCTTAGGCAGACATTCATCGATTAGAACTCGCATTTGCTTGCGCCAGTAACGCCTCCTTCGCTAGTTCCAGGAATTGCACAGCCTGCTCACGGCTGACCGAGGGGAAGTCTTCGAGGAAATCATTGAGGCTATCTCCTGCTTCGAGATAATCGATAAGATTTTTGACAGGCACACGCGTTCCATTGAACACCGGCGTGCCTCCAAGTATTTCACTGGAGCAAACAATAAGTTCATTCGCAGTCATACCGCCATTACCTTTCTTATGCTGTCTCGCCAAAAATCCGCTGGGCTTCTACTTCCATTTGCCTCGGCTCGTTTTATCCCATACCGTTGGCGGCCAAGAAGGAATCCCAAGCATCAATACATTCCGTTGCCAGGCTGAATGCGTCGATTGGCCCCGTTGTTGTGTCCACCTCATACTTGAGGCTGATGGTTGGCGGCTCTTGTCCTAAAACAAGTCTGAACTTTTTCCTACCGAACATTGGGTTTTCGTTGCTTCGCCTACGCTTCAAATGAAGGTGCTTGAGGGAGTTGCAAATGTCCGCGCATAGCTTGAGAGAGCGGTTCGATTTAATGTGTGCTTCGACTTGTTGCTGGATTGACACGGCAACCGTGCTGTCGTTTTTGATCCAATCCTTGAAGTGATAACAATTCATGAAGAACGCGTATATATCGTCAAGGTAGTTGTCAGATGGAGCCTCATGCAGCCGCCCACGGTCAAGCTCCATAAACCTGTCGTACCATCGCTTCATTCGCTCATATTGTTCTCGATAAGCAGCGGCCATAAATGCTCTCTCTAGTCCTTCGGATCAGAATTCTAACAGCGACCAGACAAATCAACCCAACTCAAAAAACAAAACCACAATAATCAACTGAATCCCTCTCACCAGTCATCTCGCAAATCTCTTCGACGGATAGCCTATGTGAATGTGCGGGCCTGTCGATGATCCGGCGAGCGCCTGTCGAAAGGCCAGAAACGGTATGCCTGCGCTACGCAAAAAAGCCATCAATGCCTGACCTTCCGCGCTGTCAGGATGAACCGCTACGTCCATCGCATTGCGATGATCGTAGCCCAATCTGTCATGCGTGGCCGATTGTCCGAAAGCCGATACGGGAAGCACTCGACCGAAGCGCGATGAGAAGAAGCCCTGCACTTTGCCTGCCTCCGCGATGTTCCATCCCGCCTTGCCTGTGAAGCGAATAAGTATGCCCGTCGAAATGAATGCGCCTGTCGCGGCAGGCTTCATTTTCTCCAACTGCTCGGCGGCGGTCACTTCGGCAATCATGCTGTCAGCTTCCGAGATTTGTTTCTTCGCGTCGAGTATCTTATCTTCAACTTCTGCTAGCTGACGCAGACTATCTTCAAGCTCTTTTCTTGAGGCGCTGCCATCAGCAACGAGTTTCTTAACTCGCTCTACTACCTCGCGCTTTGTAATCAACTCCGGCTCATGTGCTGCGATCACTTTCTCAAGACTCGCTTTGTAATCGTTGGCTGCGCGTATGAGATCAGCGCGCGACTCAGCAAGTTTTTCTTCAGGTGATTTTTCCTTAGCGACGTTTGCTTTATTCTGAGCAGAGGCGACGACAGCAATAAGTGCGAAGGCGAGCATCAAGCTGAATGCAAATTTCATAAGGTTGTTCAAAGCTTCTTTCATTCAATGAAACCTCGAATAACCATTCTACTGTACGTGTTCGTGAGTGTCACCTGATAGCTATGCACTCTCAGGGCTATTGCCACAGTCCTAATAGCGCGCCATTAGTTTCTGCACAATGAGAGAGGTCTTCAACCCCTCTGCCGCGTCAGCGGCAAGTGATTTTAGGCAGGTCATTTATGGCCTGCTCGCGAAGATAAACGTCGCGCGTCGCGTCAGCGACGATTGAATGAGAGATTTCAACCGTCGCTGACGCGACGAGAAACCATTGAACTGATGGCTACCGGGCCTTGAAAGACCCGGCTAAATTCAACGCGCCGCTAACGCGGCGGAAGGTGTGTCGCAAATTAATGGTCCGCGCTCCTATATTAGTCGATTCTGTCGTTGTCACCCTACTTTGCAACAGTCCTAGATATAATCGACTGCGATCAGAATCTGAAGAATCAGTTTTATGAAATCAGCTTTGTTTGCGATAGCTGAAGAAAATAACCTTGCTCAATTCGGATGATGCTCCGGTCAGACGGAACTCTTTTTCATCTTCGAATGTCATAAGAAAGTCAACACCGCGCTTTTTAATTGCATCAATGATCTCTCGCATAGGCAATGCATTCAGACGAAGCACCATTAAGAGGACTCCTTTCCGATAAGGCTGAGGGTGTACAGATTTTTGTGTAAACCGGCCCTCCAGCAATCTGATGAAAAAACCGTGTGTGTGTGTAAGTCTATTCCTAGCAGGCTTTGCGGACAGCCAGCCGCTCGATGGCCGAGTCGGG
>Ga0187893_10007013_pt1 | contig 18832 bp, 17 predicted proteins | sample MA1701074metaG_FD_139574 | JGI IMG/M metagenome (GOLD analysis project Ga0187893, IMG submission 139574) | White microbial mat communities from a basaltic lava cave in the Kipuka Kanohina Cave System on the Island of Hawaii, USA - MA170107-4 metaG ... | reverse complement strand
GGCTCCGGCGGCCTTCTCTTTTGACTAAGGTGATTTCGTAATTGCAGGAACCTCAAACGATTGGCAAACATAGCGCTGAGAGGTTGATTCTTCCTCATCGAGTTCGAAACCATTAAATCAGGCAAACATTTTATTCGCTCTGGAACTGGCTGATTAAACACCACAAGTTCCAATCGCAAATCAAGCCGCGACCCACCGCATCGCGAATGGCTCTGGCCCGTCCTCAAAATTTAATGGTAAATAATTCACCAACCTGGGCCATGCCGGTATGAATATTTGATAATTCTCGTGTTGTTGGGCGTTTCTTAAGCTATACTCAGCCGGCAACTCAACGCTCGTAAGCTCTTTCTCAATCTCCTTCTCAACCTTCTCAACCTAAACCTCAAAAGGAGTTTACCAATGCGATTAATGATAACCCTTACGATTACCCTCATCCTCGCTCTCGTTTCCTCGTCAATGGTTTTGCAGAGCAGGACGACCGCAAAAGTCAATGGGTCCAAAAACCAGGTTCGATCCCAGGTTAAGCGAAAAACAATTCAGCCGGATTTGCCCGGAACAGTGAGCGGCGCTTCGAATCCCGAGGCGATTCCCGACACGGTTGCCTATGAGTTGTTTATGCGTTCCATTTCGGATTATCCATCGGAAGGTATATTCAAAGAGTCAGGGCTTAGTGAAGATCAAATTGCGAACATCCTCAGCTATGTGCGCTCTTTTGAGCTCGCGATGAGTCTGCTGGATCAGGATGCGCGAAAGATCAAAAGGTCACGAAACGGCACTGACAAATTGTCCCAACTTCAAAGGAAAAAGGAAGAATACCTTGAACGCGGATTTAACCATTATCTACCGCTGATTCTAGGTGCCCAGGGAGGGCGCAAAGTCCGTTCCTACATTAATGCTCGCGTGAAGGCAAAGACGAAAAAACTTCCGGCCAGCATCGCAAGAAAGAGCGCCAGGGATGTTAATCCGAAAGCTGCCCAACGGTCCGATTTCCGACACGGGTTGCCTGCCCGGCATCATTCGTCATTACCGGCCCCGGGCGACGGCGTTTATGTGTACAGCAATGCCTGGTATGACGGGGAAAACGTTTATGGTTCAGGTACGCTTTCCTCCAACTATGGAGATTATAATCAGTATCTCGTGACGACTACGGTAATCGCACCGGGCGGCAGTCGTACGTCATCGAGCCAGACGGGATGGGACTATGCCGCCGTTACGGATACTGAATACTTACCGATCCTGCCGAACGATGGGACATTCACCGTCGAATCGGTGTTCGAAGGATCTGATGGATACCTGGCAAGTGCGACGGCCGAGGCGCAAGTTCCCGCTCAGGTACGACTAAGCTCTGTCACAATGCTGCCCCCGGTTTTGTTCAGTACTCCCGGCGAAGCGGTGCTTACAGTGCGCGTCGGAACAACGCAAAGCGTTAACTCTGGCACACCTGCGAGTCTTGAGGCGAATGAGGTTAGTTCGGGAGGGATTTCTTACTCGGTGAATCCGCCTAGCCGGATTATAAACTTTTTACTTCAAGGCGGCGGCAATACCGATGTCAAGACGTTCACATTCTTAGTTGGATCACAACAACCGCCTCAAGGTGGGACGATTGAAACAACTGTATTTCTCGGCGTTCAAGGCATCGCGGCAGGCGCGCCACGAAATCTTGACGTCACTCTAAGAGTCTCGCCATCGCCATCACCGTCACCATCCCCATCACCGTCGCCATCGCCCTCACCAACTCCGACGCCGACTCCGAACCCGAGTCCGACGCCATCTGGAGGCGGGTGTAATCCCTGGTGGCTGGCGTGGTGCTCAGATATTGATTTTGAGACCTGCACGTGCGTCGGTGGAATTGATAAGTCTCCAATACTGATCGATGTGCTGGGAAATGGTTTTCGCCTTACCGACACGGTCAGTGGCGTCAATTTCGATCTTGACAACGATGGCGGTCGCGAGCAAACAGCATGGACAAGAGTTGGCTCCGATGATGCCTTCCTGGTGCTCGATCGAAATGGCAACAACACAATCGATAATGGCAGTGAACTATTCGGCAATTTCACGCCCCAGCCCGCCCCACCCTCGGGAGTTCTTCGCAACGGCTTTCTGGCGCTGGCCGAGTACGACAAGCCTGCAAACGGTGGTAATGGCGACGGCGTAATTGACCAAACGGACGCTATCTTTGCTGCCTTACGTTTGTGGCAAGATGCTAATCACAATGGCATCTCCGAACCATGGGAACTGCATGCCCTGCTTGATCTGAATATCGAATCGATATCGCTCGATTTCCGAGAGTCAAGACGAACCGATCAATACGGAAACCACTTCCGCTATCGAGCAAAGGTGAAGGATGGGCGAAGTACAAAGGTTGGCCATTGGGCTTGGGATGTATTCTTTGTAGCGCCGTAGTTTGGGCGTCATTGCTAACACAGAAAGATCGCCTGCAGTTGTAAGGCTGCAGGCCCGAACGGCGGTAATCTTGCGTGGCGTCTCGGGGCTATAAATATCTCACTCCTACGGAGTGAAGAAGTTGTGTGGCCGCTCAATTTTCCGAACCCCGGAGGGGTGCAATATATAGCCCGCGAGTCCCAAGGACCCTATCCGCCGTTCGGTGGAGCGGAACTCAACTTGAGAGGTATTTGTCTAGATTCATTCCGCTCCCCCGAACGGCGGTAATCCTGCGTGGCGTCTCGGGGCTATAAATATCTCACTCCTACGGAGTGAAACCCGCGTCGCGCTTCAATTGATCTCCTTCTTCACCCCGGAGGGGTGCAATATATATAGCCCGCGAGTCCCTAAAGACCCCTTCCGCCGTTCGGGGGAGCGGAACCCAACTTGAGAGGTATCCGTCAAGCTTGATTCCGCTCCCCCGAACGGCGGTAATCCTGCGTGGCGTCTCGGGGCTATAGATATCACTCCTACGGAGTGAAGAGGTTGTGTGGCCGCTCAATTTCCGAACCCCGTAGGGGTTCAATATTTATAGCCCGTGAATGCCTAACGACCCTATCCGCCGTTCGGTGGAGCGGAACTCAACTTGAGAGGTACCGGTCAAGATTAGTTCCGCTCCACCGAACGGCGTTCAACTTGTGTTGTGTCTCAAGGCTATAAATATCTCACTCCTACGGAGTGAAACTCGCAAGAACGTAATCAGGCTAAAGTTGAACAGCGCAATCTCCTCCGAAAATATGGAATGTCGATAAGCTTCTCTGATCTCGCCCATCCTCTGCCGATCCAATAAATAGAATCTCTCCTCAGAAAATTCATCCAATTTCCGCAATTTTTCATTGAGTTCCCGCGGCCTTCTTTGCCCACGCCACAACAAAACGGCTGTTCCGCCAAATCAGGCATCAACGGCATATGTGTTGCCCTATCCAAAATTGTCTTCCCCAATTCACGTACTGAAAATCCAATTTAATGGAGATCGGTCGATTGAATGCTCGAGTTATTTCGGCTTGAATTTCAGGTTTGAGAAGAGGAGAAAGTTAATGCGAACCAATTTGATTTGCCTTTTCATGATACTGGCTCTCTGTGCCGTGACCGCCACTGCCCAGACCAGCCGCGGCACCGTTAGCGGCCTCGTCACGGACCCAAATGGCGCCGTCGTCGCCGGTGCGACGATTACTTTGACCAGCGCTGATACCTCGCTCAGCCGTACTACAACCAGCAATGGGGAAGGCTTTTATCGATTCGATGCGGTCGACCTTGGTACCTATTCAGTGACCTTCACCGGCGCCGGCTTTGGCGAGCTAACAAAAACAAATGTGATTGTCCGAGCTGGCCTGATCTCCACCATCGATGCTCAACTGCAACTGGGTGGCCAGCAAGCAAGCGTTACTGTGAGCTCGGAGGGCGGCACCCTGCTTCAAACTGAAGCCCCAGTTCGCGGTGGCAACATCAGTCAGAGACAAATTACGGAATTACCGGTCGCCACCCGCAATCCAGTGTCACTGGCGCTTACTCTGCCGGGTGTCTCTTCGAACCGCGGAGGCCTTGGCGTCGGTACCTTTATCGTGAATGGCGCTCGAGGCCGATCGAACAACTTCATGATTGATGGGATGGAGAATAATGACATTTCCGTGGCCGGCCAGGCTTTCCAGATCACAAACCCGGACGCCATTCAGGAAGTTAACATCCAAACCGGAAACTACGATGCTGAGTTTGGAAGGGCCGGCGGCGGAGTGATCAATGTGATAACGAAATCAGGAGTAAATGATTTTCACGGATCAGTCTCGGCATTTCTCGACTCAACGCGTGACGACGCCATCACGAGCTCGCAGGCTCGCAACCCCGCGATCGCCAGACAAGTTAACCAACCCGCGAACGTGACTCCCAGAGGCTACCCACCATTCGGGATCCAAACCACTTATTCAGCGACCCTGGGCGGTCCCCTTTTTCTGCCAAAGTTTGGCGAAGGTGGCCCATCGGTCATCAACGGCAGGAACCGCACTTTCTTCTTTGCTAGCTATCAGTGGGAGCGCCAGCGAATTGGCGGTCAACAGACGTTGACGACGCCATCAGCGAATGGCGTTGCTACCCTGAGATCAATTTTCCCAGCAGGTAGTAATCCGAACGTTGACGCTTATCTGGCCGCCACCCAAAACGTCCTTGCCGTGTCGAGCTTCCAGCAGGTTGCTCTTGGAAGAGGGGGTAACACTTCCGCTGGCTCGTCGACCGCATGCCCTGCCTTAGCGGGCAATCGGCCGTGTGTCGAATTTGGCTCCTTCTTCAGAAGCTTTGCGTCGATCTTTGATCAGCGCCAATTCCAGCTTCGCCTCGATCACAAGATCGGAGATAACGATCAGTTATCCGGACGTTACCTCTATGACAAGCAAAGCCAACCATTTGGCGGCACTGTTAATGCACTGCCTGGTTTCGAGGCTGACTTCGCTGCCAGGTTTCATAACCTGGTTCTTTCTGAGACTCACGTATTTTCGTCGACTCTGACAAATGAGTTGCGCGTCGGCTACAACCGAATCGGGCTGAATTTCCCCCTTCACGATGAAGCCGTTGCCGCTAATGTGCCCCGGATCGTTTTTAACGGCCTGACCTTGACGAGCGTAGGCGCTGACGCCACGTTCCCGCAGGGTCGAATTGCTAATAACTATGTCGTTCAGGACACGTTAACAAAAGTGATTGGCAACCACACTTTCCGCGGCGGCATAGACTACCTGCGCCAGATTTCCCGGCAGGCGGCGCCATTCAATCCCCGCGGCAACCTGACCTTTACAGCCAGCACTGGTTACAACTCATTCGGAAATTTCGTGGATAACTTTGGGGGTTCGAATGCTACTGCCTCAAGAGACTTTGGCAGTGCCATTTATTTCCCCTCGCTGCATCGCACCGCGGCTTTCTTTCAGGATCGTTGGAAGGTAACCCCTTCACTTACACTTACCTTAGGGCTTAGGTATGAGAATTTTGGTACGCCATTCAACACCTTGCGGACTCCGGCCTTTACCGGTCTCTTCAATGTGGATCCGGTAACCCTCGCAGGACCTTATGACGACCCGAATCAGGCTGCTTCCGACCACAACAACTTTGCTCCAACTTTCGGCCTCGCCTGGTCGCCGTCCCAATCGGGAGGGTTTTTGGGCCGCCTCTTTGGTGAGCAGAAGACCGTAATCCGAGGCGGTTATCAATTGGGATATGACTCATTCTTCAACAACATTGCATCGAACGCCGCAGTGTCGTCCCCTAACGTCATTTCAACCACCATAACCTCACTGATATCCGGGGCAAACCCGCGCGGGCTGGGAAACTTCACTTCGCAGTTTCCGACAGCAGCGCGTCCGACGTCGCCATTCGATCCCCAGACCTTAATCGCGCCGGACCTGGTAAACCCGTATTACCAGCGCTGGTCGCTTGGTTGGCAGCGTGAACTGCCATCCAACGTGATCGTCGATGTTTCTTATGTCGGATCGAAAGGTACAAAGTTGTATGTCACCGAAGACGCCAACCCGCTCTTAAACCGGCCGGACTTGCTGCGTCCGGTGCCTCCCGGTTTTACCGGAGCCCCGCAGAGTCGGCTTGACCGCCTGCAAGGCGGCCGCAGCATCAGGACTAACGGCGCCTCCTCGATTTACCACTCCGGACAACTCGAAGCGCGGCGGCGCTTGACCAACAACCTGACAATTACGGCGGGCTACACCTGGTCCAAGTTGATCTCCAACGCTGACGAAGTATTTGGCATAGGTTTAGCAACGACCACCGCCTTCTTCTCGCTTCCCGCAGTGTTTGGGGGCGGTGCGATAGACCGCAGCGTCTCCTTCTTTGACCGAACCCACAAATCTAATCTCACTTGGGTGTATGGACTTCCCTTTTACGAGGAACAGCGAGGTTTCGTCGGTCGGGTAGTGGGCGGCTGGCAGATCTCTGCCGTAACGACCTGGGAATCAGGCGTGCCATTTTCGGTGTTCAACGGGCTTGATTCCGACGGTATTGGCGGCGGCCTCGAGCGTCCGGAATTCAACCCCGCCGGACAGCCCGGGGTGCGCGCGATCCCTGTCGTCGATGCCAATAACTGTATTGTCCGATACACCAATCCCGATGCCGGAGGAGCTACTATCGACCCGGCGACCGCGCAGTACATTGTCAATCCGACCTTCGTACCGGGCGCGGCATGCAGCGTGCCGAGGTTTGGATCGCTGGGCCGCAACACGCTGCGCACTCCCGGTCTGAACAACTGGAACATCAACCTTCAAAAAAATATCCGCGTTGGTGAAACTTCTCGGATCGAATTGCGGACTGAGTTCTTCAATGTCTTCAATCATCCGCAATTCACCCAGGGAAGCATTAGTCCCTTTTCGCCGACGGGGGGAACAATCAACTCAAACGCCAACAGCGCCCCGGCCGGGCGGTTCCTGAACCCGGACACAGTGGGTAATGATGGGGGTGGACGTGTGATTCGGTATCAGTTGAAGTTTGTGTTTTAGTCCTCATCTAAATACCGCTAAAGCGGCTTCAGCGAATTGGGCCCTCCAGAGTCATGGTGGGCCCATTCTTTTAAGCGGGCAGAAGTCGACGGGAAGCAAGTTCGACGAGTCGCGCAGAGTTGCGTGATGCAGACAAAAGCTGAGAGTGCAGCCGCCTCGCCCCCTCTGTGCGGCAGAAAACAATCTCCTTGCGGGCGAGACGCCCGCGTTCCCAGTTTAACGAAGCTGCTCAAGGGTCATCATTCTGTCAGGCCGTCCGACATTAGCCCGCGGCCCATTCATCACAAACCGATTGTCCGAAAACCTCATCTGGTAGTTAATCATTGCCGTCGCCGACTCTGCCATGCGACCGCCGGCCGCACTGTGCGACCTTACGAGCGTGGGACCTCGGAAAGCTTGGAAGCGGCATGAGAGTCTCTGATCGATGCCCCTTTTAGGCCACGATCTGCATTGTGTTCGCACTAGGTTTGAATGTGGTGATGTAGTCACGAGTGGCGTTGTGTTGCCGGCGCCTGAACCACCCCAGGCTGCTCTTGAGGCTGGTTCTCAACCCTCCAAGGGTCTATTATCAAATCAATGATCGAAAAGAATGATCAGGACTTCGAGCCCGAGGCCTTCGGCGCTTCCGGGTGGAACCGGCGCTGGGTCCGGCTGGTACTGATCCTGGTAATATGGACCTTCATCGGTCTCGTTTTTACACTCCAAGGCTACTTCTCTTCTTACCGCTCCGAACGGCCCGTAGGCTTGACTGAGATGGCCTATATGCAGTTAACCTGGGCTTATCTCTTTGCCCTCGCCACCCCGTTCGTGCTTTGGGCCTCTGCAAGGTTACCCCTGGAAAGAAACACCTGGATTCGCAGCGCGCTTCTTCATATCCCGATCAGCATCGCTCTCAGCATTATCCTCACCGGTCTGGGACGGGTTCTCATCTGGCTCAACGTTGGCTTGAGAGCCGGCAGGCCGCTGACCTTCGAGAGCATTACCAGATTCGTGATAGGCAATTTCAGCGAGGCAGTCGGAATTTATATGCTGATCGCGCTTTCCGGTTACGCTTTCAACTACTACCGCCGTTACCGGGCGGGCCAAATAAAGAATCTCCAGCTTGAGGCCCAGCTTTCAAAGGCTCAGTTGCAAGCTCTAAAGATGCAACTTCATCCTCATTTCCTCTTCAACACCCTCCATTCAATCTCCGCTTTACTCAACAAGGACACTGAGTCGGCCCGCAAGATGATCACCCGCCTGGGTGATTTTTTGAGGCTAACTCTGGAAAATTCCGGTTCTCAGGAGGTTACCCTTCGCCAAGAGATGGAGTTTCTCTCTTGTTACCTCGAGATTGAGCGCATCCGTTTCCAGGATCGCCTGGTAACACACATTGATATATCCAATCAAACCCTCGACGCGAAAGTGCCCAACCTGCTGCTCCAACCCATCGTAGAGAACGCAATTCGCCACGGAATTGCGCCCCGCTCGACCCCTGGCCTAATCGAAATCGAGGCGAAACAACGTAATGGTGCGCTTCGTATTCAGGTTCGAGACAACGGCCCGGGGCTTCCCGCACATCGGACATCCGAGAATTTACTAAAAAGAGGCTTGGGACTGGCCAACACCGAGACGAGGCTTGAACGCCTCTACGGCACGAATCACGTGTTTGACCTAAGCAACAGTCCCAACGGCGGGTTGGTCGTGACGATGGAGATGCCTTTTCACACAGACGAAGGCCTCCCAGCCGAAGCGTTAGAAATCGGATAGCTCGACCACCATCGAAATCCGCAATTTCGGAATTTTTTGCTAAAATCACACGCTCATCGTGTAGCAAGGAATTGGAGTCTCCCCAGGCCCTCAAACAGTCAACGTTCAAAGCCGGAAAGCTATGACCGAGTCTCCCCCCATCCGTGTATTGTTGGTGGATGACGAACCGCTGGCTCGTGGAATGCTGCGGGAAATGCTCCAGGATGAGCCCGATGTGGCGATCGTAGGAGAGTCAGTGAACGGCCGTGAAGCGTTAGAGGCCATCCGGGCACATTCGCCAGATTTGCTATTTCTGGATGTGCAAATGCCGGAGCTGGGCGGTTTTGACTTGCTCGAGGCGCTGGGAAAAGAACGGATTCCCTACATTATTTTTGTTACCGCCTACGACCAGTATGCCGTGCGCGCTTTTGAGGTGCACGCCCTTGACTACCTATTGAAGCCGTTCGATCGCGAGCGCTTTGATATTTCCTGGGAGCGGGCAAAAAAACAGATCTTTCGTGACCGCAATGGGGGCACTGACCAACGCATTCTGGCTCTCCTGGAGGAGTTGAAGGCCGGCCCGAAGTATCTCGAGCGTCTCGTAATCAAGGCCGCGGGAAGAATCTATTTCCTAGAAACCAATGAGATCGACTGGATTAGCGCCGAAGGCAACTATGTTTCGGTCCACTGCGGAAAGAAATCGCATCTCCTTCGCGAAACCATCAGCAGTCTTGAAACCCAGCTCGATCAGAAGAAATTCGTCCGGATTCATCGTTCCTCGATAGTGCGCCTGGACCGGATTCAGGAGTTGCAACCCTGGTTTCATGGGGAGTATCGCATCATTCTCCAGGACGGCACCCAACTCACCCTTTCACGGAATTATCGCGACAAGCTCCAAGAGGCCCTGGGCAAACTCCCCTAAGGTGCGGTTGTCACGGCTTCAAGCCTGCTAATCACAGACGCCTGCCGTTCCGTCACAAAAAGGCTCAAATACTTGAAAATCCGGCGTATAACTCCCGCTAGTTAGGTTCGGGCAAGTGGAAGCGCTGACTTAGCTGCTTTCCTAATTAGTTGTCCTTCGTTGCTCATCCAAGAGCTCGATCCCCAGCGAGCCAATCGGCCCGGACGAACCCAACTTAGACTGCGACTGTAGATAGTTACGGATGAAACAACACAATATCGGAGGAGAGTATGAATTCAATGGGAGTTTGGGAGAGCGAAGGTTTAGAACAAGATGTCCTGCAGGCAAACGGCAATGGGCAAATGTCGTCGCGCAACAATATTACGGCTCTGAAGGAACTGACCCTTCGTTTGCTGCGCGAGGTTCAATCCATTGGCGAAGTTCACATACTTAGTCTTGAGGGAGGCCTCGACTTTTATGACGAAGTGAGTCGTTTCGAGATTGATCTCATTAAGCGGGCACTATTGCAAACTGCGGGGCACCAGGGACGCGCGGCAAGACTGTTGAACTTGAAGGTGACTACCCTCAACTCAAAAATCAAACACTACAATATCTGCCTGAAAAGTTTTGCCAATGGTTATCCGTTGGTAGAAACCAGCGAAGCGGTGGCCAGCCAGCACGTGTGACATCTTCGCTTGCTTGGTGCCCAGAAGGAATCACCCAGCTTAACGGGGGCTGGGTGATTTGCTGTTTCAAGTGGTTGAGAGTTCAAGCATTCAAGAGTTCAAGAGTTCAAGCGTTCAAGCGGCTTTGCACGAAAAGGCGCGTTTGATCGGAAAGTCCGTCCCGTCTTTGGGGTTTGCACGAGATGTGCTTAAAGTCTTAATTGTCCTCATCCTCACAAGCTTGTGCCAACGGGAAATGGTTTACGCTCACAGGCATGCCCCGATACTTAGAATAACTCCTACAAAAGTCTATCGGGAAGTTTTCAAACGCCTGCACTCCGCCTGATATTTGCCGCCGGCTGAGTTCGAGCGACAACAACTTTTGTTCTCGGCGGAGCTTGTGGTGGGCCAGGCATGAAGAAAATTGATTTTTGACTCAAGTGGGCCAAAAACTTCGCGCGCATTTGACCTACAATCGATTTTCGTGACCGCGCCCGAGGTAGATTTTTGAGGCATAAGGAAATCTATCAATCCGATGAGCGCAACAGGCGGAGGGCGCAACCCTGCGGCCACGCCCTCGCTCATTGGCTTGATGAGTTTCGGGTTGGTTATTTCTTAGCGAGTTGCGCTTTAGCATAGCTCGCCTCACTTCACCAAACGGGTTGATTGTAAGCAGAAGCATCGGTCAGGCAAAAGAACTTTCGTCGACACGGTGAGGGACTTAACTTTTGTCTCACGAAAGGGTGCACCGATATATGCATTACCAGACGAACGAGGGTAGCGGTGACCGGGCCGGCCGGTTGGCCCCAAGCTTAATTGGTGCCAGTTGAGCCAACGTATACGGAGGCGATCCTATAGAGTCTCTTAGAAATAGGTGTTGGCCTTGTCCGACGAAACGTCCGTGAGAGTCTTGACTCCCAACCAAATAATAATTATTGTTCGCAAAGTACGGACACTTCGGGCTGACCTCAAGAGCCTGTGCGCATCACCCTTTCTGAGAGATTGCGAGGCTTCAACGGCATCGACCCGTTAGGATCAGATGAGGATTCTCTTTTGGCAAGGAGCAACAGATGGCACGAAGAGTGTTTTTCAGTTTTCATTACAAGAATGATGTGTGGCGAGCAAACCAAATCAGGAATAGCTGGGTCACGCAAGGTAAAGAAGCAGCGGGTTTCATAGATTACGCTGATTTCGAAAAAATCAAAAAAATAGGTGACGATGCCGTCGAGAAATGGATTGATGGCCAAATTGAACGGGACGTCCGTCACTGTTGTTTTAATCGGTGAAGAGACTAGTAGAAGACCATATGTTCAATACGAACTGCAGCAAAGCTACAAACGTCGCAACGGTATAATTGGAGTACACATCCACAATTGCAAAGACAAAGACGGGAACGTGTGTTCAAAAGGATCGACTACTTTTGGCGAATTAGGAAAAGATTCTGGTGGCAATACCGTTTACTTTTTTCAGATCGCAAAAGTCTACGATTGGGCGGATGACGACGGCTACAAGAATTTGGGGAAGTGGATTGAAGATGCAGCGCCCAAGTGAAGCGTAGATAATCACAGTCTCGCGATGTCTTAGAAACTCTGATGGCTCTTTATGAACTGGCCCTAATGGGCTCTCCATCTCCCGATCAAGTAAATGCCCTCAAGCAAATCATTGAGGACATCATAAAGCCCTTCGGTTTGAGCTTCGATGCTGAAATTGGATGGAGTGTTCGGCCAGCGGATTTCGATCCACCGGCCAAAGCGCTAGCTGCGGTTGCGTTCTTCGGCGGGGCTGGAGTTGCAAATACGGGCCTAGAAGAAGTGTTTCGCAAAGGCATTCCTATATTGCCTGTCGTTTCAAAGCTTGAGAAATTTCAGACAGAGATTCCATCCTCGTTGTGGAGTTTGAACGGCATATCTTACGACTCAGAAGGGGCGAGTCGAGTCGCTACTGCTATTTTGGAGTGTGTAGGGCTCTTGCCGCGGCAGCGCCGTGTGTTCATCAGTTATCGTCGAGAAGAAGCGCGTGAAGTCGCTTTGCAGCTATTTGACGAGTTGTCGACACGGCAGTTCGACGTTTTCTTAGACACGCACGGTGTTCCGCCCGGAGAAGACTTCCAAGCCATGTTATGGCATCGCCTCTGCGATTCTGATGTTCTTTTGATGTTGGACACCGCGTCCTATTTTGATAGTAGGTGGACTGAAGCTGAGTTCGGACGGGCGCTCGCCAAAGGCATCTCAGTTTTGCGAGTTGGTTGGCCCGGAATCAGCCCATCGGCCCGCCTAGGGACTGCGTCTCGAATTGATCTGAATAGCACTAATTTCGTACCCGGCTCTGAACGTCTTAGATCTGATGCCATAGAGAGGATACGTGTGCAGCTTGAGACTGTGCGTTGCTCAAGCCAGGCAGTTCGAAACCTAAACTTAGTCAGCACCATTCGAGGGGCTGTCGAACGGATTGGTGGGAAGGTTAAGGGCGTTGGCTTACATATGGCGGTGTCTCTAGAGTTGGCATCTGGCTTAGAGGCGGTGGTTTACCCAGCCGTTGGCGTGCCGACCTCTGTCAGTCTCAACGACGCTGCGGACGATGCACAGACTGATCACGTCGGCGTTGTCTATGATCATGTAGGCCTTCACAGCACCTGGCTAAAGCACCTTGGTTGGTTAGGAGACAATATTAAGATCGTAAGATGGATTAAAGCCAGCGAGGCCGCTTGGAGTTTGGCCGGTTGGACCGTATGAGCGCGATTTTTCTATCAGCTAGCGTGCCCAATGATGAAGAGGGTGGCCGTTATTTTGAGAACGCCGATCCATTCTTGATCCAATTCGCGGTGAGAGAGTTTCTAACCGCCGCTTTGGGCCGACGACTCGTCGTATGGGGCGGACATCCCGCAATTACTCCGATGGTCTGGGCGGTCTGTGAGGATCTCGGAGTCAAGTACTCTGATACAGTCGTTCTATATCAGTCCAGATTCTTCGAAGAAGATTTTCCTGAGGAGAATGCGCATTTCAAAAACGTTGAGTATGTCGAAGCCTCAGGCGATCGAAAGACAAGCTTGTATCGAATGAGGAAAACCATGCTCTCGAGGAAAGATCTCAGCGCGGCGGTGTTTATTGGCGGCATGGGAGGCATTTTAGTTGAGCACGAAATGTTTTCCGAGTACCACCCAAACGCAAAAGTGTTAGCTGTCGGATCGCCCGGAGGTGCGGCGAAGGAGCTATCAGTAAAAATTGGCATTCCGGAAGACAAGAGGGAACAACTTGATTTCGTTGAGCTATTTCACTCGGAACTCGGCATCCAACCCGATGAGAAACGACGCTCTAACTTACATGGTTGATTTTGGCCGGGAGGTATTTTCTTAATTACAGTTTACAATTACATATACCTCACAAGATCCACGCTTAGGAATCTCGCTGAACCAGTGACCAGTCAAATCTCCACGCGACTATATTGAAAAAGAGATCAACTCGTCGCACAAGGGCATTCTTGAACTATAGTCATGTAGACGATAGACTGGCGCTCAAACGGGTCCGTATATTAAGAGTTGGTTCAAATGGTTAAACCATGGAAATATTTCAAACGAGTTGTAGCATGCTGAGCGTGATTGCGGATTGAGATGCAGTGGACTACACTCCAACACAAAAATTAAGTTTGAACGAGTTACGGATCAGTTTTCATGACACCTCCTCTTCATTCCGCTGATTTACACATGCATGAAGAACCAACGGAAATCCTGAAAATTGACGCGGATTATCGGCCGATTGAGTCCTTTGAGCGGTGGTCAGGCTGCACTGTCGATGCGGAACGTTGGAAACACTACACAGAGCAAGTCCAAAATTTACGAGAGAATAATGAGGATCTCTTACGGCGATCTCTCGAAGTCGTCAAGAAGGCGGCTGCAATCGAAACTGGAGCCCTTGAGAATCTATATGAACTCCCACACGGATTTACAATAACCGCCGCTTATCAAGTTGCACATCTCGAAGCTGCGTTCAACGAGTCAACAGAAAAGGCTCGTCCTTATATTCAATCACAGCTCGAGGCGTACGATATGGTCCTCGACTTTGCGACCCAGCGACGACCTATTGTTGAAGCGTGGATCCGGGAACTTCATTCTGAGATCTGCAAAGTACAAACCACCTATAGAGCTCGAACTCCCATGGGCGATGAAGATTTGCCTTTACCGAAGGGGGCATATAAAACGATGCCAAATCATGTGGTGACACCGGAAGGTAAGATTCATCCATACGCTCCGGTTTCCTCGACCTCTGATGAAATGCACAGGTTGTGTACCGAGTTAGCTCGTCGAGAGTTCGTGGACGCTCATCCCATCATTCAAGCGGCCTATGCGCACTATTGCTTGGTTAGGATTCACCCCTTTGCAGACGGCAATGGCCGCGTTGCCCGGGCGCTAGGTTCTGTATTTACGTTTCGCTCGAACTCAATGCCATTGCTAATTCTGTATGAAAACCGCAACGAATACTTATCGGCCCTGAGAAACGCAGACAAACGCCGTCGGCAGGACTTCGTTGATTTTCTATTTGAACGAATGATAACGGCTCTCCAGATCGTTCAGCAAAGCATTCTTAGCACCGCTGTACCATCAGTCGAGGACGTGGTAGGACAGTTATCCAATCTCTATCAAACTCGTGGAGGTTTCCAGCACAACGACGTGGATGCTGCAGGCCATCGATTGTTTGAACTTTATTTCACCGAACTCAAGAAGAGACTCGGTAAAGGAAGTAGGTGGTATGTTGCCGAAACAAATCAGGATGCTCAGGCGCATTCTCTACAAAAACCGAACACTCGTCATCCGATCAGTTTGGGACCTCGCAGGGCGACCGTTCACTTCGTAGCAACGGCACCGGCTCGAGCGGCACTGACATTTGAGATTGGTCTTGAAGTTCCCGTTGATTGTGGTCAAGACGACGCATTCTTCATGGTAGCACCCGGCTACGAAGAGTTTGCCGCACGCATGACAGACTTAGCGCCCAATCATTCCTTGCCACTTCAGTTAAGAATAACGATGTCAGTGGACAAGCTAATCTCTCTGGGGCTAGATCGCTTGAAAACGCAAGTCGAAACTGAGCTGAGGGCTAAGGGATATTTAGGCGGCGGTAGTAAATAGAACAAGCCGAATACGATTTTGCCCGGCTGAAGCTTGAAGTTGGCTCACTTGTTCCCCGATGAGACCAATGCTACATACCCCGCCTGCAAACCTGCCTCCTGCCTGTCGTGCATGCGGGGGCGAATTTAAGAACACTCTCGATTCTAAATTGTGCTATAGTGGGTGCGTCCCACGGACAAAAAACTTCCCACACAGATCCCACATGCAAATGAAGCGGGCCGACTTGTGAACGCAACACAAAGCCGACCCTAGACCCTCAACCTTCCAAGGAAAGGATGAAGATCATGGCTAAGCATAGTAGCGCAAGAAAGCGCCAGGGAATACCTCACGTAACCAACACCAACAAGCTCACACCCAATGCAACGATAAACGGGAGTTCCACCAAAAAGAAGAGGCTCAACCTCGAAGGCACGGCTAAAAAGACTGGCGGGTCGACCAAAAAAGCCAACGGCATCTTTAAAAAACCGATCACCAACGTGCTCAAACGACGCGCTCGGGCTGTAATTACCGACCGGACCATCGATGCTCAAAGCCGAGTGTTAGTCCGCTACGCTCTGGAAATAAGCGATCCATGGCTGCCTGAGCTGGTGCGGCGGGTCGATGCGGGCGAACCCATCCTTCGGGGCGGTCGCCTTCAGGCAAATCCCTAAGATTTAACCTGATTGACCTGACACCTCAGGAGCGTAGAGTCACTTTCAAAGCGCGTTCGCCAGCGGGTAGTGTCCTAATCTGAATCTCAGACAAAAATTTTTATTGAAGAAAAAATTAAAGCCCCGTCCCGTACGATGGGACAGGGCTTAGGTAGTGCTGCCTTACCATACCGCGATGCGCTGGCGAGCGTCCTCGCCTGCTTTGCGCCCTCCCGCATAGGCTCTCAGATAACGCTAACCCGTCTGAGTGTCAATACCGTCGCTACCATCGTCAACGGGCGGGATTATTAGCCCAGGTCTGCGCAAAAGTTTGGTTAACATCTTAACCCTCCTTTGGCGAGACTTATGTATGTTATCACGGATTAACTAAGAGCCAACTCTCCCGTGTTATGTGTTCGGATAGAACGGGTCTTGTAGGAGTACACCGCAGGATTGTCCATGTTGACATAGACCTTCAGAAAACATGCAGGCGTTACTGCGGCTGAAGCAGCCGCAACTGGATCGCAGGTCACCTTCCCTGTACTTTCATCCAACAGACGGAAATAAAGGAGTCTGATCAGTCCATCCGATTGTGGTCCAATTTCCTGTTGCTCATTCTCCCAACGTGAAAGCGTTGAGGAATCAATGCGCAGGAAGGCGGACCACTGCTTCGCGCTATAGCCTAACTGTTTTCTCAAAAACTTTATATCTTGTCCGCGCAGTGGACATGGTTGCAAGGCGATACCGCGAGCTATTGTCTCGTGGAGTTCAAGAATTCCGGGGATGCGCAAATTCTTTTCACCGCAGGATTCGCACACACGAACATCAACGTTCTTAAGGTAAACGTTATCCAACCCGCACTCTTTATATTGGTAAGACTGCTGCGTCTTAGTAATGATGTTGCCTCGGCAGATGTCGCACTTCATAATGACAGGAGCCTCAGTTTTGGATTGTGGAATACCCAGATCGGTTGTATCGGAGTCAAAATACAGTGACGTTCAGAAGCGACAGATCGGCCTCGAATATGACAGTAATCGCAGTCAACTCGACGCCTTCTATGTCCGTGCCTTCCGCTCGGTATTTCCAGTTGCAATAATCCGAGTCCCATTCAGCCTCGCGGATGATTTGACCTGCCTTTAAGACATGTACAACATCTAGATCATCCACACCTCTCTCGCGCATTCTGCGCCGACAGTGAGTAGTGAAATCAACAATGCCATCGGCTAAAATAAGCTGAATCTTTCGCTTGGCTTCGGCAGGGGAAAGCTTAGGGGGCCGACATTCTTCCATGTAGCTAAGACTCCACTTCCAGGACCGTGCATTGTCAATTTCCCCCCTACCCTTCGAGCCGAAAGGGTAGCCGGAAATTGACAATTTGTCAACTCCGTAGCGAGAAATTTTGAATGGCGACTTTGAAACCCGTTTTTAGTTCGTAAGCTCGCCATTAGCGGCTTCTTTCAGGGTTTTACGAATCCAGTCCTGAGAGCGTAACTCTGTTTTGTTTAGCGGCTTTTTCAAACAGTTCTCGCTCGCCGGGCTGTGCTCGGAACTGCATCATCTTGCCGCGTGCCTCGCCTTTGGGAAGTTTAGGGCGTCCGACCTTCTTTACCTTTTTCTCTCGCATCCTTTACCTCTGCCACAATCGCCGCTTGCACGGCGGTCTGTGCGTCTTTAACCGGCGGTAACTCTAAGACCGTCACGTATCGTTTATCTTGCGCTGCTTTAGTTTTGTCTCTTAGCGACTGGAATAAGTTGAGGCTTTCGCTGATTAGGTTTTTTGCTTTTTCCTGTGCTCCCGCGATCTGACTGCTCCCTATAATCCCGGTCAGAACTCCAACACGCAAAAGCAATCGGCGGCGGTACTTCTCTCCAATCCTGTGAGAGTTGGGCGTTCGCCAATGCCCGGCCAAAAAGGACTAAGAACTTCCCGCGCTTTCTCGTATTCGCCTCTATCCTCAAAATCTCTGGCCAACCCACAGCCAAGCTTCGCCCGGCCTCCCACACTGAGATTTGGGTCTACCAACTCGCGCAAGAATGAGGCGCTTAAAGTCATGTGAGAACTGATTGTTCCGACTGATTGCAAGGACAAACTGCGCGGCCATCTTACCACTACCTCACGCCCTTGCAAGAAAGTTTGCAGTGGTCTAGGGTGCCAGCAAAATTTTTGCGGATTTAGGAGGTAGCTAAAAAATGAAAGATTTTCAACATGCGTGCGCGGCAGCGTTCCTGACTGCGATACTGGCCCTGTCGGCATCTGCTAATTCCGGGCAAATATCCTGTCCAGGCGCTACGGCACCCGCGCCAAGCGGTCAAATAGGCTCTCCCGCCGTTACATCAACCGAGCCGGGAGAAACGCATACACCGCCGAGCCTTACGACTACGCTAATCCTTGCGCTTCTGAGTGTGATTAGCTAAGGGCATCGGACTTTTGCGGAGAGCTACGTACCGCTCGCGTTCTGCGAGAACGGTAGTAGTGTGTCCCGCCTGCGACGAGAATTTTGCGTGGATTGCGGGCTTGCGCCGCGAATTAGCAATAAGTAAAAAGGGCGCTGTGCCGATCTTGGAGGAAGATTTTTGGCAACCTATCTTAGAAGCCTATGCCGCTGAACCAACTTTGGCTTTTGCCATGGCACAAACTTTTGCGATGTTGCAACGAGCACTCGCCAGAGGCCCAAAAGGCAACAAGGAAGTCGCGCAATCGTTAGAGAACGGAATCAGAGAGCTTTATCAGTACACGCATTTTAATCAAGCGTGCTTTCGACTGTATCGGCGTGCGGTCTCACCAAAAGGATTAGCAACTCATCTTGATCCGACCATGCTGGTAGACGAACCACCTTGAACTCTAAACTGCTTGAATCAATCCTTAG
>Ga0187893_10007010_pt1 | contig 18837 bp, 19 predicted proteins | sample MA1701074metaG_FD_139574 | JGI IMG/M metagenome (GOLD analysis project Ga0187893, IMG submission 139574) | White microbial mat communities from a basaltic lava cave in the Kipuka Kanohina Cave System on the Island of Hawaii, USA - MA170107-4 metaG ... | reverse complement strand
GATCTCTACCGTCTCGCGCTCTCGCTGTGCGGCGGCAAGGCGCAGGACGCCATGGATCTCACGCAAGGCACGTTCGTCAAGGCGCTTCGAAAGCTCGACCACTTTACGGCGGGGACGAATCTGCGGGCCTGGCTCGGGCAGATCATGCGGAACGCCTTCATCGACGAGCGGCGCAAGCGCCGTCGCGACCCGGTGCCCGCCGAGCTCCTGGATCTTCCGCCTGCCGCCGAGCGCGCCGCGCTCCCCGGCGAGGACCTTCCGGGCGCCGTCCGCCGCGCCCTGGACGAGCTCGATCCCGAAACGCGGGCGCTGCTGCTCCTCTCGGACGTGCAGGGGTATCGCTACCGCGAGATCGCCGAGGTGCTCGACATCCCGATGGGCACGGTCATGTCGCGGCTGCATCGGGCGCGCCGCAAGCTGCGGGCTCGGTTGACGGACGCCAAGTCGGTGTAGCGCACCCCGAGAGGCGCGGCCTCGAATGTACCCTCTTTGCAACAGGCGCTTGCAAGAGAGGAGAATGACGTGGCGCGAAGAATCATGGGGTCTGCCCTAGAGCGGCTGGCTAGATAGACCGTGCCCGAGAATCCCGTCGCGGGTCAATCTGACCTCTGACCTCGGTGGGCTATTTCTCTTCCTTTTTCCTCTTTTTCATCTCGCCCCACACCTTCTGATACTCCGCCGCGTCAGCCTTTTTTTCGCCCAAGATCGACGTCAGCGCGCTGTGCACCTCGGGCGGCATCTGCTGCTTGCGATAGTAGGCCGACCATGCGTCGGGCCCCGACGGGCCGCCGCTGTTTCCGCCCTTGACGAACCCCGGCGTCCCCGCGCCCCCCGAGACCGACGGCTGCGGCGCGACGAGCGACTCCAGCGACCTGAGCAAGGCGATGAGCGGGTCGACGGATTCCGTCCGCTTCAGCCGGGCCACCTGTCTCACCGCCGCGTTCGCGATCATCGGGATCTTGTGCTGCATCGACGCGTGGATCGTCTTGAGCGTCGAATCGTCGATTTCGAAAACGGCCAGCATGTCCAGGATCTGCATCGGCGTTTCGTGGCCGCTGGGCCGGCCCGTCTCGTCGTACATGGCGCGCGAATTCTCTTTCGAAAGGATCGACAGCAGGGCCTTGAGCGCGTCCGCGCCCGGCGCGTAGGCCGCGATCAAGGCGACGGCCTGCGTGCGCACGACGGCCGAATCGTGCGACCCCCACTTCTTGAGTTCGGCCAGAATTTTCGGGTGACGTGTCGAGTCGAGCCCCTTCAGGGCCGCGTTGATTTCGTCGTCCGACGTGGCCTTGGCGATCGCCTTGTTGAATTCGGCAAGCCGCCGCTTGGCTTCGGCTTCGAGCTTCTCGTCCTGGCCCTGCGCCGTCACCGCGAGGGCCGCCAGCAGGAGCGCCTGCATCATCCTGCGCATCAGTATATCCGTCGCCGGCTATTTCTCGGGGATTTCGACCGCCCAGGCCGCGACGTCGCGGGACGTGCCCCAGGGATCCTGCACGATCCAGTCGTGCCGGTCCTCGATGAAAGCCACGACGATGTGCCGGCCCGGCGCCAGTTCGGAAAGCCGAACCCCGCCTTCGGCCGTCCGCAACGGCTCCCAGCCCTTTTCGCGCTCCAGCGTCTCCCAGCGGACCGCCTTGGGGGTCAAGAACTGCATGGCAGCGAACTCCTTCGCCGACGCGACGCTCCTTGACACCCAGCGCACTCGAAGCCCGTGACCGCGCGGCGCGAGCGTCTTGATGTCGAGCCGATCCGCCGTCTTGGGCGTCACGACCTGATCGCGCGCAGGCGTCGACTCTTCGATCAGCCGGACGTGGCGCAGGATTCCCAGAACCATGCCCCATCGGCAGACGGGGCCAAAGTCGTTCGAGTTCTGGGCCATGATGCACTGCTCTTCGCCCTTCCAGAAGGTCCGGTGGATCCCCGGCACCTTGGTGATGCCGAGGCCGCGGGGAGATCCTTCCAGCAGCGGCGCCCAGGGGACGTCGCGGCCGGTCGGCGAAACGTTGATCGACAGCTCCTCCGAGAGCGCGCCGCCGTCAGGGTACTCGTCGCCGAGCATCCCCAGCGCGTGGCCGATTTCGTGGAGGAAGATGTCCCATGTCGACCCCGTCGCGAGTCTGCCCTGGCGAGGCGCGCCGCCGCCCTTGGAGCGCAAGGCCTCGGCGCCGTTGACGATGATCGCGAGCACGTGGTTCTTCGGCATTGAGGCCGGAAGCTTTTTCGCGGCCGCCGCCCAGTCCAGCACCAGGTCCTGGTTCTGGCTTCCGACCCGCACGCCGAAGACGGTGCCTTTCCCGGTGCCGTCCCAAGGGCGGCTCGAGGCCTCGCGAATCCGGTAGGTGTTGATGAAATTTGAATACTCGCCGAAGACCGCGTGCTCGCCCAGTCGCCGCGTCAGGTCCGAAATCGTCCGATCGAACTGCTCCAGGCTTCTCGCGTCGTACCCTTCGGCGGCGAAAACGAAATTGAGGCGGTTCGACGCCGGCCCGATTTCGCGGATGGTTTCGAGCCGGAGCTTTTCGTCCTGTCCGAACGCGGGAAGCGCGAGCCCCGCGGTAGCGCCCGCCGACAGGGCAAGCCACTCCCGGCGGCTGATCCTCATGCCTCCATGATACCGCTTACTTGTCGGCGCCGAGGCGCTTCGCGATATCGGAGGGTAGCTCCGCCTTGTCGAATTTTTCGAGGGTGAGTTGAAGGGTGAAGGTCATTTCGGGAGTGTTATACCCCTGAGCTTGACGGGGATTCTGAGGAGGCTGTCGGCCTCCCGGAGGGCGCTGGCCCTGGCCCTGCCGACCGGTTCCGGGCATGAGCCTGCCCTTGAGGCTGAACTCCAGGCCCGCGACCCGCTTGTCTCCGTCGATCGCGGCGCGGCCGGTTCCTTCGGGAGAGGTGAGCTCCCGGTCGTCGCCCTGGCGGAACCAGACTTCGTCCTGTAGCTTCTGCGCGGTCGCCGCGGCGATCGGCCCTTCGAAAACCTGGCCCGGCGACTGTGAACGGCCCGACGCTTTGGGCGCGTACGAGAGGAATCGCTCGACGATTGTGTGCGGCGGCGCGAGCTTGAGCAGGTCGTCAATCGTGAGCGACGGCGGGGTCGCCATGGCTTTGACCTTGGCTTTCGCCTCCGCGACGCCGCCCCAGTCGCCGCCCCCGACGCGCGCGAAGGTGCCGCTCGCGCCGATCGCGAGCTCGATCTCGCCGTACTTGAGATAGAGCGCGCCGGCCGCGAAGACGCCGGTGATGTCGGGGGGCCCGTTTCGGGAGTTTCGAGAGCCGTCTTTTCGCGAAAGGGTGAACGCGTACGATTTGGCCTTTCGGGTGTTTTCGGTCGCCTTGGCCAGATCGGCGGGGGTGGGATCCTGCAGCGCGGCAAGGGCCAGCAGGGCGAGCGTTTCCATCACAGGATTAGAGCCCTCGGGAGGCCCCCGCTTTCACACGGAATCGAAAAATCGTTCGAGGGCGGGCCACTGGGATTCCGCGTCTTCCCGCCCGAGATCCATGAGCCGTCGGACGAACGGCTCTTCGAACATGAGGTAGCTCAGGAAATCGGCGTTGAGCTCGCGATGGGCGCCGAGGCCGCGCAGCACGATGCGCAGCGATTTGGGCATGCGCTCGGTGTGCTCGGCGGCGAGCGCGCCCAGGTCTTTCGACGGCCGGATCATCGCCAGCTGGATCGGCCGGAGGTCTTCGGGCGGGGTGATCGCGGCGGGCAGGACGTCGAGGAACCGGTTGACGCGCCGGATCTGCTCGGCGTCGGCGGACAGGCTGTCAATGAAAACCGAGTCGAGCAGGTGACCGAGGATTTGCGCCGGGGCGGGGGCGGGTTCGGGCGCGGGGTCGGGGGGGCGCGGGTACGTCACCGCCACGGCGAGGATGTGCGTGGCGCCGAGGTGGGTGGCCGGCGACAGGGGGTGGGCGTTTCGAACGGCGCCGTCGCCGAAATAGCGGCCGTCGACTTTGACGGCGGGGAACACGAGCGGCAGCGCGGCGGACGCCATGACGTGGTCGATGCCGATCGGTTCGCGCACGCCGCGGCGCATCGAGCGGTCCCACATGGGAATGTCGGGGGCCCCCTGGACGAAGGTGATGCTCTCGCCGGTGGCGTAGCTCATCGCCGTCAGCCCCAGCGCGCGCAGTCGCCCGGAGGCAATGTTCGCGGCGAGGCCGGGGAGGTCGATGACTCGCTCCAGGAATTTTCGCAGGGCGCCGGTGTCGAGCAGGCCGCCCCCGCTGGGGAGCGTGAGGCGCGGGCCCGAGCCGAGCGAGAGCAGCCAGCGCACGGCGCTGTACGAGACCGTGCGGACGTCGGGGTGGAACATGGTTTCGGTCGTGAGGCCCGCCCACGCCGCGGCTAGGTCGCGGGTCGAGTCGAGGAACCGGCCGCGGCGCCCGGCGATGAAGGCGGCATTGATGGCGCCGGCGGAGACGCCGGTGATGATGGGCGCGGCGAGGTCGGGCCTGCGCTCGGCGATGCGGCAGAGCAGGCCGACCTGGTAGGCGGCGCGGGCCCCTCCGCCCGAGAGCATGAGGCCGAGGGAGGGCGCTCTTCCCACAGCTCCAGTCTACTTCGCGGACCTTGCAATGGGTGGGGCTGGGCCGTCCAATGAACCCGTGCGCGTGGAGGATCGCTGGCGGATTGAGGCCGAGCACTACGACCGCGAATTCGCCGTGCCGGCGGCGTTCGACCCGGCCTCGTTTTACCGCAGTCGGCCCTGGGGGGTCCGGAGGATGCTCGACCGGGCCGGCGAAGTTTCAGGTCGGAGGGTGCTGGACGTGGGCTCCGGGGTTGGGCTCTATGCGCGGTACTACACGTGGAAGCGGGCGAAGGTCGTGGCGCTGGACGTCTCGCACCGTGCGCTGGTCGGGCTGGGCCGGGCTGCCGACCTGAGCCCTGTTCAGGCGCCCGCCGAGCGCCTTCCGCTTCGAGACCGGAGCGTGGACTGCATTCTGGGCGCGGCCGTGCTTCATCACGTGGAGCTGCGGCTGGCGGCGCCTGAATTCCGCCGCGTGCTCAGGCGCGGGGGTCGATGCGTTTTCTACGAGCCGCTGGCCTACAACCCGCTGATCAATCTCTTTCGGATCCTCACGCCCGAGCGCCGCACTCCGACCGAGCGCCCGCTGGAGTGGCGCGACCTTGACGAGCTTCGACGGGCGTTTGCGCGAGTGGACTTGGAGTTCTGCCACTTGATATCGCTGCTGCCGCAGGCGGCGAACGCGGTTCTTTCGATGCTTCGGCTTCCCGGCAAACGCTTCTATCGATGGGCGCAGCCGGTGGAGACCGCACTGGCTCCTTTGGACCGGTTCCTGTTCAATTTCGCCCCCGCCGTGCGCCGGTGGGCGCAGTCCGTCGTCATCGAGTGCCGCTGAGGTGGAGCCCGCGCCCGTTGTGGTGTATTGTTGAGATGGCTCGGGAGGGATTGACACCCTCTGGGAGGCAAAGCCTCCCAGAGGGTGTCAATCCCTCCCTGTGCGTCTGAAAAATGCCGGACAGCCGATTCGTCGCCACCCTGGCGGAAACCGTCACGCTCCTCAAGTCGTTCTTCACCAAGGTCGAATGCCACGTCCTCCCGGAGGAGGCCTCGTCCCCCATCCCGGCGCCGGCCAGGACCTCCGAATCCGCAGGGCTCAATCTGCTCGCGATCCGCGAAAAGTCGGGCCGCCGATGGATGGCGCCGCTGCTTATCTGGCCGGCCGAGCTCGGCGCCCCCCAGGTCGCCTCGAAAGAGGGGGTCCCGGACTGGTCCGCGTCAAGCCCCTCGATACGCTTTGAATTCCCCCAGGAAACCATGGAGGATCGGCGGCTGAAGCTCGGATCGGGCGCCATCGAATGGCGGCAGGAATACGCCGGAAGCGCCGCGCCCCCCAGGCTGCGGGCGTTCTACGACGAGCTCGTGGCGCGCTTCCACCGCTCGATGTCGAGCTACGTCCTCAAGCGCCGCGTGCGTATCGGCAATGAAGCCAAGCGAATGGTCCTGGAACACGAGGCCCAGTTCCAATGGCGCGGCGAGTGGTATCCGCCGCCGGCCAAGAAAAAGCGCCGCTGATCGCAAGGGTGTAACAAACCCCGCCCCCCGCGGTTCTCCTTCGCATAGGGGGAAGCCTTGATTTTTGAGAGGGTTGAATGCTGGCGCTGGCGTTGAGTCTCGCGGCGTGCTGCGCGCAGGACGGCGGCACGCTGCTCGGGGACGCGATCGACAAGCTGAAGGAAGCCGAGGGCTTTTCGATAAAGGGAAAGCTGGAACGGAAGGATTCCATGGGCGACATGGGCGGGCCGTTCCGGATGGGATGGGGGATGATGGGCGGGGGAGGAGGCGGCGGCAAGCCCTTCGAAGGCGAGTTCACCGGCAGGTTCGGCGGCGACAAGGCGGAGCTGCACGGCCAGGCGAAGGGGGGCTCGTTCGACGTCTATCGCGTCGGCGAAAAGACCGTCAAGCGGCAGAGTTGGACCCACGAGACGCTCGACGTCGACGGTTTCGCGGGCGAAGCCTTCGGGACGATGAACCTCGACGCGATCAAAAAGGCGGTTCGGGACGGCAAGTTCGAAGACGTCCGCGAGGAAGGCGGCGATAAGGTGATCGAGGGGACGCTTCCTGCCGAGGCGTTCGAAAGAAAGGACGAGGACGATAATCCGGACGACCCGGACCCCATGCGCATGGCTCGCAAGTTCATGCAGCCGAAGCTGAAAGAGGTGAAGGTGTCGGCGCGCATCGACCCCGAATCCGGCCGCGTCAAGAGCCTCTCGCTCGCCCTGACCCGCGAGCTCGATTTCGGCGGGATGGGTGGATTCCGCTTCCGCATGGAGCGGGGCGGCGGCGGGGACGAGGAAGCGCCCGCGCCCGGCGAAATGCCAAAGCTCAGCATGACGACCAGGCTTGAATTCTCCGTCGAGGGGACCGGCGCCGATCACGCGCCCAAGGTCCCGGAGGAGATGCAGAAGCTGCTGGAGGAAGCACCCAAGTAGGCTCCGCGTCGTTTTGCCCGGGCGTTTTGATCCGGCCGCCCTCGGACGAGTCGCCAATCAGTCGAAACGGGCCGACTTTCGGCGGCACGGCGTTTGCCTTGTCATGAAATCGTGCCGACGCTGCTGTTCTCGGCGCTCCTCCTCCAGGTCGACACCTCCTTCTCTCGCCTCGGCGATTCGATCGAAAAGACGAGCGCCCGGGCGGTCGTTCTGATCAACGGCTTTTCGCCGCACCCGTTCAGCAGCGAGGCGGCCGCCAAACCCGAATCGGCGGGCTGGCAGAGCGCCGACGGCACGCTGGGCGCCGCGCTCGCCCCGCACGCCGACCTTTTCGCGTTCCGCTACTCCCAGAACGCGCCGGTCGACGAAATCCCGCGCGCGAAAAACAAGGGGGGCATGACGCTCGCCGATTTCGTCGCACAGCTCAAAGGGTCCGGCTACAAGGAGATCGTCCTCGTCGGATTCAGCGCCGGGGGCGTGCTGGCGCGGCTCTTCGTCGAAGATCATCCCGACGCCGGCGTCACGAAGGTGATCCAGGTTTGTCCGCCCAACGCCGGCTCGGGCTGGGGCAGCGCGGGGTTCGCGGTGCGGGAGACCCAGGAGCCCTTCGTGACCTCGCTTTCGAAGGAGGTCCGTCAGAAGGCAACCGAAACGCGCGCCAAAAAGATCCCCGAGTCGGCCGAGTTCGTCGTGGTCGTGGGAAACGGCGGCGGCACGGGCGACAGCGTCGTCACGTGCGAGTCGCAGTGGCCGCGGGACCTGCAGGCGCAGGGGATCCCCGCCGAGGGCGTGTCGGTCCTCCATTTCCAGGCGATGCGGACCACGAAAGCCGCCGCAAAAATCGCCGAGCTCGTGTCGACGCGTCAGCCGCGCTGGACCGAGGAGCAGGTCGCCAAGGCGCGCGCCCAGCTGCTGGAGTAGGGTGATTCCGTGGTGGCCCCGCCCGTCATCCGCCGGGTGACGGGCGCCCTCGTCGGCCTGGGCATTCCGATCACCGGGCTGCTGTGCGACGTCGTGATTTCGCGCGACGTGCGGGCCGTCGCCGCCTTCCGGAGATTTTGCGCGTTGCCGGCGCAGGTCCTCCGCGCCTTTCGCCGCGATGGGTGTCGCTGCCCCGTCTGCGTCAGCCCGCTCGGCAACGCGCGCGTGCTCTGCCCGCGCTGCGCTACGCCGCAACATCCCGAGTGCCGGGTCTATCGTGGCCCGTGCGCCTCGTACGGGCGCGTCCCGTTGCGGACGTTGCGTCCCGGACTCGATCGGGCGGATACGTTCTGACCTCCGGGTGATCATTTCCCGCCCCCGAAGCTCTCCAGCGCCGCTTTTTCGCACCGGCACGGGGATTGCTCCCTCAGGGCCGGGACGAAAATGCATCTGCTCTTCGCGCTGTTCCTTCAGGATGAATTCGCGGCTCGATGGAGCGAGTCGACCGCTCGCGCCGCGGAGTTCCTCGTCAAGGCGCAGGGCGACGACGGTCTGTGGAGCCGCGAGTTCCAGGGCCGGCGATGGCCGAGCTTGGCGCTCAGCGCGCTCGCGCTCGACGCGCTCGTGCGCATGCCGGCCGCGCTCCGCGAAAAGCACAAGGACGCGATCGCGCGTAGCGTCGAGGCGTTGGCGAAGCGGCAGAGCGCCGAGGACGGTGGCTGGGCCGAGCCGCCGGGCCAGCTTCGCGCCTATGTGACGTCGATCGCGATCATGGCGCTCCAGGCCCACGACGCCGCCGCGAATAGGGAGCGGATCGCCCGCGGCCGGAAATTCCTGGCGGAGCTTCAGGTCAAGGAGGGCTTCTGGGCCGGCGGATATGAGGAGCTCGAATACGAAATGGTCGAAGGCAAGATGCAGCCGAAGCGGCTCAAGACCGGCAATCTCAGCTCCGTCGAGGTCGCGGCGCAGGCAATGCGCGAGACCGGCTACGACGATTCCGAGTACTGGAAGCGGATCGCCGATTTCGCGGGCAAGTGCCAGAATTCCCCCGAAACCAACACGGACCCCGAGTGGGTCAAGGCGCTCGAATCGCGTGGGTTCAAGATGGGGGGTGGCTTTGTCTACAAGCCCGACCTGGACACGGTCGAAAACTACGGCGGATACACCGTCGACTCGGGCGACGGCAAGAAGGTTCTGAACGGATACGGATCGATGAGTTACGCGGGACTCAAGACCTATCTTTTCGCGGGGCTGCGCAAGGACGATCCGCGCGTCCTCGCGGCGGTGCGGTGGCTTCGCGAAAACTATACGCTGGAGCGGCACCCGGGTTTCCCTTTCGAGTCGGACCGGCCGGCGGGGGAGCGGAAGGATCGGCAAGGCCTTTTCTACTACTATCTCGCCATGGCGCGGGCGCTCGATGCGTGGGGCGAAAACCCCTTCGAAACCGGAGACGGCGTCCGGCACGACTGGCCGCGCGAGATGGCGCGTCAGCTCATATCGCTGCAACGCGGCTCGGGGGCGTGGTTCAACGACCAGCCGCGCTGGTGGGAAGGGGACGAGCTTCTCGTGACCGCCTATGCGCTCAAGGTCTATTCAATCCTGGCCCGGCACCTGGCCTCTGATCGCTGATGGGGCTCCAGCAAACTTCACTCCGGAGCCGCGGAGGACACTGAGAACCACCAAAGTCAGATGCAGGATAGGCTTGGCGGCATCCATCGTTAGCGGTTCCTCAAGGACGGCCTTCGAATCACCCTGGCGCGCGGGTTCAGCCGTCTCTCGACCGCAAGGCGCGCGATTCTCCGAGACCTCAGTGACTCTGTGGGTCGGTTTTTTTCGGAGCCCGCTGATGGTTGAGGGCTATTTATAGCCCTTTTTCTCCAGCTGTCCCTTGAGCATTTCCTGAACGGCCTCGTCGAACGACTTGGCGCCGGCCTCGGCCGTCTTTTTGCGCTCCTCGGCCACGTACTTTTCGCGCTCCTCCGAGAGCTTCTTGATCTCCTCCTGCATCTTTGCGCGCTCCTCGGACTTTTTCGCGATATAGTCCTTGCGCTCCTCGGGGGTCATCTTGCGCATTTCCTCGGGCAGGTCCTCGTCCTTGAGCGTGGCGAGGTCGACCTTGCCGTCCTTGATCGCGTCGACGAGGTCCCAGGTGCTGGCGCGATAAAAGCCGCCGGCCTTGGCTTGCGCGCGCTGGGCGCTGCCGGCGCTCGGCTGGGCGGCCTCGGCTTTCTTGTCCAGCTCTTCCTGAAGCTTGGCGCGCTCCTTGCCTTCGGCGCCGAACGGCACATACGTGCTGTTGATCCTTCCGTTGAGTTCGGCGAGCTTCGCGTCCTGCGGCGCGACGATCCCGAGGCTCGCCTGGTTCTGGTCGATGTTCATGGACTGTCCGTCGGCCAGGCGCGCCCCCTCGGTCCACTTGCCGGCGTCGGCCTGCTGCTGGGCGCCGCAGTGAATGGTGTTGACGATGATGCCCTTCGAAATCGCGAGCTTGCAGGCCTCGCGGTAGTCGACCGGCCCCTGGGTGAAGGGCTCGTTCCCGGCGATGAAGATGGCGCGGAAATTGTCGCCCGAGCTCCACTTGAGCTCCTCGGCGGCGCGCTTGATCACGGCGCCGCAGTACTCTTCGCCGCCGTTCGTGGCGAGCGCGAAGAGTTCCTTCGAAATCAGGTCGAGGTCGTCGGTGAGCGGGGCGATCTGGCGGATCCAGTTCGTGTCCTTGGGTAGGGAGCTCTTGCCGTACTCGTAGAGGGCCACGCGCAGGTCGGGCGCGACGCCGTCTTTCTTGGTCGTGGCGAGGCTGTTTACGATCGCCCACAGGCGCGCACGGGCCTGGTCGATGAGGCCCTGCATGCTGCCGCTCGTGTCGAGCAGCACGGCGATTTCGATGACCGGCTTTGCTTTTTCGGGTGCGGGCTGGGGCTTGGTGCTCCCGTCCTGGCCCCAGGCCGTCCACGAGGCGGCGAACGCCGCGAGCCCCAGAACGACGAATTTCTTCATGGCATCCTCCCCTTTTCGAATTGGCTGATACGGTTTGGATGCCCGCCCCTGGGGAAAAGTTCCCACTTGGCGCAAGAAAGGTAACCTTTTTTGACCCAAATTCGGTTCAGAAAAGGGGTGCCTTTTTTGAGCCAAAGTGGGCCGACCAGGTCACTATTGCGAACCCTGCCAGATATGGTTTTGACCCTGCGGATCCCGCGCAAACGCCCACTTTGTTCCGGATCGCCGAGAGCGCAAGTCCGACCATCCAAGTGAGCAGTTCCTGTCGCCGGGCGGCGCACTTGCCGCCCGGCGCATCCGCTCCCGGGCGGGTCGAAGGCTGTTCCGACTTTCACCGTTCAAATTGCGGTGGCGGAGTACAGGAAGCATCCGCGTCGGAGGTTGCTAATTAGCGCGAGCCCTCCCTGACGCCGGATAGGGGAAGGATCACATCTATTGGATGAACTCGACTATAGGCGGATCTGCTCCGCCATCGGTTACTTTCAATCGCACCCTTTGCTTGCCAGCGGGGGCGGGAGCGACCAGCGGCCAGCGTCTTCCATCGATTTGGAAGGAGGACTCGTTGACCACGCCTTCAGCGCGGATTTCCATTTCGTGAGGGACAAAGCCCACGCGTTGAATCTCTTTCCACAAGTGCGCGGGCAGAACGGGAACGGCTGGGTCCGTTTCGATCACGACAAGGCCGTTCTGAAGCTTCACCATCACCGATTTCACGCCCGACCGGCGCGAGAGGGCGTCGTAAACGCCCTTCACTCAGGGCGTTCACTCCATGCCCTTGGCCAGGATGATGACTTGCTCGATCCCGCGGTAACCCCCGGATTGGGCCGACTCCGGCATCGTCCGGCAAGTGACCAGGATGAGCGGGATCACGGCCGACCATCTCAAGGATTCTCCCTAGAAAAGGAATTTCACCGAAACAAGGAACGAGAACTTGCGATCGCCCAGCGCGTCGTCTACGGTCTGGACGACCGGAATCTGCACGCTCAACTCGAACAGAATCCACGTGGCCGGATAGATCTGGACCCCCGGCGAAAGCCAGGTGATGTTCCCTTCGTCGTTCAGGCCGCCGCCGTTGAGTTCGCTCTCCCCGTAGAAGACGCTCGTAACTTCGATCACTCCCCGGATCTCCGTTTCCTCGCCCGCCGTCTCGATCCGGGCCGGCGAGATGCGGTACCAATACGCGAGCCCGACTCGCAGCGAAGGCTGAAGTTGAAAGTCGTCAGCTTCAAGGTTGTGGCGCCCGATGATTTCGGCGGCAAAGCGGTGCCGGTCATCGATGTGTGTGAAGAGCAGCCCCCCCGTCAAGTCGAACGATCCCGTGCCGAGCTGCAGCTTTCGGGGGATCGCGTCCTGGCGCCATCGTCCTGTGGGGAACTTGGTCCCCAGCAGGAGCGAAAATCGCGTCGACTTCATCACGTCGTCGGTTTTGTAGAGCGAATACTTCCACTGGAGCGATGCGTCGCCGATCCCCTCGATGGTGTCCTCGATCCCCGCTCCGACCTCGACGTCGCGATGGATGATCGGGAGGGAGAGCCCAAAGTCCATCGTGGGATCGGGCGCCCAGAGGAAGGTCTCGACCGCTCTCAGCTCGATGACGTTTTCCGTCTTGAGGTATTCGATGCGAGTCTGCCAGAGAGGCGTCTCGGGGGAGACGGTTCCCGCGTTTTCGGTGACGACTTGCGCGAAAAAAACGGCGATCCATGTCATGACGGTTCCCCTCCGGGGCGCTCGCAATGCCCTCAGGTTGCACCCCGCCGATAGTCGCGGCGTGCGCGGGATGTCCCGGGCAGGCCGTGACGATCCTTGATTATCAAAGCAATCGCCGCAAACCCCAGCGCGGCGGAGAGGGCGATCGGAAACCACTCGGCGGACGCAACCGAGACGATAGCGGCAGAGACCAGAAAGGCGACCATTCCGGCCTTCGTCCGATGATGAAGGACCATGATCCAGAACGCGCCCACGAGCAAGAGCGCGGCAGCCCCTGCGAACATCCAAGCGTTTTCGGCATGGAACTTTGCAAACCCAGCGCCCGCCAGACCCGTGGCGGCAAAGGCTGACGGCACGACTCAGCAGAGCCGCAGGGACAAAAGGGCGGCCAGTACTCCGGCCGTCCCTCCCGCGAGACCTCGAATCCTCATGGCGCTATTTCCCGCAGCAGGATCCGCCGGCGCACTTTTTCAGGCAGTCATCCCCTTTTTGGCACTTGCCGCAGCAGGTAAGCTTGAGGTCCTTGGGGACCTCGCCGATCACCCGGCACTTTTCCATGCAGTTGTCGCCCGGCTTGCATTCGCCGCAGCAGATCACCTCCGGCTCGGGCTTGCCTCCGAGTGCAAAGGCGTACCCAAGGGCGGCCAGGCCGGCAACCCCCAGCGCGATAAGCAGTTTCGTCATGAGTAACCTCTCGAAAACTCTACCACATACAACGACCCTGGAGTACGCTACACGGTTGCATGAATCCGAAAAATATTCTGCTCATCGGGGATCTGGCGAAGCGTTCCGGGTTCTCGATCGAGACGCTTCGGTATTACGACCGGTCGGGGATCATTCGGCCTCGACGTCGCAACCTGGAGACGGGGTACCGCTACTACGACGAGTCGGCGCTCCGGGCGCTGGCGTTCATCCGGCGTTCGAAAGAGGCCGGCTTTACGCTTCGCGAAATCCGCCGGGTTCTCAAGGCGTACCGGCGCGGCTCGGCCTGTTGCGAAGTCGTGCCGATGCTGGACAAGAAGATAGACGCGGTCCAGTCCCAAATAAGACAGCTCCAGGACCTGCTGAAGGTTCTGACGGATCTCCGGTCGTACGCGCGCAGGACGCCGCAAGTGACAAACGACTTGGGGGTGATCTGTCCGATTCTCGAAGGGGACGTCAACCGCAAGTAGCCCGTGGAGCGTCAATCGAAAGGGGCGCCTGGTAGGAGAGCGCCGCCAACCGAAGACCTAAGATCAAGGAATGGGTTGGAGGGGTTCACCACACGCGACCAGCTCCTCTCACAATCTTCTCCTGTCAACTCCAACCGGATCAACCCCTCCAGCTTGGAGGGCCGCCCTCCACGAACCAAAAAATCTCCGGGCGGCAAGACGTAGCCGAAGTCCCGCGCCGGTCGAGCTCAGATCCTCTCCCCGCGATTTTCGACGCCGGATTTCCTCAAGAATCACGTGCTTGTCCCATTTGCGGTGCGTTCCCTTTTCCGGATACGGCAGTCCCATTTCGATGACGACTTGCGCCCAAGGTTTCCCCGACAACCGCAAGGCATGCTTGTAGAGGTTCGGCTCGTCCTTATGCACGTCCGTGGCCCGTAGGGAGAGTCCTTTCCTTGCCCTTTCTACGATCCTCTCCTGGACCTGACGAATCGTGGTGATTTCGGGAGGCCGAGCAGGCCTCGGGATTCGAGCCGCCTCAAGAGCCTTCCTCCACGATCCGAACAGGTCGATGGCCGCCTGGAACAAGTCATTGCGTTTGAGGTGAAATCGATTCTTGTATCTGATTTCGCCGGCCCGGTACGCGTTACGAAGCTCCTCGATGACTTCGGACTTGGTCCAAGGAGCTCTTATGACCCGCACCGATGCTGGGTCGAGACCCGCCGCCCGGACCGCGTTCGTCCAGTTCCCGAATCGGCGAATCGCGCCCCCGTAAAGCCTTTTCGAAACTTGAGACGCAGCAAGGGGCTTCCCTTGGCGATTGCACTCCCGGATTTCTTGAATCACCTCTTTGGAGGTCCAAAGCCTTCCCGCTCGTTTCCAGCGGCCAAGCTGGGTCTGGCGACATAAAGCGCGCGTATCTCGAGAGGACGCGGTCGACAAGCCGAAAACCTCCTTGTACGCCATGACGGGCCTTCGCTGCTTCCAGCCGTGCCTTCTCCACAAGTGCGTGGCTCGGACCGAGCGGAACTCTTCGCGGCAGAGCTCGCAGCGGACGAGCGACCTGCCGAGTCTGGAAGTGCTTGAAGCCGACTTGATCCTTCCCTCGTAACGCCTCGTCAATCGCGACATACTCGCATCGATAGGTTACACGGGAGTCCGTGCCTTGGCCAGAAGGAGAGTAAACTTGACGCGTGGGGAAGGCCGGAGCAAAGAGAAAAGCCGGCAGCTAAAGAGGGAAGAAGAGCCAGAAAGAGGAAAGAGCGAAGCTCCACCCCAAGGCGTGCGACAAGAGAAGAGACAACGGCTCGGGAGGAAAGTACGTAGGAACACACTAGAGACCGAGGGGAAGCGATTGTGAAAAAAAGGGGGGGGAAGCCCCGGGGACAAGTGTAACGGAAAGGGGCTCCACTCCTGACGAGTCAGGGATTCTGTACAGTCCAAATTTCCGATGACGGTTGACTTCGCGAGGCCGGACATGAAAAAGTCATGCGGGCGCCTGCGACTCCAGCGCGTATGCCGCGGCCATGGCAAGTTCTAGGGTGTCGAGGATCCGATCCGAGCAGTCGTGAAGGCGCGATCGAAACTCTGAGACGCCCCGACTGATTTGTCGAGCAGTGCTTTCAGGGGAAAGGAAATAGAGATGGGGAAAACCTCCGCGCGTCGCGAGCATTCTATGGCGGATTGAAGCCAGCGGAACGGAGCCAGGAAGAGGTCACCGACGTCCCGGGAGTAATGGGATCCATAGGACGGTGACGAAGAATCACCTTGACTCACGCATGGGGCCGAGTAATCTCGCGCGAGTCCGCTAGGATGAATTGGAAGAAGGAAGAGTTCTATGCTTACCAAAGTCGTTTCCGTGCTTGCTCAAACCGTGACCGGGTCTTGGACGGTGCCCTCTATGATGGGCTTCATAGGATACGCATCCGAATGGGTGCTGCTTGGCCACCAGAAGGACTGGGCCCACATCCAGAAAGGGACGATGGTCGTTGCAGGGCCGGGACTTACCATCAAGGGCCAGAGGGATTGCACATTCGCGCTTTCGGGAACACTCGTACCAGTTGAGGTTTCGAAGCCGAAGGAGCCGGTCAGCTCTCGAAGGCGGAGAAGGAAATGACATAGCCGGTTGCCGGATTGGCCGTCTTGTATAACGAAGCGCTCGATCGGACGGGCCTGGCGGCCGTGAAGGAGGTCGAGTAGGCTGATCTCGGTCCAAGCCAAGCCCCCCGTCAAAGCCTAACGGGCCCGGGGACATCCTCCTCTTCAGTATTCCCCGATGATTTCCTCAATGAGACCTGCGTATTCGATGTCGAACTGGTTCGGGTACAATGGTAAGATCGGCATGTGCGAGATGGAACCGCAACTGCCTCGATGCCGCGCGGTGCTTGAGAGATGAGAAGCGCAGCCACCCTTGTAACCATCCTCTGTCTGCTTCAGGACGATCCATTCCGGCAGGCATTAGAGGACTTAAAGAGCGAATCTCCCGAAACTCGTGAAAAAGCCCAGCGCGTTCTTTTCGATCTTTGCGCGCCGAGTCCCGCCTACAGAGAGACGCTGCGCAAGTGCCTAGAAAGCGAGACCGACCCAGAAGCGCTAGCTCGGTTAGCCTCCATTAGGATCGATCTTCCGGATTGGTTGCCCGCTGAGTTTCCGGAGCGGGGCGACTTTATTAGTTTCGCGGCAAGTGCCGACCAAGGGTTCCTCTTAGCAGTGACACGCGAAGGACATGTGTATCGATCTGACGATGCTGGGAAATCATGGCGGCTCTTCTACGCTGGCAGATTTCAGCAGTTCGGAAAAGGGGCATTGAACGGCTATATCCCGCACATCTCCATTTCTCCCCATGACCCGTCAGTAATCTTCTTCGGAACTGACCAGTGGGGAACCTTTCAATCGAAGGATTGCGGAGCCTCCTGGTCACAATTCAACTCGAACACGTCAGGTTGGCGCTCCAACGTTAAAATAAGATTCCATCCCAAGGACCCAAGAATCCTGCTCGCTTGTACACAAAAGGACATTCACCGTTCAGACGATCGCGGAGCAACGTGGCGCGCCGTCACTCCCAAGTCTTCTAAGCTCCATTGGAACGATTTGATCTTTTCTCCAGATGGTTCCGAGATCCACGGTTGGGGCAGCGACCAAGCTGATAATAAAGGCAAATTGTTCGTCAGTCGTGACGGCGGTACAGAATGGAATGAGGTTCTAGCGTTAGCTGGCGAGTCGCCGGATTCAATCCTAATCGATGGAACGAATCTGGTTGTTCTGAGCCCCAGACAATTGTGGATGGGCACTAGCAATCAATTGGCGCGAGTTGAAGTCCCCGAGACTGGCCAAGGACGATACTTCAGATCGATTATCAAGTCTCCTGCGGGGCTCTTGCTCGGAACTGATTCGGGCGCATGGGTCAAAAAGGAAAAGTGGGAAGAGATCCACATCTTCTCCGGAACCTCAATCTGGCACCTGACACGACTCAAAGAAACTTTTCTTGCGTTCACGTCTCGCGGCGTCTTTAGCTCAATGGACGGACATGCTTGGTCTTCCCGCCTCGAGGGCTTGAGGGGCGCTCGGATCAGGTCGTTCGTGAGATCAGAGAATCGTCTGCAGACTGTGTATGCCCTCACGCTGACTGCGGCGTACGCCAGCAACGATTTTGGCAGGACTTGGTCATTGATAGGCGGCAATTTTGGCCATTATGCCCCCTGCTCTCTGCAGGTGGACCAAGACGGCCGACTGTTTGTCGGTTCATCCAGCACCACGTGGGCGCGGGATGGGGAGTCCTGGAATAAGCGAAGCGAATTCATGTGGTCAACCTACCGGTGGCTTTCGGATCAGAAATGCTACGCAGTTAGAGGAACTCATGATCATTCCGCGCCCGACAAGGGACTGAAATTCGCCGTATCAACGGACGCGGGCAAGACATTGAGGTATACGAAATTTCCGGATGACATCCCAAGTCTTGCCGCGATTGATGCGCAAATACACGTGCTTCGCAAGGATGAAAACAGAATCGTCCTAGCCTTGAGCACAATCGAAGCAACCCGGAAGGTCTGGTTGCTTCGAAGCAAAGACGGTGGAGAGAACTGGGAGGAGTCAACTGGCCCTATGGGCAAGGAGCCTTTGCTGGCGGAATCCCTAGATGGATGCGTGTGGTGCGTAACTGATATCGGAGCCTGGATTTCCTCCGACCACGGAGCAAAATGGAATCGATCTCCGTTACCGGAGGGGGCCTCACCGAGTAGCATCTCAGTCGGCATAAAGGATCCGAGCCTTGTACTTCTCGGCACGAGGGAGGGTCGCGTCTATCGCACTCGCGATGGTGGTCGTTCGTGGGATCGTCTTGACGGAGGGCTGCCTGCAGTACCAATCGACGCCCTTGTCGTGAACGATACCGGATCGGAACTTGAGGCTTTAGCAGGCACACGAGGGATGGGAATCTTCCGGCTCATGGGAAAATGAGTACGCCCTAATCTACAAACTTCATGTTCTCAGCCCGATTAACCTCCTTGTTGTAGATTGGTCCCGCAAGGACCGGAACAGGGCTCCCATCTCCCTTTTCAACCAGACTTGACTTGCTATTACCTTCGTCAAGAGTTGTCCTCGCATTTAACGCCTTGTCAAGCTCTACCTTGGTAGTCATCACTTTGGTATCCCAAGTGACATGAAACAGACGCTTCATGCAGCCGCTATTCTTGTGCACGGCAACTATCCACGTCGTAAGCCGCATGGTGAACCGCACGCCCTCCAGATTAGGGGCGTCCTCAGGACGTCGTTTCCACGTTACGGAGAGGCTCGGCTGGTCCGAGTCTATCTTGGTGATTGCGGGTTTGTCGGCGGCAAAGTCAGCCACTTGCTCAGGTGAGACGAAGGGAATTCCGGTCGCCGGCTCAACATCTAGCATTGGAAGTGGGTTGGCGACTCGAAGAATGTCCTGCGCAGGATAAAGAGCGCGCCGCTCGTGTGATAAGACATTCTGAATGATGACTGCCTTGAATTCTGAAAACCGCCTTCCATCTCCGGCGATTGACACTGACCATGGAAGTTGGAATCCCCTTGAGGTCACTTGCAGAATTGTCTCTGTCTCGGTCCTCGAAGCCACTCTGTCAT